>Ga0302177_10004179_pt1 | contig 10053 bp, 9 predicted proteins | sample I_Palsa_E1_2_FD_198780 | JGI IMG/M metagenome (GOLD analysis project Ga0302177, IMG submission 198780) | Peat permafrost microbial communities from Stordalen Mire near Abisko, Sweden - I_Palsa_E1_2 | ecosystem: Environmental > Terrestrial > Soil > Palsa > Peat permafrost | place: Sweden: Abisko... | reverse complement strand
GTCCCTCCACTTCGCTACGCTACGGTCGGGATGACAATTCTGTAGAGACCGGAATAGATGCGACGGAACAGTCGTGGACCCCGCAACAGAATTGTCATCCCGACCGTAGCGTAGCGAAGTGGAGGGACCTGCGGTTTCTCCCGCGGCCATAAGGCTTTCCTCGTCCTCTAAAAACCCAATTTGGACAAGACTGACACTCAGCCGTCCCTTCGGGACTCAGTTTGTAAGTCGCGTTCTCACGCAGGCTCTAAAGCCCGGGAATATTTTCAAGCAGTTTACGGCACGACTAAAGTCGTGCCCTGATACAAAACAGAGACTTGCCAGAACCGGTATAGCCGTGCCCTGCGCTGCGTTCGGCCGTCGTGAAAGTCACGAAGAAGTACGGGTTGATTTGGGCAGCCTGGGCGTTCTCAGCAGGGCTTCCAAGGCCCCAAATCTATGCTGAGCATTTCCGCGGGATTCAAAGCCCGGGGCTACACCATTTACGGCTCGGCTGAAGCCGTGCCCTTCCAGAACCAATTTCTCTCGCAGGCTCTGTAGCCCTATGTCCTTTAACCTTAATGCCTTTCCTTAGGGTCTGGCTGATGCCTCCGGAACATGAATCTTGCTTAATGCAACGCTGTGACCGCCTGTGGCACTATCGGTTAGCTACTTGAAGCCAACAACCCCTAGCCACCCCACCACAACCCCCAAAAAAGCAGGTGTCCTATGTCGACGCAAAAACCGCAGCACAGCCCTTCCCGGGTTTCCTTTCCCAAGAGCGAACGCCAAGCCGTTCCGGGCGCAACGGTCGCGGGCAAGACCGACCCTCAAAGCAACATCAGCGTTTCGGTGATTGTGAAACGCAAGAACCCCCTGAACCTCGCAAAAGTTGGCCGCCACCTCAGCCAGGAAGAATTTTCAGAGATGTACGCCGCCGATCCGGCTAATTTCGAGCACCTCCGCGACTTCGCCCACAAGCACGGCCTCACGGTCGACGAAGGCGCATCCAGCCTGGCGCGGCGCACGTTGGTCCTGCGCGGACCGGCCAGTAAGATGGAGGCCGCCTTTGGCGTCACCCTCAACAACTACGTTAAAGATGGAAAGAAATTCCATAGCTACACCGGTACCATCTCCATGCCCCAGGAACATGCCGAACCCGTTGAGGCGGTGCTCGGGCTCGATAACCATCCCCTTGCAAGGCCGCACTTCCGGCTGCGTGAGAAAAAAACAAATAATCAATCGGCCCAGGCCGCGTCTTTCAACCCGCCCCAGGTCGCCCAACTCTATAACTTCCCGGCCGGGGTCAATGGCGTGGGCCAGACGATCGGGATTATCGAGCTCGGTGGCGGTTACAATTCCAGCGATTTGTCCAGCTACTTTGCCGGGCTCAGCATCACAGAGCCGCGAGTCACCGCCGTCTCAGTCGATGGCGCCACCAATTCACCCAACCTTCCCAGCAGCCCCACCGACCCTAACGCCGACGGTGAGGTCGGACTCGACATTGAAGTCGCCGGCTCCATCGCTCCCGGAGCAAATATAGTTGTCTACTTCACCACCAATAGCTCCCAGGGTTTCGTCGATGCCCTGACCACGGCTATCCACGACACCAGCAATGGTCCGCCGTCGGTCATCTCCATTAGTTGGGGGAGCGCGGAGTCGAACTGGACGGCGCAATCCATGACCGCCCTCGATGAGGCCTGCCAGTCAGCGGCCGCGCTGGGCATCACCATCACCGTCGCCTCTGGAGACAACGGCTCCAGTGACGGCGGCAGCGGGAACAATGTCGACTTCCCCGCCTCCAGCCCGCATGTGCTCGGCTGCGGCGGTACCGAACTGATCGCGGCAAACGGCGTAATCCAGGAAGAAGTCGTTTGGAACGATCAGCCGCAGGGTGGTGGAGCGAGCGGCGGCGGCGTCAGCAGCGTCTTCCCGCTTCCATCCTGGCAGACGAACGCCAACGTTCCTCCGTCACCAACCAGCGGCGGCGGACGCGGCGTACCCGATGTGGCCGGCGATGCCTCGCCCGAGACCGGTTACAACGTCTTGTTTGATGGGCAACCTGCGGTGGTTGGCGGGACCAGCGCAGTGGCCCCGCTCTGGGCCGCGCTCATCGCCCTGCTCAACCAGCAGCGCGGCAGCAATATCGGCTTCGCCAATCCCACGCTCTACCAGAACGCCGAGAACGGCTTCAACGATATTACCCAGGGCAACAATGGCAGCTATTCGGCGGGACCAGACTGGGACGCTTGCACCGGTCTTGGCTCGCCCAACGGAAACCAGTTGTCGCAGATTTTAGCGGCAACCACAACCGGTGCTGCCCAATCGGTACAATCCCGCGCGGGAAAGACCGATCGCGGCGGGGCTTAGTCAAGTCCGTATGCACCAGAATCCGGAGGTCCCAGGTTTCAGTTTTGAGGCCTGGGGCCCGGCTCACTGCACGACCGCTCTAATCCTGCTCGCCGAGCGTTTGAGCATAGGTCTTGCCGTAGGGATAAAAGAGGTCTTTGCGGCCTTCCTTCCAGGCGGCCTTCATTTCCGGCGTCGTGATATCCCAATCCGGCCGGCACTTCTGGGTGACGGCGCGGAGGTCCTGGCGGAGATCGTCAGGGGTCGGGCGGCCGAAGAACCAATAACCGTTGTAGATCTTGTACACGATGAGGCCTGGTTCCAGAACGATGGTGTGCGGAATCATCGGGTTGTGGTCCGGATCAGTGTATTCGGCAATGTCCAGATCCTTTTGAACGGTTCGGCCCACATCGGAAAGAAACGGCCAGTGAGCACCAACACCTGTACGGTACTCATTTGTAACAGTGATGTTATCAGTGCTTATGGTCACGAGACGGCAGTATCCAACTTCCAGTTCACGATGCAGTTGGACGAGGAGTTCTGATTGGCGACGGTCCTTGGGGCAAAAACCCCCGCGACTGAGCACGAGCACCATGGGATGCGGACCCTGGAGTTGGGAGAGCTTGCGGCGCTTGGCAGCATGGTCGGTAAGTTCGTAGTCCGGAAAGAGTGCGCCGGGCACAATATCGGATCGCATAATTAGAGATTCCTTTCGCTTAAAGTGAAAACCGCGTCGCCTAAGCTACGCTGACCTCGCTTATGTTGTGATCGCGCAGGCCTTTGATGTCGCGTATGGGCGGCTGGCCGAAGAATCGGCTGTACTCGCGACTGAATTGACTTACGCTCTCGTAGCCCACTTCAAAGGCCGCGGTGGTGGCATCGAGTCCGTCCATCAGCATACGTTGACGGGCTGTCTGGAGCCGCAGCTGCTTTTGATACTGGAGTGGACTCATTGCCGTAAGAGCGCGGAACTGGTGATGCAGGGTTGAGACGCCCATTCGTGCCGTGGATGCGAGCTCTTCCAGGTGCAAGGGTTTAGCGTAGTTGGCCCTGAGCCAGGAGATCGCTCGTGCCGTTCTTTGACCCAGATCCCCGCTGGTCGCGATGGCGCGCAGCCGCTCCGCCTGTGGTGTGCGAAGAATGCGATACAGGATCTCGCGATGAGCCAGCGGGCCGAGGAATGGTATGTCTTCCGGAGTATCCAGGAGCTCAAGCATACGCATGGAGGCGCCCAGCAACCCGACAGTTGTCTCACCGACCACGAGACCCTGCCGGTGGGTCGATGGCGGAGCCTCGGGTATGTCATCCCGGCTAAGTACCTCCCGGACCGTCGGCATGTCGAGGCGCAGGAAGATCGATAGCAGCGGTGTCTTCTGAGAGGCTTCGATAATCTGGCTTTGCGCAGGCACGTCGATGGACGAGAGCAGGAACGAGGAGCCGTCACACAAATACTCCGTTCCGCCGAGCAGGATTCGTTTCCGCCCCTGTACGAAGATACTCAGACCCGGCTCGTACGACGCCCGAAAGCAAGGAGTTGGGGTCGTCCGGTGATAGAGGGAAAGTCCGGGTATCGCGGTGGGGTGTTCTCCAGGCTGAGCCGCCAGCAGTTTGATTCGCTGGGCAAGAGCACGCCTCAATTCGATCACCGCGGAACCCGGCGATGCAGCGCTTTTTCTCTCCCGCAACATCCCTCGCCTCCACAGATAGCCTAACGCCGGGCAACCCCTGGTGTGCGCAAAATCGTAAGGTCAGACAGGATCAGGCAAAGAATTGGCAGGATCAGGAAAGCGTGCCCTGAGTAAGCTCGCTAGCCTTGAGAAGCAGGAGGAATGAAGATGAACATCTCGTTCGAGAACCAGGTTGCATTGGTGACAGGCGCTGCATCGGGCCTGGGGCTGGCTACGGCCAAAGCGTTTGCGGAATCTGGTGCGTCGGTGGTGTTGGCGGACTGGAATGAGAAAGAAGTGCAAGCGGCGGCCAAGGACCTCGCCGACCATGGTCACAAGACGCTGGCGGTTCGCTGTGACGTGTCGGATGACGCGCAGGTAGAAGCGATGGTGAAGCAGACGGTGGCTACTTTCGGCCGGCTCGACGCAGCTTACAACAATGCCGGAGTACAGATGGTCCTCGCCGAGACGGCTGACTCTCCGCGCGATGACTACGACCGGGTCATGGCGATCAATCTGCGCGGCGTGTGGAGCTGCATGAAGTTCGAACTGCAGCAGATGCGCAAGCAAGGCAGTGGCGCGATCGTCAATTGCTCTTCGCTCGGAGGTCTTCTTGGCGGCGCACGGCGCGGGACCTACCACGCGGCGAAGCATGGTGTGATTGGCTTTACGAAGAGCGCTGCACTCGAATATGCAACGCGGGGCATTCGCGTGAACGACGTGTGCCCGGGCATGATTCAGACGCCTATGTCTGACAAGATGATTGCGGAGGGCCAAGGCGAAGAGCTGGATAAGATGCTCAATACCTTCGTTCCGATGCGTCGTTTCGGACGACCCGAGGAGATCGCCGACGCAGTCCTGTGGCTTTGCAGCTCAGCCTCCAGCTACGTTACCGGCCAATCTATCTCGGTCGACGGCGGCTACGTGATGCGCTAGAGGAAGAAAAGCGAGTCAGACTTCGGCCACCAGTTGAAAACGGGTGGCCGCCGCCGTTACTACCTGCACTTGACCGTGGCCTGGGTTGGGTTCCTTTCGCAGAAGCAACATCCCGACTGCATGAAGGGCCTGGACATCACGGTGCACAGCTTTTCGGTCGCGCTGAAGCACCGCCGCCAATTCTGTGATGGAACGAGGTTTCTCCCTTGCCACTTCACAGAGACGGACACGTTTGGGGGTGATGTGCGACAGCATCTCATCCGCAGTGGCGAAATTGATGCGCTTCTCCGAAGGTATGTGCTCCTTACGGTCCAGCTTGCGGGCGCGAGCCAGTTTGCGTTCTCTCAATTCAGCAAAGCTACTTGTACTGACTTTTGCTTTCATGCCTTCTCCTTCAAGGTTTCCACCTCGTCAAGGAAACGACGGAGGGTTCGTTCATAGCTGATAAAGCCTGCTGGTTGCACGGTCCCCATCCAATGGCGTTCATGTTGTCCGTGAGCGTTGTCGTAACCGAGTACCCTGCCGTTGTCCTGCTGGCATAGACCAAGATGAATAAAGACCAGGTTGTATTTCACCACCGCCGCAGCGTCGTTTACGTACACCTCTTCGCGGATGATGCCGTAGCTTCCGGATTTGCACCGTACCTGATCGATGTCATCAACAGCTTTGCGGTTTTGTACTCGCTTAGCCAGTTAAATCATATCACAGGTGTGTCATGAGATGACGCACCTGTTCCGCCCGAGCATCAACCATGAAGAATCAACCATCCTGGTGTTTGGGATGCGTACACTCTGGAAAGGCCGCGAGGTAAGTGTTGCCGACGTATTCCATGTCCTTGTGTATGCCCGTCGCGGAAGTATAGTAGCCGTTGACAGTCATTAGTTTCAGCGATACGAAGAACCTTTCAAGATCGGTTTGGGGATTGTCTTCGTTGGACGCTGCCTTGCGCAGTGCCTCGGCCAATGACGAGCCCTCGGCCTCCTCGCGGATCAGGCGGATCCCGTCCCGCCACTGCTTCTTGGCGACGTCGCTGCTGGAGGCTACCAGCAGGTCGGCAAATAGGTTGGTCTGGACCTCGTGCGCGCCCGGAGAGTGGTCGTCGGCGGGGATGATCATCTCCATGAGTTGGTCAAGAAGGTGGCTTTCCTCGCCAGTGAAAAACTGCAATGTGTACGCAGTCGCTGTGGGCGCCGCTGGGGCTACCTGCATATGGCTCATCGCGGCTCCCGGCAGGGCGTTCAGTTTTTGCGATAAAGCGGTGAGGGCGACTATTTTGAGCAGCTCTCTTCTTTCCATATTTCCTCTGAGCCTGACAAATCCTAGCATGGTGGTGAAATCTTGCCTCCATCGAAATCGCTGCCCTCAGCATGCTAAAGCTCGCCTGTTTTTCGTTGCTCCTTTATATAGTCGGCAGCGCGCAGGGAGAGGGCCATGATGGTCAGGGTCGGATTCTTCTCGCTGGAGGTGGTGAAGCAACTGCCGTCGGTGACGAAAAGGTTTTTCACATCATGAGCCTGGCAATAGCCGTTGAGCACCGAGGTGCGCGGATCTTTTCCCATGCGCACCGTCCCCACTTCGTGGCTGGCAAAGCCATTGGGCCCGTTACCGAAACTCGTGAACACCGTGCCTTTCATGTGAGAGGAAACTTCCAGCATGCTCTGTTTGGCTGCCTGCCACAAAGCATGATCATTCTCACTGAAGCGAAAATGCACGACGGGGGTCGGAATGCCATGGGCGTCCACCCGGGCCGGATCGACCGTCACATAGTTCCGGTTATCGGAGGTGACCTTGCCCCAGCTCCCAAAGGACAAATAGCCAGGCTGCATTCTCCGCACCTGCTGCTTAAAGGCAGCCCCATAGCCCGGCAGCCGGGTAGCCTGCTGCGGGAACATGTAACTGGAATAGTTCACTTGAAAGCCCCAACCGCCGATGTAATCAGTCTTGCCAAAAAGCTGGTTGTAACGAGGCACGTAGACGTGATCGGTGGCGCCATCCTGGTTGGAAGGCTTTTGCCCTTCGAGTTCCTCCAGATACATGGTCAGCGATTCGTTCAGATGGCCGTTCAGATGATGGCCTACTATGCCGTTGCCATTGGCCAAGCCTGCGGGATGATTGGGAGAACGTGAATTGAGCAGGAGTCTCGCCGACTCAACGGTGGAGCAACAGACCACCACGATCTTCGCCTTGACCTGCTGCTCGGCGCGCGTCTCCGTGTCGATGTAGGAGACGGCGCTCGCCAGGCCCTCTTGGTCGACCAGAACTTCGCGGGCCAGGGCATTCTGGCGCAGCGTGAAATTGCCGGTAGCCCGGGCTTTGGGCAACATGCAATCGGGCGTGCTGAAGATGGACGCGACGTCGCAGCCATCCATGCAATGGCCGCAATAATGGCAAGGCAGGCGCTTGTCGTAAGGGCGCGTGAGGACTGCCTTGCGCACGGCAATGAGAGGGATGCCCATTGCGCCAGTGGCCCGCTTCAAGATGTGTTCGCTGCAGCGAAAGGGGATGGGGGGCAAATAGTTTTTCCCCGCAGGTAGAATTTCCAGATGATCGTCGTTGCCGCAAACGCCGATGATCTGCTCGATGCGATCGTAATAGGGTTCGAGTTCTTCGTAGGTCAGCGGCCAGTCTTCTTCAATTCCCTGCAAGGACCACTCTTTAAAATCTCTCGGGGCGTAGCGCAGAGTGACAGCGTTCCAGTGCATGGTCCTGCCCCCGAGGACGCGCACGCGATCGATGGTGATGTGATCGGAATCAGCAAAGGCAATGGATTTAGCGATGTCGCCTTGGTAAAAGGGGGCTTGCTTCTCACCTCGGAAGCCGCGAAACGGCAACTCGTAGGGCCACTTGTGGGAGAGCAGCTCCCATGGTTGGATTCCCTTTCCTGCTTCCAACATCACGACTTTGGCTCCGCCTTCGCAGAGTTCCTTTGCCATGACGCCGCCGGCAGCGCCCGAGCCGATGACGCAGACATCGAAGTTTTCGTTCTTGCTCAATCGTTCTCCTTCCAGCAAAGGAAGGTTACGGCGGCAGCATGGCTATTGCAAATGACCGTCGTCAGATGGGGAAAGGTATGGTGTCGCCGCATCTCTTCAACGGATGTAGCTTATGTTTACGGCAGGCCTGAAGAGGCTGTAACGGGGGGAAAGGAAACCGCGGGTCCCTCCACTACGCTTCGCTCCGGTCGGGATGACAATTCTATTGCAGGGTCAAGATTCCCGCTGAAGCTCTTGCGGGCACGACAGAATTGTCATCCCGACCGGAGCGAAGCGTAGTGGAGGGACCCGCGGTTTCCTGATTCGCATACGGACTCTTCAGCCCCTAACGAAGCTTGTGAGCCCGCACATTGAGTTTTTTGGAGGCTAGTGAACCGTAGAGGCTACGATGGCAGAGGCAATGACGCCGGTTGCGACAGCAGCAAGGACATAGTTGCCATCGACCGACCGCCACTCATAGCCGCGCGGTGGAGGGCTTAGGTGATAGTGCCGATAGTCGACCGGTTGCGCCCTGTGCCAGTCTTCCTGTTTCATGTGGTAGCCCTTCTTCCATTCATCATGGCGAACGTAGTTGTCATGATGATCGTCGTCACGATGATCCTGGGCAAACGATATAGGGCCGATGAGGCTCGCGCTTAGCATGGTGACGGCTAAAATCCTATAGATTCTTTTCATTGAGTTTCCTCGCAACGTCCATTCATTATTGATGCCGGCCGAGGTGGCGAGGTTATCTGATGCGATGGAAGGTCCTGTTCCAGCGGGTCTCATCGAAAAAGTGAATGAACTCGTGAAGGTTAGAGTCCGCTCGCTGAGCCAGTGGGATCTCTTCGATCCCGGATTCAGGCATCACGATAGACCAGTAGACAAAAAGAGGACGCCCCAGGATGTTCTCTCTTGGTACAAAGCCCCAAAAGCGGCTGTCCATACTGTTGGTGCGGTTATCGCCCAGCACAAAATAACTGCCGCGAGGAACGACCAGATCCCCATGCTGGATGTACTTTGGTAATCGCTCTGACCATGCTTGCGTTACGTCGGGTTCGACAGAAGGTTCGACAGACGGAAAGTCGTCAACGTAAGGGTCGTAGTTCGAAGAGGTCGGTTTGGCTGCCTGAGGCTCGTCCTGGGCGATCCCATTCAGGTAGACGATGCCGTTGCGAAGGTGAATGCGGTCGCCGGGAATGCCAATCACACGTTTGACAAGAATGATGTGTTCGCCGTTGGCTTCCTCAGCCGGTTTGTAAAAGACGACAACGTCTCTGCGTTGCACCTCGCGGTAGTGCAGGAACGGAATTTTGGAAGCCGGCGCGAGTGTCTCGCGCTCCACCAGCACATGGTCGCCAACCAGAAGTGTGCTTGCCATCGAAGAGGATGGAATCACGAAATTCTGAAACACAAAGGTGAGCACAAAAAGTCCGACAGCCAGGACGCCGCAGGTGGATGCAAACCCTTCGACTGGTGTTTCGCGGGACTGCCTGGTGTCTGTGACAACGTTCCTTTTCATTCCCTGCTCTCCTCATTCAGCCGCGGTGCGCGCATGTTCGCCGAGCAACTCGATCTGTCCCGTCAACACGTGCGCGTGCAGCCAATACTCGCCGTTTGGGTTTTGTTTGTTTAAGGTGCGGAAGAAGCCGCCTTTGTCTTCGCCATACACTGGAGCACTCACCTGCCCGATATCCACTGAGAGGTGGACACTCCGGTAATCCCAGGGTCGAGCCGACGAAATCGTGATCTGTCCTGCATAGAGATCGATATCCTTGTTGCCCGCGATGTCTTCTATTTTCACTTGTCCCGCGGGCATCTGCACCCTTAGGCTGGTCTTTCGCGGCACTTCAATGCGGACCTGAAGGTTGTTATGCTTCAGAGCGCCGCCGGTGATGGTGAGCTTGCCATCATCCTGGTTCCCGGAGAACCGGATGCGGATGTCACGCGCGTTCTCACCATTGGCGGCGGTGCAGGTAAGATGGATCGCCTCCTGGTCGGTTCCGACAATTTCGAGACCTGCCGGCAGCGAATCGATCTCGAGCACCGCTCTCGACCGCAGCCGAACGTCGAGTGCCTGGTCACATGCGGTCTCAGTTTGGGCAAAGCCGGCCAGACTGCAGGCAAGCAGAGCCGCCCCTGTGGCGGTA
>Ga0302177_10004170_pt1 | contig 10060 bp, 8 predicted proteins | sample I_Palsa_E1_2_FD_198780 | JGI IMG/M metagenome (GOLD analysis project Ga0302177, IMG submission 198780) | Peat permafrost microbial communities from Stordalen Mire near Abisko, Sweden - I_Palsa_E1_2 | ecosystem: Environmental > Terrestrial > Soil > Palsa > Peat permafrost | place: Sweden: Abisko... | reverse complement strand
TATCCCTCCATGAGAGATAAATCTCAGGTGGTACCCGATGGTCAGTGCCTCAATTAGCGCTCTCAGCGCATTGTCGCTGAAGCGTCTTGCGCCTAGAGTCGCGGCCGCTGACACGATCGCGAACGAGGTGAACTCCAATGGATCGAACCGATGTGAACCCTTGGGAGTGGTCCAAGGCGTTCGGCTTCTCGCAGGCAGTAGAGGTGAGAGGGGCTGAGCGGATCCTCATCTGCTCCGGGCAGACAGGGATTTCGGAAGATGGGTCGCCGCCTTCCTCCTCTGACATGGGCGACCAGGTGAAGAGGGCCTTTGAGAATCTCGGTACCGTCCTTCAGACGACTGGACTCTCCACCTCCGACGTTGTCAGGGTCAACTACTACACCACAGACGTCGACGAGTTGATCGCTGTGCTGGGACCGCTTGCATCAGAGTTTTTCGGCGAAAATCTCCCAGCTTCAACGCTTCTCGGCGTGGCTCGGCTGGCCTTTCCACAGCTCAAGATCGAGATTGAAGCCACGGCAGCGCGCTGAACCCGCTCCCGCCAGGCTCGGTCTCCCAAGCGGGCTCCAGATCGGCAAAATGGCCCGATATTTTCGGCGACCTACTGGAATTCGTACTCGCCACCACCGGCCACCTCGAGCCATCCGTCATCGGGCTCGATCCGACGATCGACGTCTGCGCCAACGAGGAGGGTTCTTCTGCGCGGCCGACCTCAAAACGCCGTCGTTGAGTGCACCGGCTAAATCAACGCCGCGGGCTCGATGGCGGCCAGCCGTTCCATGGCGGGACCGAAGGTTGACTCAAGCCAACCACCAGGGTCGTCGCCGACGGCACCGGTTACGAGGGTTGACACGCCGACCTTCGCAAAGGCTTCGGCCCCCCGAACGAGGCTGTCGAGGGTTGCGTCCGCGGGGAAATCTCGGTACATCGCTGTCACCTCGATCTCGTTGGGGTCACGTCCTACCGCTTCACAGTGCCGGCGGAGGATGTCGATCTTGTGTGCCACCTCTTCGGGGCCACCGAAGATGTTGCACGCATTTGCATACTGGGCAACGAGCCGCAACGTCTTGCGTTCGCCGCTACCTCCGATCAGGATCCGCGGGCGAGGCGTGCTCACCGGCATCGGACTGCACAGCGTCTCGTCGAGTTGGTAGTGCCGACCATTGTAGGGACCATTGTCGTCGCTCCACATCTGCAGGCAGATCTGGAGCGCCTCCTCAAGCCTCTCGAAGCGCTCTGACGTGGGTGGGAACGGCACGCCGAGACCGCGGTGCTCGCGCTCGTACCAGGCCGCACCGATCCCGAGCTCAGCCCGACCGCTCGATACAACATCGAGTGTCGTCACGATCTTGGCCAGGAGCCCGGGATGGCGATACGTCACCCCGGTCACGAGGAGCCGCAGACGTAACCGATCAGTGCGACCGGCGATGAAACCAAGCGCCGTGTAACCCTCGAGCATCGGGTGCTCTGCCGGGGCCATCCAGTCCATCTGGAAGTAGTGATCCATGAACGAGAGCGCGCGCACCCCGATTGCCTCTGCACGCTGGGCCAAGTCGGCGATGCCGGGTCCGATGCCTTTCGCACCGCCAGCCCAGTCGAATCGCGAAACGTGGAGATCGAGTTGCATTCTCGCCGTTTTAGCACCTATATCTGGGCCTGGGACAAGGCCGGCGTCGATTTCGCTCTCGATGGCCACCCGCTCCGACTTCACCGCAGAGTCATCCAACCTATCCAGCGATGTGGAACTCGATCCGGTAGAGGAGAGTGCTATCGCGGGTGGGCCCGGCATGGGCAGCCCGTCTTCGGAGTGATTCGAGGTCGGGGTCATGCGCGAAATCATCTGTTTTGGTGAAACACCAGTGACCTAGTCGTGCTTGCCTGATCCCCCGGTGTACGGATGATCCGGGCGCTGATTCGGGCGTCGATAACGACGGATCGCCTTCAGTCCCCCACAAGGGCCAGGTGGTCCACATTCACGCTGCCGGCATCACGCGCCGAATGCTGGATGGTTATCAGATTGTCGCCAGCAGCGAGAGGCAATGTCACTCTCACCGTCTGCCAGGACGACCAACTGGACGTGGTCGGCACCGTGATCCGGCCCGTTCCGTGGATCTCGGCGGTGTCGGGGTCGGTGGACGCGGCAGTCAGGGATGCCTGTGATCCGGTCGCGTTGGCGACGGAGCAATCGAATCGGTAGCGGCCGGCCGTGGGGACCGACACGCACACTGTGACGCCAGCTCCGGGTGTGTCAAGCCCGGTCACGTAGCCGAAGCCCTCGTAGCCGTCGAACAGGTTGTCGAAGCGGGCTGTGCCGGACCAGGCCCCGACTTCAGCCTCGTAGTGGGCCCGCGCCGTCGGGGTCACCTTCACCAGCGAGGAGGTGTAGGGCCCGAGCGCCACCTTCCAACCCGTCATCGACCCCAGGTCCTCGTGCGCCCACAGATCTCGGACCTGGGCCGCCGCTTGGAGACCCAGCACGTCGGCGAAGTCCACTGACTTGGTGACCGGGAGCTGGGAACCATCACGGTTGAAGAGACCCACCACCCAGCTCGAATCGGGGAGTTGGCCGACCCAACGTTCGGGGTCCCGGCTCGTAGGGTCGTAGTCGAGGAGGTGCCCATTGGCGTAGATGGGTTTGCCAACCAGGCCAGCCTCGCGCAGCGCCAAGACCTCCTTGTTCTGGTAGAACGACGCGTTCGGACCGATGGTGTCGTACCGGTCGCCGATGGCGATGGGCGCTCCCGCCATGATGAAGAGGTTGATGGCAGCTCGACGCTGATCATCAGTTGAGAACGAGCTGATGATCGTCGGATCGCCGTCGAGGGCCACCTGTCCGCGCCCGGAGACGTCCGAGAAGCCGGTGAAGCCCATGAACGGGCTGTTCCATTGCGACCAGATCGGCTGCCAGGTCTGACGCCCTTCGCTGAGTGAGAACCAGCCCCCTTGGGCCACGTCGTTGTCGATCCGCATCATGTCCCCGTAGGCCCGCTCCACCTCGGCGTGGTTGAACAGGTTGGGGAGGACGAGGCTGAGCAGCATGTCGCCGGCCGCCTCCCGCATCCACCGTAAGGCGGTGGCGTACGACTCGTGGCCGTGCGCCATGCAGACGGTGCCTTCGCTCTGGTCGTAGCCGATCTCGTACCAACCGAGGAAGTCGATCCGGAGCATGGCGGCACCGAGCTCGCGGAAGTAGTTCACGTATCCCTTCACGTACTGCTCGGCCCCGTCGCGAGTGACGTCGACCCAGTACAGCTGGTGGGTGCCGTCAAAGGGGTCGTTGGGATTGACGATGTCGGCGACCCGGATGTCGGGGCGGCCAACGACGGTGGACCGATCGTGGATGGCGGAGCGCGTCACCCACAGCGGGTTGTAGTAGACGCCCAGCTGCATGCCCTTGCGGGACAGCTGCTTGGCCCACCAGGCCCACCCGTGGGTCCATGAGTCGTCATGCTTGACGATGTAGCCGTGTGGAGTGACTGCCTGGGTGGAGTCGATCCAGCCGTCGGTGCAGAGCATCTTGTAGCCGTACGACTTGAAGTTGGCGTCGACCCATTCGACGTTGGCGATCCACTCGTCCTCAGGGATGATCTGGTTGAACTGGACCTCATAGCCGTACGTGGTCCAATACAGAGGTCCGGTACCGCTCCGCCGAGCGGAGCTGACGCCGGCGAGGGTGTCCATCGGGTCGAGTGCGCCCGCGGCACTGCTCAGCAGCTGTGTGGAAGCAGCAAGAGTGGTAGCGGCTATCCCGCTCACCTTGAGAACGTCTCTACGCGAAACCATTGCCCCCCCGTCGCATAGCCCCACCTGGGTGCACGCCCCGGCTACCGGAGCAGAAGGAGCAATATTGCCATCTGACGCTGCCCGCCGCGCACGTAGCGTTCAGTGCACCTGCAGAGCAAGGGTGACACACGTTGCGATTATCACGACAACCCCGAGGATCCGTCGGAATGGATTGACTCCTCGTAATAATTCATCAATCGCCCAAACGAAAAGGGCCACATCGACAAGCACACGGGCCAACGTCTCGATTCCTCCCATCGGACGGAAGACGTGGAGTGCGATCGATAGAACGATAAAGACTGACAATGCAATGTTGGGCCACTGCGCGACAGTGAGATGACCGGTACGGCGATTGAGAAACATCCAGCGAACCAAGCGACGCGCAAGTCGCGAGGGGTTCCGCGCCTTGGGCGCTCGGGTCGACGTCATGGGACAACTATGCCCGAGGACAGGCTGGGAGATGCAGCAAGCGGTTTCATGGGCCATTCGAGCGCCCAACTGTATACGACGTACCTAAGGCGCTCCACGCTTACCGCAAGTGCCGGTACCGCAACGCTGCTCTTGCCATGCTCTTCTCTCGTGTGGGGAGAAGCGAGCCAGTAGGAAGGCCGACTCACGTGCGCAACTCGCGACAGACTTCTGCGGGCCATGCCTCTATCGCTTCAACTCCGCCAGCTCGATCTCGTCATCCAAAAATGAACGAGCAGAATGCAGACAAGTCGGTCGGCTGGTTCAGACACGGACATTTGCCTCCTCCGTCCGCTGCTCAGGGTTGGTCCAAGACCTCGGTTTCGATCTCGCCAATGGACGCTCGAACATCCTGAATCGCCAAGTGCAGGGATCCTCTTGACGACCCGAGGTTTGAAAATCGCCCGTAGAGGTTCGTCAAGTCCGCCCACTGGACCATTCGCTTCTCGTTCAAGGCCCAGATACCTCGATGGGCCAACCGTGCGTGTGATCCCTGGAGGACGACCCGGGCAAGCGCTCCGGCGCAGCTGATCGGATTGGCCGAGTTCGCCCAGTAGCTGGCGTAGTCGAGTTCTCGCTTTGCCCGATCCAGCCAGGAGGGAGGCGCGCTCTTCCGGAGGGCTTCCGGATAATCCGGTCGCGGCAGGTCACCCCACAAGACCTGACTGCCGGCCAGCTCGCCGGGGAGCATGTACGTCGGGATCCCGGCCAGGTGGAAGCCCAAGATGTAGACGTCGAACCTCCCCTCGTTGGCCTCATGAGTCCAGTGTTCAACGACATCGAGATTGCGAAAGTGAATGTCAAAGTGGCGCCCGTCAAGGTCGAATATCCAGCTCTTCGAAAGGCCGGGAATCAATCTCTCCCCGGTAGTAGACGGCGAAGTCCCAGTCGCTGTCGGGACGAAAGTCCCCACGAGCTCTGGAGCCGCCGAGGTTCACTGCCTCTGCATTGGGGACCCGTCGGCACTCGGCAACGACCGACTCGATGAACTCATCATCCGTCACAGGCATATCGTGCCAGAGACAACAGACCTGACCCGCTCACGTCCTCCCCTCCGATGGCGGTTAGGTTTCGGGCGGACGACCTGGAATAATTCGAGGAAGACCTATGACCGACAACCTCGATGACCTGATACTCGATCTTCTGGAATGGTTGGGTCCCGGCCCGCGCCTCTACTCCGAGGTGCTCGATGCGTGGCGGACGTCGTGTCCGCGCCTTCCCGTTTGGGAGGACGCCAACGACCGAGGCTATTTGGAACGTCGCCACGTACCGGGGCGGGGCCAGTTCATCTCGGTGTCAGCCGCCGGTGCCGAGCATCTGCGAACACACCGCACGGGGCGGACAGTCAATGACGAATTACAAAAGCTCTGATTGTCCCTGCCCGCTGATACATGGCGATACCCGGACCATCTTCATGGCGATGTGAATAAAGTCAGCGCAGTCGTCGACGAACATCTGAGACGGCTGCCAACGTTTGGTTGCCCTCGGCGACGGCGAAGGAGGCCTCGGGCTCGGAGATGACCTCACCGGCAGAGTCATGCACTACCACCTGGTCGCGACCCCCATACTTTGCTTGATAGAGGGCCGCGTCGGCTCGATTCAGGGCAGCGGGAAGGATTTCATGGATCTTGGCGTCCACGACCCCGGCACTGGCGGTGAACGTAGGCAGACCAGCAACAGCGACGGCGGTACGTAAGCGAGACCGAAACGCGTCGAGAGCATTTCGAGCTTGCAGGGCGGTGCAAGCCGGGAAGGCGATGGCGAATTCCTCGCCGCCATGGCGGCAGCAAAGATCCTGCGAGCGGAAGGATTCCCTCAACATCTGGGCGAAGAGTATTAGAGCGCGATCCCCGGTCTCATGCCCATAGGTGTCGTTCAGAGTCTTGAAATGATCGAGGTCGACCATGGCTACCGCCATAACGTCCACTTCCCTGCGAATCGCAGCGACCTTTTCCTCGAATGTACGGCGGTTGAACAACCCGGTGAGGCTGTCGGTGGCCGCTTGGAGTTGCGTCTCTGCCATGACGCGGAGGAGGCCGATTCGAGCGCCGGCGAGTTTGGCCAGGGTTACAAGGTCCTCGACGGCGTGTTCCGCCGTGTCTTCGTGGGGCGCACCGGTGGCATGGATCACGCCCACAGTTCGACCCATTATCGAGACGGGAACGCATATAGCTGACAAGCGACCATTGGCACGGTTGCGAAGCTTTGGACACGCATCGAGGTCATCGCTGTCGCTGAAGCGCTGAACCTGCGCCCGTCGTGCCGCCGGGCAACGGTCGGGAGAATCGACGTCGCATGACGGTGGTTCTCCCGTTGGAGAAACGCTGGCCATCCGGAGAAGGTGGGCGTGGCTGTTGTCGGCCAGGAGAAGCTCGGCCGGCGAGTCCGGAACCGCGGATTCCAACGATCGCTCGATCACATCAATGACTTCAGGTTCACCCTCCGCCATGTCGAGCGCATTGGCCAGTCGACTCTCAAATTGCTGGCGCCGTGCCTGAACCTTGCGCTGTGCCGCTTCCCGGTCCGATTTCACGATGGCGTCGGAGAGATCGCGGTTCAGCTGCCGCACCGTGTCGTCTGCGTCGGCCTGTTGTTTGTTGGCGACGAAAATCATCCCCCACATACTCGGAGCCACGAACCCGATGAGCAGTCCCGCCGAAACCAGGTAGCGAGCTACGCCGCCATTGGTGAGCGCCGCGCCGAGCGCCATCGCCGGAAGGCTGACCCCACCGAGAATGAGTATTCCAGCGGCACAGCTAAGAAAACGAAGCCGACGCTGACGCTTCTGTGCTTCTTCCCAATCCTCTTCGGTCACCATGCCGTAGTCCTCGCTGGCCGTTCACTTTGTGGGTTCCGCACCACGATGGGGGATCCAAAACACCCGAATGGCTAGGCCGTCCCAATTCCTGCCCAATTCCTCTCGATCGGGGTTTAGCCATAGGACATCGGAGCCATAACCCCGGCTGCAGCGGTCAGACGGGAGGTCTTTCGTCGGCCATTTCACGGAGCCTGTTCTTGAGAACCTTGTCCAACGTCCCGAGTGGAAATTCGTCTACCGCGTAGACCGCTCTCGGAACCTTGTAATCGGCCAAGCGCTCGCGACAGGTCTCGATGACCTGCGTTTCGAGCGCGTCCTCATCGATGCCAGAAGCCGTCACCACGAATGCCACCACCACCTGGTCAAGGAAGTCGTGGTGCTTGCCTACAACCGCCACCTGGGCCACGCCGGGGACCGTGGTTATCACGTCCTCGACCTCTCGGGCCGAGACGTTCTCACCACCCACCTTGAGAAGATCCTTGTCACGCTCGCGGTAGAAGAGGTTGCCCCCTGGCCCCAGCATCACCATGTCGCCGGTCTTGAACCAGCCGTCCTCGAATGCTTTGGCGTTGGCTTCTTCGTTGTCGTAGTACTCCAAGAACAGCTGGATGCCACGGGTACCCCGCAACCACAGTTCGCCGGTCTCTCCCTCGCCACACAGTGTTCCTGCTTCCTTGTCGACCACGGCGAACTCGTATCCCGGAGTGACGTGGCCCATGGAACGGTCGGGCAGATGCTCCGACGGCTTGCCGTTGGTGGCGTGTATCACGGTCTCGGTCATGCCATAGGCGGCGTAGACCTCGATACCGAGCATTGAGTCCAGCACGTCCATAATCAATCCGAACACCCCGATGCGGAGCGTGGTCGACGCCGGACGATCGGGACCTGCAATTGTGCCAATGCAGAACGGCATCAGTGATATGTGGGTGATCTCGTTCGCAGCCACGACGTCCCAGAACCGGCTGGACGACCACTTGGGCATCAGGACCGCGGTAGCCCCGACCCCAAGCACCGAGAAGAACGACCAGCTCTGGGCATTTACGTGAAAGAGGGGAAGGTAGATGAGGTAGCGGTCGTTGGTGCCGAGGTCGATATTCCGCGGACCGATGCGACTGGCCCAGATCGCATTGGCATGGGTGTGCACCACAGCCTTCGGCCGGCTGGTCGTCCCAGACGTGAACATGATGCCGAAAGGCAACATTGGCTCAATCGGTCGACCGGTCCACGAGTCAGGCTGACCAGCCAGTGCGGCAAACGGGATCCGATCAGCCGACTCGGCGGCAACGACATCGGCGGGCGATCCCTCCTCGTCGGCAATGACGGCGATCCACTTGAGCGTCGGCGCCGCGAGCGCGACCGTGTCGGCGTGGCGAGAATCCGCTATTGCGGCCACACAACCCGCGTGCTCGGCGAAGTAGGCGACCTCGGCGGCGACCGAACGCGTGTTGGTCGTTACCGCCACCGCTCCGAGCGTCGAGCAGGCCAACCAGGCGAGGAGCATCTCGGGTGAGTTCTCAGCGTGGATGAGAACCTTGTCCCCCACCTCCACGCCGTGATCGCGCAGTCCGGCGGCTATGCCCCGAGTGGCGTGGAGGAGCTCGGAATAGGTCCAGCGCCGGGCTTCGCCTGAGGGGGGATCCCAGACCAGGGCCGGGTGGTCGGGCTTGTGGCTGGCCCAGTGCTCCAACAGCCAAGGGATGTCCTGGCCATGCATCTGCAGGTTCTCTATCGCCGTGCGGTCCATCCTCGACTCCTCGTAAGGCAAAAATCGCCCGTCTCTCGCGGCTGGGGCTGTCCAGCCGCTGAATGGATCGAGCTGGTTTGCCACGACCCACATGGCAAGGTACTGCGCCGCAGCGCCGTAAGGCCAGGCAACAGTGACCTTGGCGCCGGGCGACCTGGTGCTTACCGCCATGACGGTCACGAGGTCCGGAGCACCGGGCAGCGGCCATCCGTCCCCAAATGCGACATTGACTACGCCGTTGGAAGTTCTGAGCCTTGCACTAACGTCATCGTGGTGGATCTCCCTGACCGCTTCGTCGAGCTGATGCGGGGTGCGAGCCCATGCTTCATCACCACGTTGATGCCCGACGGCTCGCCGCAGACGACCCAGACCTGGGTCGACACGGACGGTGAGCACGTGATCATTAACACGGTGCAGGGGCACCAAAAGATGCGCAACATCCGGCGAGATTCCCGTGTATCCGTCGCTGTCTGCGATGCCGCCGACCCCTCGCGCTATTTCGCCATCCGAGGGCACGTGACGAACATCACCGCCGAAGGTGGGGCGGAGCACATCGAGGTCCTCGCCCAGCGGTACACGGGTGGGCCCTACCAGTGGTACGGCGGGCGCGATCAGATCCGGGAGATCCTGACGATCACGGCCGACAAGATCCACTCCATGGATCGCTAGTCGGGCGTCGACGCCGCTTCGGAGGATGGGCGCATGCGGAAACTGATCGAATCCACGCATGTCTCGCTGGGTGGAGAGATTGGCTCCCCCCATGAGTGGGCCTTCCCCTATCTGAATGAGGAGCACCTCGATTACGCCACGCGCCTGCTGTTCGCGGCCGAGGCACTGCTGCTTGGGCGGGTGACCTACGAAGGGCTCTCGGCGGCGTATCCCACGATGACGAGCGCCGATTCGGGCGCTCCGGACCAATTCATCGATCGCATGAACAGCATCCCCAAGTACGTCGCATCAACGACCCTTCGAGAGACCACGTGGAATGCGACGATCATTGAGGGAGACGTCGCCCCGTTCGTCAGCGATCTCAAGAAACAGCCCGGGGGCAACATCATCAAGTACGGAAACGGGCCGCTCGATGCCACGTTGATGGAACACGGGCTCATTGACGAATTTCATCTCCTGCTCACACCGGTCGCCGTCGGAAGGGGCCAACACCTGTTTGAGAGTATCGACACCGCTCCGGCGTTGAAGCTCGCTGACATGACACGATTCGGCAATGATGTCTTGGTACTCGTCTACGT
>Ga0302177_10004161_pt1 | contig 10073 bp, 6 predicted proteins | sample I_Palsa_E1_2_FD_198780 | JGI IMG/M metagenome (GOLD analysis project Ga0302177, IMG submission 198780) | Peat permafrost microbial communities from Stordalen Mire near Abisko, Sweden - I_Palsa_E1_2 | ecosystem: Environmental > Terrestrial > Soil > Palsa > Peat permafrost | place: Sweden: Abisko... | reverse complement strand
CTCTTTCTCGCAATACACATCGACAAACCGCCGGGCATCGGCGTCCAACTCGTGCAAGCCGAGGACGCGAATGCCATTCCCGGCCAGGGCTGGACGCAACGCATTCCAGCACTCGTACTGTTCATCCACGAACTTGTGGGTAAGACGCGCCAGAATCTCGCGCTTATCAGCCAGCGTCAATCCGTCGGGCCCGGCTTCGTTGTAGCCGTCCTCGATCTGCTGCATCATGGCGGCCACGCGAATCTCAAAAAACTCATCCAGATTGCTGGCGGAGATGGCCAGGAACTTCAGCCGCTCCAGAAGCGGGTTGCCCTCATCTTCGGCTTCCTCGAGCACACGACCGTTGAACGCGAGCCAGGAGGTATCGCGGTTGAGATAGTACTCAGGGTTTTCCAGCGTAATGCGAGCCATGTGCGAGGGTGTTTACTTGTTCGTTCGTGCGATTCTGTACTTAACCTTGCCGACGGGGATCCCGTTCACGGTAAGCGAAAGCGGCCGTGGGGACATCTGCAAACAGCTAGTATAGAACATCCTCCCAGATGGCGCAGAACGAGTGAATCAAGGCAGATAAGTGAACAATCAGTGGTCGGTGGCTAGTGGTTAGCAATCCTGCTTCAATCTTCCTGCGCTTTCTTAACTGACCACTGATCACCGGCCACTTCCTGCTTGCGGGAATTTACTTGACCTGCTTAATGGCTTCCTTCACCTTCTGTGCAACATTGTCCGGCAGCGGCGCATAGCTGAGCGCAGCGGCCATCTTCTGTCCGTCGGTAACCATCCAGTTCAGAAAGTCGGCCAGGATTTTGCCCTTCGCCGCATCTTTCGACTGCTCCGGAATCAGCAGCCAGGTGAAACTGGAAATGGGATATGCGTCCTTGCCGGGCGGGTTGGTAATAGAGACACGGAAATCCGCCGGCATTTTGGGAGCGGACGCCGCCGCGGCCGTAACGGTCTCCAGAGAAGCCTTGACGAAGTTTCCCGCGGAGTTCTTCACGCTGCCGTAGGAAATATTATTTTGCACGGCATAGATCAACTCGACGTAGCCGATCGCCCCCGCCAATTGTCGAATTGAACCAGCGACCCCTTCATTGCCCTTTCCTCCCAGCCCGACCGGCCACTGGACGGACGTGTTTCTACCCACCTTGCTCTCCCAATCCGCGCTGATCTTCGAGAGATAGTCGGTCCAGATAAAGCTGGTCCCGCTACCGTCGGAGCGGTGAACCACGATGATGGGTTTGTCGGGAAAATTGATGCCGGGATTTACGCTGGTGATGGCGCTGTCATTCCACTTCGTGATCCTGCCCAGGAAGATTCCCGCCAGGGCGTCGGGGGTGAACTTCACATCACCGGTGACTCCTGGAATGTTGTAGGCCGGTACGTCCGCACCCAGTACGGTAGGAATGTTAAGAATTCTGGTCTTCCGCTTCTCTTGAGCTTCCTTGAGCTGAGCCTCGGTCATCGGCATATCGCTGGCGCCGAAATCTACGGTGCCTTCCGTCACCTGGCGGATGCCGCCGCCACTTCCAATGGACTGATAGTTGACCTGAACGTCAGCGTGCAGCTTGTGGTATTCGCTGAACCATTTCGAATACATGGGATTCGGGAACGTAGCGCCGGCTCCATTCAGGGTGGTCTGGCCTGCCAGCGGCAGGGCTACAAGGGCGCACAACAATACCAGGGTGAGTCTGCGCATGACGCGATGATTCCTCCCAAGAATATATATGCTCGTTTCTATGGGCGCTGTGTTACAGCGCAGTTACAAACAGGTGAATTTCTCATGAATGGGCCAGGGTACTTAAGGCGCAGACGTTACTGAGGGCGTCAAACGCGCAATCTCCCGAGGAAACAGAGTATTGCCAGGAAACTGGATACGCAGTGCCGTAAGCAGTTCGAGGGCGCGGGTCTTGTCTTTGTCGCGCACATAGGCAATCGCCAGCAGAATGCGCGCAAAAGGTTTCAGATAACGGCCGTGTTCAGCGGTCATCCGCAAGTCCGCGATACCACCCTGCTTGTCGCCGGGCAATCCGCCCATGCGGAGCAGCCAGCGCACCGGCGCGGTCATGCTGCCGATAATGTACTTGCTGAATCCTGTCGCTACCAGCACATCGGAACAGTCGTTGCAGATGGCAAGCAGCTGCTGAGCCCAGATCGAAGCCTCTTTGGTGTAGTGCAAGGAAGCCAGGTTCCGCTTCTCGATCAGGGCCGCATAGTCAGCCTGCAACCCCGAGGCAAGAGTCATGGCAAACAGCGCGTCCCGGTCCTTGGCATCCTTGCTCAGGCGGGCCCGGGCCAGTTGTTGTGCGCGATCGAGCGCAGTCTGAAAATGGTCGTGCACCGCGGGATCCGGGCTGAGTTTCGAGCGTGCGCTAAACGCTGTGTCATTCTCATAGAACTGTGACTCCAGCACGCCCAAGCGGTTGAATTCGGAGAAAAGACATCCGGCAGCCTCGCTGACCGGCCCGACCGGATCGTCAGGATGCTCGGCCTCCCACGCGGAAAAGTCCTTCTGCGCGCCTGTGAAATCCAGGTTGTAAAGTCCGAGGAATCCGTGGTCCAGGGTCGTTCCTATACTGGAATCCGGGGGGGCAGCGGCGCTCGCCGGAGTATACAAAGCCAAGATCAACCCCAAGGCTGTTACCATACCAAGTGCTAAGGCAGATCTGGACTCGACATTAGTTGGCATGTGCATCCGCTCGAATCTTTTCATTATCGCGTGTTTCCGCAGCAACGCAACATTACTTTTCGCACACCCTGCTTCGATGCAACTAATCGGCCCAGCGCCCATCCCATTCTTATGGATCGAGTGCACCCGGAGGATTCCCGTTCCGCAATTGGGTCTCGACCTGGTGTTCCTTCTCCGGACGTCAACACTATGAGCGATTCTCCCACGCGTTACGCCCCAGGCTGGCCCGGGATCCCACCGCGCTGGACTTCAAGCGCCAAAACCAGCGCCGGGACCGCGCTGAATCAGCACAGCAAGGTCTGGTTTACGCTGAGTCACGGAATTCTAAATGAAGTGTATTTCCCGCGCGTCGATCAAGCTTGCACCCGCGATCTCGGCTTCATCGTCACCGATGGCCGGGCGTTCTTTTCCGAGGAGAAGCGCCACTGTACGTTTGAGAATAAGCCATTTGAGCCCGGCATCCCCGCCTTTGAACTGATCAACACCGATCTCGGCGGCCGCTACAGAATCCGCAAGGAAGTATTCACCGATCCCTACCGCCACGTGTTGCTGCAGAAGATCCGTTTTGAACCGCTGCAGGGACAACTCTCCGACTATCGCCTTTACGCGTTGCTCTCGCCGCACCTGGCCAACTGCGGTTACCACAACACGGGCTGGGTTGGCGATTACAAAGGGTTGCCCATGTTGTTCGCCGAGCGCGACGGCTCAGCACTGGCTCTGGGCTACTCGGCGCCGTGGAAAAAGATGTCTGTGGGATTCGTGGGCGCCTCCGACGGATGGCAGGACCTCTCTGCTCACTTCCAGATGGAGTGGGAATACCAGCGCGCGGAAAATGGCAACCTCGCCTGCACGGGTGAGATTGACCTGGCGGCCTGTAACGGAGAGTTCGTGCTGGCCCTGGGATTCGGAGCAATATGGAGTGAAGCCGGGCAACAGGTGCGCTCCAGTCTCCTTGAGGATTACAACGAACTCCGCCAGCATTACGTCTTCCACTGGAAAAAGTGGCAAGACACGCTGCTCAAACTCGATGAACCGAAGCGCGAGTACGATCTCTACCGATCCTCGACCGCGGTCTTGCGCACGCACGAGTCCAAGGATTTTCTGGGCGGCATCATCGCCAGCCTCTCCATTCCGTGGGGTTTCAACAAAGGCGACGAAGACCTCGGCGGTTATCACCTGGTCTGGCCGCGCGATCTCGTCGAGACCGCGGGGGCCTTGCTGGCGGCTGGCGCGGCTACCGACGCCGTCAGAGTGCTGCGTTACCTGGAGTCTACGCAGGAGGCTGCGGGTAACTGGGCGCAGAATCTCTGGCTCGACGGGCGCGCTTACTGGGGCGGCGTGCAGATGGATGAGACCGCTCTCCCTATCCTGCTGCTTGATCTGCTGCGTCGCGAAGCCGCGCCGGGTCTAGGCAAGTTGGAGCGATGGTGGCCGATGGTGCGCAACGCCGCCCGTTTCATTCTGCGCAATGGCCCGGTCACGCAACAGGATCGCTGGGAAGAAGAGGCGGGCTATTCTCCCTTCACGCTGGCGGCGGAGATCTCCGCACTGCTGGCCGCAGCCGACATCGCAGAATTGACCGGACACTCCGATGCCGCCTCAACTCTTCGTGACGCGGCCGATGCCTGGAATGACAATATCGAACGCTGGGTTTACGCCACCGGCGGCGATCTCGCCCAGCAAGTCGGAGTGGAAGGCTACTACGTGCGTATCGCTCCACCGGTCATCGATGCCGCGGCTTCGCCCACACAGGGATTTGTTCCGATCAAGAACCGCCCGCCTGGAGAAAATCCGGAACGCGCGTATCGGATTATAAGTCCCGATTCACTGGCGCTGGTGCGATTCGGATTGCGCGCACCTGACGATCCACACATTCTGAATACGATCCGCGTCATAGACGCGCTGCTGCGCGTGCAACTGCCGCAAGGCCCGTGCTGGTACCGCTACAACGGAGACGGCTACGGCGAGCACAAAGACGGCTCGGCGTTCGACGGCACAGGAATCGGCCGCCCCTGGCCGCTGCTGGCCGGAGAACGCGCGCACTATGAACTGGCCGCGGGCCGCGCCAGTGAAGCGGAAGCCTTGCTAACGATGATGGAGAACTGCACAAGTGGTGAAAGCCGTCTGCTCCCGGAGCAAGTCTGGGATGCCGACGATATCCCCGGCCTGGAACTTTTCCGGGGTAAGCCTACCGGTTCGGCCTGCCCGTTGGTTTGGGCGCATTCCGAGTACGTGAAGCTGCGCCGTTCGCTGCGCGACGGCAAGATTTTCGACCAGCCTCCGCAGACGGTACAACGCTATCTCGTAGAGAAACCGACGCGGCAAATCTTCGGATGGAGGTTCAACAACAAGGTCCGCTCCGTGCCGCGCACCAAGAAGCTGCGCCTTGTGCTGCTCACTCCCGCGCTGGTGCACTGGAGTATCGACGGCTGGAAGACTTCTGTGGATACCAACACCCGCGACACCGGCTTGGGCATCTACACGCTCGACCTGCCGACCGCGTCGCTGCCCGTGGGAAGCCAGGTTGCATTCACGTTCTACTGGCCGCTGGAGAATCGTTGGGAAGGCAAGGACTACAGCGTAAGTGTGGCGTAGGCGAGAAGGCGTGCCGTGCCCTGTTGCGGCGCAGCCATCGGCAAGCTACGCCTCTGCGCCGGCGCTCGAGTAGACCAGTTCCACCACGGTGCAGTCGTCGCTGAGCGGATTTCCGGCGCAGAAATCCGAGACCGCGGTGAAAATGCCCTCCAGCGTGGGAGTCTTGGCCGCGGCTGCTTCGAGTCGCGAGTCTTCGAAGAAATCGCCCATGGCATTTTCCGCTTCGGTTACACCATCGGTCACCAGGATGAAGCGGTCGCCCGAATTGAGCTGGCAGCGGGCGCTTTCAAACGTCGCATCCGGAAGCAACCCCACGGGCACGTTGCCGTGCGGCGGGCGCATCACTTCTCCACCACAGACCAGCAGGGGCTGCACGTGGCCGCAATTGACGTATTCCAGATCGCCGTCCCGGCGTAGCCGAGCCAACAGGACGGTCGCATATTTCTCTCCCACCAGTTTTTCGGTGAAGAAGTGGTTCACGGCAGAGACCACCTCCAACAGCGGCATGCCGGAACTCAAATGCGAATAGATCATGCCTTGCAGAGTGGAAGCCAGCAGCGCCGCGGAGACTCCCTTGCCACTCACGTCCGCGAGCACTACGGCGAGGCCCTCCTTCGTGATGACCGCATCGAAGAAGTCGCCTCCAATTTCTTTGCAAGACAGATTCTTGCCGCGCAGCTGGGCAAACGGCACTTCCGGAATCTTTACCTGCATCAGCCGTTGCTGGATGCTGGCGGCAATGGTCAGTTCCTGCTGGTAGCGACGGGATTCTTCCTCGGCCTGCACCAGGCGGGCATTCTCGATCAGCGACCCGGCTTCTGTCGCGATGGCCCGCAGAATGTCGTGGCCGACGCCGGAAAATTCCCGCGAGGCAAAGCGCGAGTCCACGTACAGAACCCCCGTCACTTCGGAGGAGGCGTCAGGCGCAGGCGTTTGCTGTTCGCGGCTAGCCTGCACCTGCCGTTTGCGCAGCGGAATGCAAATCACAGTACGAAGATCGTAGGCCACAATGCTCTGCCGCGCGGCCAAGTCCATCGAGCTGCCGGTATCGGTGAGCAGAAACTCCGAATTCGAACGCAGCGATTCGTCGAGCGCGGAGTGCGAAATGGTTTTGTCGTCCAGCAGCGCTTCACCTTTGCTATTGCGCCCTGCCGCCAGCCGCAGTTTGCCCTCGTCGTCTTTGAGAAAGACATAGCCGCGCTCGGCGCGCGTCAGGCGCAGCGTGACCTCGAGCATGGTCATCAGGATTTCGTCGAGCACGCCCGCGGTATTCAACTTGCGGGCCGCTTCCAGAAACAAAGTTAACTTTTCGAGGTCAGTGGTTTCCTGCGAGATCTGGATCCCGGAAATCTGGCTCAGAAAGTCTCGCGCTGTGTTCGAGGTGCCGTGCGCCGGATTGAAGATGGCGTAGGTCGAATCGCGCGCTCCAAACTCCAGGCGATCGTTGCGCTCCAGCTTTTGCCGCTGAATGCGTTCACCGTTCACGAACGTGCCGTGCTTGCTGCCTTGATCGACGAGAAAAAAACCGTCTTCCTCCAGTACGATGAGCGCGTGGTCGCGCGAGACACGGGGATCGGCGATCACCAGATCTTTGTCGACCTTGCGCCCGACGCTGAACGGAGTCCGGTTCAGGACGATGTTTCGCTGCTCGTTCCCTTGCACCAGCACCAGCGCGGGAAACACACCAGAAGCGGAAGAAGACGAGCGGCCTATCACATTCAAGACCATGGGGTGCAGCGCCACCTCCGACCCGAGCCTACCCGGAAGCCACGCAGATAAGCATAATGACAGGAATGGGGCCCCGGCGGGAAGAGCCTTTCTGAAAACTGCCGGTAGCGCTTCCGCCCCGCCTTCGATAGACTGCGGCGGCGTGCCTCCTCCGGACACAACTCGCAAGCGGGCACTCCACTCTCGAACGAAGACTCTGATTCTTCTTGTCTTCGTGTCCTCCCTGGCCGCTTTCGCCGGCAGCCGCCTCGCAGATTCACTGCTGGGCGCCGATTTCCCTGATTTTTATTGCGCCGCGCGCATGCTGGCTGAGGGCCACGGACACCAACTCTATGATGCCGAGGTCCAGCGCCAATATCAGGCTCGTTACGCCGGAAGAGTTGGCACGCTCTACATTCACCCACCTTTTGAAGCTGTGCTTTATCTCTCTGTAGCCTGGCTGCCGCTGCGACCGGCCTACCTGCTGTGGTCTTTTCTGAACCTGGCATTTCTCGCCGCCGGCGTGCGCTGCCTGGCGAACGAGGGCCTGCTGCCCTGGGATTGGCGCATAGCAGTCGCGGCCTCGCTCACTTTTGTTCCGCTGTTGCTCTGTCTTGTGCAGGGTCAGGACTCCTTGCTGCTGCTGCTGCTGGTGGTTCTCGCGTTCGCTACCCTCCAGCGCGGCCGGTCGTTTTCCGCGGGATGCTGGCTCGGTCTCGGACTCTTCAAGTTTCAACTCGTGCTGCCGCTGCTGCTGGTGCTCGTTTTAACCCAAAGGAGAAGCGCCAGAAGCGCGCTTGCGAAGGGCTTCAGCCTGGTTGCACTGGCGCTGGGGGGATTGTCCGCAGCCATCTCCGGGTGGTCAGTCTTCACCGTCTACCCAAAATTTCTAGCACATCTGCGGACGCAGTCATTCGCCGGGATTACTCCCCAAGCCATGGCGAACTTCCGCGGATTGACCTCCTTCCTCTTTCACCGCGACCAATCGCTCTGGGCCGTCGCCGCCGTGTCGATCCTTTCCGCGGCAGCGCTGATCAAGACGCTGACCGGCTGGAAACACGTGCGGCTCGCATCTTATCTAAGGCCCATGGTCTTGAGACCCGTCGAGTTCGACGTCGCATTCGCCAACACTGTGCTGTTTGCGCTGCTGGTCAGCTACCACCTCAACCCGCACGACCTCAGCCTTCTGTTGTTGCCCATGGTTCTGCTGCTCCGCGACACCGCGCGAACGACGCTGACGAATTCTTCGCGTCGGTTGATAATCGCCCTTTCAGCGGTCCTCTTCTTGCCGCCGCTACATCTGCTCGCCTTGCGGGCGCATGCCTATGCACTTGTTTCCCTTCCGTTGATTGCATTGTTTGCAGTCAGCACGTTCTGGGGTGCCGAAAAGAGACGGGAAACAGGCTCTGCACTCCTTAGCTGACTTTCACGAGCGGGCGCACGCGGCGCGGCTCATCCTGCGCGTAAAAGAAAATCAGCGCGAACACCCACACCGGCAACGCAAATGTTGCAAAGAACGGCCACCTCCAGCCGTCGAGCGCCCACGCCCGCGAGACCAGCAAGTAGAGCACGGTCAGGCCGAGGCTCGCCGCCCACTGCCATCCCACAAGAAGCGCGCCCACCAGGTACGTCAAACGGCGGGTGCGCGACCGCGACATGAACGCCGCTCGCTCCCGGACCAGTAGCAGAATTGCAGGCAGAAGAAGAACCTGGTTGTAGGGTGCGTACATCGGCACCACCAGCACAGTCAGCGCAAGCACCAGAGCTGTCGCGCCGCTGAATCCCGAAGAGTCTGGCTGCTCTCCTCGTAACTTCCATAACACCGGCGCACAGGCGAGGATGGCGATCACCGCGAGGATTTGCCCGCCCATGCGGCCCATGGTCCCACCGCCGACGGCGCCCAAAACCTCATTCAGCATGACTTCAAGCACAGACTGGTTCTGCGTGTATTGATGGTATTGCCCGATGGCCTCGGCAAACATTCGCCACCAACCCGGCAGAATGATCTCCGCGCCGGCCAGCAACAGAGCCATTACCAGCCCAAACCCAAACACCAACTTTCGCCGCGCCCGCCAATCGCCCACCGCCCACAAAAGCAGCCACGCTACGAGAGGCCATGCCAGTTGCGGTTTGATCGTCGCCAGCGCCAGCAGCGCTCCGCCGAGGAACAAGAACCCGCTGGCCACGCAGGTCACAGACGCCGCCAGCAATGCTGCCACCAGCAGGCTCAATTGTTGCAACTTGATCCCTTGCACGGCCGGAAAGCTCCCCAGCATGAGCGCGATGCAAGCGGTAACGGTCATCAGCGGCAACTCCCAGCGCAGCGCCCGCAGCCAAAGCCAAACGCTCGCTGCCGTCAGGCCCACCAGCAACCAGTGAAAAAATATCTGCACGCCACGAAAAGGAAAACCGATCAGCGGCGCCAGCAGGAAGACCACGTACACCGGATAAGCAAATCCCTGCCGGTCCCTGGGATCATCAGGCCGAGCCGGATCCAGTTCGCGGCCGTAGTATCCCTTCTGGATTTCTGTAGTGATGTCGTTGCCGTAGGGATTGCCGTGGTGCAGCAGCAGTTCGCGTGCCCCGAGCCAGCGCGGATAAAGATCCGATAGATTGCCGCGCGGACGTCCGTGCGCCGCGGAGTCGGCTTTTTCATAGGGAATGAGCACGCGCTGCACATAGAACCACATGCTGCCCGCGCAGAGCAGCGCGGCCCACACTTCGACTTTAAGATTCTTACGCAAGGTGAGTGCTGGGAAACGGCGACTCCGGCCTCGTCCCGCCCAGATGTCCGGCTCCCTGGCCGTCCATGTTACAACTTATGCTCTGAAGAACTTCTCATGAAGCTGCGCATTGCAGTTTCGGCGGCTATCGGCTTGGCCAGCGGCGTCTTCTGCTGGTTCTTGATGAAGCACTTTCATCAGGACGCCGCTGATTTCCGCTGGGCCCTGCATCTAGCGCAAAGACTGCTCGCCCGGCAAAATCCATACGATACTCCGCTGGAGCAATATCCCTTGACGGCGGCGCTTTTCGCGCTGCCCTTCGTCCGCTTGCAGCCAGAAATCGCTGCCGGCACATTCTACGGACT
>Ga0302177_10004159_pt1 | contig 10079 bp, 8 predicted proteins | sample I_Palsa_E1_2_FD_198780 | JGI IMG/M metagenome (GOLD analysis project Ga0302177, IMG submission 198780) | Peat permafrost microbial communities from Stordalen Mire near Abisko, Sweden - I_Palsa_E1_2 | ecosystem: Environmental > Terrestrial > Soil > Palsa > Peat permafrost | place: Sweden: Abisko... | reverse complement strand
GCCAATGATGTCTGGGCTTGGTGCGAGAAAACGAACTCTCGTGGCCGGACGCTCACGGTGAAGATCAAATGGGCCGACTTTCAGATATCCACTCGCAGCCGGTCGATGGAAATGACGATCGAGACGAGGGAGAAGCTGCATCAGGTCGCCTTGGACCTGATCCGGTCCGTGTTCCCGCCCCCGAAAGGCGTTCGACTCGTCGGCGTGTCGCTCTCGAACTTTCGATCGCAAATCCCCAGCGAAGTAGCTGAACTCCCTTTTCGTGAACTGTAGTTGGCGGTTACGAGCCGCGCCGCACAACCGCTTGCTCGGACCGAGGTTCACTCATCTCAGCCGACGACATTATTGGGGCCTCATGCGGGGTCACGCGCTCGCGGCGGGTGCGATGTTGCATTTGTCGTAGTCCACACTATCACGGGCTTTTGCAAAGATCCGCGTGATCCAGCTCTCACCTTGAGACGGCGGGGACGGCGGGTTTGGACAGGACACCTGCCTTCCAGCCTCGCCCGGGAACGCCAAAGGTCCGCCCGAAGCGGAAACAGGTCGCGCCGAAACCGAATAGCAGCTCCGCCCGTCGTCGCCAGGACGAAGGGTCGGCGTTATCCGTCTCCGGCCGACAGCGAGCCTTGACATATTCGGGGGTGTGCGACACTCGCTTTGAGGATTGAGCACTACGGAGGCGCGGATTGTCGGTTCGCACGAGGCTGGGCGTCACGCGGCTGATCCGGACGCCCGATGTAGACCGGAAGCAGGGGCGGGCTCCCACGCAGATCGGCGACCACAATCTGCGGGTCACGCTCGAGGCGATACGGCGCGACGGACCGCTGACGCGCCTTGAGCTCGGGAGAAGGACCGGTCTGACCGGGCCCGGTATCACAAATATCCTCCGCGGGCTCGCCGACGACGGCCTCGTCACTGGGCACAAGCGCGTGGAAAGGGGCGGAGGACAGCCTTCGACAGAATTCGCGATAAACTCGGATGGCGCCTTCAGCGTCGGGATTCGGCTGCGTGAAATGGAGGGCGAAGCGGTTCTTCTGACCTTGGGCGGCGAGGTCCGCGAGCGGCGTTTCTTCGACACGACTTCGGACCCTGTCGCCGCGATCGAGAAAGTCGCCCTGTCGATGACCATGGCGCGCGGGTCGTCGGCGAGGATGCTTGGCGTCGGCGTCGCTTCGGAGGATCCCGGCGCTCACGACCTCGGCCGCCTTACAGAAACGGGCCTCTTGTCAAGAGTATTTTTCGAACGAGACTGCGTGACTGCGCTTCTCGCCGAATCCACGTTCGGCGTCGGTCGGGTCGAAGGCGGCATTATGCTGATTATCGTCGATCAACGCGTGAGGGCGAGCTTTTTGTTCCGCGGCGCGCCTTTTGGCGGCGTTCACAACAGGGCGGGCAGCATCGGTCTCATGCGCACCGGCGCGGACCATGTTCCGCTCGACTCCGTGGCCGGCCTGGGCGCTTTCTGGGAGAGGTTGAGCTCGACAGAAAGATCGCAGGTTGCAGCCGGCGCGGACATCGCGATCAGCCCGTCTATCCGCAAGTGGGTCCGCGACGCCGCAGGGCATCTGGTCGACGCTATTGTCGCGACGGCGGGCTTTCTGGCGCCGGGAGCGATCCTTATCGGCGGCGACCTCCCCGCCAACATCGTCGAGGAGCTTATTGCGCAGGTTTCCGTAGAACGGCGGAACACCGCCGTGCGGCCCGTCGTCACACCTTGGATTTCGCCAATTCGCCGGACAACGTTTCCCGGCGCGGGCATCGCGATCGGCGCCGCGCTGCTACCGTTTTTCGATCAGCTGTTGCCGTCGCCGAAGTCAAAGATCGCCTAAGCGCCGAGAGATCGGCGGATCCGCATTCTGGCAGGCCCGCCGGATTTGAGATCAGGCGACTGCGCGATCGTTGTGGTCGAGGTCAGACGCCATCGCCTTGTCGAGTACTTTTTGGATATTGGCCGCGCGCCTGAACGACGGCTCGAGAGTCGCGCCCGCCCTCACAGCGGCGGCGAAGCGCTGGTAGTTCGTCTCGACGGATTCGAACGGGAGGTCCCGCCACGTCGCTGTGTTCACGTCCTCGCCGAGACAGGCTCGCAGCGTCGATTTCCCCGTGTCGTAGATCATTTCGATCGACCCTTTGTCGCCGTAGACTCGCAGCCGCAACTGATCGAGTTGACCCGCGGCCGTACGGGTCGCCTGAATGGTGCCGATCGCGCCGTTGCCGAACTCAACAGTCATTGCGAAACTGTCGTTGGCGTCGAGGTCGTACTCGCCGATGGTGTTGGTCGGCGGCGCCTTGTCGAAGGTCTTGAGGCGAGCGAAGACGCGAGCGACGTCGAGTCCCGAGCCGTAAGATGCGAAGTCCACGATATGGATTCCGATGTCTCCCAGGGCGCCGTTGGACCCATGCTTCTTACTTAGCCGCCAGAGCCATTTGCTCTCGGTTTTCCAGTCGCCCCATGCGTTGCCGACAAGCCAGCTTTGGAGGTGCGAGGCTTCGACATGGCGAACCGCGCCGACCGCGCCCGCCAGCACCATTTCCCGGCCCTTCTGCAGCGCCGGGGAATTTCGGTAGGTCAAGTTCACCATCCCGACCTTGCGGGACTTCTCCATCGCCTCCGTCATCTCCATAGCCAGGGCCGCGTCCGTCGCCAACGGCTTCTCGCAGAAAACGTGCTTGCCGGCGGCGATCGCGACCATGGTGGAGGGGTGATGGATGCGGTCCGGGGTAACGTTCGCGATGGCGTCGAATTCGCCCCAGGCAAGCGCATCCTCGAGGCTTGCGAACTGCCGATCGATCTTGTGCTGGGTGCTAAACGCGGCGAGGCGGTCCGGCAAGACGTCCACGCCGCCCACAATCGTCACGCCGTCGATCGACGAGAAATTGGTCGCATGGGCGTTGGCCATGCCGCCGGTGCCGAGAATGAGAAGGCGCATTTCCTATGTTTCCTCTCTGTTTTTCCGATGCCGATGGGGCCGGCGAAGCGCGCGCCGCTCCGGGCTCGCTCACCCGCCGCTTGACATCATAACAAAGTTACTTAATCTATCCAACAGGAGTCGCCAAGCCGTCGCAGGCGAACTGCGCAACCGCGTCTCTCAAGCCAGACCAGGAGGAACCCCATGTCGATCAGAACGAGTGTGAGCGCTCTAGCGCTGGTCGTGTCGTTGTGCCTGGCGCCCTGGGCGCTAGCCGGGGATCAAGACCTCGTGTCGCCGAGCCGCATCGGGCTTGCGAGCGCGCCGAACAAGCTTGCAGTAAGGCTGAACACCAGCAGTCCAGGAAACGGCGATCCAGCGGTCGCCAAGGGCTATCAGGATCTGTTCGTCGCGTTTATCAAGAAGCATCCGGACTGGCAGCTCGAGATGCAGATCGAGACGCAGGACATCGGCAACGAGCAGGCGAAGATGCTTGAGGAGGCCAAGACCGGCAACGCGCCAGATTGCGCCGCGGTGGATTCGTTCGTGCTCGGCCAGTTCAAGCTCAATCATGTGCTGTCGGACCTGACGCCCTATTTCTCGAAGGACGAGGTCGCCGATCTCTTTCCGTTTGTCCGAGAAGGCGTCAGTGGCGCCGACGGCAAGATCTATGCGTGGTGGTGGAATACCGACCTCCGGGTGCTCTATCGGAGAACGGATATCGCGCCTGACGCGCCGCAGACCTGGGACGAACTGAAGGCGGCGGGCGTCGCATCCGCGAAGAAGGGTATGGAAGGCGTTATTTTCAATGGCGGCCGCTATGAAGGCGCAACGCTGGACTGGCTGTCGAACTATTGGGATCTCGGCGGCAGGCTTGTCGACGATTCCGGCAAACCCGTGTTCGGCGACGCGACCAATAAGCCCCTCTTCCTCAAGGCCATCGGCTATTACAAGGACCTCGTCGACTCGGGCGCCGCGCCGAAGCGGGTGACGACCATCGCCAACTACGACGACCTCAACGCCGCCGCGGCCGCCGGGACGACGGCGCTGTTCATCGGCGGCAGTTGGCAGCTTGCGCAGCTGAAGTCGATGCTCGAGCCGGATCAGTTCTCGAAGTGGACCTTTTCGCCGCTTCCCGGTCCAAGCGCCGACAAGCGCATCACCGGGACCGGCGGCTGGACCATGGCGTCGTTCAGCAAGGATCCGAAAAAGGTCGAGATGTGCGCCAACCTCATCAGGGACGTTTACATGGGCCCCGCCAACGGGCTCGAGCAAGCGCTCCCGACTCGCGCCTCGTTGTTTGACAAGTATCCGGTGTTTTCGACCCCAGCGAACATGGCGTTCGGCGCGGATCTCAAATCGGGACAGGCTCGACCCGGCGCGCCGATATATCCTGAGATTTCGAACCAGATCCAAATCGTGCTGGGCGACGTTCTGTCCGGAAGCAAGCCGCCGGAACAGGCGCTCGACACCGCCTATCAGGCAGCGCTGGCGGCCTACAAGCGTCTCTAGCCGACGCCGCCGGCGGCGTCCCTCCTCTCAGACGCTGCCGGCGGCCTTCTCTCGGGACCGCGATCATGTTCAGAAGCGCGACCGGCGTCGTGACCATCGACGCTGCGCAGGATCCGAGGAGCCGCTTCCGCCGCCCGATCCGCTCGGGGCCGGTCCCCTGGATGCTGCCCGCCATCGTCGTGCTCGGTCTCTTCTACCTCTATCCGGTGCTCGATGTGCTGCGCCTGTCCTTCACCGACGCCACGCTGATTGGCGACCATGAGAATTACACCTTCGCCTCCATCGCAAACACGATAGGCTCGTCGCGGCTGCCGGGCGTTTTGCTCGCCACGCTCATCTTCGTCGGCGGAAGCATCGTCGGACAGCAGATCTTTGGTCTGATCCTTGCGCTCATCGTCATACGCGGCGAGACCCGGGGCCTGCTCGGAACGACGCTCCTGCGCACGACCGCGCTTGTCGCCTGGGTCGTCCCTGGCATTGCCGGCGGCATTGTCTGGCAGATGCTGTTCAGCGAGGCGCCGTTCGGCGCCATCAACAGCCTTCTGCGCCTCCTGCACATGAGCCCCGTCGCCTGGCTCTCGAACCCCGCAATGGCGCCCTGGTCGGCCGTGATTGCCAACATCTGGCGCGGGACTGCGTTCTCGATGGTCGTCATGTACGCCGCTCGCAAAGGGATCGACCCAGAACTTTACGAGGCCGCCGAGGTCGACGGCGCCTCCTCGCTGCAGCGGTTGCTGTACGTCACGCTGCCGATGCTGCGTCCAGCAATCCTCGTGAACATGATTCTGATCACGATCCAGACGATGAACACGTTCGATGCAATCATCTCGCTCACCGGCGGCGGGCCAGGTCTAGCGACCGAGGTTATCTCTCTCTACACGTTCAACATTGTCTTCCGGAATTACGATCTGGCCGGCGGCAGCGTGATGTCCGTCCTCATGCTCATGATCAGCCTCACGCTTGCGGTAATCTATGCAGGTTTCCTGCCTCGGGAGGAACAATCATGAGCGCGCGTCGGGGGTCTCGCCTCGGGGACGCTGCGAGCTATCTCTTCATGCTTGTCTCATTCGCCTTTTTCGCCTCGCCGCTGCTTTGGCTGCTGTCGCTCGCACTGCGCGACAGACGCGAGATCTACCTCGGCGTGGCGCGCTTCATTCCGAAGCATCCAACCCTCGACAATTTCGTCAATGTGCTGACCAACGGCGCGTTTCCCACTTATCTCTGGAACGGGCTCAAGCTCGCCTCGCTCAGCGCCGCGGGCGTGCTGATCGTCGCTCTCCCGGCGGCCTACGCGTTCTCCCGTTTCGACTTCCGGACGAAGGGCCTATGGATGCTGGCGCTCCTGTCGTTCCAGATGATCTCGCCGCTTGTCATCATGGTTCCGCTCTACCGGTACATGAGCCGGCTTGGTCTGCTCGATACCCATTTTGGCGCCGTCGCAGTCTATGTCGCGCTCGGCTGTCCCCTCGCTTGCTGGCTGCTGAAGGGATCGATCGACACAATTCCCAGAGCGCTGGACGAAGCCGCGATGATGGATGGCTGCTCGCGTTTCTCGCTGTTCTGGAGGATCATTCTGCCCCTCGCCGTGCCGGGGGTTGCCTCGGTCTTCATCATTTCTGTGATCGCGGGCTGGTCTCAGTTCCTCGTCCCCTTCCTGCTGCTTACCAGGACGGACCTGATGCCGATCGCGGTGGGGATTTTCACGTTCCAGGGGCTAGAGAGCTCGACGTCGACGCAACTGCTCGCTGCGGCCTGCCTGATCTCGGTTCTGCCGGCGATCGTCGTCTTCCTGCTGCTTCAGCGGTTGATCCTGAGCGCAATGACCGTTGGGGCGGTGAAGGGATGACGAGGCGCCCTCCAGTCCCGCTCGCGCGTGAGCCGATCGACCTCTCGGGCTCCAACTCCGAGCAAGCCGGCGAGCACAACCGGACGCTCATTCTGCGCGCTATCCATCGCTACGCGCCGATCTCGCGCGCGGACCTCGCCAGACGTACGGGGCTGACCAAGCCCGGCATCGCACGCATAGTGGATCGCCTGCTCGACGAGGGGCTGATCATGGAGGCGCGCCGGCGAAAAGGACTCCGAGGCCAGCCAGCGATCGAGCTTGAGATCGATCCGGAAGGCTGCTTCTCGATTGGCGTAGACATTGATCGCGATCATTTGACGATTCTGGCCGTAGACGCGGTCGGCCACGTGCGCGGCCGCGTCCATCACGAAAAGCGTTGCATTTTGCCGGACGAATTCGTCGAGCTGACCGCGGAGGCGATCAGCTATTTGCGCCGCAGCCATTTGATCGACGACGCGCGACTGGCCGGAATCGGCGTCGCCATCCCCGATTGGCTCGGTGAGTTGCCATTCATCGGCAAGCCGGACGACTATTCGCTGTGGACAGGCTTCGACGTGCGCGCGGCGCTGTCGAATCTCACCACACGCCCGATCTTTATCGACAATGAATCCAACGCCTCCGCGATGGCGGAGCTCGATTATGGACTGGGGGCGGAAAGCCGGAGCTTCTTCTACATTTACATCTGCGCCTGCACGGGCGGCGGCTTGGTGCTCGACGGAATTCGGCATCGTGGCGCGATGGGATTGAGTGGCGAAATCGGATGGCTGCCTGTCGTCGACGAACAGGGTCCCGGCCGCGGCAAGGTGCAGCCTCTTGGCGAGGTGTTCTCCTTGTCGTTTCTTTACGACTATCTCGGCCAGCACGGCCTCGCCGTGACGAAGCCTCACGATCTCATGAACCTTGATGCCCACGGTCGCAACCTCGTGTCGTCCTGGCTCAAGCGGATGAGCAAGTTCATTGCCGAGGCGGTCACGCACATCGGGCTGGTCGTCGATCCGGACGCCGTCGTCGTGGGGGGGCGGCTGCCCGTCCGGATGGTCGACGAGCTTCTTCGTTACGTCAACGAACGCCTCGACGCGGCCGATCGGAACTTGCCTTCGATCCATCGGGCCACGACTGAGGACGCGGCGGCTTTGGGCGCGGCGGCGATGTCGACCGCCGCCAGACTGATGCTCAGTTCAGTAGACCCGGCCCAAAGGACACGGCTTCCCCTGCAAGGGATCGAGCGGATCGCCTCGAGCTGACTCAATTGTGACGGACCCATGACGAGGAACAGCATGCAAATTGGCTTTTACACGTCCACCTTCAACGATCGCCCGATCGAAGAGGTGTTCGATTTCGCGCGGGCGTCGGGTTTTGATGCCGTCGAAATCGATGTCGGAGGCCATATCAAGAGCCCGGACAAAGTGGGAAGCGTCGCCGCCGCGGCGCGCGACCGAGGGTTGATCGTCTCTTCGATCGCGCTCTTCGGCAACCAGCTCGATCCAGACCCCGCGAAGCGTGAGGCGCTGCGACAGTCGACCGCCGACTACGTCTCTGCGACCGCGGAGGCTGGCGTTCCGATCCTCATTATTTTCCCGGGGCGCGACGCGACGGCGTCCGAGGACGCCAACTATAGGGACTTCGCCGACTACCTGAATGATCTCCTGGCGAGCCCGCGAAGCGCCTCCTTGACGCTCGCAATAGAGAACTGGCCCGGTCTAAACAACGACTTCATTGCAACGACCCCGGAAGGCTGGAAGAAGCTGGGCGCGCTGGTCCCCAGTCCCCGCTTCGGTCTCGAATTCGACCCGTCGCACTTGCTCAGACTCGGTGTCGATCCTTACGCCGCATTTGACGAGGTCAAGCATCGCACCAAGATCCTCCACGCGAAGGATACCGCCATGGATTCCGCGCGCCTGCAGCGGGTCGGCTATCACGGGCAGGGATGGTGGCGCTACGTGCTGCCGGGACTTGGCTTACTCGACTGGGCCAGATTCCTTCGTCAGGCGCGCGCCGCTGGATACGACGGAATCGTCTCCGTGGAGCACGAGGACGCCGAGTTTGGTTGGCCTGGAATGAGCCTGGACTCGCGCAAGGAGGGCGAGCGACGAGCGCTCGCCTATTTGAGACAGACGCTGGCGGCGCTATGATTCTTCCGCCTCGAGTTGTCGGCGGGACTTCAAAGGAGACCCGTGACCCTGCGCAACGTGGCGCCGACCGTCGAACTTCGTCCGGACGACAGACCCACCGGAACCGAGAAGCATTTGGGGACTGGATTTCCGTCAGGCTCACGACGGTTAGGGCCCTTAACCAGCCTGGACGGCCCAGCCGATCAGGGTTACGGGGACTGGGGCGGCGCGCGTTGGCCTCAGCGGCGGCGGCCTCTGAGGCCGCCTGTTACCTCGTAACACGCTCGAAGAATGCGCGCTTGTGGTCGGTGTTGATCGACCAGTTCACTGGCACTGTTTGGAAGCCGCTGAGATCAACAAAGAGTTTCTCCCTCTAGGCTTCAGCGTCCAGTCCATCTTGCCCTGCTTCTGGTCGCAGCCGAAACCCTGGTCGTAGTAACCCCATGAGCACCCCGCATCGAGCGCAGCCTCTATATTGCGGAGATCTATCGAATCCTCGTTGCAGCAAATCGGGCCCGGACGGTTGAGCAGCACAGGGCTCTCTCGCAACGCCTTGAGCTGAGCCCGGAAGGTGTCCGGCAAGAGATCGTTGCCGTGCGGCAGAAACAGGTCGACGAGTTCGGGCCACACGCCGTCCGGCATGTATCCTTTTGCGGAGCAAGTGGCCTTCGGGCGAGGATGCTCGGCGCGAAGCGAGTCCGCTCGCGTTAATGAGCCTAAAAAGAGCGGCGGCAAAGGATTAGATCGTTGCTAGGAATGTGCCTATTTATGGACCTTATAGGAAGGGAGATCCTTGACGATAGCGTGAGTTGCAACTATTGCAACGTTTTAGGTGCGGGTTGCCTGCCGCGCCCTACTCAACGAGGAGTATGTGTGGAAATGTCTCCCCTCAACGGATCGAAGCGGCACCTGATCTCCGCGCGCCCGGTGGCAACCGCTGCCCTTTGGCTTGCAGCGTGTACCTTCGGCTCCAGTACTCCCGGTCAGTCCGCTGGAAGCAGCCAGGATCTCTCCGAGTTCTCCAAGGTCGTGGCCGAGGCGTCGCAGCCGTGGACCAAGTGGGAGGGCCCTGACTCGGCTCCGACTCCGCCCAAGGATGTCAAGCTCGCGCTCGTTGCGTGCGCGGGAACGATCGCTGGGTGCGTGGCGCCGCTGAACGGAGCCGCCGCGGCCGCCAAAGATCTCGGCTGGACGTCGACGATGTACGACGGTCAGGGCGATCCCGTAACGCAGAACAAGGTCGTCACGCAGGCGATCAACTCCGGCGCCACCGCCATCCTGCTCGGCGGGGTCGACCCGGCCCAGATTGGCAGCGCGCTCGAACTCGCCGCCTCGAAAAAGATCCCGGTTGGCTCGATCACCCAGGGCGTCGCCCCCGGCAACGGAATCGCGTTCGACGTGGGCGCTGACTACGTGCAGTCCGGCGTGATCGAGGGGTCGTGGATCGTCGCCGACTCCAAGGGAGCTGCAGTGGTGCTCCCGACCAATGACAAGGAATTCGGCAGCACAGTTACGATCGTCAATGCCGCTATTGATACTGTCAAGAAGTGCAAGGCATGCGTCCTGAAGGAAACACTGTTCTTCACCGGATCGCAGATCGGCAACGGCCTCGGCCAGCGGGTCGCCTCCGCCCTGCAGCGCGAACCCGACGTCAACTACGTGATCGGCGCGTTCGACCCCGCCGTCTCCGACGTGGTTCCT
>Ga0302177_10004155_pt1 | contig 10084 bp, 7 predicted proteins | sample I_Palsa_E1_2_FD_198780 | JGI IMG/M metagenome (GOLD analysis project Ga0302177, IMG submission 198780) | Peat permafrost microbial communities from Stordalen Mire near Abisko, Sweden - I_Palsa_E1_2 | ecosystem: Environmental > Terrestrial > Soil > Palsa > Peat permafrost | place: Sweden: Abisko... | reverse complement strand
CAGCACGCGGCTCAAAAGCATGCAGGCGCTGCGGATCAGCTCGGCATGTCCTGCGCGCAGATTCTGCAAATGAGCTCGACTGACTGGATTGCCAATTTCAAAGCGAGTCCAACGAAAGACGCCAATCTCGGAGCAGACAATCATGGGAATGAAGCGGGCAAGCCGAGCGCTGAGACTTCGGACTCTCGAGCGACGTTGCGCGCAATTGCGGCGTACGGGAAATGCTACGACGCGCGGACCGATCGGCTAGCCGCGTCGCTTGGCCAGTCCGACAAAGGGCCGCTGATGGGCGCGCGCGGAAACTTCCGCGATTTCGAAACCGCACTGAAGAATTTCACCGCCGTAGCGCTTAGCGTCGCGCAAACTCCGGCTGATGTCGTGAAAGCGGCTCACGCAGCGTTGTACGAAAAACAGTTCCGCTACGCTTTCTATCAGAGCTACCAGCAAAAGCCTGTGAAGGAACTTCCGTCCGCGGCGAAAGGCGCGAAGACCGCGGCAGCAGGCGCTGAAACGCCAGGCGCTGCGACTACTGACCAGCCGGCTTCGGGAACACGCATTACCGATCCGATGACGCTCGCGAAAAATCGCTTCGGCGATTTTTTGGCAGCGCTGCCGGAAGAAAAGAGACGCGAGGTCCACATCGCATTCGGGGAAATTTTCGGAAAGGGATCGATCGCCGACCAGTGGACGCCCGAAGTTTATCGCTATGCGATCTCCGTTCTCGAATCATCCAAGGACAAACCGTTTTCCCCGCCTCCATTTTGACCCTCACACCCTGTGTCTGCTAGTCTCATTCGTTCTTATTCTCGGAGAAAAAATGAAATGCACGGCTTTCTTTTTGCTGGGTGCGCTCGCGTGCTCGTTCTTCGCTCGCAGCCTACATGCGCAGAGTAACGACGCCACAAATAGACTTGCGCGCGATATTTACAAGCAGCTCATCGAAATTAACACCACAGACTCTGTCGGCAGTACGACGGTCGCCGCGGAAGCGATGGCGCAGCGGCTGCGCGACGCTGGTTATCCCGCGAGCGACGTGCAGGTGCTTGGGCCCAATGCTCGCAAAGGCAATCTCGTCGCTCGCCTGCGCGGTACGGGCGCACAGAAACCGATGCTGCTGATTTGCCACCTGGATGTGGTGGAAGCGCGGCGCGAAGATTGGTCCATGGATCCGTTTCAATTTATCGAGAAGGACGGCTACTTCTACGGCCGCGGATCGGGCGATATCAAAGACGGCGATGCAATCCTGATGACGGCAATGATTCGTTTGAAACAGGAAGGATTCAAGCCGGACCGCGACATTATTCTGGCTCTCACGGCGGACGAAGAAGGCGGTACGTCAAACGGTGTGGAGTGGCTCATCAAGAATCATCGCGACTTGATCGACGCCGAATTCATTTTAAATCCTGACGCAGGCGATTTTGAGTTGGACAAAGGGAAAAAATTGCTCGTCGGCATCCAAGCGGCGGAGAAACTCTATCAGGATTTCGATGTGAAGGTGACAAACCCGGGCGGCCACAGCTCGCTGCCGGGCAAGGAAAATGCAATCTATGAGCTTGCCGAAGGTCTAACCCGCCTTGAGCGTTACCAATTTCCCTTTGAACTCAGCGAAGTGACGCGCGAATACTTTAAGCGGGAAGCTGACATCGTGGGCGGCTTGACAGGCGCAGATATGAAAGCAATCCTGAACACGCCGCCGGATGAGGCTGCCATTGCGCGGCTCGCGGAGTCTCCTTTTTACAACGCGCGTATGCGCACTACCTGCGTTGCGACCCGACTCGAAGGCGGCCATGCGAACAACGCACTCCCAGGAATGGCACGCGCGAACGTCAATTGCCGCATTCTGCCGGGCCACACGCCCGACCAAGTTCAGGCAACCTTGGAGAAAGTGCTCGCCGACTCCAAAATCTCAGTGACGCAGATCACAGCGTCCGGATCGGGATTGAGATCCAATCCCCTTTCAACGCTCCAGCCCAACGTGATGGGCGGGATTGAAAAGGTCGCGGCGGAGATGTGGCCTGGCGTTGCGGTTGTTCCGGTGCTCGATGCCGGCGCCAGCGACGGAGCTATCTCCCGAGCGGCCGGGTTTCCCACTTATGGCGTCCCCGGCGTGTTCATGGATGTGGATGACGATCGCTCGCACGGCCGTGATGAACGAATACGAGTGACAGCGTTTTATGAGGGCGTGGACTTCTACTATCGCTTGATCAAAACACTTTCCACAACGCAATAACATTTGCGGCGGGAAAACTTTCGATGAGTCTAATGAGACGCTCGCTTTTGAAGGCCTCGCAGAGCCCCTGGCTGCGCGAGCGTGCGCCGCGCTACGGGTTCATTCGGAGAACGGTGAAGCGTTTCATGCCCGGTGAAAATGTCGAAGACGCGCTGGCTGCGGCGCAGACGCTAGCCTCTAACGGTATCGGCACGGTTTTGACGCACCTAGGTGAAAACATCACCGATCGCGCGGAAGCGCAAGACGTCACGAACCACTATTTAGATGTGCTGAATCGAGTTCGCACTGCACATTTGCCTGCCGAAGTATCCGTAAAGCTGACGCAGCTTGGGTTAGATCTCGATCGTGAGTTTTGTTACTCCAATCTTGTTGCGCTGATCGAACACACACCTGCGGAAAAAACTCTTTGGATTGACATCGAGCAAAGCCCCTACGTAGCCGTTACACTTGAGCTTTACCGGCGGGCGCGCAAGTCCTATCCGAATGTCGGCGTGTGCGTGCAGGCATATCTTTACCGCACCGAAAAGGATCTGGATTCGCTGATATCGATCGGCGGAGCTGTCCGCCTGGTGAAGGGTGCGTACAATGAGCCGCCCGAAATTGCCTTTCCGCAGAAGAAGGATGTGGACGAGAATTATTTCCATCTCGCGCAACGATTGCTGAGCCCTGAAGCCCGAAAAACGCGAGTACGCGCAGCGATGGCCACTCACGACAGCGTCTTGATTAAGAAGATTGCAGAATGGAGCGCAGCACAGGGGATAGCGAAAACTCACCTCGAATTCCAAATGCTGTACGGCATCCAGCGCTCAGAACAATTGCGGCTCGTGCGTGACGGCTATCGTTGCAACGTGCTGATTTCCTACGGCTCCTTCTGGTTTCCCTGGTTCATGCGCCGCCTGGCCGAGCGTCCCGCCAACGTGCTTTTCCTCGCCCGCAATTTCTTTTCAGGTTAGAGCATTCCCCCGGCGAGGCAACTTCGCTACTTTTTTCGCGTGTAAGTGGTTTCCTGAAACGCAGTTTCCTTGCCGTCCGCTCCAGTACTCATCAGCGTGACGACAAATTGATTGTTGTCCACCTGCCGAATTATGGCGTGAAGGGGAACTTTTTCGCCGTGGAGATTTTGCGTCGCGCCGGTCAGATCGATTGTCTTGCCGCCATCACTGCTCGTGCCGGTCAAAAAAATCATGGCTGTGGACCCCGTGTACATCCACACCGCCTCGTATTGCTTGGTAATGTTGTTGAATCCGTAGATGCGCGTTCCCGAAACCGGGCGGCCAAAAACCGTGTCGTTATTTTCTTCGACGACAAACCGTCCGCCCAGAGCGACGGAGATTTTTGAGGTTCCGCTCGATGCATTCGCATCAGCGTTCGGTTGCGCAACAAATTTTATCGTTCTGGTGTATTCCCCGGCGCGTTTGGCAAGGAATTCCTGTTCAGGTCCAGGCTTTGTGGCGTCAGCCGCTTGATGGGTGCCAGGCGTAACCTCCGGTTTTTGAGGCCCACGGTCCTGGGCAAAAACTGCGGTTGTAGCAAAAAGTGACAGCGCCGCAACCAACGTCCCGCGGCCACGCGATGGCGCAAGATTCATTTATGTCTCCTTCACAATTATTTACACGGAACCAGGGAACGATAGCACTTACGAACCTCAGAATATAGTCAGGGGGACAGCCTCAATCGGGGCTATTAGGTTGGCCCGGCGCTTAACGAGTGCGCTCGTCTTTTTCCACTTTGCCATCGCGCAGGCGAATGACGCGGTGTGCATTAGCGGCGATGTCGGGCTCGTGTGTGACCAGGATGATGGTATTTCCTTGCTCGTGCAGACGCGCAAACAGCGCCATGATTTCTTCGCCGGTCTGCGAGTCCAGGTTCCCAGTCGGCTCATCCGCCAGAAGAATCGAAGGCGTGTTGACGAGAGCGCGCGCAATGGCTACACGCTGCCGCTGGCCTCCTGAGAGTTCGTTGGGCTTATGCATCATGCGATCGGCGAGGTCCACTTGACTCAAGGCCTTTTTGGCGCGGCCAAGGCGTTCTTCCGAAGGCGTGCCGTTGTAAATCATGGGCAGCTCGACGTTGTGCAGCGCAGTCGCGCGCGCAAGCAAATTAAATGTCTGGAAGACGAATCCAATCTCTTTGTTGCGTATGTAAGCTAGCTCGTCATCGTCGAGTTGGCTGACCAGCCGGCCCGCCAGCCAATAACTGCCCTTGGTTGGCGTGTCCAGGCAGCCAATCAAATTCATGAGCGTGGATTTCCCCGAACCCGATGGACCCATGATGGCGACATACTCGCCTTTGTGGATTTCGATGCTCACGCCGCGAAGAGCATGCAATTGCTCCGCGCCCATTTCGTACGTCTTCCAAAGATCTTCGGTTTGAATAACGATGCCGGTATCAACCAGGTCCTTGCGGTAACTCTGCGGAGCGATGATTTCTTCCACGGCCATGCGCAATGTGCTCCTGAATTCAGCTCAACTAGGTCGATGACTCTTCGCGTTTGGGCGCAGAGTTGTCCACCTTCACCGCAGCGCCGGGCCGCAGTGTGCGAAGCGCTTTGTAGCTTCCAATGACAATTTCGTCGCCATCTTTCAGCCCGCTAGTAACCTCAATATCGGTCACGCCCGCGATACCTGTCTGCACCGGAACGAACTCTGCCTTCTTCTCGCGGATGACAAAAACCCCCTGAATGTCGGTCTTCTTGGAATCACCATTCGCCCCTGTCGACGGCTTGGAAGCCGCGAGAGTGACGTCGCTCCCCTTCTTGCCCGGCTTCGCTTGTTCAAGTTCCTTTTCCGTTCGCACGGCCAGGGCCTGAATCGGAATGGTCAGTGCGTCTTTTTTCTCCGCAGTCTGAATCTTGGCGGTGGCGGAAAGGCCCGGCCGGAGCGCCTCTGGTGGATTATCCACGGTGACCACGACTTTGAAATCGCGCGCTTCCTGAGTATTCGCAGTCGTTTGCGTGGTAGCCGCCTGTCCAGATGAACGAAGAATGGCCAACTCACCCACTTGACTCACGTGGCCCTTGAACGCTTTGCCGGGAAGCGCGTCTATGGTCACTTCGGCAGGTTGGCCCTGGCGCACATTTGTGATGTCGGTTTCATCGACCTTCACTTCGGCGGTGACGATGCTCATATCGGAAATCGTCATTAGGTTACTGCCTTCGGCGTTCTGAATTCCGGGCACAACGTTTTCCCCGACACGTACGGCTATGTAACTGACAATCCCATCGATCGGCGCAGTATAGGTCGTCTTGCGGAGAATGTCCTTTGTATGCTTCAGGACGGCTTCGTTCTGATTCATGTTGTCGCGCGACTGATCTCGCGCCGCGCGCGCTTGTTCGACCTGTGCTTTGGAAGCATTGAGTGCAGCCACGGCGCTGTCGTAAGTCGCTTTATTTGCGTCAAACTCCTGCTTGGCTATGAGCTGTTCTTTGTAAAGCTCCTGCGTGCGCTGCCAGTCGAATTTGGCTTTTTCCAGGTCAGCCTGGCGTTGGGCGAGCGTCGCCACGGCCGAGTCGTAACTCGCGGCGGCCACACGCATGCCCGCCTCGGTGGAGCTGATGCTGGCTTCCTGGGCCTGAACATCCGCGGCCGGCTGGATGTTTTCCAAGTGCAGAAGAATGTCGCCCTTCTTCACGTGATCGCCCTCTTTCACGACAATATCGGTAATCTTCCCGATGCCTTCGCCGAGGACGTTCGTATAATTCTTTGGTCTGACTTCACCGGATGCAGTTACGACCGAGGTCAGATCCTGCTTGACCACCTTGCCGGTCTGCACCTGTACGACACCTTTGTTCGCCTGATAGACGCTGTACCACGCGATACCACCAAGCACGGCTACGGCACCCACACCGATCAATACCTTTTTCCAGGTTTTCATTGCATCAACCTTTATGTCCTCGCATCACGGGATGAAGTCTCCGCCACAGTATTCCATACGTCCGAAGGGGCCGGAATGTTTCCGGATTAGACGAAGATAAAGAGATAAAGACAGTTAGCTATACTAATTTTCGTACGGTTCCGTTCCATTTTCTGGTTCCAAGACGGTCTTTCCTCTTCATGGCCCTGCATCCCTGATCCCGCTGATTTGGTTGCTCGGTCCGGCGAATCGGATATGCCTCCCTGAGACTACCATTTTTACCTGCTTTTAGAATGGAAAGAAACGGCCTCGCGGCCAACTTTGCCCACCGCAGGCGACTGGCGAGTGCCTTCCTTGCAATCGTCCGCGTCGCCGGGCAACCCGCTATGCCTGCCAAACCCCGCCCACGATGGAAATCCTTGAAAACCCCAGGCAACCCCGTTTCGTCCGATGTGCTCATATTCCGTACGGGGTGAACCGCATTGACCTGTACCTTCGGACAGGTTAGAATTTCTAACCAATCAAAGGGGAAAAGGTTCTTTATGGGCCGTTACGCCAGAGTGTATCTGTTGGCCATTTTAGCTGTCGGTTTAGGAGCAGCACCCCTGGCCTTCGGGCAGGGCGAATCTCAAGGGCAGCAACCGACCCAGCCTGACCAAAATTCGGCCAAGAAGTCTGGGAAACAAAAAGCTAAGAGCGATAAAGAGCTTCGAAAGGAACTGGACTCCCAATACAGGAAATGGCTTGACGAGGACGTCGTCTACATCATATCCCCGGAAGAGCGTAGCGCATTCCTTCACCTTGCAACCAACGAAGAGCGCGAGCAATTCATCGAGCAATTCTGGCAGCGTCGCAATCCCGACCCTGATTCGGCCGACAACACATTCAAAGAGGAACACTATCGTCGAATTGCTTATGCCAACGAACACTACTCCTCTGGCATACCCGGCTGGAAGACTGACCGCGGCCGCATCTACATCATGTGGGGTCCGGCCGATGAAGTCGATACGCATCCCGCGGGCGGAAGCTATGACCGTCCGGCTAATGAAGGCGGCGGAGAGACTTCCACCTACCCGTTCGAGGATTGGCGTTATCGCTATCTAGAGGGCATTGGCGAAAACGTTGAGCTGGAGTTCGTAGACCCGACGATGAGCGGTGAATATAAGCTCACCATGGATCCCAGCGAGAAGGACGCGCTTCTCAACGTTTCAGGCGCCGGTCTTACTGAGATGGAATCCATGGGGTTGGCCAGCAAGACCTCCCGGTTCAACAATACAGACGGAACGCACATGGCGGCTCCTCTCGGAATGCAGTCCGAGACCATGAATGAATTTTCCCGACTGGAGCTTTACAGCAAGATCCAGCAGGCGCCTCCTGTAAAATTCAAGGATCTGGAGGCCGTGGTCACCTCGCGGCTCGTACGCGATCAAGTGAAGTTCGATTACCGCTTTTATTTCCTGCGCATCACATCTGAGACGGTTCTGGTTCCTATTACCGTGCAGATACCTACGCGACAGTTGAGTTTTCAAGAAAAATCGGGAGTGGACTCCGCCACCGTGAATCTGTTCGGCCGCATCAGCACGCTCAGCGGCCGAATTGTGCAAACCTTTGAGGACACGGTGAAGCGCGACGTTCCGGCAGCCTTACTGCAGCAGGCCCAGTCCGTCCCTTCGATTTATCAGAAGGCCGTACCGTTGAGCCCTGGGCTCTACCGCCTCGATATCGTGCTGAAGGACGTCAACAACGGAAACGTCGGGGTGGTAAATACTCGGCTTGCGGTCCCGCGATTTGAAGACGACCATTTGTCGTCGAGTTCTCTGATCCTTGCCGATCAGATTTCGCCCGTTTCAGCGAAAGACATCGGCCTCGGCCAGTTCGTCCTCGGCGACGTGAAGGTTCGCCCGAAGCTTGACGCCGCGTTCGCAGCTGCGGACGGAATGGGCGTTTTCCTGCAGATTTACAACCTGAAGGTGGACGACAAAACTCACAAGTCAGACGCCTCTGTGCAGTACCGAGTTATAAAAGATAAGGTTACTGAGCCGGTACTGAAATTTGATATTGCGAAAGATAAATTGCCTGAGCATGGCGAAGAATTGACTTTGGAGAACATCATTACGCTGGGGTCCTTGGCGCCCGGAGCGTACAAGCTTGAGGTAGCAGTAACCGATAATCTCACCAAGCAGACGATTACGCCGGCGATGGATTTTACAGTGAAGGCACCCTCGGCGCCAACGACCGCACAGAGGAGGTGATGTGGGGAGCTTGCGAGTGATTCGCTCATCCATTCTCGGTCTACTTCTGTGCCTGCTCCCACTGGCGGCCGTCGCCGCGCCGAATTCCGGCAAGATTTCGGGCGTGGTACTGGACTCTACCGGGACGCCTCAGATGGGCGCCACTATCTTTGTTAGCTCGGATCAACTGCTTGGCAGCTCGGCTGTCGAGTTGCTTACCAACGATCGCGGGCGATTTTCCAGCGCACTGCTGCCTTCCGGCACGTACTCGATAAAAGTGACTCTGGCTGGGTTTCTCCCCGTCATGGAAGAGCATGTCCTGGTGAATGATGAGCGCACCACTTTGCTCGAAATCGTCCTTGGCTCGGTATTTTCCTCACTTGAAAAATTACAGCGCCAGCCTGATCAGCCAATCGCTTCGGACGAGTGGACTTGGGTGCTGCGAAGCTCCGCCGCCACGCGGCCGGTCCTTCGATGGCAAGACGATGGTGAAATATTCAGTATTCCACCAGGCCAGTTCGAAACAGCGCAAAATCAAGCCGGGCGCGTGCGTCTTGAACTCACTTCGGGTTCAGATCATCCGGGTTCGGTTTCCAATCCGTCCGATTCCCCGGGCACCGCTCTTGTATATGATCTCTCCCTTGGCGGTCATGAACAGCTCTTGGTTGCCAGCCAGTTCAGTTACGAAAATGGGGCTTATTCCGGTGGCTTGGCTACTCAATGGATACCCTCAGGAGAACAGGGCGTAGGGCCAGTAACCACTCTGCTGATTCGTGAGTCGCGCTTGGGCCCCGATGGGCCTACATTCCGCGGATTGCGGATGTCGTTTGACAATTCGTTTGCCATCGGAGATCGCATCAGCCTTCGCTATGGTTCGGACTTCGTAATGGCCGGTCTCGACGGCACGACAGCAGCCGTTCGACCGCGCGCTGAAATGGCCATGCAGCTGACTCCGACATGGCAGGCCTCTATTCTCGCCGCCGCCAATGGGTGGCAGGATCCTGCCAGGGATCAAAGCACGCTGCAATCTGCGTTAAATACGCTCGATCAATTTCCGACAGTTCTGATGCGTGACGGACATACCGTTCTTGAAAATGGATTGCACGAAGAATTGGCTGTTGAACATGCGTTCAATAAGAATGCCAATCTTACGGTGGCTGTGTTCAACGATCGTTCGACGCACACAGCGGTATTCGGGCACGGTTCCGTTACCGGGCCGGATTATTTACAGGATTTTGTCTCGAATGTCTTCGCCTATGACGCCGGTGATTCTGGTTCGCTAGGGACGCGTGTCGCTTATCACCAAAAGTTTACCGACAACGTTTCTGCGACGATCGTCTACGAATATGCCGGAGCGTTGTCCCCGACTGAGGAACCCTCGCAAGCAGCCTTGAGAAACCAGTTGGCGATGCGCTATCGCCAGAGCGCCGGTGGACGCCTCACCGCCAGGGTCCCCCGTATTGGAACGAAGCTTACGGCGGGCTACAAATGGATCAATGGTCCGGTTGTATCCGCAATGGATCCTTACGGCGAGTCTCTCTATCACCTCGATCCCTATTTGAGCCTTGGGATTCACCAGCCGCTTCCCAGGTTTATCCCAGGTCACGCGGAGTTCCTGGCCGATTGCGGTAACCTCTTTGCGCAAGGGTACGTTCCCTTGGCTACCCCTGACGGTCGAGTCGTGCTGATCCCGACCTACCGGTATCTCCGCGGTGGGCTTAGTTTTCAATTCTAGTTGGTAGAGAGCTACCGGAAACGGGAAGATGCCTCC
>Ga0302177_10004153_pt1 | contig 10085 bp, 10 predicted proteins | sample I_Palsa_E1_2_FD_198780 | JGI IMG/M metagenome (GOLD analysis project Ga0302177, IMG submission 198780) | Peat permafrost microbial communities from Stordalen Mire near Abisko, Sweden - I_Palsa_E1_2 | ecosystem: Environmental > Terrestrial > Soil > Palsa > Peat permafrost | place: Sweden... | reverse complement strand
GCCAAGGCGGGCTTTGAACCTAGTCCAGGAATGGGCGATGATACATAGAGGGGAGTTGCTGGAGGACTGGCGGCTTTGCCGTGAAAAAACGCCGCCGTCTAACATCCCGCCGCTGCCCTGAGTGGAGGCCCTGCCATGTATTGGGACGTCGTCGAGGTGATAGCGGAACCAGACTACTGTCTTTTTGTACGGTTCAAGGATGGATTAAAGGGTCATGTGCGGTTACACCGCGAAGATTTGACGGGCGCGCTTGGGCCTCTGCTCGACACGGATTTCTTCGGCCGCGTCTATATCGACTCTGGCGCGGTTGCATGGCCCGGTGATATCGATCTGGCGCCAGACGCAATGTACGCCCAGGTGGCGCATGAGCACGGCGAGCAGGAGCGCGCCCCGTGAAGCGCGTCTTCGGCGCAAGCCGACTTACCAAGACTGACCCGCGACGGAACCACTTCCGGCACTTGTCCGACATGCCGACTAAGACTTATTCCCAAACGGCTTCCTTCAAGTCGCTGTATCGAAAACGCTCCGGCCTCACGATTTCCCCATTCTCGAGGCTCTTCCCGCCGGAGCGTTCCCGATACAGCACTAAGACTTCCCAGGATCTATCCCTGCAAATCACACGTAAGGCTTCGCGAATCAGCAGATTGGCCTCCAATGTCGACCACCACTGGTAGCATGGGGATTTCGCGCCATTAATCGACCGGGCTGGGTCCTCCGCCCCACTGGTGGGGCGCCGCCGAACTCGCGACGTCCCGGTCGGGAGTCTCCGCATCGATCGCATATAAAGAACGTGGCGTCCACCGCGCCGAATACAGGTCCATGGAGTTTCAGCCACTTACCTCCACTCCTCCATATGCAGTCCCTGATTCGCATGGGTTGGTCCGGGCGGCGGCTAAGGGTCATACGTTCCTCCATCGTGAGGCAACTCCGATCCCCGCCGTGGCGGACGGATGTTCTAGCGAGATCCGTTTCTCCGTTTATTCAGTTACACAAACTCACCTCAGTCTTTACAAGGGCCAGGACACAAATTGAACCGGGCAAGACGGTACGCCGGTCTTTCAAACTCATCAGCAGCCTGGCGGCGTACCGCTTCGAAGTCGCGCCAGAGCTTTCTGGTGGCTTCGAGGTTACCACGGCCACGCGGCATCGCCGCCGTGCAGTTTTGTACACCTTTTCCTGATTGTTGACATTGGCAAAATAGGATAACAATCTCTGCACAAGCGGATCAGCCCGGCCAAAATAGGCGTTCTTGCTCTCATCTCCCGATTCCAGCAGAAAGACCTCTTGTTTGTGAGTGTCGATAGCAATCCCCCTGCGCATTAATCTCCTTTTACGCGTTGTGATCGACGGGTGTCCACGACGGTGCGGTTAAGTGCTTTGTTTTTCTTGGCCGTGGGGCGAAATAAGTGCGTTGGCGTGCGGCGCCTCTAGATTGGGGATTGACATATGATTAGAAGTGTCTATTAAATTAATGCCCTATTGACTGGATATGCAATCCATGATAGACAGTCATAATCATGAATCCCGCGAAGGAGTTCCAGGTCCATCTCGCATTGTTCAGTTCCGGCGAGCGGTTCCCAATTCTTCTCTGCCGAGAGACGTCTCAACCTGTTGTCCTGCCCACCCGTTACATTCTGGATGAGTGCAGAGAGACGAAACAGGCCGCCACGCTCTTGCGTAGTGTGCGAGTACTCATGTGGTTTTATGAATGGTGCCAGGTCGCCAAAATCGATCTGGAGGACCGCCTCCGCCGTGGCCGGATTCCGAGCGTCGCTGAGGTTTCCGGTTTCTGCCGTTACCTGCGGGCGCGGCGTACCACGGGAATTTTTGGATCGGTCGGGGTATCAGAGGAAGAGAGAACCTCGATCCTTTTGCCGGCGACGTTCAATTCGTACCTAGCCGTTGTCGAGGATTTCCTGACGTGGGCTGCTTATGAATTCATTCCCGTGGCAACGCCGGCCGGTGAAGTGAGAGATACGGTCGAAGCGGCACGGGAGCGCATCCGGCGTGCGTTTCGGAGCAACAGGCTTGGTGGGAGGGCGCCGCGAAAGCGGTACGGGCTGACCGATCCGGAACTCGCGGAACTTCGCGCGGGCGTCACGCCGGGAGCCGCGCGAAACCCGTTCAAGCCGGCGCTGCAGTTCCGCGACCACATCATCATTGAACTGATGCTGGCGACCGGGCTTCGCCGCGGGGAATTGCTGAAGCTGAAACTGAGCCATCTGCCTTTCGGTCCAAAGAATACGCTGACGGTGGAACGGTCGCCGGATGACAAGGAGGATGGCCGCCGCAATGAACCACAGGTGAAGACGCGGGAGCGCGAAATCCCGGTTCCGAAACGGCTCGCGGTGGAACTCTGGGACTATGTACAGAAATATCGCAGGAAGGGGAGCCATCCATATCTATTCACAAGTCATCGGGGGGGAGTTCCACTCGATGCAGCGGGCGTGAACGGGATCTTCAGCCTGCTGGTGAAACGGTGTTTGCCGCACCTCCAGGGGAAATTGCATCCCCACATTCTTCGGCACACGTTCAACAACCGGCTGATGGATAAGGCGTTGGAACTGGGATGGAGCGATGACCGGCGTAACAAGGTGCAGACCTACTTGAACGGGTGGTCGGAGAACTCCAGCATGCCCGCGATCTACACGCGTCGTCTGGTAGAGGCCGAGGCGATGGTCCTGACTGAAAGGTATCAGGCCGAACTCTATCGGAGTTGACGGGATATGCGGGCTTCAATTCACACACCATCCGGCAAGAGAGAGGAAGCAGCGAGGCGGCTCTACGTATGGCGGAATCCCGGGACCGTGATCGACCGCAATGGGATGCCCGTAAGCACCAATGGAGAGCGCTGGCGTCTGAACAACGTCGCGCGGGCAGAACTGCTGAACTGGGATTTAATCGACATCGCTCCGGACATCAAGGACACTGCGAAGGCTTGGGTGGTGCACTTGATCGAATCACGGGCTCCCTTGACCGCAGTACGATGCTTTTGCGAGTTCAAGCACTTTGTCGCTGTTGTCCAGCCCCTGCGGTCTTCCCACGCCATCACGTATCCGGTCCTGGAGGCTGCGCTCACGAAAATGCGCTTGCTGGGAACGGCATGGAAGTTCTCCGTGGTTCGGCGCTGGTACCGCTGGTGTGTGGACCGGGCGGTACCCGGATTTCACGAAAAGGTTGCCGTCCAGCTGGATCAAATCAGGTTGCCATTCCTGAAAGCCGGGGTGAGCGTCATGACCCGCGACCCTAAGCGCGGTCCGCTGGATGAACAGGAACACTGGCTGCTGCGGCAGGCGGTAAGAGCCGGTGACGGCGACCTGATCGAGCGAGTCTGCGTGATGCTGGTGCTCGAAACCGGAGCGCGTCCTGCGCAACTCATACTCCTTGAAGAGCAGGGCTTTCAAGTTGACCGGGCACCCTCGGGAGAGTGCTTCTATTCCCTCGATATTCCACGTTTGAAGCAGCGCACGGTGAACGGTCATGAGAAGAAACGGCGCCGGATCACGCCGGATCTTGGCCTGCTGATTCAGCAGCTGGTGGCCAATAATCACCAGCAATATGGAGTCCGGGGCCCGGGGATGCCCTTGCTCTGTACGACGAAGAATCTGAATCTGAGAATAGTGCCGCAGCCGTTGAAGGCGCAGTACGAGCTGAGTCTCTCGGCGGAGTCATTCAGTTATCACGTGGCGCACTACACCATGGCGGCCGGCATCATCTCGCCTCGGACCGGCAAGCTTCTTCACGTTTCGCCGTTGAGGCTCAGGCATACCTTTGGCACCAGGCATTCTGAGCAGGGCACTCCGACAAAGTTGCTGGCAGAGCTGCTGGATCACTCTTATCAGGTCAGCTCGCTGTATTACGTCAAATCGACGAGTAACATGGTGAGCCACTTAAACCGGGCACTCGGAGACAACCACCAGTTCACCGCTGTTATCCATCGCTTTCTGGGGCGAGTGGAGCTGCGGACAGGGGCAGAAGGTCCTGAAAACATTATTCCCGGTGCAACTCCCACTCTGAAGAACCTCGGTGGGATTGGAGTTTGCGGCGCTCGCTATCTCTGCCAACTATATCCGCCGCTCTCCTGCTATATATGCCCCAGGTTCGTCGCCTGGGCGGACGGGCCACACCGGCAAATGCTGAAGGAGTTAGAGACTCACACACAAACCCTTCGCGAGCGAAGCGGAAATCCCAGCGATCGGATTCCCCATCAGCTCGAGGAGGTGATGGAAGCGATACAGGCTGTTCTGGTTCAAATCGAGAACTGCCCGAGAGGCACCGATGCATCGAAATCCGCAGACGCCTGAACAACGCCGGCTCCGTCAGGCCATTCGGGCCGCCAAAGCGTTAAATACCTACCCTGATATCTCGTGGGAGGCCACACGATGGGCGATTCTGCAGTACGAAAGGAGTCGGCGCGCTCATAATCGGGACTCTCGCGATCTGGTGTTCATCCGCCGCAGAAAAGGGTCAGCGGATCCATCTGTTCCTTTCGCGGCGCCCTACAATGACTTTGCGAAAGCAATCATCCGCACCCGAGCCAGCTTGCGGGCTGTGAGTTCCTCTTCGCAACAAATCATGATTTTGGCGTTACGGTTCTTATATGAGCCGCTTCATCGATCACGGCTCTCCGATCCAACGCGCCTGACGCGCAAGCATTTCCATGTTGCTCTGGAGGATGCGCGGAGGGATTGTGCCGAGAGCTCGGCCTATACAATCGGTCACACGCTTTCTGAGATCGCAGCCTTCCTGAATACACATCGGCTAACGCGCGGTCGGATTTACTTCGAAAATCCAATGTCGCGCCCCTACATCGGAGATCGGCTCGACCCGGCTTCCCAGGCCATGGGGCTGAAGAAAATGCCTTCCGCCGAGGTGCTGGAGATGCTGGCGGCGATCTCCAGTCATCCTCTGGATGAAAACGAAAAGGTGCTTCTGCGCATTGTCGATCTTCTGGTGGTCGGTGGATTCCGAGTAGGGGAGGCCCTTACGTTACCCCGAGATTGCTGGGTAGCGGAGACGGCGCTCGACGCGCGCGGACAACCCATGTTGATCGCAGAGACCGGCGAATCTGTGAAACGGTGTGGGATACGGTATTGGCCGGAGAAAGGCGGCGATCCGATCGTGAAGTGGCTGCCCGACTGTTCCGTGCCACTGGCGAAGCGGGCGATCGATGACCTGAACAGCCTGTGTCAGAAACCGCGGGAGGCCGCTGCTGTGCTGGAACAGAATCCGGATCGGGTACCACTTCCGGGCGGCTTTGATCCCAACCGGCTGCTTTCTATGAATGATCTTGGAGACATCCTGTGCCTTCCCCGCAAGACGTCCTTGTGGCGGTTTTTACGCCGGCAGCTGAAGCTGTTTCCGGCTAGGCTGGTCAGACTCCGCAAGAAGGGGCATCCTGCCGCGCTATATCGGGTTCGGGACATCGAAGCAGCCTTACTGAAGCGGCGCGCACAGCTTGAAGTTGTCCGCACACCGAACGGCCGCATTCAGATGCTCTCGGAGTCGCTTTGCGTCGTTTTCCAGAACCAGTTTGATTCCACGCAAGCCACGTTTCCATTTCTTCCCGAGCTCGTGAGCAATGAGCAGGTCGCTCGCGCTCTGGGCTCCAGGCGCGGCCGGGGCGGTTCGGTATTCTCTCGCCACGGCTTCACCGATTCAGAAGGCGGGCGCCTGGGGATCAGGACTCACGCGTTCCGACACTGGATCAACACGCTCGCCGACCGGGGCGGGCTATCGGATGTAGAACTGGCGCGTTGGATGGGCAGAAGGGACATTCGCCAAAACGCGGCATACAAGCATGGCACAGTAGAAGAACGAGTAGCCTGGGCTCAGGACATGCTGAAGGCAGGGAAACTGCACGGCTCGACCGCAAGCGCATATCAGGCCATTCGGGAGCCGGCCCGCAAAGAGGAATTTCTACAAACCTTCGTGGGCGTAGCGCACTTCACGCCATACGGAGTCTGCACACATGACTTCGCTCTGACGCCCTGCCTGTACCACCTCAACTGCCTTGCCGGTTGCGCAGACTACTTGCGAACACGGGGCGACCAGGAGGAAAGTCAGAACTTGATCCAGTTGCGGACGTTCACGGTGTTGGAACTGGAGAAAGCGGGAGCAGCGCTTAGTGAGCAGAGCCCGGGCGCCAGTAACTGGGTCGATTTCAACCGCCGGACTCTGGCCGGAATCGACGCTGCCCTGGCCGTAGACGAACCGGGTCCGCTGCCGGCGAGAGCCACAAACGCAGTGTTCCCCAACGGCAGGAGCCGCGGCAGAGCTATTCGGTAATGAAGATGAACAAGTCCAAATCCAAAAGCAAGCGGAACGGCCGCTCACACCACCGGCCAAGGCCATTACGTGGTGAGACGCTGGTCAATGCCGCGCATGCGGAACTGGCGCGGATGGTAAAGCTGTCCCCCAAAACGGACCGCATCAACGTCCTGAGACTCGCCCAGCGGCTCAAGGTGACGCGTCAGTCGCTCTATAACAATGATCTCCAGGCCGTAATCGCCGAATATGCCGAACTGCAACGCAGGAACTTTGGTGCTGAGGTAGAAGCTTCCGTGCTCCGGCGCCCATTGGAGGCGCGCATCCAGGCACTCGAAAAGGAGAACGAAGATCTGCGGCGCAAACTCGATGGCTGGATAGAGCGATGGGTGACCGTGGAGTACAACGCACGCCTTCTGGGCAAGGATGCCGACAAACTCTTCGCGCCGATTCAGCCGCCGCAGCGTAAGACGCTGGCTTTTACGAAAGGAGGGAAAGCTCGTGGACGAGACAGGCGATAGCGGGCGCGCGGCGAAAAAGAACGGTAAACAACGAGGAGCAGAAAACGTCGTTAACGTGGCCGAGTATCTGGACCGCCTCGACAGGACAGGCGAACTCGTGCCACTGAATCCCGATGGAAGTCCAAACTACAGTGAGATCGCCCGCCATTGCGGATTCGGACGGCAGGTGTTCTACACCAACGAAACGGCCCGTGCGCTGGTCGAACAGCGCATCCAACGTTTCACGGAGTCGCGCGAGAGTCGGAAGGTCAAAACCGCGCTGCACAGGGTCGATGCCCAGGACCGTCACATCCAGAGGATCGAGGAGAAGGTGGCCACCCTCTCCGCGGAGGTCGAGGCTTTGCGCCGGCAAAATCACGATCTTCGGGAGCGCCTGCGGCAATACGAAGTCATGGAAGAAGTCCTGGATGTGGGAAGGTATCGACCGTGACGGCAGAAATCACCATGGTCATTGCCTCGGTCTTTCCCGGCCCGCGAGGCGGGGCAGTATTCTTTGGCAAAGATCAATCCGGCAATCAGGTGCGCGCTGTTGCCGATCAAGCTCATATCTGTCGCCCTCCCCGGCGTGGCGAAACGTGGCGCATACAGGGGACCTTCGCGCGGCATCCTCGGTTCGGCGATCAGTTACATGTTGACCGGGCCTGCCCCGTGAAACCGGATGGACGGGTTGTGGCTCATTACCTGACGAATCACCCTGCGTTCCGAGGCATCGGCATCGGAGCGGCAAGAGTGGCGCGGCTTTGCAGGACATTCGGTGACCGGCTGGTGTTGTTGCTGGATCAGGGAGACGTCGAGAAGCTGAGCCAGGTGGTGGGCAACGAATGTGCCGCCAATCTGATCCGCCGATGGCATGAGAACGCAGAGGAAGCCGGTGTGGTAGCTTTCCTCGATGCCCACGGAGCGGATGTCCGGCTGGCCTCCAAAGTACTGCGCTACTGGCCGGACCGCACGGTGGAGAAGTTGCAGGAGAATCCCTACCGCCTTCTCTTCCTGGCCGGTTGGCCAACAGTAGACAGGATTGCCAGTTCGTTGGGTATGCGCCGGGACGACCGGCACCGTCTGATCGCCGCGGTGGAATCGGTGGTCTACGCCCGATTGCACGCCGAAAAGGACACTTGGATCGATGGCGCGGCGCTTCACGCCGGCGTTTTGGCACTCCTCGGCCATCACGATCCGGCGGCCACGCGGAGAGCGGTCGAACTCGCCGCGGCGGAAGGGACAATCGTTGGCAGTGAGGTCGACGGCTATCAAGCCTTCGGCTGTGCCGTGATGGAAAAGTATCTTTCGTTGCGATTTCAAACTCTCATAGGATCAGATACGCGGCAGGACGCTCCACGAGCGGACGACATCGTTTCGTTTGAGCGGGCGAATGACATCGGCCTGAATCAGGAACAGCGCTCCGCGGTGCAGATGGCAGTGGAGCAGCCCTTCAGCGTCCTGCATGGCGGCGCCGGGGTCGGCAAGACCACTGTGCTGAAAGCCGTATGCGCCGCCGTGGAAGCGCGGGGCGGGCGCGTCATTCAGATGGCACTCGCCGGCCGCGCCGCGCAAAGAATCCGCGAGGCCACCGGCCGGGATGCTTTTACCATAGCCGCCGTCCTCAACCAGATCAAACAAGGCAGGCTCGCGCCTGGCAGCGACGATCTTGTCGTGATCGATGAATCGTCGATGCTGGACGTCGTTCTTGTTTACCGGCTGATGCGGACGCTGCCCGAGCGCACGCGCCTGCTGCTTGTAGGAGATCCCTTTCAGCTTCCGCCCATCGGGCCAGGCCTGATCTTTCATGTCCTGGCGAATAGCCGCGACGTACCCCGGCAGGAACTCACGGAGGTGCATCGCCAGGCTGCGGGTAGCGGGATTCCGGCTATCGCGAACGAGGTCCGTTGTGGCCGGGTGCCGTTGTTCGCTTCTTTCGACGGCGCTGCATCCGGAGTGGCTTTGATAGAGACGGCAAGCCGGCACATCAGCCGGACGGTGATCGACATCATGCGATCTCTCGCGGTTTGCGGTGAAGTGCAGGTCCTCGGTGTCACGAAACGCGGCGACGCGGGCACGGAGACGATCAACTCCGCCATCCACAAACTCGTCGCGGCCGATAATCCGACCCTTCCGGGATGGGGCCTTGCCGAAACGGAGCCCGTGATCCACCTGGTGAACGACTACGATCACGGCCTGTTCAATGGCAGTCTGGGACGCATCCGCAGGATTATTCCGATGCTCGCCGAAGGAGGGCCATCACGGCAGGTGGTCGAGTGCGAGTTCGACGGCGTCTTGCACAGGTTTGCGGAAGACTCTTTCGAGCGGATTGAACTTGCCCATGCGATTACCGTTCACAAGGCCCAGGGGAGCCAGTTTAGGAGAGTGATCATCCCGGTTGTGCAAAGCCGATTGCTAGACCGCAATCTCGTTTACACAGCCTTAACGCGCGCCGTTGAACAGGTGGTTTTCGTTGGCGACCGAACGGCATTGGCCGCCGCCATCGAAGCACCGCCGCGCTCGCAACAGCGGCAGGTTGGATTCCGCCTTGAAGAGCCCACCCCGGCTGGAGTTAGAATGACATTGCCGGGTGAAACGGAAGCGGGCTCTGCAGGGATGCAACCATTGCCGAGGGATAACCTGGCGGGCTCATCGAGACGATGACCGGAGCGTAGTGGCCCCTGCCTCTGCGCTCTATAAAATACCCAATCGGATCGGTAGACCCCTATGCCTTGAAAATCCCCGCCCGAAGGGCGGAATGCTCGGGATTATGGACGATCTGGACTCCGAATGGCAGCGTAAGGGAGCGACCCTCAGTGACAAGACGACGTGGGATGAGTTCGGGCTGACGCAGGACGAAATCGTTCGGGCAATCCGTGCCGGCAAGCTCCACTATCGGGAAGGCTCGATGTACGGGAACCCCTGGCTGCGGCTTCTCCGGAGAGAGGTGGAAGCTCTGGTCACGAAGAACCACGGCGGCCATTATCTGAAGGACCTGCAGGCAAAAACGGAACTGGCGCATATCAACCGGGAACTGAAGCGGCTGAAGAACCAGATGGCCGCGCTGGAAGAGCGGAAGTCAAAGCTGGTAGCTGGTTCGGGCAAGTTACCTCGTTCGCAGAACAGCGATAACGCTCCTACACGGGATCAGACCATCATCGCGGCCCAACGAAGCCTCCCGCGGCCTAAACGATCAGGCCAAAAGTAGACACTCCCGTAGTGGACACTCCCGAAAGAGAAGATCAGCTCCATCCAATACAAACTGCCACTCATACAGACATAGTGGACACTCATCACTAAACAGAACCGACGATTTTCAGT
>Ga0302177_10004148_pt1 | contig 10091 bp, 7 predicted proteins | sample I_Palsa_E1_2_FD_198780 | JGI IMG/M metagenome (GOLD analysis project Ga0302177, IMG submission 198780) | Peat permafrost microbial communities from Stordalen Mire near Abisko, Sweden - I_Palsa_E1_2 | ecosystem: Environmental > Terrestrial > Soil > Palsa > Peat permafrost | place: Sweden: Abisko... | reverse complement strand
CGCGGCTACGAGGCCGCCGGTGACCGGATCGCGAGTCTGCTGGCCCGCGTCGACGGGCTCACCGCGGTGACGACGACGCCGTACGACCTCGCTTTGATCCACGCGAGCCGCAGCCCCGTGAACGGAGACGGCGGAACGCCGCGGTTGCGGGCCGAAACGCCTGCGGCGGTAGCGGTTGCGGAGATGCTGGCGGAGTTTGCGGCGGCCATCGAGGAGAATGTGCCGGGCACCATCGCGTCGATCGACACCGAATTCCTGCACGATCTACGGGTTGCGGTGCGTCGGACCCGTTCGATTCTCAAGCTCGCCGGCGACGTATTGCCCGAGAACCTGGCCGAGCGGTTCCAGCCGGAATTCAAATGGCTGGGCGATCTGACGACGCCGGTCCGCGATCTCGATGTGTACTTGCTCGAGCTCGACACCATGGCTGCTCGACTGACGTCGGCAGATCCACCCGACCTCGACCCGTTCCGGTCGTTTCTGGTGCGGCACCGCGCTACCGAACGGCGGCGCCTGGTGCGCGGGCTGCGATCACGGCGTTTCGAGCAGCTGATGGCCGATTGGCGCGGCGCGCTGGCCCAGGTGGGCGCCGACGCCGAGGGCGGGCCGACGGTCGCGATGTTGGCACGTCAGCGAATCACGCGGGCCTACCAAAATGCGGTGCGGCGCGGTAAACGAATCACCGAGGAATCACCGAGCGACGACGTGCATGCACTGCGCAAGCGGTGCAAGGAGCTGCGCTACCTGCTCGAGGTGTTCCGGCCGGTATGCGACAAGACGGCACACCGTCGGCTGGTCAAAGAGCTGAGGTCGCTGCAGGACACCCTCGGCGATTTTCAGGACGGCGAGGTGCAGCGCGAAGCTGTCCGCGAATTCGCTGCGGCGATGATGGAGCAGGGGGCGGCACCGCCGGAGACGGTGCTGGCGATGGGGGAGATGGCCGCCCAACTCGACACACATCAGCTGAACGCGCGGGCCGCGCTGGCCGGGCGGCTGCAACCGTTTCTGGCCGACGAAAACCGGGCCCTGGTGAAAGCACTCGTGCGCTGATGAAGATCTACGCGACGTACAACATCAAAGGCGGCGTGGGCAAGACGTCGACCGCGGTGAACCTGGCGCACCTTGCGGCGCAAAGCGGTTACAACGTATTGCTGTGGGACCTCGACCCGCAGGGCGCTGCGACCTACATGTTCCGGGTCCGGCCCAAAGTCAAGGGCGGTGGCCGGGCTCTGGTCGACGGCTCGCGAACCCTCGACGATGCGATCAAGGCGACCGATTTCGACGGACTTGATTTGCTGCCGGCCGATTTCAGCTACCGCAATATGGATGTGCAGCTCGACGACATGAAGCGGCCGACTCGACGGATCCGCCAGCTGCTGCGACCGATGGAAGGTCAGTACGACGTCGTCTTCCTCGACTGTCCGCCCAGCATTTCGTTGTTGTCGGAAAACGTCCTACATGCCGTCGATACCCTGCTGGTGCCGATGATCCCGGCGACGTTGTCGGTTCGCACCTTCGATCAATTGACCAGCTTCGTCAGCGATTTCGACGGCCGCCAGCCGGAGGTGCGGGCGTTCTTCTCGATGGTGGACCGGCGCAAGCGGTTGCACTGCGACCTGGTGCAACACCTGTCCACCGAACGAGCGGGAATCCTGACGACCGCGATTCCGGCGTTGTCGATCATCGAGCAGATGGCCGAACATCGAGGGCCGGTCACGGCTTTCGCGCCGCACAGCGCCGCGTCACATTGCTATAGAGCGTTGTGGTCGGAGATCAACGGGAGTTGATGCCGGCGCGACGGCCGCCTCAATCGCCAGCGCAGTGCGGCGGTGGCGGCAACGCCGAATCCGATCAGAGCGCCGATGTCGAGCAGCCACTGGCCGGATGAGTGCTTCCATGAATCATCGGCCTCGGCAAGCGGATTGACCGCGTGTATATCGACGGTGGCAGCCGCGGCGGCGAAACCCCATCGAGACGGCACCAGCGCGGCGATCTGCTCCAGCGGAAACCGGCCGGATATCGGGAACAGCGCCCCGGTGAACACCATCGAGATCAGAACGATCAGCACGGCGGTCAGCAGGATCTGCTCCGAGTACGTCGCAAGTAAGGAGAAGCCAAGCGCGACCATCGCCGAGACGGTGGCGGTGACGGCCAGCGCGATGAACAACTCGACGCTGGCCCCGAGCTTGCTGTGGCCGAGTAGAGCGGCACCGTGGGTGGGCGCTCCTGTGCCGACGGTCGCGACGATGGTGATGACGGCGGTCTGGACGATGGCGGTGAGGCTGTAGACGATGACCTTGCCGGCCAGGAATGCCGACGCAGACAGACCGTGCGCTTGTTCGCGCCGGAAGATGCGCTGTTCGCCGAAAAGGTCGCGGATGCCCAGCGCCGTGCCCATCAGGACGGCGCCGACGGCGAGCACCGCGAGGATCTCGACGGCCTGGTCGGGGCTGCTGCCGTACCGACTCGCTGGGCCCAGGCCGGCGTCCCCGGGCACCAGCAGCGAGATCGCGCCGATAAGCAGCGGCAGGATGGTCAGGAAAATGAAGTAGCGCTGATCGGCCACCATCAACCAGGCCTGTCGACGGGCGGCGATGATGCTCTGGCGCAACAGGCTTGGGAGCGGCGGCGGAGCGGGGTGCTCGACGGTCTCTAGTGGCTCCGGGTCCGCGGCCGGTGCATCGTGTTGGCGGGCCAGGTACTCGTCGTGTGCGCCGTACGGATCCGCGCGGACACGCTTGAGGATCACCGCCCAGTCGGTCGAGCCCAGCTGCGTGCCGATCTGCGAGGGTGCCCCGGCGAACACCGGAATGCCCGTCGGCGTCAGCACCAGCACCCGGTCGCACGCATCGAGGTTGGTGGGCGCGGTGGTCGCCACCACGACGACACGTCCCTCGTCGGCGAGTCGCCGCAGCGTTTCCGACATCTCTTGTTCCGCTGCGGAATCGAGGTCGGCAGTCGGCTCGTCGAAGACAAGCAACGACGGTTCGGTCAGCAATTCCACCGCCAGCGATGCGCGCTTTCGCTGTTCAACGGTCAGCTTGCCCGCCTTAGCGGTGCGTAGCGAGCTCAGGCCCATCTTCTCGAGCACCGAGCGCACCACCTCGCGGCGGCGATCAGCGGAAGTACCTGGCGGCAAACGCAATTCGGCGGCATAGCGCAACGCTTGCTCGAGCGTCAGTTGCGGATGCAGCAGATCGTGATGCGGCACCAGTCCGACATGCGGTCGCACGTCATCTGCGGCGACGTCGTGACCGTCGAAATCGACTGTGCCGCCGCTTGGTTGGATCGCGCCGCCCAGTACGTCGACCAGAGCAGATGTGCTCGCCTCCGAAAGCCCGACGACTGCGGTCACCGTTCCCGGCGATGCGGTGAAGGACAGATCTGCCAGCGCCTGCTCGCCGTCGACGCTCAGCCGCACCCGACGCGCCTGCAGCGCACCAGTAATGCTCACCCGTTCCGGTGACGGCGATGGAATCGTCTCCTCGGCCGGCTGCGGCAGCTGACTGGTCGGTGCGGCCGCGTCTGGCCGAGGCTGCGGCTGTCGCCGCAGCAGCTTGTGCATCGCACCGGTGAGCCGCGCGGTGACCACCGTCCGCTTCGACACAGACGGAGGGAAGGCCGGCAGCAAATCCGGCTCAGGCTGCTGCGGCGGTGGCTGAAGCAGCGGCGGCGGTTGCGGTGCCTGCGCAGAAGGCGGTGGTGGCGGAGGCATCGGCCGTGGCGGCGGCGGAGGCGCTGACCACGGCGCGGGGCCCGGCGTCGGCCTCGGCCTCGGCGGCGGAGGCGGTAGCAGCGGAGGCGGAGGCGGTAGCAGCGGTGGCGGAACCGGCGGCCGGTTGTGCTGAACGGGGCGCGGTGGGCGTGGCGGTGGAACTGCGGGCCGCATCGGCGGCGGCGGGGCCTGGCGTGGCGGCGGAGGCGGAGCCGCGAGCTGGAAGACCAGCCGTGGCCCGTATTGAGGATCACCGAGGGTGATCGCTCGACCGTCGTGGATGAAGACGGTCGACATCCGCACGCCGTCGACAAAAATCCCGGCTTCGCTGCGATCCACGGCGAGCCACTGATCGCCGTTGTAATGCAGCACCACCAGCGGCGGGGTGGCTGACGCGCCCGCGGCCTCGAGGCGGATGTCGGCGCTGCTGTCGAGCCCGACGGTCAGATCACGACCGGTGGGAAAGCTGTACCTACGAGGGCCCAGCCAGACGATCAAGGGGGGGCCGAACGTTGCCGTCGACACAGCCACCCCCTTTCCCGCCCATAGTTTTGAGTCGAGAGACCATTATCCAGCCGCCATCATGCGCCGAGAACCGACCGTAGGTCGTAGGCGCTGGCCAGACACCGGCGGGGCAGCGGCTAGCGAGACGCACCCGGTCGCGGGATGGTTGCCGCATCCTCGAGCAGGCCGCGTAGCACGGTGACGGCGTCTCCCAAGGTCTGTCGATCCGCGTCATTCAGGCGGGCGAGCTGCGGCTCGATCGCACTGGCGCGGTCGGCCCGGACGCGGTTAAGCGTCTGTAAACCCTCGGCCGTGATCCGGATGCGAACGGCCCGGGCGTCGCCGGGGTCGACGGTCCGGCTGACCAGGCCGGCGTCTTCGAGCCGTCGCACCTGCGTGGTCATGGTCGGCTGGGAACAGTGGTCCACCGCGGCCAGGTCACAGATTCGTGCCTCACCGTGGGCATCGATGGTCGACAGCAGGCGGGCTTGTGCGGCGGGCAATTGCATCTGAATGCGCTGCGTGGCATAGCGATTGAGCCGGGCGACGACCGCGAGTAGATCCGCGCCCAGACCGGCGACAGCCTCTTCGGCCGCGCCACGCTCAGTGGTTGCGGATGACGTCATGCATATATAGTTGCATAGCTAGGCTATCTAGACCACTTACCGGCAATTTTTGCCGTTAACTCAAATGAACCGCCAATGTTTGCTAAGGGCGAACACCCCCCGACAGCTGGCAGAATCGATGAAATGAACGCGACTCGCCCGGCGCCGGGGACCCCTGGTCCCCGATCGCTGCGTCCCGGCGAACTCGCGCAATCCTCGGTCATGGCTGCACTGTGCGCGGCCACCGCGATCATCTCCATCGTCGTCCCGTTCGCGGGTGCGCTGTCGTTGCTGGGCACCGTACCGATGGGGTTGCTGGCTTACCGCTATCGCTTCCGCGTACTGATCGCCGGGACGGTGGCCGCCGGTCTGATCGCCTTTTTGATCGCCGGCCTCGGCGGCCTGATGACGGTGGCCAACAGCGCCTACGTGGGCGGACTGACCGGGGTCGTCAAACGGCGAAACCGCGGCACCGGGACGGTGATCGTCGTCTCCGTCCTCGCCGGAGCCGTCTTCAACGCGTTCGCGGTGGCGGCGTTGGCGCTTCTCTCGCGGCTGCGGCACCTGATCTTCGACGCGATCACCGCCAACATCAACGGGGTCGCGGCCGTCCTGACGGGGATCGGGCGCTTCGTGACCGACCATCCATTCCCGCTGAGTACGCGCATCTGCGACGTACTCGACAGGACAGCCCACGCACTCCAATGGCTCCTCGGCGAGGCGCTGCACTACTGGCCGTGGCTGATCTTCGTCAACGGCATCGTCTCGATCGTGGTCGTGTCGCTGATCGGTTGGTGGGCGCTGTCGCGGGTGCTGGATCGGATGCGCGGTATCCCCGACGTGCACAAACTGGACGCGCCGCTGGACACGGGGTCGGTTGGGCCCGTTGGGCCCGTGCCGGTACGGCTGGACGAGGTCCGCTTCCGCTATCCGAACACCGACCACGACGCGCTGAGCCCAGTCAACCTGGAGGTCAAGGCAGGCGAACATTTGGCCATCACCGGAGCCAACGGTTCTGGCAAGACCACGCTGATGCTGGTCTTGGCCGGCCGGGAACCGACATCGGGCACCATCGAACGCCCCGGGTCGGTGGGACTGGGCCGGTTGGGCGGCACCGCGGTGGTCATGCAGCATCCGGAAAGTCAGGTGCTGGGCACCCGGGTCGCCGACGATGTGGTGTGGGGCCTGCCTCCCGGGACAACCACCGACGTCGCCCAGTTGCTCCGCGAAGTCGGCCTGGAATCGCACGCCGAACGCGACACCGGAAGTTTGTCCGGGGGTGAGTTGCAGCGGCTGGCGGTGGCGGCCGCACTGGCCCGCGAGCCTGCCTTGCTCATCGCCGACGAAGTCACCAGCATGGTCGACCAGGAGGGTCGTGAAGGGCTGCTCGGCGTGTTGTCCGGCCTGAAGCAGCGGCACCGGACGGCGCTCGTGCACATCACGCATTACAACAACGAAGCCGAATCCGCCGACAGCACAATCAATCTCAGCGAGTCCGGGGACAACACCAGCATGGTCGAGACGATTGCTGTGCCGGTGGCGACGCCGGCGATGGGGCATGAGTCTGGTCCGGCAATCCTCGAGGTCACCGGCGTCAGCCACGAATACAACAGCGGGACGCCGTGGGCCAAAGCCGCACTGCGCGATGTCAACTTCGCGGTACACCAGGGCGACGGCTTGTTGATTCACGGTGGCAACGGATCGGGCAAGTCGACGCTGGCGTGGATTATCGCCGGGCTGACGGTCCCGACCACCGGCTCCTGCCTCCTTGATGGCCGACCCTCGCACGAACAGGTCGGCGCGGTGGCACTGTCGTTTCAGGCGGCGCGATTGCAGCTGATGCGCAGCCGGGTCGACTTGGAAGTGGCTTCGGCGGCGGGCTTTTCGCCCAAGGACCAGGACCGGGTGGCAACCGCGCTCGCTGTCGTGGGGTTGGACAGTGCCTTGGCCAAGCGGCGCATCGATCAGCTCAGCGGCGGCCAGATGCGCCGGGTCGTGCTGGCCGGTCTGCTGGCGCGGTCGCCGCGGGCGCTAATTCTCGACGAGCCGTTGGCCGGCCTCGACGCCGTCACCCAGACCGGCTTGGTGCGACTGCTCGAGGAGCTGCGCCGTGAACAGGGTCTGACCGTCGTGGTGATATCCCACGACTTCGCCGGCTTGGAAGAGCTCTGCCCGCGCACACTGGATCTGCGTGACGGCGTGCTGCACGCGGTCACGGCGGCGGCTGGGGGATTGTCGTGACCACGGCGCCACCCGACCAACGACCCGAACGCCGGCCGTCTCGCTCGGTCGTGCTGCTGCGTCCGGTGCCGGGCAGCTCCGCTGTCCACGACCTGTGGGCCGGCACCAAACTGCTGGCAGTCGGCGGCATTTCGGTGCTGCTGACGTTCTATCCGGGGTGGATTGCCATCGGACTGGTGGCTGCGCTGGTGCTGACGGCGGCCCGGATCGCGCATATTCCGCGTGGCGCGCTTCCCAATGTGCCGCACTGGTTGTGGATTCTGTTGGCGCTCGGCGGGATGTCCGCGGCGTTCGCCGGCGGCAGCCCGACAATTCACTTGGCCGGAGTTCCAATCGGACTCGGCGGGCTGCTGAACTTCCTGCGGGTCACCACGTTGTCGTTCGTGCTGCTCGGGCTTGGCGCGATGGTGTCCTGGACCACGAACGTCGCCGAAATAGCGCCTGCGGTAGCCACTTTGGGCCGGCCGCTACGGTGGTTACGGGTCCCGATCGACGAGTGGGCCGCCACCATCGCACTGGCGCTGCGTGCATTCCCGATGCTGATCGACGAATTCCGAGTGCTGTACGCCGCGCGCCGGTTGCGGCCCAAGCGGGTCGCCGACACCCGCAGGGCACGTCGCCGGCGCCGGGCCCTGGAAGTGGTTGATCTGCTCACCACAGCTCTCACGGTGACGTTGCGGCGCGCCGACGAGATGGGCGACGCCATTACCGCGCGCGGTGGCATCGGCCAGATCTCGGCGATGCCGTCACGGCCGAAACAGGCCGACTGGATCGCGCTCGGGATCACGGTCGCGGTGTGTGCCGCGGCGGTCGCGCTGGAGATTCCGCTCGGGCGCTAGCGGCGCGCGGCAGCATTGGCGGCGTCCTGTGCCTGTTGCAGGCTTGCGGGGATGTCGCTGCGGCCCAGGAATATCTCATCGAAATACGGTTTGAGCACCTGATTGCCGGCGGCGAAGCCGGCGCCGCCGGGCGCGTCGATACGTGGGCCTTTGAGGACGTCGAAGAACGGCCTGACATCGACGCCCTTGCTCAGCCAGTAGTCGAAGTACACCCGCTGGGCGGCGTTCACAGCGGGGATGGCGCTGCCCTGGCGGCCGATGTACTGGTTGCCCTCGCCGCTGCCCATCCAGGCCAACACCTGGCGCACCGCATCAGGGTGCGCGGATGCCGAATTACCGGCCGCGGCAATGCCGTTGGTGACACTGACCCGACCCTTGGGGCCGGCGGGCATCATCGTCACGCCCCAATGGAAGGTCGCCCGCCCGGCCACCGTGGCCAAGCTGTAGGTGCCGGATTGGAACAGCGCCAGCTTGCCGGCCAGGAATTGGTTGCGGGAGAAGTCGCCGTTGTCGTTGGTATCCGAGGCCGGCGGTGCGACATGGTCACGGTTGATCAGCCCGACCAGGTAGGTGAAAGCCTCGACGGCGCCGGGGTTGGCGAAGGCGAAGCGGTCTCCGGTCTGGAACACGCCGCCTGCTGAGCCGATGTAGTTCAGGTAGATGCCTTGGGCGTCGTTGGCCGCGTTGTAGCCCCACTGCCGTATTCGGCCGGTGTCGAAACCCGGTGTGGCCGCGGTGTGCCCATCCGCGTCGACGGTCAGGCGAGCCAGCAAGGGGCGCAGCGTGTCACCGCCGTCCGGGCTCCAGCGAAGCGCCGTCAGAGCGGCGACGTCGACACCGGCGGAGGCAAGCAGATCCGCGTTGTAGTACAGCGCGATGCCGGCATCGGTGAGTTGGGGCACCGCCCACAGTGTTTGGCCGCGGGTGAACTGCTGGACCACCGAAGGTTCCCACCCAGACGCGGCCTTTGGTCCAAGGGTTTTCCCGATGTCCATCAGGCGGCCGCTGTCGGAGTATCCGGCGAGGTAGGCGTTGGAGACCCAGAAGATGTCGTCGGCGCTACCACCCGCGACGTCGGTGCGCAGGGTGGTGAAGTAGTTGGAATACGAGACGACGTTGGTGTGCACCTCGATGCCCGGGTGCGTTCGGCCGAACGCCGCGAACGACTTTCGGTAGGCGGCGGCGACCTGCTCGTCCCATAGCCGGACCGTGACGATGGTCTTACCGCCGAGCGGTCGCGCCGTGACATCCAGCAGCACCGCCGCGGCGGCCAGCAGCACGGCGATCAGCACGAAACCCACGGCGACTAGCGTGGAAAATCGGGGCCGGCTCACTTCAGCCCCGTGACGACGATCGAGCGGACGATGTGGCGCTGGAATACCACGAACAGGACGAGCAGTGGCACGATCGCCACCGCCGTCGCTGCCATCACCAACGTCCACTGGGCGTTGTAACGCGACTGCAGCGCGGCCGTCGCCACTGTCAGCACTTGCCATTTGGTGCCGCTGGTGATCACCAACGGCCACATGAAGTGGTGCCACTGCGACACGACGGTGATCAGCATCAGTGTTACCAGCACCGGGCGACTGGACGGGATCACCACGTGCACGATCACGTCCAGCGTCTTCGCACCGTCCAGGTAGGCGGCGTTGATCAGGTCATCGGGGATTGCGCGAAAGTACTGGCGGAGAAGGAAAATGGCGTACGGGGATCCGAATACGAAAGGCAACACCAACGCCCAGAACGTGTTACGCATCCCCAGCTGCGCCATCATCAGATACAGCGGAACTACGGTCACGCTGCCCGGCACCATCAACGTCGCGAGGTATACCCAAAACAACGCGTCCCGGCCGGGGAACCGCAGCCGTGCGAACGCGTAGGCGGCCAGCACCGACGAGCTGAGCTGGCCAAGCAGAATCACCGCCGTCATCAAGGTCGTCACCGCTAACGCCCGGCCGAATCCGGCACCGCCCAGGTTGGCGTAGTTCGTCAGTGTCGGTGGCCGCGGCCAAGACAACGGTGTGCCGGTCGCGAACTGCTGCGCGGAGGTGAACGACGTCAACAGGCCCAACACGTACGGTGCCAGCGTGATCAGCGCACCGGCCAGCAGGCCGGCGTAAACCAAGACCGCAGAAGGCTTTTTAGGTGAGGTCATAGCTGATCCGCCGTCGGAAGTACAGGTGCTGT
>Ga0302177_10004147_pt1 | contig 10092 bp, 11 predicted proteins | sample I_Palsa_E1_2_FD_198780 | JGI IMG/M metagenome (GOLD analysis project Ga0302177, IMG submission 198780) | Peat permafrost microbial communities from Stordalen Mire near Abisko, Sweden - I_Palsa_E1_2 | ecosystem: Environmental > Terrestrial > Soil > Palsa > Peat permafrost | place: Sweden... | reverse complement strand
CACTGACGCCATGGGCTATCCCCCCAGCCCGGTGACTGCGATGCCACGGATGAAGGCGCGTTGCGCGACCGCATACACCAATAACAGCGGAAGCAGAATCAGAATGGACGCGGCCATCAGCACGGGCCACCTGGCGGTGTATTCGCCCTGCATCCGAACAAGCCCAAGAGTGAGGGTCGCGATACTGCTCCGCTGAATCATCAACAGCGGCCACAGAAAATCGTTCCAGACGTTGACCCAGGTGAGCACCGCCAGCACCATCACCGCGGGCTTTGCGTGCGGGAGCAGTATCCGCCAGTAAATCTGCCACGGAGAACAGCCATCGAGGATGGCCGCTTCCTCGAGTTCGTCTGGCAGGGTGCGGAAGAACTGGCGCATCAGGTAAGTGCCGAATGCGCTGCCGAACAACCCCGGCACGATCATGGCCCACGGTGTGTCGGTCAGCCCGGCGACGCGCATCAGGATGAATTGTGGGATCACCGTGACGGTCAGGGGCACCATCAACGTCCCCAGATATAAAACGAACAACGTATCGCGGCCCCGAAACCGCAGGCGCGCGAACGCGTATCCGGCCAGCGAACAGAAGAACACCTGCCCGATGCTGACGCAGCCGGCATACAGCACAGAGTTGAAAAACATTCGCCAGAACGGCATGACGGCGAACACGTCGCGGTAATTGGACCACTGCGGATGTGCGGGAAACAGCGTCGGCATGGTCACCTCGCCCGCTGTCTTCAACGATCCCGACATCGCCCACAGGATCGGGAACAGTGCGCACGTGGCGATTACCGTCAGCGTGGCATACAGCACGACACCACGGAGAACATTGGGCTTGAACGCCCGCTGCGCTACGCCCACGATCGTTCCTCCTGCGCCGCCCGACGGCGCCCAAGCCGCAACTGCACAACGGTAAGCACAAGCAGGATCGCGAACATCACCCACGCCAGCGCCGAAGCGTAACCGAACTCCAGGAAGGCAAAAGCATGCTGGAACAGCATGATGCCCAGAACATACGTTGCCGTCTCGGGTCCCCCGTTGCGTCCGGTCAGAACGTAGACGAGATCAAATGCCTGGAATGCATGGATGATCGAGATGACGACCACGAACGACACGGCGCTGCGAATCAGCGGCACGGTGATCGACACGAACTGGCGCAACTCCCCGGCGCCATCGAGTCTGGCCGCTTCATAGAGGTTCTCCGGCACGCCTTGCATGGCCGCCAGCAGGATGACCGTCGCGAAAGGCACGCTGCGCCATACGCTGACGATGCACAGCGAAGCCATGGCGTATTTCGGATCGACCAGCCACGGAATGGGGTCGATACCGATCCAGCCGAGGATGATGTTGAGCAGGCCGTTGTTGGTGTTGAACACGAACTGCCAGACGACGGCCATCACCACCGACGACACGGCCAGTGGCAGAAAGATGATTGTCCGAAATATGGCTATTCCCTTTATTTTCCGGTTGAGCACACCGGCCACGGCGAGGCTAATGAGCACCGTGGGCAAGACAGTGCCCACGGTGTAGACCACCGTGTTGCGCAACGCGATACTGAACAGCGGGTCTTCGGCAAAGAGGCTGCGGTAGTTCGCCAAGCCGACGAACTTGGCCGGACTGAACATATCCCAATCGTGAAAGCTCATGTACAGCGAGAATCCGAGCGGAAACAGCATGAACACCGCGACCGCCGTCAGATTGGGCGCGACGAAGATGCGACCGGCCCGCGCGCGCCGCCCCGACGGCCCGCGCCGGCGAGCTACCGCCGTGGCGGTTGCATCGATCGGTGTCATGGGGTCCGGAGTACCTCGTCGACCTTGGGTGTCAGTCCGTACGTCAGCGACGTCGCGGGCTGCGAGCCCCGCAGAACCGGGCCGATGTTGCGGTCCATCAACGCGACGATCTTCGGCCACGCCGGAGTGACGGGCAGGCCCTCGGCATGTGCCGGCCCGCCGGTCAGGACCGCCATATTGCCGATCCTGCTATGCGCTTTGGCGAAATCGGGCGATCCAACCGCAGACCGCAGCGCTGGTACGAACAGGCCCGTTTCGGCGATCACCGCTTGGCCCACCGGCCCGGTGGCGAATTTCACGAACTCCCACGCCTGTTTTTTGCGGGGACTACTCGATGCGATGGCCAGCCCGGTGGTGCCGATATTCGATTGGGCAGCATGCCCTTTCGGTCCGGTCGGCAGAACGGTGATGTCGAAATCCAGGTCTGGAGCCCGCTCAAGCGTCTGATATCTCCAGTGCCCGCCGAGAGCCATCGCGGCATGACCCGAGGTGAACAGGTCCGTCTGAGACATCGACTGGGACTCCGAGGCGGTAGGCGCAACCCTGTACTTGTTATTCAGATCGGCATAGAACTGGATGCCCTGGATGAACGCCGCGTCGTCGAAATTGAGGTGCGTCGGGTTCATCCGCGGATCCGACCAAGGGACTCCGTTGTTCATCCCGAACATCAGGGCAGAGTAATAAGGGACCCAAGTGTCGACGAATCCCCATTGACTGACCCGGCCCGAACGGTCGCGTTTGGTGAGCACCCTGGCGGCATCGAGGAATTCGCCGAAGCTCCACGGCTGGTCCCATCGCCCGGGTGGTGGACGCACCCCGGCCTCGGCGAACAACTTCTTGTTGTAGTACAGAAAAGTTCCGGACCACTGCTCCGGAAACGCATACTGCCCACCGTTGTAGGTGAATGTCTCGTACATCGATGCGACGCTGTCCGCTGCGAGCTCAGCGGCGAACGTCTTGTCGTGGGCCAGCATCGTGTTGAGATCCAGCAGCACTCCCCGCTCGGCCAGTCCGGCGTAAGTGAACTCCCATGCCATCAGAACATCCGGACATTTACCGCCGGCGCAGTAGATCGACACATGCTGCAGTGCGTCCGGTCCGGACAACAACGTCCGAACCTTGATGTCGGGATGCCTGCGCTGGAATGCATCCACGACGCGCAGCCGGGCATCTGCCTCTTCGGGGTTGGCCGCGAAGAAGAAAGTCAGTGCGTCGTCGTCAGAGCTGCATGCCGTCGGCAACAGCGCCACCGACGCGGCGCCGAGTGCACCGGCGCCGCGGAGCAGCGTTCGCCGATCGAAGGGCTGACCGCAACCAAGGCTGGTGTTCGTGGTGGGTCTCCGGCTCGCAGTGATAATTAACTTGTTCTTTCGTAGTCGGTGCGGCTGTGGTGTTCGGAGAATGCAGTCAATCGTCGGTCCGGTGATCACTGGTGGAAGTAACGGACCCGGTGGATCCCCGTGCCGCGCCGGGCCACGTCGGCGAACAGAACGCCGCGGCGCTTCCCCGACGTGACCGAGGCGGCGACGGTCGAGCCCGCGGCAATCAGCTTCGCAGCGCTCGCGCCGGAACTTCGCTCGATGAGTTCGGAAACGTCGGCTTTCTCGTCATCGCCGAAAGTGATTGTCGCACCGGATGACAATGCCTGCAGCGCGCCGAATCTGTCGCCTCGTCCCACGGCGTTCACGAACGTGTCGACCAATGTTTTCTGCCGAGCTCCCACCCTGCGGAAGCCGGCTACGAATCCGGCGGTACCCCGCAGCCGTTGATTGCGGATCAGACCTTGCGAGAGTTGAACTGTGGCCGGCACGGCGGATACCCCGTTGCGCAGGAACTGCAACACCATCGCGGGCAGCTCCCAGTACGCGCGCAGCGTCATGACCTTCCAGTCACCGTCGACGTCACGCAGGTCGTATCGCAAGAACGCCGGAATCGTCATGGTGACCGCGGGCCCCATCGCCACCTCGAGATCGAGATCGCGGATCACCGACGAGCCGCGGACAATGTCGAGATCGCGATGGAACGCGATATCGCGCGGGCCGATGAAGGTGTCGTAGAACCGACCGATCTCGACCGGCCCCGCGTGTGGCCGCGAACCCACCGGATCTTCGACACGGCCGTCCACGGTGAACAGGCCAACCCAGCCCGTCCGGTCGTGCGCCGCTGCGGCCTGCGGTGATCGCTCCACCGCCGCCAGCAGCGTCTGCTCCGCCGGGCCCGTCATGTTCCGGCCACAATCGCGACACCCGCTGCGCGCAGCGCTTCGATGGCCGCGGCAGTGGACTCCTCCCCTACCCCCGCGGTCAGGTCCACCAGCACCCGGGTCGCCAAGCCTTGCTTCGCAGCGTCTTCTGCGGTCCGGCGCACGCAGTGATCGGTGGCGATGCCGACCACGTCGACCTGGTCGACGTCGTGTTGTCGGAGCCAGTCGGCCAGCGGGGTGCCACGCTCGTCGAGCCCGCTGAACCCGCTGTAACCGGCGTCGTAGGCACCCTTGCGAAAGATGGCCTCGAACCGGCCGGTGTCGAGATCGGGATGGAATTCCGCGCCAGCGGTATTGGCAAGGCAGTGCGCCGGCCACGACGAGAGGTAATCCGGATGATCGGAGAAATGGTCACCGGGATCGATGTGGAAATCCTGCGTGGCCACCACATGGCGGTACTCGGCACCGCCGGCCAGGTACGCGTTGATAGCCCCCGCCAGGGCCGCCCCACCCGGCACAGCCAGTGAGCCGCCCTCGCAAAAGTCGTTCTGAACGTCTGTCACGATCAGCGCGCGCATGACACCACGGTATCGCCGTCGGGAGCCGTACCTGAGCCCGCACGACCGTGCGTCTGAGTAAGGTGGGCAAAGTTAACGCCGCTAGCTGCGCGTTGCATCAGGTAGCTAGTCAAACTATAGTCCAGACACGTGTCCAGAAAGTTCGCTGACGCCTCGCCCGAGCCTCTCACCGTGATGTCTATCAGCAACAACACACCGGATCGGGCGTGAGTATGCGGATTGCGCTGCTGTCCTATCGCAGCAAGCCGCACTGCGGCGGCCAGGGGATTTACGTTCGGTACCTCAGCCGGGGCCTGGTCGAACTCGGACACCACGTCGAGGTGTTTTCCGGTCAGCCCTACCCTGAGGAACTCGATCCTCGAGTGGTGCTGACCGAGGTACCCAGCCTCGACATGTACCGCGAACCCGACCCTTTCCGCATCCCGCATCCCCGGGAGATCCGGGATCGCATCGACCTCCTCGAGTTGGGCGGAGTGTGGACAGCGGGCTTCCCCGAGCCGCGCACGTTCAGCCTGCGCGCCGCGCGCCTGCTGGCCGATCGGCTGGACGATTTCGATGTTGTGCATGACAACCAGAGCTTGGGTGTCGGCCTGCTGACGATCGCCGAGACCGGTATGCCCGTGGTCGCGACCGTGCACCACCCGATCACCCGCGACCGGGTGGTGGATCTCGCCGCGGCGCGCTGGTGGCGCAAACCGTCGGTGCGCCGGTGGTACGGCTTCTTGAAGATGCAAGAGCGCGTGGCACGCAGCATCCCGGAATTGTTGACCGTCTCGTCGTCGTCGGCCACCGACATCACCACCGACTTCGGCGTACACCCCGACCAGCTTCATGTCGTCCCGCTCGGCGTGGACACGGCCATGTTCGCGCCGACGACTGATCCGCGAATTCCAGGTCGCATCATCGCAATTGCCAGCGCCGACCGACCGCTCAAGGGCGTCGGGCACCTGCTGCAGGCGGTGGCCAAGCTGCGGAGCGAACACGATTTGGAGCTGCAGCTGGTTGCCAAGCTCGAACCCAACGGCCCGACAGAGAAGCTGATCGCCGAGCTGGGAATCTCCGACATCGTCCACATCTCGAATGGACTTTCCGACGCCGAACTGGCCCGGTTGTTCGCCTCCGCTGAAATCGCCTGTATTCCATCGCTTTACGAAGGTTTCTCACTCCCGGCCGTAGAAGCGATGGCCAGTGGGACACCGATCGTGGCCAGCCGTGCCGGCGCATTGCCCGAGGTGCTCGGACCCGACGGCGATTGCGCCAGGCTGGTGCGTCCCGGAGATGCGGCTGAGCTGATTCGGGTGATCGGTGAGTTGCTGGACTCCCCCGACGAGCTCAAACGACTGGGCGCGGCCGGTCGCCGCCGTGCTGTCGAGGTGTTCAGCTGGGAATCCGTGGCGGCGCAGACCGTACGCGTCTACGAACAGGCCATCGCGCGGACAGCGCCGACCCGCGACCAGCGCCAGGCGGTGGGCGAGCCGTGCTGACAGTCGATTTCGACCGTCTCGGTATCGGTCCCGGTGCCAAAGTCATCGACGTCGGCTGCGGGGCGGGCCGGCACAGCTTCGAGGCGTACCGACGGGGCGCCGACGTCGTGGCATTCGACCAGAACGCCACCGAACTCGGTGAGGTCGACACTCTGTTCCGGGCCATGGCCGATGCCGGGGAGGCCCTGCCGTCAGCTCACGCGGAAACCGTCGTCGGTGACGCACGGGCGCTGCCGTATCCCGACGGAACGTTCGACTGCGTCATCGCCTCGGAGATCCTCGAGCACGTTCCGGCCGACGATGCGGTCATCGCCGAGCTGATTCGGGTGCTCAAGGTCGGCGGCCAGCTGGCCGTCACGGTCCCGAGATGGTTGCCCGAACAAGTCTGCTGGTTGCTTTCCGACGACTATCACGGCAACGAGGGCGGCCACATTCGCATCTACCGCGCGAATCAGCTGCGCGGCAAGATCGCCGGCCGCGGTATGACCTTCACCCACACCCACCACTCGCACGCGTTGCACTCGCCATTCTGGTGGCTGAAATGTGCGGTCGGCGTTGATAACTCGGACCACCCGGCCGTCGCCGCCTATCACAAGATGCTGGTGTGGGACATCATGCGACGTCCCCTGTTGACCCGGGTGGCCGAATCGACACTGAACCCGCTGATCGGTAAGAGCGTCGCGTTGTATTTCGAGAAACCGGTAACCGCCGTTGAATTCGTCTAAAGTACCGGGCGTCGCAGGCGTCCTCTCCCCTGCGCAATGCCGGCAGACGGCGGAATCGATTGCGGCACTGCAAGAGCCGTCGGGTGAGATCCCTTGGTCAGACGGTGGGCACACCGACCCGTGGGACCATGTGGAATGTGCGATGGCCCTTACCGCGGCGGGCCTGATCGAACCGGCACGACGCGCTTTCGATTGGTGTCGTCGCCAGCAGCGGGCGGACGGCTCATGGCCGATCCAGCTGCGTGCGGGGGTCATCGAGGACGCCAACAGCGACAGCAACTTCTGCGCCTACGTCGCAGTGGGTGTCTGGCACCACGTATTGGTCACCGGTGACCGCGCCTTTGCGGCCTCGATGTGGCCGACGGTGCGCGCCGCAATCGACTTCGTCTTGGAGCTGCAGCTGGCGGGCGGCGAAATTTGTTGGGCGCGCAGCCCTTCGGGTCCGTTGACGGAGGCGCTGCTGACCGGGTGTGCGAGCATTTTCCACAGCATCCGCTGTGCACTGGCCCTGGCGAACCTGGTCGACGAACCACAACTTGAGTGGGAGCTTGCGCTCGGCCGGCTGGGTCACGCGATCGCCGATCACCCCTCGGCATTCACCGAGAAGCCGCATCACTCGATGGACTGGTACTACCCGATCCTGGGCGGCGCGCTACGCGGTCGCGCCGCACAGGACCGGATCGCGGACCGTTGGGGCGATTTCGTCGTCGACGGTCTGGGCATCAGGTGTGTCGACGACCGGCCGTGGGTGACCGGCGCAGAGACCTGCGAACTGGTAATGGCACTCGAAGCGATGGGCAACCGGCAGGCAGCTCTGCAGCAGTTCGCCGCGATGCAGCACCTGCGAGAGACGGACGGCTCCTACTGGACCGGGCTGGTGTTCAGCGATGGAAAGCGTTGGCCCGTCGAGCGAACCACGTGGACCGGAGCGGCCGTCATTCTCGCTGCCGACGCACTATCGTCCACTACCGCGGGCAGCGGCATCTTCCGCGGCGCCGATCTGCCTCGCGGCTTGGAGAGCGACTACGACTGCGAGTGTGCGGCCAGCCAGTCCGATCGTTAGACCGCGACCCCGGCCCCGCCTGCTGTCCGCTCCAGCACCCGCATCGACCCGGTGACGGACTTCTCCACGAACGCACCGCTTTCCAATGCGCGGCAATAGATCTCGTACGGCGGCCGCCCGCCGTCGCGCGGGTCCGGGAAGACGTCGTGGATGATCAGCGCGCCGCCGATACCCACCCACTTCGCCCAGCCGTCGTAGTCCTTGCGCGCGGCGTCCTCGCTGTGGCCTCCATCGATGAACAACAGTTGCAGCGGTGTGCGCCAGCCCTTGGCCACTACGGTCGACTTGCCGACCACCGCCACCACGTTGTCGTCCAGGCCGGCCTCGTCCAGCGTGTGCCGCAACGTCGGCAAGGTGTCGAAACGGCCGGTGACGGCATCGACCATGGACGTGTCGTGGTACTCCCACCCGGGCTGATGCTCCTCGGAGCCGTGGTGGTGGTCGACGGTATAGAGAACGCTGTCACGCGCATGCGCCGCCGCACCCAACAGCACCGTCGACTTTCCGCAATACGTTCCGATCTCCACCCCGACACCGCCGTCGAGGTAGTGCAGCGCCGCATCGTGCAGAGCAAGGCCCTCGTCAGCTGGCATGAAGCCGATGACTCGCTCGGCCAACGCGAACAAGCGACTGGTCAGCTCGTCGTGAGCAGCGCGATCCGGGGAGGGCTTCATCACCTGAACGGTAATGCACACTCGTGCGCATCTGGTTGCCGCACCTGGGTCGGTGTAGTAGTGTCCGGACACGTGTCCAACCCGTTAGCTCGGGAATCGACCAGACGGCGATTGACCGCCAAGCAAGCCGACACCGTTGACCGGCTGGGCCAGGCCGCGATCGGCGTGCTGAGCCGAGAAGGCTTCTCCGGATTGACGATTCGTATGGTCGCGGCCGAAGCCGGAGTCGGCGCCGCCACGGCGTACACGTATTTCTCGTCGAAAGAACACCTCGTCGCGGAAGTTTTCTGGCGGCGGTTGGCGTCGAGCCCGGTTCCGCCGACCGATTCGCCGGATTCGACCGCACGGGTCATCGCGGTGCTGCGTCAGATCGCGTTGCTGGTGGCCGGCGAACCCACACTCGCCGGCGCGGTGACCAACGCCTTGCTGAGCAAGGATCCCGAGGTCGAGCATCTGCGGCTGCGCATCGGCGGTGAGATCCATCAACGCCTGGTCACCGCGTTGGGCCCTGGTCACGCCCCCGACCTGGTCGAATCACTAGAGCTGCTCTATGCGGGGGCTCTGGTGCGCGCCGGGATGGGATACGCCTCCTACACCGAGATCGCCAATCGGCTGGAGGTATCGGCGCGGCTTCTCTTGCACGAGAAGCCTTAGCAGCCGGTTGCGGGCTGGCATGATCAACGCCCATGGACGTCGTCGATCATCCTGATCGCGACGAAGACTGGGATAAAGCGGCGCGATCTGAGACCGAGACCCAACGATTAGACCGCAATTGGCTCAGCCTGCTGCAAGAGCTGCGGGTCGTTCAGACCGGCGTCCAACTGCTCACCGGTTTTCTGTTGACCTTGCCCTTCCAGGCCCGCTTCGACGGGCTGAGCACGACCATGCGGGTGATCTTTTTGGCGACGGTGAGCGGTTCGGTCGCCGCCACGGTGTTGTTGGAAGCTCCGGTCGCGATGCATCGCTTGTTGTTTCGTCGGCACCGAACTCAATTTCTGGTCTCCGCGGCCGACCGGCTTGCTTATACCGGCCTGTTACTGATGGGCCTATCCCTGACGGGTGTCACGGTGCTCATTTTCGGCGCAGTGGCCGGTCCGGTCACCGGTGCCATCGCCGGGACCTGCGCGTTCGTGGCTCAATTCGGCTTCTGGGTGGTGCTGCCGCTGTGGGCGCGACGTCATGCACCCCTACCAACCCCGTGAGGACGGCCGTGCGGTTTGCCGGCCGGTTTGCACAACGGGCAACCTGGGAACACAGCTGCCATGTTGCTTCGCAGAATCGCCCGTCCCCTGCTGTCCGCGGTATTCATCGGCCAAGGTGTTGAGACGTTGCGCAACCCCAAAGTCACCCTCGATGCGGCGCAGACCGCTGTGACGACATTACAGACGTTGCCGGATCCGGTCGGAAGCAATATTCCATCGGATCCCGAGACGGTCGCGCGGATTAACGCGGCCGTCCAGGTCGGCGGTGGACTGCTGCTTGCGACCGGCAAGCTGCCGCGGATCGCCTCGGCGGCACTGGCGTTCACCGTGATACCGGGCAGCCTTGGCGGACATCTGTTTTGGGCTGAAAGCG
>Ga0302177_10004142_pt1 | contig 10100 bp, 5 predicted proteins | sample I_Palsa_E1_2_FD_198780 | JGI IMG/M metagenome (GOLD analysis project Ga0302177, IMG submission 198780) | Peat permafrost microbial communities from Stordalen Mire near Abisko, Sweden - I_Palsa_E1_2 | ecosystem: Environmental > Terrestrial > Soil > Palsa > Peat permafrost | place: Sweden: Abisko... | reverse complement strand
AAAGCGGCATAAGGAATTGCATGACTTGTGTGATCCAAGATCGCAATCCATTCCGATTTGAGCGCGCGTCAAGAACTTGCCGAGTTGGTAGATCGACGGAATGAGGTCCCTGTTGTCATCGATCAAAGCGCACTTCGGACAGCGAAGAAATCCTCCAGCTCAATTACTTGGGGAGAATATTTCCATCTCGGTTTGCGCGTCCCGCTCTGTATTAAGAGTTTTGACTAAAGCGAACTCCTTTTTTGAAGCTTCCGACTGCCCCAGCCGCGCAAGCACCAACCCTAACTGGTAGTGACTTTCCACGGATTGCGAGTCCAGTTGAGTGGCTTTCTCGAGCGCAGATCGAGCTTCGATGTATTTATGCTGATTCACTAAAATCTTTCCGAGTGCTACGAATGTTGGCGCGTGGTCAGGAAAACGCTCAGCCACCGTCTGAAGGATCTGTGCCGCTTCTTCAGACTTTCCCTGATGATTCTTGGTCAGCCCGAGATAGTAGTATGAGGCAACCTGATTTGGATCTATCTGGATGCTGCGTTCCAGATGCATTTCTGCATCATTGAGATCGGCGTCCAGATATTCAACCGCCCCTAGGGAATAATTCAGAAGCGGATCATTCGGCTTGAGCGACAAGAGTTGCTGGAGAATAGGAATCGCTAGTTTGTATTCTTTTTTGCCGGTGTAGGCCGAAGCGAGAACGTATTGAAACGAAGGATCATTGGGGCGCAATCGTACAGCGGCTGATAGGCTTGCAATGGCATCATTGTAGAGATCCTTTCTGACGCAAATTCTGCCGAACTCAAAGAGAATGTCAGCATCGTTGGGTGCAATTTGCCTTGCGTCGACCAGCTCGCTGAGTGCTTCGTCCAAATTTTGCTGCCGTTCCGAGATTCGCGACAATTGATAGAGGCAACTCGAACAGTCGGGCCTGGTGGCAAGTGCCAACTTATAACTGACGGCGGCCCGCTGCAGATCGTTCAATTTTGAGTAATATACTCCGAGGTTGAAGTTGAGATCGAATGAGCCGCCCTCCTCATTCCGAGTGTGATCAAGGATGGTGATTGCCTGCTCGAGGAGTTCGTGATCTGCCAGGATCTCAGCAAAGCTGAGGGATGTCGCAGGAGTTGGATGCTTCAAGGCAAACCAATCTGCCATCAACGACGGGAGTACGGTTCGGTCGTGCAGCGATAGATAATCGGATGCCAAGAGTATCAGGCCATCGTCCGAGGTACGAAGCTTCTCCATGACAGGTTCGGATCCAACTTCAAAACCTGATGGAATCTGGCGGTTGCGAGGTTAGCCTTGCCCTGGAGAACATAGACGTTCCCAAGGTTTAGCTGCACCCCTATGAGTCGTGGATTTAGTCTTGCCGCAGTCTCCAGGAAGTCGACGCTCTCAAGGTACTTCGCCTGTTGAAGCCTTATGGCTCCGAGAATGGCGTAAGCCACAGCCCGACTTGGAGCATCTGCCAAGGCAAGCCTTGCCTCCTTCTCAGCGCCGAACAAATCCCCTGCCGCGACCATGCGGGCTGAATCCTGAAGACGAGTTTGTTGGGCCTCGTTAGGAACTGGCAACAGGAGCATCGTCAGGACCGTAAGCGTGGAATACCTAAGCACCGACCGATTCGATCGCTTTGGCAAGTTATGGCGTGGCACTGAGCTAAACCCGAAAGATATTCTATTATAGACTGGAGCGAAGATCGTCGAATTGAAAGTTTCGTTCTTCAAATACATCGTCGCGCCGCTGAAATGCATAGTTAGGACCGAAGATCACAGACCACGCGAAGGAAAGGTTAGTGCATTTGCCTCTTTCAACCATCGCAGGGAATGCATGAAGCGGTTGACAACATCCAAACGCTCCCACCCTTCTGTACGTAAGCAATCATGCGTTGCTAACTGTCCTGCCAATCTAAGATCGCGCAACGGTCACTGGGGCTCGCCTGACAGCAGTCGATTGCATAAAAACAGATTTAGCATTTCGAGAAATCGCGTGATGCGGTTGGCTTTCGGGGTCGTCTCCGTTTTGTCTGAATTCACGGTCTGTAGCGAGCATTTTAGTTTCGCTTCCCTTGTTCCGACACAGTCGTCCCATGCGATCATTACTCCTGACGGCAAATCGACCGATGATGTACCTAGACTCGAGACGATCGAAACCGAGATCAAGAGTGGTCACTATACTTCGGTTGAGCCGCTTTTGAGACAGTATTTGCAAGCTTACCCATCTTCCTGGAGAGCTCACTACGACTTGGGCTACCTGCTATTCAGACTTCGTGGTGGAAAAGTTTCGCTTGCAGATTCGATCAGGGAATCCATCAAAGAGCTGTCACGATCGCTTGAACTGAATACCGGCAATCCTGACGCTCACAAAATCCTGGCACTGGACCTCGTGATGATTCAGCGCAACGATCTAGCAGAAGCTGAACTGAAAGAAGCCGAACGCTTGGCTCCAGATTCAGCCGAGATCCGCTATTTTCTTGGACGACATTACATGGGCCAGTCCAACTACCTTCCGGCTAAGGATCAACTCGAAGCTGCTATTCGCCTTAATCCAGACTACATGAAGGCTTACGAGAACCTAGGAATCACTATGGATATGCTGGGTGACGGGCCTGTTGCTCTGACTTATTATTTGAAGGCAATAGATTTGGATGAGAAGCAGGGCTTACCATCTGAGTTGCCCTACCTTGACCTGTCGAAGTTTTATCACGACCACAATGAAATAGACTTGGCTGAGACTTTTGCCCTCAAAGCTCTTCACGTAAATCCACGTTCCGATAAGTCTTATTTCGAATTAGCACGAAACTATCGCGAGCGTTCGGAATGGAAGAAGGCCGCCGACGCTCTGGAAAAAGCGATAGCGATCAATCAGTATGAGCCACAATACTATTTTCTGCTAGGTAGAACTTATAACCGGCTGGGCGAACTTCAACAGAGCCAAAAGGCATTTCAAAATTACCTCAAATATCGCGACCTTCCCAGCTCACCCACCGACTCATCGCAATAACCGTTTTCAGCTAAGCAATAAGCGATTTCGAATATCCTTATCTCAAGTGCATAGACCGCTTGAGAATCTACAAATGCTACGTCGTTGCAGATTCTCAAGCGTTTTGTCCATATTTAAAACTTCAGTTTAGCTCCGAATTGAATACGTCTCGGTGTGTCACACTGTCCACTGACCTGGCCAAACTGTGAAGAACTCCAGTTAGTATTCGGATCACACCAGGTATGCCGGTTGAGCGCATTTGAAGCCTGCACCTCAAATCGGAAGATCACATTGTCATGCACGTCAGTGTCCTTGATGAGATTGAGGTCTTCCTGGTAATTTGGGAATCCGCTGATACTTGGATCCGTGCGTGGCTCGTTTCCAAATTGAAGTGGACCGGGGTCCGCCCAACCGCTGGATTTTAGATAAAGATCGGTTGCGGGGTTCATTCCTCTACTCGTGTCAGCAGTTCCCGGGCCAACTTTGTTTGGCCGCTTTTCGCCATTGAACAGAATTCCACTAAGGTCATCATTCATCGTGATGGCTAGTGGGCGTCCCGCTTCGTATCGGAGAAGGCCCGCGAATGCCCAGCCTCCAACGAACTTATCAGCGATATTATTCTGGTTGAAGAACTGCCGCCCATGACCGAACGGAAGATCGTAGCTGTAGGAGATCACCAGAAGTTGTGGAACGCTGTCTGACGAGCGCGCATATTCTCCGAGATGCGGATCTATGGGGTTCTGGGGGCTGCCATCGTTAAGATGAGACATGCCGTTTTCGGCGTCATCCGACGAAAATCTCGACCAGGTGTAAGACGCCTGTGCCTGCAGGCCCTGCGAGAAGCGTTTCTGAAAACTAACCTGAACCGAATTGTAAAGACTCGACCCGGTTGGGACTGCCCAGTAATCGATGTTTCTATACTGAGGCCATGGACGCAGCGCCTGTGCGACATCACCAGTGAAGCCAACGTATGGTGATTTGATGCCGGCAGCTATTGCCTGAGGACTATTGATCGATGCATCCAGTAAAGCGGAACCATAGGAACGAATCGCGGGATTGTTCATATTGTCCTGAATTCCCATCGAGCCTGGAGAGTTCGTTAGCCGGGTTCCCCGGTTTGCGATATAGGAGACATCCAGCACTACGTTATTGCCCACCTGTCGTTCGGCTGTGAGCGTCCAGTTCTGGTAGCGAGGCAGATTGAAGCTCCCGGGAGCAAGGGTTGTTGGTCCAGTATTATTCGCGATCGACGGGCTGATAGATGGCGGAAGGACAACGTCTGAACTGGGAAAGCCTTTGTCCCACATGACTGCTGGAGAGAAGCCGTTGGTCAGATTTGGTGCCGTGGGATTGGTACTGAATCCGATGTCCGGCGAAGCAGCGAACTGATTCATATTGACGCTTGCATAGTAGACTCCGTACCCGCCTCGCACAACGTTAACAACCTTCCCCGGAAGCTGATACGCGAAGCTGATCCTTGGACCAAAGGAGTTATGAATTGGATCCATGAAAGTACGGCGGCCACTCAGGCCTGGCCCGGTACCGGCGAAGACCATGGCGCCAGGTATACCACCTGCTCCAGGATTCGGAGCGGTCGGATCGAAGTTTGATAACTCGTTATGCTTTTCGGTCTCCGCAGTCTGATAATCCCAACGAAGCCCGGCCGTGAGGGTCAGATTTGACGTCACCTTGAATTCATCATTGACCCAGGGACCAACATAGTCGGCTCTGAAAGAAGGCTTCGTGTCTACTTCGAAGTTGGCATTGTCTACCTGACCAAGCAGGAAAGACGCGAACGAATTGCCGGTGGTGGTCAGTTGATTGCCTTTGTTATCGTATCCACCTGTCTCCACGTCGTTGAAGTTCCAAATTCCACTTACATTGGATCCGCCAATCCGGGTATAAACGAAGTGACGATAGTCGAAACCAAATTTTACCTGGTGCTTTCCTTTGACCCAGGTCAGATCATCAAGAATCTGATACCAGTGTGGCCGATCATTTGGAGCATCCTGAGCCTCACCGAGCTGACTAAATGGTACGCTTCCCTGGAATGCAACCTGCGGTGGGCCGCCGGTATCCTGAACTAATCCGCCAAGGCCGAAATACTCGGGCCACTGCTGGTTGGCCGCCAACGCTTTATTTGGATGATCCATGCTCTCGTAGGCAATCGTTGTATGGTTGAAGATCGTGGGACGAATGACCCAATCGAACTGTTGATGGACGAGAGTATCGCGGATCCTTTGATAGTACCCATTACCCACATAAGTATTCTGGGTTGGCGTGGGATATGCCGTGCAGCCCCCAAGGAAAGAGCAGTTTGTGATTCGAGGCCGTGTGTCCCAGTTGACGGTGGTAGCCGATTTGAACGAATCGTTAAAACTATGATCGATACGAGCAATGACTGTTTTGTCGTTGATGTACGAGTCGTTTGCCGGCGTTTGATAGTTGTCGGTGATCTGGCTCGCCAAAGAGGCTGCGGGCTCTGGAATCAATTTCGTGTATTTTGCAGAAATCGCACTGAGAGAAGGATCATTCCCGGGAATTACGTTAGCGGTTGCTGTCGGTAGACCCGTCGCCGGATCAAAGCCGTAACCGTCGCGGACGGGCGTCCCGTTAACCATGCGGCTTGTGGCAGGATTGAATATCTCCCCCTGGTAAATCGGCCGTCCTAGAACATCAGTACCAATCTGCGTCTTAGTAAGGAGAGCCGAAAAATTACCTGCCTTGAAGGCATCAATCGGTGCGGTCAAGCCGAAGTTGGGAAGATTTCCGTCGGTCTTATGAGTGGTATCGAAGTTGAAGAAGAAAAAGGTCTTTTTGCGGCCATTGTAGATTTTCGGGATGATTACAGGGCCGCCGATGGTAAACCCCGGAGAATTCACATGAAGTGGACTGCTCTGTACACCACTCTCACCAATCGCATTGAGCTGATTTGTATTGACATATTCATAGACGCTTCCGTGATAGGACGAGGTGCCTGACTTGGTTGTATACGACACCAGGCCTCCGCTGGTGAGACTGATCTGTGCGCTGAAGGTGGCGTAATTGACCGTAGACTCTGAGATGGATTCGATCGGAGGGGAGCTTTCGAAAGTCAGGTTGGTATTTCCACCTTGACCGAAGGCAGCCCCGTCCAAATAGCTTTCGACGGCACCGGCCTGTCCTCCGCCCATGCGCGACATAAACTGAGTCCCTGCAAATCCTCCTGATAGCTTATCTGGGACAAAGCCCGGCTGAGCATACAGAAGAGCTTCGGGCAGTCGCATATCCTGGCTCGCAATCACTGGGAGATTCTGGTAATACCGCTGATCAAGGGTATTGGAGATTTCGGCATTCGACGGATTGACCAGCTGGGCTTGTGAGGTTACGACCACTGTCTCAGTGACAGCGCCTGTTGTTAGAGCGAGGTCTTGACGGTAATTTGCGCCACCTTGAAGGAGAATTCCTGTCTGGACGGAAGCTTTGAAACTGTCCTTCTCGGCTTTCACGGAATAGGTGCCCAGGATAAGTGGCGGGGTGCTGTAGTTGCCGGTGGAGCTGGTCTTTACGACAGTATCCACATGAGTCGCTTCATTGGTGATCGTAATGGTCGCAGCCGGAATGCTTGCCCCGGAAGAGTCCGTAACAATTCCTGTAATAGTCGCTCGATCCGCCTGTTGCGCGGTCAGCGCCACTGCAAAGAAGAGACAAGCGAACAACGAAAGCACGCTTGACGCGCTATAGACCCTAAGTTTCATACCAACCTCCGAGAAGCAAACCATGCTCGACCTAGCCACTTGGTCAACTACCCGACCACAAGACTAGAGGCCCTCTAACTCAGTATTTTTAGGCGGGATTAGATATAATAGATTATAGAATATCTGTCAACCTCTGCTTAGGATAGCTGGGCAACTAGCCTATAAACATGGACTTAGCATTGGACAGTGCCACATTCATCGCTTCGCGAATAACGTTTAGCGATTGACATCTCTATTATTTATAGTCTATAGCTTGGCGATAGAACTGGTCCCCAAGACTGATATCGATCTCGTTTCACCTTATTAACGCTTTCGAAAACTCGGAGACCATTCAATGTGTCGCTATCCCAAGAGCCTCGTGCTGCTGCAGATCCTAGTCTTGACTCTGGGTAATCTACCACTCTTGGCCCAGACAAAATCCGCCACGATGGAAATAGACGCCGGCACAGTTGCCAATTCAATCAGTCCCGGCCTCTACGGACAGTTTGTAGAAGTGATGTTCGGAGGCGTCGATGGATCACTGTGGGATGAACTGATCCGTAACCGAAGCTTTGAAGAGCCTCCCAACGAGATTGGTTTGTCGAGAGACTGGGAACGTGAACCGGATAGTCGCAACCATGATCCCGCAGTTCATTTTTATTGGAGTGATTCGGTCTCCTATCCAGAGTCCAGCAACGGCCACTCTATGAGAATCGACGTGGACCATAATCAATGGAACGTCGCCCAGCGGCGTGGGATCAGCCAAGGTAAAGTTGCCGTAGAAGATGGTAAACGATACATAGGCTACGTGTGGGTGAAGAGCAAATCATTCGACGGATATTTGACAGTTGCGCTCGAGCAAGATCGCACAGACGGTCAAACCTACTCGTCATTTGATTTGCGTCCAAAAAGTGAAGGCTGGACGCGATATCCGTTCACGCTGACTTCGAGTAAAACCGACCCATTAACCAAGTTCAGTATTTTGATCCACGGTACAGGAACGATCTGGATCGATCAGGTCTCTCTGCTTCCAGCTGACGCCATCGCTGGAACCCGGCCGCTAGTGTTTGAGAAGATAAAGGATTTGCAACCTTCTTTCATCCGCTGGCCAGGCGGCAACGTGGCTCAAAACTATCGTTGGATGAGAGGCATTGGCCCGAAGGACAGCCGACCCACATGGATTAATCACGCGTGGTGGAATGAGATTGAGTCGAGCGACTTCGGCACTGATGAATATATTCAGTTGTGTAATGCACTAAGCACTGAGCCTTCGATCACCGTCAATGTTGAGGGGGATGGAGCTACCGAGCAAGAGGCCGCGAATTGGGTGGAATACGCCAATGGCTCCCCAAATACGAAGTATGGAGCAATGCGTGCCGCCAATGGGCATCCGGAACCTTACCACGTGAAGTATTGGGAGGTTGGAAACGAAGTCTTTGGCAAGTGGGAGATAGGTCACACTGACGCTTCCACTTACGCGCGCAACTTTAATAAATATGCCGCTGCCATGAGAGCAGTAGACCCTAACATTCATTTGATCGCCGTGGGCAACGATCTCGACTGGAATAGAACCATTCTCGAGATTGCCGCAAAAAACATAGATTTGATCGCAATCCATTTCTATTACGGCGAGAAGGAGATGCAGGAAGACTTCGGCAATCTCCTGGCACATCCTATCGCTCTCCAACCGATCTATGACAGAATGCGGAAGATGTTGCGTCAATACGCGCCTGACAACCATATTCGGTTGACAGTAAACGAGTGGAATACTTCGCTTCCGGTTCCAGAGCAGCACACAATGATCTCAGCCCTCTACGCTGGCAGCATGTTGAATCAATTTGAACGGAATGGAGATATTGTGGGTTCATCCGCTGTATCTGATCTAGTGAACGGCTGGTCGGGTGGCATTATCCAGGCAAGTCGTGACGAACTTTTCGTCACTCCGACCTATCTGGTTAATAAGCTATTCAGCGATCACTTAGGGACAGAAAGGCTCGCTACCAGCGTTCAAGGCCCTGTTTTCGATACCACTCTTGAAGGAAAAGATGTGCCGGTACTCGATGCAATCGCGACGCGATCGGCAGATGGAACTCGAATATTCCTAAAAGCCGTGAATAAGGATTTGCGGAATAGCTTGTCATTGAACATCAATATCAAAGGACTCAGCATCGGTCCACGGGCAGAATTTGAAACCATTACCGCAGGTTCGGTGAGCTTAGCAAACAGTTTCGCTACTCCGACAGCCATCGCACCACAAAATTTCACGATACCGTCAGGAAGCCACTTCGCTGTTGAGCTTCCACGAAGTTCGGTCTCTGTAGTCACGCTGAATGTCGTCGATCCAAAGTGATTGAACGTAGACCGTAGACTAGGCTCGATTTGGGTTTGGGACATCGCTGGGAACGGAGCTTTCTATTCATAGGGCTCTAAAATGTGGGCCTAGCGTTGCGCGGTAACACAGACAGACGCGTAATCGGCATAGCAAGACACAAGTAATTGACATCCATATTATAGATAGTCTATAAGCTACGCACGTTTCTTACTTTCGAAGGTAAAACCATGAAACTGCGTGTGACGAGACTTTTGTTCTACATTTGTGGCCTACTGGGCATCTTCCCTGCTAAGTCTCCAAGTCAATCTACTTTCACGAATCCGATCATTGCTCAGACTTCCGCAGACCCCTCCGTCATATACGTCGGCAACTCCTACTATTCGGTTCAGGCAGGCTGCAATAACGCCACGGTAGCAGTGATTTGCATTCGCCAATCCAGTACGCTTCCTGGGCTTAATGCAGTTGCCCCAATTCAAGTTTGGACGGCCCCCGCATGCAATGGAACCTCCGTACCGAACTGTGCAGACGCCTGGGCTCCGCAAATCGCGTATTTCAATTCGAAGTGGTACATCTATTACGCCGCCGATAGCACTCCCGGTAACAATTTGCACCGTCTCTTCGCCTTAGTACCGCAATCAGAGACCAATCCTCTGGGTCCGTGGATGGCGGCCACTACCGGAGACCCTAGCGGCGCTGGCGAATTGATTACCGATTGGCTAAGTCCCTGGGCAATCGATCCGGACGTATTCCAGGCAAGCGATGGCAACTACTATCTTGTGTACTCCTGTCGCCAGACCTCAAGTGGAGACGGCAACGGCAGCGGTGTTCAAGCCCAGTCGATTTGTCTTTCCGCGATGTCAGACCCATTAACCTTGAGTCAAGATCCCACAAGCGGTCACAAGGTCGTGGAACTGTCTTACCCCTTACAATCGTGGGAGACTCGTGGAGGTGATTTGGCCACCCAAGAAGGGCCTTTCGGGTTCACCAACACCGATAAGAATGGGGTCAAGACCGACTACATACTATATTCGGCAAGTTTCAGCGGAGCGGCCGACTACTACAACATGGGCCTG
>Ga0302177_10004138_pt1 | contig 10109 bp, 8 predicted proteins | sample I_Palsa_E1_2_FD_198780 | JGI IMG/M metagenome (GOLD analysis project Ga0302177, IMG submission 198780) | Peat permafrost microbial communities from Stordalen Mire near Abisko, Sweden - I_Palsa_E1_2 | ecosystem: Environmental > Terrestrial > Soil > Palsa > Peat permafrost | place: Sweden: Abisko... | reverse complement strand
TGAGCGTCGAGATCAGGTCCGAAGTCAACGAAACGACCAAGCGTGAGCTCGCGGACAGGTTGGCGACGATGAGCGTCGAGATCAGGTCCGAAGTGAACGGCACCGTCATTCGCGAGATCATCGGGTTGACGGCCGAGCTGTCGGAGAAGTTCTCCGCTGAAATGGATGCCCTTCGAACCGATTACGTGGAGCTGACGCGCATGTTCCGCATGCAGGGTGACGCAGCCGACCAGGTCGCTGAGGCCTTGGGCCGCACCCTGACACGTTTGACGGCGGAGCTGGAGTCCTTCGGGGGTGGCCTGGAGGAGCTCGAGGAGCATTTGGAGACGGACCACGCAGACCACGGCCGCTCGGAGGGGGCCACATCGCGCTCATGAGGGCAGCTCCGCTCATGAGGCAGCGGCGGCCATGACTCGGCGGGGGGTCATCTTCGACCTTGTGGCGGCCCAAAGCCCCAGCTACCGGGGAAGGGGGATCGCGCGCTATAGCACCGAGCTCGTACGGGCGATGGTGCAATACCATCCCGAGCTCGTCAGCTCGGTCGTCGTCCACCCCGAACTTGGCCCGACCGAAGGGACTGAGGACCTGGCCGAGTGGCTCACGACCAGCCCCGATTGGGCGGAAGGCTCCGTGCTCCACATGAGCTCGGTAATCGAGCCCGAGGTGCCAGTCCGCGTGTACTGGCCTCGCGAGGCTTCGTCGCACCGCCTGTATACGGCCGTCACCTTGTACGACCTCATCCCCGAACTGTTCCCGGGCTGGTACCTACAGGACCCGGGGCTCCGTCGGCGCTGGCGCTGCTGCCTCGAAGTGGTCCGCCAAGCGGATGCCGTGCTGACATTGTCCGAATCGACCAAGCAGGACACGATCGGTTTGCTCGGGGTGCCCGAGGAACGTGTCGCCGTAGTTGGCAGCGGGACCTCACCGGTGTTCCGGCGCCCTGAATCCCGCAAAGAGGCGTTCAATACGGCGCGCAAAGGGGTCAGAGGGCTGAAAGAGGGCTTCCTGGTCTACAACGGCGCCTTCAACCCGCGCAAGAACGTCGACGGCCTAGTGCGGGGCTACGCCTCCCTGCCGCCAGAGCTCGTGAAGCGGCACCAACTGGTGATCGTCTGTGAGGCACCTCCCCTGACGCGCAACCACTACCTGGTGATGGCTAAGGAACTGGGTGTGGGGGGGCGTGTGCTCATTCCCGGGTTCGTACCGGAAGAGGTGCTGGTTGCCCTTTTCCAGTCCACCGAGCTGGCCGTCTACCCGTCCCTCTACGAGGGCTACGGGCTCCCCGTGATCGACTCCTTGTCCTGTGGCGCCCCCACGATCGCCGGCGACAATTCGTCTCTGCGCGAGATCCTTCCCCGCGAGGCCCGCTTTGAGCCAACCGATCCCGGGGCAATTGGCGGGGCCATCGTGCGCGCTCTCACCGACAAACCGTTCCGGGAGAGGCTCATGGCGCTCACCAACATTGAGCCGCCGTCTTGGGCCTCTGTCGCGGACAAGACGGCGGAGGTTTTCGAGGAGTTGATGCGACGATCTCTCCGGTACCGCCCCGCCTGGCGCAAGCGGCCTCAACTTGCCCTCGTCGGGGTACCGGCCAAACTCGTCACCGCACTCGGGCCGCTGGCCTCACTGGACGAGTTCTCCGGTGTTAGCGAGGTGCCAACCGAGGAACCGCTAGAACCCTCAGCCTCGCCCGACGGCGAGGACAAGACAATCTCGTACGCAGCCCTGAGCAGCCTCGATCGGTGGCGAGGCGGTTACGACGCGATCATCACCTGGGTGCCCAGTCAGCCGAGCACTACGCAGGCAGGGCCTCCGGAGACCGGGCCCCCGCGCACCGTTGGCAGCTACGTGGGGGGAATTGAAAAGCTCGCCCGCGCGTGGCCAGGACGAACAATGGCCCTTGTCGACGAAAGCCCGGACGGCACGAAGGGTACCGCCTCGGCGCGACCGATTGCCCTGCGGCTCGAGGGCGCCGGGATAACGGTCCTTCCCGTGAGCGAGGCCACGGGCTGGGACGACGTCGCACGCCGGGTCGCCGAGGCCGCCCGGGACGCGGCCGTCTGAGGCTTGCCGCTTGAAGGCCAGCGTTGTCGTCGTTTCCTACCATCCCGGCGAATGGTTGAGCCCTTGCCTGGCCTCGTTGGGCAGCCAGGCCGACGAGGTGGTGCTTGTGGACAACGGGTCATCGGGCGCCGTTGCGTCCGAGATCGGCCGCCGCGCCGGCGCGAGAGTGCTCCGGTTCGAGTCCAACACTGGCTTCGCCCCGGCGGCTGACGCGGGTGCCATCGCTTCGAGCGGAGAGATCCTGGCCTTCCTGAACGACGACGCAGTCGCCGGGCCCGGCTGGTTGGCGGCGGCTACGAAAGCGCTGGCAGACGAGCTCACCGCTGCGGTCGGCCCGAAGGTCGTCCTTAGCACCCGGTACCGCGAGATCCGCTACCCCGACGCGGATTGGTCTGCGCCGGGGGACCCCCGACCGCTCGGACGGCAGATCCGTTCGGTGAAGGTCAATGGCAGGGAGCTGCTCGGCACCGCGGCCGGGCCTGGCCTTTACCGCCTGGAAACTGGCAGCGGGGGCGACCGCTGGCGCTGGACTGCGGGGCCCCGTCCGTGGTACGTGCCCCTGCTGGATGCTGACGGCACTGCAGAGGTGATGGTGGACGGTCAGCCCGCGCCACCAGGCCCGCTGGTGCGCCTCATCAATAGCGCGGGAGCCTTCCTCGACACCCGGGGCTACGGAGGTGACATCGCTGCCGATCTGCCCGATGACGGGCGCTTCGACGAGCCCGCTGAACGCTTTGCGATTTCCGGCAGCGCGTTCGTGACCCGGAGGGCGACCTGGCACGAGATCGGCCCGTTCGCCGCTCGGTTCTTCGCCTACTACGAGGACATGGACTGGTGCTGGCGAGCGCGGTTGGCTGGCAAGCGGATCCTGTACGACCCCAGCGCGACCGTCGAGCACCGCCGTTCCGCCAGCTCGGGCGGCGAGCACCAACCTTGGGTACGCGTGATGTCCGAGCGGAACAGGACGCTGACGATGGTCCGCAACGGGCCGCGCCGGGTCGCGACTAAGGCGCTCCGAGACCGTTACGCGGAGGGGCCCGATGGAGGAGTGCGCTCCGGGACCGCCCGTCTGCTGCCCTGGGCGATTGCAAGCCGCGCCCGCCTCGCCCGACGCTGGGCCGTGAGGCCCGAAGAAGTGTGGGAACGCTGGGCCGGGCAGGGCGCGGCCGGTACGGACTGATCAGCACTCCGAGTGCGGGGCCCGGTCCCATGGTTTGCCCAATGACTCGAGATCGGCCTCTATCCGGTCCAAGACCTGCGGCCACTGGTAGTTCTCCATCACGTAGGCGTGCCCACGCGAGCCCATCTTGTTGGCAACCTTGGGGTCGGCCAGAAGGATCCCCAACTGCTCCTCCAGCTCTTCTGAGGTGCCGAACGAGCGCCCTCCGTCGCAACGCGAACAATGCCACTCGACCACGGCGCTCCCTTTGCGAACGAGCACGGGGCGACCCGCAAGCCACGATTCCATGACGGTGCGGGAATAGCTCTCCATGAAACTCGGCTGCATGTAGGCCAGTGCGGCGGCAAGTGCGTTGTTGCGCTGCTCGACCGTGAGGTAACCGACGTCGATGACCCGCCCACGAAGGCGAGGTGGCACATCAGGATGGCCCGCACCAGCGCTCACCAATTTGACAGGGGTCTTGGTCCCCGCGAACACGTCCATCAACCACGGCCAACCTTTGTCGGCCTCGCGGCGGCCCAGGTACAACACGAACGGCCCGTCCAGGCCGTACTCGGAGCGGAACTCCTCCGGATGGTATTCCTTCGGCACGTCCATCCCGGACCCGATCACGCTGTGATGGGGGGTGACAGGGCCGAGACGGTGCGCCAGGTCGTGTTCTGGGCCGGACAGGAACCAGACTGCGGCCGGCAAGGAGAGCACGTGCCTCATGACGTCCAGGTAGGCGTAGACCTCGTCATGAAGGCACGGCATGACGACCGCCCGTTCGGCTACTACCGTCATGCCGACGGTTGTGGGCCAGAACAGGTAGGGAGCGAAGACGACCGCGTCGTAGCTGCGTCCTTCCTTCAGCAAGACCTCGAAGAGGCCCGGCGTCCGGAACAGGGCCTGGAGCCAAGTGACCTGGTCGTCGAGAGTCGGGCTCTCGCCTGCGTAAATACGCCCGTGGACCATGTGCTCCCGGCTCGCTGAGGTGGCGAGCACGTTGGCGAAGCGGCGGACGAGTACTCCGCTGTCCACCTCGGTCCCCTCAGGCAGCTCATTGGCCCAGGTATACGGACTTACGGCGCAAGTCGTGAGCACCTCGACATCCCAACCCCGCTCGACCAGGCCGAGCGCGACGTCGCGCACAACCGCCTCGGCCCCACCGACTATCTCCTCGCCGAAGCGAGGGCTAACAAAGGCGATGCGGCGCTTCATCTTCCCCCAGGATATGCGGCACCACTGCTAGACCCGACCATCCCGGGCGGTAGCATAGCCGGCTATGCCAACAAGCCGCTCCCGACGCAGCTTGCTAGGGCAATCCTACCTAGCCATCGAGCGGGGCCTGAACGCAGCAGCTTCGAGCTGGGCGTCATGGCGACCTTTCGCCGACCTCCGGGCGAACGTCGCTGAAGGTGACCGGCCCGCCACCATGGGCGACGTGGTGAGCTGCTATCGCTTGCTCCTCGGGCGCCAACCTGACCCCGGCGGCCTCGCCCACTACCGCCAACGTCTCTCAGCCGGCACCATCTCGGTCCGGGACCTTGTCGGAGAGTTCATCGGCAGCGTCGAGTTCGTTCATGCGCACCCCCACGGGCACGAGCAGCCTTCGACCGAGATCGTGACCACGTGCGAGGGCTTCCGAATGCATGTCGACCCGGGCGATTACGCAGTCGGGCACACAATTGCGCGGACGGGTAGCTACGAGCCGGAGGTTTCAGCGGCAGTGCGAAAGGTGCTCGGCCACGGCGGCACCTTCGTCGACGTCGGGGCCAACGTCGGATGGTTCAGCTTGCTGGGCGCTTCGCTCGTGGGGCCCTCAGGCAGGGTCATCGCCATCGAACCGAACCCCCTGAACGTGGCCCTGCTGCGCGATAGTGCCAAGGACAATGGCTTCGATAACATCGACATGCTGACAATGGCCCTCGCTGCGAAGCCAGGCGCTATCGCCCTCGAGACAGATGGCAGCAATGGGCGAATTACCCCGATAGACGGTCCGCCAGCTGAGCCCATCGAGGCCAGCTTCGTCGTCGCTGCCCGCCCACTCGACGACGTCCTGTCCGACGCCAGGGTGACCCGTGTCGACGCAATCAAGATCGACGTTGAGGGAGCCGAACCGCTCGTGCTAAAAGGCGCCGGGGAGACCATCACGCGGTACCGACCAGTACTGATCAGCGAGTTCTACCCCCTCGCGCTCGACAGCTCCCCCTGGGGAAATGCCAACGGTTACCTCGCAATGCTGCGCGCGTTCGGATACCGCCTCTCCGTTATCGGCTCTGAAGGAGACCATGACGACGAGACCATCTGCTCCATGGCCAGCGGGACCGAGCACTTAGATCTGCTTGCTCGGCCCATCTGACCGCTCACCCGTTGATGTCTCACAACCCGATGTTCGTCTACGACGAGGCAATGGCGGAGGCGGTGTTCGACTACTGCCGTTGGCGGCTATCGCTCGAGCCGGTACCGCTCGACCGCACAGTACCCAGGGCGACGCTCGAAGCCGTCTTCTCAGGCTTGGTCACAGCTGGAGGAAAGGACCCGGTCGAGATCCTGTCGATTTTCACCGATCAGGTCGTCACTTCGGTCATTTCCTGTGACAGCCCACGATTTTTGGCGTTCGTGCCGGCGGCCCCCACCAAAGCATCGCTCCTTTTCGACATGGTCGTGTCAGCATCGTGCCTTCAGGGCACCTCCTGGATCGAGGCGGCCGGGACTGTGATAGCGGAGAACCAGGTGCTCAGTTTTTTAGCTGAACTGGCTGGGATGCCGCCGAGCTCGGGCGGGTGTTTTGTCTCGGGCGGCTCGGCGGCCAACTTGTCCGCTCTAGTCGTGGCCCGCGACCGCGGCCGCGCCCGCCTGGGCGGACCGGCGGCGCAGGTGCGTGTCGCCCTCGGCGAGGACGCCCATTCATCTGTCAGCAAAGCACTGCACATCATCGGCGTTGGCGAGCTAATGGTGCCGTGCGACGACCATCGGCTGACCGGCGCCGGGTTGGAAAAAGCGCTCCGTGCTGACCCCGACCCGTCCAACGTGGTGGCGGTAGTCGCTAGCGCCGGCACGACCAACGCCGGGCTCGTCGACGACCTTGCGGGTTTGGCAGATGTCGCGCGCCAACGCGACCTCTGGTTCCACATCGACGCCGCCTACGGCGGCGCGGCGCTCCTGTCGAGATCCGCCGAAATACAGTCGGTTTTTAGGGGGTCCGAGCACGCCGATTCGTTTGTCGTCGATCCCCACAAATGGCTCTTTGCGCCCTTTGACTGTGCGGCGCTGTTGTACCGGGAGCCGGCGCTGGCTAAGGCGGTCCACTCCCAACGGGCGGCTTACCTCGACCCACTCCATGTGGGTGAGGACGAGTGGAACCCAAGCGATTACGCGTACCACCTCACGAGGCGCGCAAGAGGGCTTGCCCTTTGGTACTCGCTGGTGACGAACGGCACCGACGCTTATAGGGACGCCGTCGACGCGGCGCTATCGACTGCACGCATTACCGCCCAGATAGTCGAGAGCTCCCCGTACCTCGAGCTCGTGCGTAAACCGGAGCTTTCCGTTGTGCTGTTCCGGCGCAAGGGATGGGGGCTGCCGGATTATTACAACTGGTCCGCCAAGCTGCTCGACGACCAGGTGGCGTTCGTCACCCCCACCAAATGGGAGGGGGAAACAGTCGCTCGGCTTATTTTCCTTCACCCCGGCACGACGGAGGAAATTGTGCGCGAAGTGATAGCGGCAATGGCCTGAAAGATCTGGCGGCGTTCCAGAGACGCATGTAACCTCCTCCGCATGAGACTCGGCAATATGTACGGGCCCGACGCCACTTTTGCCGGGGTACCTCGCGCCGACCTCGACGATCCCGCCAGTTTCAGCAATGCCGGCGCAGTCATCCTGGGCGCTCCGTTCGACGGTGGTACCAGTCATCGGCCAGGAACCCGCTTCGGGCCGCAAGCGATCCGGTTCACCGATTACCTGGCCCACGACGGCATGCGCCCCCACCTGGCTCTCGGTGTGGACGCCTTGACCGAACTACCGGTCGTAGACGCAGGCGACGTCCAAATGCTGCCCGGCGAGATCGAGCAAGCCCTACAGCGGCTCGAACAAGCGGTAACCACGATTGCTCGGGCTGGGCCTATACCCGTGGTGCTTGGCGGCGACCACACGATCACTTTTCCCGACGCCACCGGCGTCGCTCGTCACGTTGGCTGGGGGCGCGTGGCGCTGGTCCATTTCGACGCCCACGCCGACACGGCAGATACCCAACACGGGTCTCTTTACGGTCACGGGACCCCGATGAGGCGCCTGATCGAGTCTGGTGCCGTGCGGGGTGACCGGTTCTTCCAGATCGGCCTACGTGGGTACTGGCCACCCGACGAAGTGCTCGACTGGATGGCCGAGCAGGACATGCGCAGCTACGAAATGACCGAGGTAGTCGAAAGAGGCCTCAACACTTGCCTCGACGAGGTCTTCGAGGCGGCGGTGGACGGGTGCGACGCCGTCTTCTTATCGGTCGATATCGACGTTGTCGACCCGGGCTCGGCTCCCGGCACCGGCACCCCGGAACCCGGCGGGCTCAGCGCTCGGGCACTGCTCGATGCGGTCCGCCGCATTGCGAGCGAGCTCCCCGTCCGCGGGGTCGACGTGGTCGAGGTCTCTCCGCCGTACGACCACTCCGAAATCACCGCCTACCTTGCCAATCGGGTCATCCTGGAAGCCCTGTCGGCTATTGCCTGGCGGCGCAAATCAGCAGGTGGCGGCGCGGTTAGGGTACCCAGCGCACCGCTGCTCCAGGGACGTTCTCGTCCGGCAGCCTCATAAAGAGCGAGCGCACACTACGCCCATTGAGCTAAAGGGCCGAGTTCTGAGTACCGGTGGCGGCGAGGTTCGAAAGGGCGTCGCCCGAGAGGCGGAACGTGCGCCATTCGTCCATCGGGACTGCGCCAAGCGAGAGGTAGAAATCGATTGCGGGCTGGTTCCAATCGAGCACGGCCCACTCGACCCGCGCGCAACCCCTCTGGGCGGCACGTTCCGCCAGTGCACCAAGCAGCGCTTTCCCCGTCCCCCGTCGCCTTTGCCCGGGGACGACGAAAAGGTCCTCGACGTAAAGACCATGCCGACCGGTCCACGTCGAGAACGTGACGAAATAAATCAACATGCCCAGGACCACACCGGCATTTTCTGCGACTAAGGCGAAGACCTTAGGATCCGCGCCGAACAAGGCCTCGGCAAGATCCGCCTCTGTTGCCTTGACCTGGTCCGGCTCCCGTTCGTACTCGGCTAGCGCGTGTACCAAACCAAGTAACTTTCCCACATCGGCCGGAACGGCATCACGGGCCCGCGGCCGCCCGTGGTTTTCCATCGAGGTGCTCATCGAGGTGCTCACCCCGAAGATCATTGCATGGCCGGGACAGGCGTCTTGGGCTTGGATAGACGGGTGCGCCCAGTCCGGGTCAAATCAAACGAAGCGCCACATAAAGTCCTCTGCCACCCTGTCCAAAGTAGGCCCAGATGAACCCGTCAGATCGCGCTCCGCAATGGCCGTCGGGCCATGCCGGCCGGCCGAGCCTCCCCATGAGGTTCTGGGCCCGGGTAGGGGTCTCCTCCGTGGTCGCCCTGGCGGCTGCGCTCGTGGTGCCCCACCTCGCTTCTCGTCACCCTGGTCACGGCGCGCTCGTTGACGGGATGCCGCCAGTCGACGTGCTGGTCGCCGCATCGGTCATAATCGGAGCCGTCACGACTGCAGCGGTCTACCTGGCGGTGCGGCGCGACCTCAAACTGCCGGCGAGGGTGGCGCTTTATGCCGCCGCATATGAGGCACTGGTAGTCGCCGTCAAGTTCGGCCTCGCCCCATACGGGCTCTACCACGTCAACGAGCACGTCGCGATCACCGAGTCGCTCCTCGGGATCGACGACGCCGCCGGCGCCACTGTGACGGCTGTTGTCATATTCGCGCTCTACTTCGCCGTCTACGGCCTCCTGTACCTTTGGGCTCGGCGCGGGGTCACACACGTCGAGCGGGCCACGAGATCAGGCCGGAGGCCCAACCGCCTGGTGCCCACCGCAGCTCTAGTCGTATCGGTCCTGGGCCTTGGCGCAGGCGGGTGGGTGTTAGTCATTGCCACGGTCCAACCGGCGGCGCAATACCTCGACTTTGTGTTCTCGTCGGTGGTTGCGGTGTTCACAGCGCTGGCGCTCGGCGGCGCCACGGCGTTGGCTGCGATGGTGTTCCGTTCCACGGCCCAACAGGTGCGCGCGCTTGGCACAGCGAACCTTCTCGTCAACGTTTTCTTGGTCGGCCTTGTGTTCCTCGTTCTGTTCCACATCCTCTGGGTCGTCTACATCCTCGTCGTGACGTCGATCTGGCCATTGAACACGGTGGTCCCGAAATGAGCGGCATGGGTACACCCATCTCGATGGGGCGGGCGACAGCCGCCGGCGGGGATGCGCTGCAGCGCCAGCCAGCTCCTACCCGTATCGCCGGGCTGACCCTGTCGATGCTGCGGTACAGGGTCGCCATCATGGTGTGGACGTTCATGTTGCTGGGGGCGGCGACCGGAGACGGTGCGCGCCTCAATGCTGGCGAGCTGGCTATAGAGGCTTGCGCGCTGGCGTGGAGCTACGTGGCTGCAACAACAGTGAACGACTTGGCTGACCTAGAGATCGATCGCGTTAACCATCCTGGCGACACTGGCCGCCCACTCGTCACTGGTGCGGCATACCCAGCAGACATGCGAAGACTGCACTGGCTCGCATGGGTAGCAGCGATCGGCTGCGCGGCACCACTTGGGGCTGTGCCGGCGATGCTGGTGGTCGTAGGGCTGGTAATCGGGCGGGCCTATTCGCTCCGGCCGCTACAGCTTTCCTACAGGCCGTATTGGGCGCCAATCACCCT
>Ga0302177_10004136_pt1 | contig 10111 bp, 7 predicted proteins | sample I_Palsa_E1_2_FD_198780 | JGI IMG/M metagenome (GOLD analysis project Ga0302177, IMG submission 198780) | Peat permafrost microbial communities from Stordalen Mire near Abisko, Sweden - I_Palsa_E1_2 | ecosystem: Environmental > Terrestrial > Soil > Palsa > Peat permafrost | place: Sweden: Abisko... | reverse complement strand
AGTGGACAAGATTCCCGGACAAACGCCGAACAGACACCGAACAAATCTAAGCCGAAGGCTTTAGGGATGGTGTCTTTCTCTAAATCTAACTTGCCAAAGTTGCAATCTGTTGCAGGCGACCGATTCGACCGCTCCGGCCAGCGCGCCTGTTGCGGCAGCTTTTCGATCCGTTTCGGATACCGACCGGTAACGGTTCCGCGTCGCTGGGCTTGACAGTTCCCCAACATCCAACGCATCCGGTTGACAATCCCACGGCACGAGGTATCCGATAAGGAGCTGGCTTTCAACATATACCCAAGTCATCTGCCAAAGAAACCGCCGGGCTCGGGACCAACTGAGCCATCGGGAAAGTGGCGACGAGGCAAAGGTGGTACCGGCATTCCCAAGGCTTCATGCCATTTCTGCCAAACGTCTTGCGTAAACACTCCCGCGGGAGCGTTCTCAAGTACTTTTCGGAATTCTTCGGCTGGCACGTAGCGCTTGGTTACAGCTACATCCGTCGACGAGCCGTAAACCATCAAATGCGACAGGAATGTTTTGAGATCAGCCAGCGTTTGTTCTGGAGTGTCGTACCAAACTACCTTTCGCGCCACGCTCAGCAATTCAACCGGATAGGGAGCCGTGAGGTTCATCGCTCCATCCCTCCCGGACTAAGACCATGCCGCGGGCGCAGTTCGGGCAGCTTATTTAAATCAACTTGTAGTGCCCATCGGGTCAGATCCTGCTGCATGGCCAGCGGAACTCGATCCAGTGTCCCGTCGCCATAAAACTGTAAGGCCCGTATGCTTGTCGCAGGATCGAAACTTTTGTCGATCGCCTTGGCTGCCGCCAATGCTGTCGACAGATCGATCCCATGCGACGCTAAGGCGTGGATGTCCACGTAGTCCTTCCAATTTCCCCGAACTTGAATCACCCGCATCTTCATGCCAGCCAAGTCCACCAGCGACGCCACGCGCACGCGCGATCTAGCCGCCCTCAGCGGGTCCTGTATCCGCTGCAATGTATCGAGCCCGCCAAAGAAAGCAACCTTGACGGGACCATCGCGGTTGACGAACGCTTCCAAGTTATCCCGCTTATGATGCACCCAGGTGTCCGGGTTTGCGGGGTCCAGATCCCGAAAGAAGGGCAGCCTCGACCGCAATCGCTCCGGTTCAAAACCAGACGATGAAAAGAAGTCAAAGTCTTCAGAAACCCGATGCCCGAGTTGCAGCGCCAAACCGGTTCCGCCGTAGAGCACGAAGTCCGACGGCACAGCATCCAACTCGGGCCACAACCGTAACTGGGACTCTCGCAGGACGTCCAGACGAGGCTCAAAGTTTGCGGACATATATTAAGGCCGATGCCGGTTCACCGGTGCCCGCCCTGTGACTGGGCCAATCTCAGTTCCGAAGAGTGGGCGTCAATCGGCATGTGTTCTGCGGGTCCGTACGCAATGCAATCCTTGTTTTAATTGTAAGGAAAAGCCCGGCGGTGAAGAACCTCCGGCACGCTCAGGGTGTGAACATGGGTAGACGGCGCCGGGACAATACGCGAAAACGACGAGCCGAAAGGGGCACAAACCATCCGAAGCCATCCCAAATCGCTGATCTCATAAGCTCATTCCTGTCAGTCACATTTGCTGATTCCAGAACACTTGGCCGAATCGGTAGGACCCCTGAAAAGGCGGTCGCGGCTGTTCGATGCCGCAGCCCCCATCGCCGTAGACTTCTAGCACCGGCCCGGGGAATTGCTTCGGCGTAAGTCCAAACTTTTCAATGTATTTTGCCAGCGCCTGACGGGCCCCGGCCAAAATCCGCCCCGAAGACGGTTTGGAGATCGAGCGCCTTCTCCCACAAGCTACCGAAGTTTCGCCATCGCGAGTTCCATGGCACCGGGGTTGATCTCGGCCAGCCGGCGCATCGATCCGCACAATCTCAGTCTCCACGGGGGAAAGCTGCGAGATGGTGTCTACTTGAAAATAACGCTTTCAAAGAAGAGCGAAACCATTTGCCGAGTTCAATTGCCACTTCGAAGCGAGTCTGGCCCACATTGGCTTCATAGTCCGCCTTCGAGCATTCGGACCAGCAGTTCACGACTGAACCGCCCCCTTGCCCCGAAAAAGGCTAGAGGGTGTTCCAGATAGAGAAGGGTGTTCATGCCCTGGCTTCGATCCTGGTCCCAGAAATCGTTGAAAGAACGCCTGGAGTTAGCGGGTACTCAGCCGCAAAAGTTCGAAATGCGTCCAGTGTGGGGACCCAGCCGTTTCTCAGACAGCCATCAGAATTGAAAGGGCTATTCGCGGGACCGGCCTCGCCAACCCTGATCGCAGCCATCCGAGTAGTTGACCTTTAAGCCGGCACTAGAACACGAAACTAACTTTCGCAGTTGGGGGCATTGTGCGTGGTAGGAGCGCTGTCGTGCCGAGGTTCACCAAAGCTCCTCAGTGGCCAGTTGTGCGCCGGCAACCAGAGGAGTGCGGCGCTCCTTCAAGGCATGCCTTGCCGGAAGGCCATGGTAGTGGCATCATTTGGCGGCTACTCAGCATCACCCGCTACTTCGAACGCGACGGTGGCGTTTATATCGGGGTTGAAGCGATGGGCTGAGCCGCGACATTCCGGCTTCGCTGAGGACGGCTAGTCGAACCGATAGTCCGCGCATTTCGCGAGCATGACGCTCGACAGTCCAATCACCCGCGCAGCAGCGCCATGGAAAGCCACGCCATCCCAAGTGACGCTGGCATGGCGGCTGGCACGATCACCCGTCTGGCTGCCGATCCCCGGAACTTCCAGCGTCAATCTCGAAGAGAACGTGGCGGCAGCGGGATTGAAGTTGGAGGAGACGAAGTGCGGGAACTCAGCTCGCACAAGATAGACTGGAGGACACCAATTCGCCCGAATGGCCGGGTACCGGACCATTGAGCATCCGGGGCGTGAGAAGAGACCAGGGCAGCGCTGGATCGCTCAGCCGCAGCCCCCAGAACTGTGTCGTTCCGGGCATTCCGGCAAAGTAAAGAGAAATACCGTCTCCCACCCACACTACGGATTTGGAATAGATGGACTACTCGCGTGCCGGCATCTGCCGGATTTGTGCATGGGTTTTTCCCACGAATGTTTATCTTGAGGAATAGATCGAGGGACTTCGCTACTTCAAATGGCGCCATCAGGACCGCCCTATACCCAGGGGGTGGTTCAGGGTTACAAGTTCCCCGGGGGAAGGACGCCTGATTCAGCATCCAGAGTTTTTATGATACTGAAGGAGGCAGATGGAGCGAGGCACTTCCCGCCGGTGGCTCTAGGTGGCGGAAGGACCAAGGGGGTAAGGACCAAGTGGCCGGCCACCGTGGTCTTATTGTCTTTCTGGTTCTTCACGGCGTCATCGTCGCCGGCACAAACGCCAGGACCTGTCATCACCGCTCTTGTAAATGCCGCCACCAACAAAGGCTCCTCCAGTGTCCCGGCCGCGGCCCGTGGGTCCATTGTCTCGATTCTCGGGAGTAATCTGGCAACGGGACCCGCATCGTCTACGGGATATCCACTCCCAATCCAACTAAGTGGTACACAGGTATTATTCGGGGGTATTCCCGCACCGCTATTGTCTGTTTCGCCCACCCAGATCGAGGCGCAAGTTCCTTTCGAACTTCCTGACGTAAGTTCCGTCGAGGTGGTCGTCCAGGCAACCGAGGGGTCCACCACTTTGCAAGTGATCCTGCTTGCGCAAGACCCGTCCATATTTGCTGTCTTGAAGGGCGAGTCGCTTGTTAGCGCCTCGAATCCGGTGAACCCCGGAGACGTAATCACGATCTATGCCTCCGGTTTGGGGGCGGTTTTTCCCGCCGTAGCTTCCGGACAACCCGGTCCGGATAACCCACTGAGTATCGCTGCAATTACTCCGATAGTAAGCTTAGGTGGTCGGGCGGTAAAGGTGGATTTTGCGGGTATTGCGCCAGGGCAAGTGATTTATCAGATCAATGCGACCGCGCCTTTGGATCTGGCCGCTCCCACCACCGACGTGACACTGGAAACCGGGGTAATCCCCGCAGTGGTCGGGCCGCCCGGCCCAACGGGGCCTGCAGGGGCTCAGGGTCCAGTAGGATTGGCCGGGGCAATCGGCCCAGCGGGAACAACCGGACCAGCCGGCGCAACCGGCCCGGTGGGCGCAACGGGGCGAGTCGGAGCCAACGGTGCGCCGGGTCCCGCGGGAATGGCGGGCGCGACGGGCAGCCCTGGACCAGCGGGCGTGAACGGAGCCCCAGGGTTGCAGGGATTGGCGGGTGCAACCGGGGCGACGGGACCAACCGGGGCCGCAGGGTTATCCTGGCGGGGAGCCTGGAATTCAGGCGTCGCGTATGCATTGAATGACGGCGTTGCATACAACGGCTCCAGCTATATCGCCATTCAAGCGTCCAACAATCAAGCCCCAAATAGCAGCCCTTCGTCCTGGACCGTTTTGTCGCAGGTCGGGAGTGCTGGTCCTGTGGGAGCTACAGGCTCGACCGGCCCGCCTGGCGTGGCGGGAGCCCTAGGGCCACAAGGACCGATCGGCGCAACCGGTGCAACGGGGATAAGCTGGCAGGGAATCTGGAGCTCCACCGTCAGCTACGTGACGAACAACGCGGTTGCGTATGATGGTTCCGTCTATTTAAGCATCCAGGCCAGCATCGGTCAGGAACCCGATACGAGCCCCTTGTTCTGGAATCTTTTGGCAGGAGTTGGCGCTACTGGGGCAACGGGACCCGCAGGAGTCAATGGCCCTCCCGGCCCCCAGGGCATCCAGGGACTTCCTGGAGCAACCGGCGCAACGGGAGCCACCGGGCCGCAGGGGCTGATCGGCGCAACGGGCGCGGCGGGCATAAGCTGGGAAGGGATCTGGGACGCCGCCACCAGCTATATCGCGAACAATGCCGTTGCCTATGATGGTTCGATCTATTTCAGCATTCAGGCCAGCATGGGTCAGGAGCCCGATAACAGCCCTGCATATTGGACCATTCTAGCCGGGGTGGGATCTCCCGGCGCCACCGGTCCGGCAGGGGCCAGCGGGGCCACCGGTCCGCAAGGTCCCCAGGGACTTCCTGGGGCAACCGGCGCAACGGGAGCCACCGGACCGCAGGGGCCGATCGGCGCAACGGGCGCGGCGGGCATAACCTGGGAAGGGATCTGGAACGCCGCCACCAGCTACATCGCGAACGATGCGGTTGCCTATGATGGTTCAATTTATTTCAGCATTCAGGCCAGCATGGGTCAGGAGCCCGATACCAGCCCAGCCTATTGGACTATCCTAGCCGGGGTGGGATCGCCGGGTGCGACTGGGGCTGCGGGGGCCACCGGGCCGGCCGGATCAACCGGTGCGACGGGTGCAACTGGCGCTGCGGGAGCCATCGGGCTCCAAGGGCCGGCGGGCGCAACGGGCCCAGCGGGGATAAACTGGCAGGGAAACTGGAGTGACGCCTCTGCCTACGCGATAAACGATGCGGTTGCCTACAACGGCTCCAGCTATATCGGCATCCAGGCGGGCACCAATCACGAGCCCGATATCAGCCCCACGTTCTGGACCGTTTTAGCGCAGGTGGGAAGCGAAGGCGCTACCGGAGCGACAGGATCCACGGGCTCGGCCGGTCCTATGGGCGTCACGGGATCAACTGGCCCGGCCGGGCCCCTGGGAGCAACCGGCAACACGGGCCTAACTGGTCCGACGGGTCTGAACTGGCAGGGGACCTGGAGTTCCAGCACCGCTTATGCAGTAAACGACGCGGTTGCCTATAGCGGCTCCAGCTACATCGGCATTCAGGCGGGCACGAATCAGGAGCCCGATATCAGCCCGTCATTCTGGACTCCTCTGGCGCAGGCCGGAAGCAGAGGGGCAACAGGACCAATGGGACCCACGGGAGCAACCGGCTCAACTGGATTGGCCGGGACGACCGGAGCAACTGGAGGCACCGGGCCGCAGGGAGCAACCGGCGCCACCGGAGTTGCGGGACCGGCCGGGTTGAACTGGCAAGGACCCTGGAGTTCCGCCACCGCCTATTTCTTGAACGACGCGGTGGCCTACGATGGCTCCAGCTATATCGCCATTCAGGCAGGCACCAACCATGAGCCCGATACCAGCCCGACGTTCTGGATTGTTTTAGCTCAAGTCGGTTCCACAGGTGCAACTGGAGTGACGGGCGCGACCGGGCCCGTTGGACCCACTGGAGCCACTGGATCCAGTGGATCACAGGGCGTCACTGGCGCCACCGGTGCGACGGGACCAACAGGGTTGAACTGGCAGGGAACCTGGAGTTCGGCTACGTCCTATGCGTTAAACGATGCGGTTGCTTACCACGGTTCCAGCTATATCTCCATTCAAGCCGGGAGTAGTCAGGAGCCCGATATAAGCCCTCCGTTCTGGGCTCTGTTAGCGAAGGTGGGAAGCACGGGCACCACCGGGTCGGCCGGCGCTGCCGGCGCCAGTGGTCCTACCGGTGCGGCCGGACCCACGGGAGCCACCGGGGCCACGGGAGCCGCCGGCGCAGCTGGGCCAACGGGGCTGACCTGGCAGGGCACCTGGAGTTCGGCGACGTCTTATGCGGTAAACGATGCGGTTGCTTACAACGGTTCCAGTTACATCTCCATACAGGCAGGCAGCAATCAGACGCCCACTACCAGTCCTACGTTCTGGGTTCTGTTAGCGCAGGTTGGTTCCACAGGTGCGACGGGAGCCACGGGAGCCAGTGGCTCGGCTGGTCCCACTGGAGCGGCTGGATCTGCCGGAGCCCAGGGGGCCACCGGCGCCACCGGCGCAATCGGTCCGGCGGGTCTGACCTGGCAGGGGACGTGGACTTCCAACAGCACCTATGCGGTAAACGATGCGGTCAACTACAACGGTTCCAGTTATCTCTCCATACAGGCGGGAATGAATCACCAGCCCACCACCAGCCCCACGTTCTGGACTCTGTTAGCGCAGGTAGGAAGCACGGGGGCCACCGGAGCGACAGGATCCACTGGCTCGGCCGGAGCAGCCGGTGCGACAGGAGCGGCCGGGCCGGCCCCACGGGGGCCACCGGAGCGACCGGACCTCAAGGGGCCACCGGAGCGACCGGCGCCACAGGTCCGGCGGGGCTGAACTTTCAAGGAGCCTGGAACTCCGCGACCGCCTATGTGGTGAACGATGAGGTTACCTTCGGCGGCTCCAGCTATGTCGCCACTCAGGCCGGAAGCAATGAGGAACCCGATAACAGCCCTTCGTATTGGACACTGTTAGCGCAGGTCGGGTCCGCGGGTGCGACGGGGGCCACGGGAGCTACTGGACCGGCCGGACCCACCGGCGCCACGGGTCCCACCGGTGCAACCGGACCCACTGGGGTTACGGGATCTACTGGACCTCAGGGAACCACTGGCGCAACCGGCGCAACCGGTCCAGCAGGGTTGAACTGGCAGGGAACGTGGAGTTCCAGCACCGCTTATTCGCTAAACGACGCGATTGCTTATAACGGCTCCAGCTACATCGCCATTCAGGCAGGGACCAATCAGGAGCCCGATATCAGCAGTTCGTTTTGGACTTTACTCGCGCAGGTTGGTGCGGCGGGCGCAACCGGAGCAGCGGGCGTCACAGGGCCGGCCGGACCCACAGGCGCAGCGGGCGCAACGGGATCCACTGGAACCCAGGGTGCGGCCGGGGCCACCGGCGCAGCTGGACCGACTGGGCTGAACTGGCAGGGTACCTGGAGCGCGTCCTCTGCTTACGCTGTGAACAATGCTGTCGCCTACAATGGCTCCAGCTACATCGCGATTCAGGCAGGGACCAATCACGAGCCCGATATCGGCGCCTCGTACTGGAATCTGTTAGCGCAGGTCGGAACCACCGGTGCGACGGGCGCCACGGGTGTCACCGGCTCGGCCGGGCCCACCGGCGCAGCGGGCGCCACGGGACCCACCGGTTCGCAGGGAGCCACCGGTGCCGTGGGTCCGGCGGGCCTGGACTGGCTGGGAATCTGGAGTTCCGCCACTCCCTATGCCTTAAACGATGCGGTTGCTTATAACGACTCCAGCTATATCGCTATTCAAGCCGGCACTAATCAGGAACCCGATACCAGCCCGTCGTTTTGGACATTGCCGTAAGCAGGCGCGGATCCGCTGGAACCCAGGGAGCGGTCGGCGCCACAGGAGCCACCGGTCCAGGCGCCCAGGTAAGGCGAGTATGTGGCGGCGGTGGGAGAGTTGGCCGGCGTTGCGTTGTAACATCCGGCCGCCCCGATGTCGTCGCATTTACGTCCGAGGTGTTGAGCGCACAGGTAAAGATCAGCGGGCAACCCATTGCCAATCTTGTCGCCTCCACCAGCGGAACGGATTCCGATTGGGTGGTGAAGGTAATCGACGTATATCCCGACGAGGTGGCGGGCCAGCCGGGACTGGGAGGCTACCAACTCATGGTTTCGGCTGACATTTTCCGCGGCCGCTATCGGGAGAGTTTGGAAATAGCCAAGCCAATTGTTTCCGATAAACCGCTGCCGTATCGCTTCGCCCTTCCCCCCCGGCGAACCACGTCTTCCTGCCGGGCCACCGGATCATGGTGCAGATTCAATCGAGCTGGTTCCCCCTCTACGATCGAAATCCGCAGACTTTCGTCCCTAATATATTTTGGCCAAGCCGGGAGATTACCGAAAGGCCGAACAGCGAATCTACCACACACCCGATCAGGCAAGCTTTATCGAACTGCCGTTAGTTTCGACACCTTGAAGGAAGGAACAGAAGCGTTTCACGCGCGTATCGCCGGACGTGGTACATTACGAATTCCCCGTCGTCGATCTCAATGCGTTCACCAAGCCGTGGACGGAACGCATTCTTTTCAGCAGGACCACTGAATGGTCTGCGAAAATGCGTGAAATTACCCCTGACCGATATTCTCGCCGGTGCGCGAGCCGCGGAAAAGAGGAATAGCCTTATGCTTCGAGAGTCGCTGGGCTGTCCTCCGGGTTGCTCTTGCGCAGGTCGTACAGGAGGGTGGTGGAGACGTTGGCGGCGCCCAAGCGCGTCACACGGAAATCCTCTCCACAATATTCCTCGTGATCTTGCGCTTGCGCCGGTCGTAGAGGCCGGTGGTGCGCGGATCGGCGTGCCCGGCCAGGCGCTGCACGTCTTCGAGCGGGACGCCCTGCTCCAGCAGGTCGGTGATGGTGGTGACGCGGAAGGAATGGGGGAGTAGAGCAGGGGGAGGCCGATATCTTTCAGGCGGCGCTTCATCATGCGGCAGATATCGTTCACGTGAATGGTCTTGCCGGAGAGCCTGCGCTGCTTCTTGAGCGCGCTTTGGAAGAGCGGGGCGTCCTTGGGCGCGTCCCGTAGTCCCGCCGCGTCGATATAAGCCGAAATCAGCTCCTGCAGATCGCCCCGGACGGGGATTTCTCGCGACTTTCCGCCTTTCTCCGAGAAGTGCAGCATCCACTGCTGACCTGCGTGGTAGAAATTCCCCCGTTTCAGCTTGGCTACGGCTCCGGCGCGCGAACTGGTATATACGAGAATGGCGAGGAGGGCGCGGTCGCGCAGGCCGATGACATGCGACGTGTCCAGGGATGTGAGCAACTGCCTTGCCTGATCGATGGAGATCTCCGGCGTCTTGCCTTCCACGGCCGTATAACGCTCGCCGCGGACAGAGAGGGCAGGGTTGAGCACAATGGCATGACGCGTCACCATGCCGTCGAAGAAATGCCGCAGGGCGGAGAGATGCTGGTTGCGCGTGGGAATGCTCGTGGTTTTCGCGAGGTTCCGCTTTCCCAGTGCACCAAAACGAGCCTTGGCGCGTGACTTGAGAGGGAAAGCTGGTCTCTGTCCTGCTGTCGGGCGAGGGCTATGACTTGCGCGCGGCATTTAACGCCGACGAGGCTTTGAAGGTCCTGACCACCTTCAAACCCAGCTTGATCCTAATGGATATTCAACTGTCGGGCAGGAGCGGGCTGGAACTGACGCGTGAGCTGCGTGCGAACCCGGAAATGAATGACGCCAGCATCGTCGCCCTGACTGCCTATGGAGGGAAAGAGGATCAGCAAAGTTTCCTGAAAGCGGCTGCGACGGCCACATCGCTTACCGCCGCCGCGTTCGCTGCTATCAGGGAGAAGGAACTTGCCGAGATCGGCGATGCGTTCAAGACCGGCCTCACCAGC
>Ga0302177_10004135_pt1 | contig 10113 bp, 13 predicted proteins | sample I_Palsa_E1_2_FD_198780 | JGI IMG/M metagenome (GOLD analysis project Ga0302177, IMG submission 198780) | Peat permafrost microbial communities from Stordalen Mire near Abisko, Sweden - I_Palsa_E1_2 | ecosystem: Environmental > Terrestrial > Soil > Palsa > Peat permafrost | place: Sweden... | reverse complement strand
AGGCTGCACCTGGACAAGATTGGCGTGAAGCTGACGACGCTGACGAAGCCGCAGGCGGATTACTTGGGTGTGGCGCTGGAAGGCCCGTACAAGCCGGATCACTATCGGTACTAAGCTCGCTAACGCGTGACTCAAGAGCCGGTCTCTCAGCGAGGCCGGCAGCACCGACTATCTCAAGTTCGGCGATGTAGAATGCAGGGTAGCGAGGACGTTCCTATGAGCCCGGCCATCGAGAAGATACTTGCGGAGATAAACACTCTCACTCCTGTTGAGCAAGAGGAGATCCGGAAGCTGTTGGGGCAAAGCCAGCCTTCCTCTCCTCGCTCGCTTGTCCAACTGGATAGCGAAATCAAAGGGAAGTACTCGTTCGTTGAAACTTCGAGTGACGCCTTTGCCGGCCGAAAACAAGGGGAAATAAATCTTGAGGAGCAGCAAAACGGCAAGAGGCCGTGATTTGTGTGCTCGACGCCAGTGCAATGATCGCCTACTTGGGAGGCGAGACTGGCGCAGATATTGTCTCAGGCATCCTCCTTGATTCGGCTCACCAGTGCGCAGCCCATGCACTGAACCTCTGCGAGGTCTATTACGATTTCCATCGAGCCAGCGGAGAAGCGGTCGCTAAGGAAGCGATTCGGGATTTGATGGCGATTGGTGTTCGGCCCCGCGATGACCTCTCGACCGAATTCTGGCAAACGGCAGGAGCGCTAAAGGCAACACACCGGCGAATTTCCCTAGCGCACTGCTTCGCCGTTACGCTGGCCAAAGCATCCGGAGGCGCCTTGATCACTTCGGACCATCACGAGTTCGACGCGCTCGTGGCCCAGGGCGTCTGTGCCGTCACTTTTATCCGTTAATCAAGAGGCACGGCTCGCACCTCGCTGGGTCTGCGGATAAAACCGCTCGCTAACGCGCGCGGCTCGGTTCAGCCCATTCAGAGCTGCGACCGTCAGGGAGCGGATGCCGACCTCTGGCTGTGGCTTCAGTGACGAGACAGGTCTTATGAGCCGCTCGCCGATTATATATATGTGCTAAATCCCTCCAGAACTCATCAAACACCATGGGCAGTGACTTGCTCGCATGTTTTCGAGACCACCAAAGCCGCAGAGGAGTGGATATACCATGAGCACCCCGTATTTATCAAGTTCTTCAGGATATATTTTTCAAGCCGTGATAGTTGCCATACTGCTGGGCGCCACGCCCGCGAACGCGGCCCCGTTCGCCTATGTCGTGAATTCCAATTCCGCGACTTCAGCCCCCGGGTCCGTCTCGGTGATTGACAGCGCAACCAACACCGTGACGGCCACCATCGCGATCGGGCTCTTACCGGCGGGCATCGCGCTTACTCCAAACGGGATGTTTGCCTATGTCACGAATTCAAATTCCAACAGCATTTCGGTCATCTCTACCGCGACCAATACCGTGACAACCACCATCTCGCTTACACAGAGTCCGGCGGGTATTGCGATCACTCCGGATGGGAAATTTGCTTACGTGGCGAACGGTCCCGACACGGTTTCGGTGATTTCGACGTCCACCAACACGGTGGTGGGCAACATTTCGCTCGGGAGCGGCGCACTCCAAAGATCGCCGGTTTTCGTAGCGATTTCCCCGAATGGAACATTCGCCTATGTTGCAAATCGCGGCGCGGGCACCGTATCGGCGATCGCAATATCCACAAACAAGGTGGTGGCATCGGTTAAGGTGGGCGGGTTGCCGGACAGCATTGGGATCACTCCCGATGGCAAGTTTGTCTATGTGGCGAGCGCCGGGCCCGGTACGATCTCGGTGATCGCGGCTGCCACCGACACGGTGGTGGATACTATCACCGGTCCCACCGACACGAATTCGGTTGCCGTCAGCCCGAATGGAGTCTTCGTTTATGTGACCGGCTATAATCCAGGTGATATCGAGGCGATTGCAACGTCCACCAACGCGGTGCTTGCCGATAATCCGCTCCCGAGCGCAGGGGCCGAGGGTATCACATTCAGCCCGAATGGCGCCTACGCCTATATTGCGAACCAACTGTCGGATGTCGCCATGGTGATATCGACATCAACCAGCAGCGTGGTGACGAACGTCCCAGTTGGCCCTTATCCGGTGGCAGTGGCGTTTGCGCCCTCGCCCGCGGTGATTTCAGCGGCCCCGAATCCCGCTTCCGGACTATCCAACACTTTCGCGCTCACTTATTCCGACGTGTATGGCGCTTCGGATCTGGGCCTGGTGGGAGTAATATTCAATTCGGAAATCGCCGCATTGAATTCCTGCGCTGTGTTTTACGCCCCGGCCAATAATCTGGTCTATCTGATCGACGACGCGGGCACCGGATCTTCCAGTCTCACTCCCGGCTCGGGGATGCTCTCCAACAGCCAGTGCACAATTACTGGAAGCGGCACTTCTGTGGTGAGTTCCGGCGACAATCTGACGCTCAATCTAGCTGTGACCGCCAGTTCTACTTACACCGGTACACAGAACCTTTTTCTGTTCGGCGAGGACAACCGAGGGGCGAAGACCGGCTGGGTCAGAGAAGATACCTGGACTCCGGTGCTCTAAAACAGTCTGTGTCGAAGCCTTGCGCTGCCATGGGCGGCCACCGCTTCCTTACGGTCGCGGCTCTGTAACGCGCGGAATCTGCTGAGCCGCGCGCGTGAGCAATCGGAACATGGACTCCTAGCTGGAAAACCGCGACACGATCAGGAACGCGCCGCCGATGGCGACCAGGTCTTCCAGAAGAGCGATGGGCAGGTCCTTGCCGCCGCTTGCCTTGACCAATCGAACGCGCAGCTCATAGCCACCGAACGTTCCGGCAATGGCGCCGACCACGCCTGCAATCAGTCCGACTGTCAGTCCGGAGGTGAACGACGCGCTGCTCGCTCCAATAGCCGCGCCGCTCAAGGCTCCTGTCAAGATGCGTGCGATGAAGCCCGGCGGCGCTTTGCGGCTGGGAGCTTGCGGAAGCTTATCGGCGACGAGTTCCCCGAAGGCGAGCACGCTCAGGATGTAAGGCGTCGCTGCGAATCCGAGGAATGCCAGCCAGGTGTTTTCCACATGCAGCCAGCCGAGCCGAGCCGCCCAACTCACAACCGCGGGTGCGGTCAGGGAGCGAAGCCCGGCGATTACGCCAATCAGGAACGCGAGCACGAAGATGGACATCATTCTCCCCAGGCAGCGGTGCGAACTACGCGGGCAGCTTGGTTTCCACCCACGCGCGGATCGCGTCGAACACTTGACGGTTATTGGTCTCCAGCATCATGAAATGCCCGTTTCCCAGGATGCCCTTGTCCTTGAGCTGCAGCTCTTCGGCGTCGCACCCGGCTTGTTTCAGGAAAGCGACTACCGGCGGCCCTTGCGTGCGGCCCGACGATGCCGCGGTCACCATCACGATCGGGATGCCTTGCAGGTTTTTCAGCTTGCGCGCGGGCTCGGCCTGCAGCTTATACGCAGGCGTGATCCCGGACGCGGCGACATCGAGCGTAGCGATCTCTTTGGGATCGGCCGCGGGTGGATCGTAGACTAGCGGATTATCCGTCAACCCCCAGGCCGTGCCGAGGCCGAACGGCATGCCCGCGCCTTCCACATTGACGATCGCCTTTACCAGATTCGGCCGCTCGTTCGCCACCAGCCAACTGAAGGGGCCGCCAGCCGAATGAACCTGAATGATCGCCGGTCCGATCTTGTCCAGCATCTCGCCGCCGCGGCTGGCCCACAGCTTGTGCGCCATCACACTGTCGGCCGGCGTCGAGTTTTGTCCCGCCTGGAAATGATCCACCAGTGGATCGCCCGCGTCGCCGGCGCCGATCCAGCGGCGGTTCGGGTTGTTCGCCGCACGCATGAAATCGCCAGTGACCGTGTCGAACGTCAGCAGCGGACCGATCGGACCGAGCGCGTCCGGATGATACGGCGCGCGCCCGTGGCCCGGGCGATCGACCAGATAAACTTTGTAGCCTTCCTGCAAATAATAGTGAACCCAGCCGGGCTTGCCGGTACCAAGCCCCATGTAGTGCGTGCCTTGGCCGCCGCCTCCGTGCACCAGCACGACTGGATATGGATGGCGAACCTGCGCCGGGAACAAATACTGCACATACATCTGACCCGCGACGATGCTGCCGTAGGGCATTTTCTTCGCTTCTGTCCCCACCCAGAAATGGCCCTGCTCGGAGAGCCTCAATGCGATGGCGTCTGGATTTTTCTTCGCCGGCGCGGGTTTGGCATGCGGGGCGACGTTCTTATCCATCCATTCCAGGATCGGCTGCAGCACCTCACGGTTGTTTTTCTCCACCATCATCATGTGGCCGTTACCATGGACGCCGTGCTGCGCCAGGCGCAATTCTTCGGCCGTGCAGCCGGCCTGCTGCAGGAACGCGAGCGCGGCCGGAGCCCCTGGGGACGCGAAGGACGCTTCGGAAGTGACCAGGACGATGGGAATGCCCTTCAAGTTTTTTACTTATGTGCAGGCTCTTCCTGGAGCGTATAGGGACCCACACCCGGCTCGGGCGAAGGCATCTCTTTGGTCTTGAACTCGGACGGATTCTTCACCGGCGGATCGTAGGTCATCGGGATGGTGGTGATGCCCCACTTGGTGGGCTGTAGGCCTTGGCCGAAGGGAGCGCCAGCGCCTTCGATAACGACGATGCCTTTCACCAAAGTGGGCCGTACTTCCGCAACCAGGAATCCGAAAGGTCCGCCGGCAGAGTGCGTCATGATGATGGCGGGTCCAATTTTGTCGAGCAGTTCGGCGCCGCGCTCGCGCCACGCGGTGTGCGCGATCTCTATGTTCGAGACGTACGATCCACCCTGCGACGCCACCAGTTGCGCCAGATCCGCCGAGCCCACTGCACCGGTCCCCGGCCACTGGTTGTGAAGTTTCGCCAGGCCGAGGCCGGTGGGATCGGGCCGCTTGGCGCGCTGCGGCGTGAACATTCCCGAGATCTGATCGAGCGTGACGTTCTGCTGCGGGAACGGCCCGTTGAGATCGGGATGGAAGGGCGACCGGCCGTGGCCGGGCCGATCGACAACATAAACCTTGTAGCCTGCCTGCACCAACAGCGTGGCCCATCCGGGGCGGCCGTCGGGACAGCACATCCAGTCCGTGCCTTGGCCGCCTCCGCCGTGCACCAGCACGATAGGGTAAGGATGCCTTACACGCGCGGGAATTTGATACTCGACATACATCTGCTTCCCGTTGACGATGGCGCCGCGCGGGATGTCGACCCTTTCCACTCCCACCCAGAAGAAGCTCCATTCGGCCAGGTCCAATGGAACGTCTGCCGAAGCCGTAGTTCCAGTCTGTGCAGAAAGCGGAGTATGGGCGCCTAGCGCGCCCAGCACCGATAATGCGCCGGCGGCGGCGCCGGCAAAATCCCGGCGGGTAAGGTCGTTCTCAGATGGCATGATGCACGCTCCTTGTGGTGCTCAAATGAGCATATAGGAAAACCGATGCTTTGGAAAAGTGGGAAGGATTCCGGCCGCTCGTCCGTCCTAACCGACAGTTTCAGCATGGTACTGGACGCCAACGATCGTAAAGTCATCAACGCCTGCCAGCGCGGCGATGCGGACGCGTTCCGCGCGCTCTTCGAGGCTTACAAGGATCGTGTCTACTCCATCGCTCTGCGCTATTCCGGGAACCCGGCGGCAGCCATGGACATCGCGCAGGACACCTTCCTCAAGCTTCTTTCGCGCATCGGCGAGTATCGCTCCGAGGCCAGCTTCGATTCGTGGCTGTACCGGCTGGTGGTGAATCGCTGCATCGACGATCAGCGGCGTGGACGCAGAATGACGCCGTTCCTGGACGGCCTTCTCGACAGGGTTCGCGCGCCGGCCGAGAGCGCGCTGCACAAACTGATGCGTGTTGAAGTTGAGCAGCGCGTCCAGGAGGTGGTGGCGAGGCTCGCGCCGGAGCATCGACTGGTGATCGTGTTGCGCTACACCGAGGGTCTGTCCTACGAAGAGATCGCGAAGATTCTTGGGTGCTCGCCCGGGACGGTGGCATCGCGGCTGAACCGCGCGCACAAGATTCTGGAGCGGAGGCTATCGCGGTGCCGATGAATCAGAGCCTGGAGCTTGAGTTGAAACGCGGGTTGCGCGAAGTGGCTGCGCCGCCGGAATTGTGGGACCGCATGCAGGCCGCGCGATTCAAGCCGCAGCAAAATAGCCGGAGGTTCGTGTGGTCCCTGGCGCTGGCCGTGGTGCTGGCCGCCCTGTCGTTAGCTCGGGTTCGGCCGCCGGCGCATAAGGATGAACCGCAAAGCGCGTTTCATTGCCAGAATCCCGCGCAACTGCGCGCGTGGGTGAGGGCGAATTCGGGGCTCGATGTACCGTTGCGGTCCGCGCCGCCGGCTTCGATCCGCTTGATCGGAGCTCGGAATCTGGGCGCGCGTGTCGAGATCGCGTACCGGGCCGGAGATCGTGACGCGGTATTGCTGGTTGCCAGAGCGGACTCCGGCTCCGCGAACCAACCGCATAGCCGCTTGAGCGGCAACGGCTCCTCATGGGTAATGGACGGCCAACGGTACACGCTGGCCGCCGGCGATTCCGCCGATCTGCAGCTCGCTTGCAAGCTTTGCCACTTGGATTAGAAAGTCGCGAGTTACGAAGCTGACGGGTCGCCAGAAGGCGCGGCTCCGGCCAGCGGTTCGGCTCCGGCCAGACCCAGTTCGGCCGCGCGCTGCTTCATCGCTTCGAGGCAGAATTCGATGTGCCGGTCGAGATCCACATCCAGCCCGGCCGCTCCGTTCGTAATGTCTTCCCGGTTCACCGAGCGCGCGAAGGCCTTGTCCTTCAGTTCCTTCGCACCGATTTTACGTCCACCTCGTGAATGCTGCGGCCCGGCTTTACGTAGGAACAGGCCGTGAGGAACCCCGCCAGCTCGTCGCAGGCGAACAGCGTCTTTTCGAGCGGCGATTCGCGTGGCACGCCGCTGAAATCGGCGTGCGACAGAATCGCCCGGCGGATGTCGGCAGCGACGGCGCGCTCGGCCAGGATTGGCTCGCCCTTCATCGGATGATCGGGCAGCGTAGGATGGATCTCCCAGTCGAAGTCGTGCAGCAGCGCCGTCACCGACCACTTGTTTTCGTCTTCGCCGAGCTTCCTCGCATAGGCCGCCAGGCAGGTCTCTACCGCCAGCGCGTGCCTCCGCAGGCTATCCGATTTGGTGAATTCGCACAGTAACTCCCAGGCTTCTTCGCGCGTCATGACGACCATGTTAGCGGACCGCGTGATATAGTGAAATCGCACCGGGAAATTGGGCCTGTGGCGCAGTTGGGAGCGCGCTTCCATGGCATGGAAGAGGTCGTCGGTTCGAACCCGACCAGGTCCACCAAAACGTTTCATACACTTACAGTTTCCCCGCCCACCAAAACGTAGTCGCTGGAGTCCAACTGGAGTCCAAAACCCATTTTGAGCACGGGCAGCCATGGGCATCGTGTGGATTTCGATACCTGCCCACGATCAAGCCAACCGATTCAAGGCGGTGGCGAACTTGGGCACCGTGGGCACCGTTTTCGTGCGTGCAGTCGTCTTCCTGAGACGACAACATTTCGTTTCTATATAAGGACGATGCCCACCGCGCCCAGCGCCCGCGACTCCTCTGGCCCGTCCAACTTTTCTGTTGACGACTGAAATCTGTAACTGTTATTCAGAAGCGAGAGGTTACAATTCCAGTGATTTCGCCTTGGCCAATCATCCATCAGTGGTCCATCGAACAGCTCGCGGAGTATCCGCGCAACCGCCGCAAGAACGAACAGCCGAGTAGGTCTCCTGCGCCCGTCGATCCCCCGGTATTGCTCCCGGCGATTCGGTTTAGAAGAATCTCCGTCGTGCCCTGGACGATTGCAAATACTGTCCCGCCAAACCAGAGCATCGCCACAAATGCAGCGCAGGCGGTCACCGCGACGATGACGTACGGCTCGACGACCTCGGGGAACACCAGCAATTTATGGACGATGCTCGTAGAACAACTGAACTGAGATGAGTCTCTACCACGCTTAATAGGGGACAGAACCACTTATGACCTCGCCTTCCATCGCGCAAAACATCGAGTACTGGCCAATCGAACGACTGGTCGAATACGCGCGAAACCCCAGGAAAAACGACGCTGTTGTGGATCGGATGTGCGGCAGCATTAAGGAATTCGGATTCAAGATTCCCTGCCTCGTTCGAAGCGACGGCGAGGTGGTGGACGGACATCTGAGGCTCAAGGCGGCGCGCAAACTAGGGATCGCGGAAATTCCGGTCATTCTTTGCGACGAGTGGACGCCCGCTCAAGTCAAAGCCTTCCGGCTGATGGTGAACAGGTCGGTGACGTGGGCCGATTGGGATGAGGAACTGCTCGCGTTAGAGCTGCAGGAGATCCAGGCATCGGACTTTGACCTCAGCCTCACCGGGTTCAATCCAGGCGAGATCGATGACCTGCTCGCGCTCGACGACGAGGAAAAAGCAAACGCTGCTCCGCCGCTGCCGGAAACAGCCGTCTCGCAAGTCGGCGATCTTTGGGTGCTGGGGCCGCACCGCGTGCTCTGTGGCGATGCGACGAACGCCGAAGCTGTCGCCCGGCTGCTCGGCGAACGCAACCCGCGGCTGATGGTCACAGATCCGCCGTACGGAATTGAGTTGGATTCTGAGTGGCGTGATCGTGCCGGCTTGAACGGTCACGGACCGGCCGAGCCGAGCTACATGAAGAAGATCATCTGGAACAAGGGGCGAACGGTGCTGACGCGAACGCATTATTGGTTCCAACATGAACCGGCGTGGTACGTCAGAAAAAAGAACGCGCCCTGGTTCGGCAAGGCCGGCGAGAACTCGACGATCTGGGATTCGCCCTCGCCCAAATTCATCATGGGCGGTTCTGACGAGGACAAGTACGATCACCCGACGCAGAAGCCCGTGGAACTGATGCGGCGCCCGATCCTAAACCATCTTCGGCGCGGCGAGTTGGTCTATGAGCCGTTCCTTGGAAGCGGAACCACGCTTGCGGCCGCGGAACTCACAGAACGAGTTTGCTACGGCATAGAGCTTGACCCGAAATACGTCGACGTCGTGATCCAACGTTGGCAGCAGTTGACCAGCAAACAAGCGACGCTAGATGGGGACGGTCGGACATTTGATGACATCGCGCAGGAGCGAGGAGGCTCGCGACAAGCTGTTGCCGACATCCCGACTAATCCCCTTCCGCATCCTCCAAAGGGAAACGACGATGATCGGTAGAAACTTAGCTCTTCGGCTAAAACGACTGAAGGTCGCGCTCACGCCGGCCACGCCGCGGATACTCACGATACGACACATCGCTGCTGCCACCGGGGAGATTATCAGTGAACTCCATTTGGAGTTGCTTGAGCCGAACCGCCGACGAGCAAGAGCCTGGGCCGAACCAGCCCCTAACGAGCGTCGACTATGAATCGAATTAGGGATTGGAGATCCAAACGAAAAAAGCCGCCAGGAGTATTCCCGGCGGCTCGATGTGAAGGGTGGTTGCGAGGATTAGGCTTTGACGGAGTAGGTCCGCTCGCCGTCCTCGCCCTTGGTGGACGTGACGGTCAGGCCCATCTTCTTGCCGACGGTTCCCGAGAGGAACCCGCGCACGGAATGCGGCTGCCAGCCCGTCACTTTCATCAGCTCCTTGGCTGTTACGCCCCCGGTCCGCTTCAGCAGGTCGAGAATCGTGTTGGTCTTGCTGCCCTCGCGTGCCCCCTTCTCCTTGGCCGCTTTCTCTGGGCGGGCACTCTTGGGCTTGGCGGCCGTTTTGGGCGCTTTCTTGGCCGGGGTGGCCTTCTTGGCCGACTTGGCCTTCTTCTTCGCAACGTGGGCGCCCTGTGGCGCGACACGCGCCTTCTTGGTGGCTTTCGGCTTCTCGCCCGTCGCCAGGGCTGGGGCGCTGCCGTTTTCTTCTGCAATCGATGTATTCATGTTTTGTCCTTTGGCGGTGATTACCGCGTTCACGACATGGATCACTCCGGTGCGCCGGGAAAGCAAGTGAATTCTGTCGGAAATCGCAGAAGGCGATGGAATGGCGATGGCTGCGGTTACCGCCCTCCGTTGGCAGCATCTGGCATCTAATGGCAGTCCGCGGCTCAATTCTCGGGCGGAAACAGGAGGACGCGATCGCCGCGCTACTGACCCAGC
>Ga0302177_10004133_pt1 | contig 10116 bp, 9 predicted proteins | sample I_Palsa_E1_2_FD_198780 | JGI IMG/M metagenome (GOLD analysis project Ga0302177, IMG submission 198780) | Peat permafrost microbial communities from Stordalen Mire near Abisko, Sweden - I_Palsa_E1_2 | ecosystem: Environmental > Terrestrial > Soil > Palsa > Peat permafrost | place: Sweden: Abisko... | reverse complement strand
CTGTGTCCGAGCAGGATCAGCGGCAGGCCGGGGTGTTCTGCTCGGATGTGGGCGGAGAGCAGGCCGACGTCGTCGACCAAAGCCGGCCAGCTGCCCGGGCCCATGTCACCGAGTGCCTCGGGGTCGCCGCTGCCCCCGTGCCCGCGGTGATCCTGGGCGTAGACGGCGAAACCGGCGTCGTTCAGGGCCCGGGCCACGTAGTCGTAGCGCCGCGCGTGCTCGCCCATCCCGTGGGTGAGCTGGATCACCGCCCGGGGCTCATCCGCCGGGGCCCACCGGTAGGCGGCGATCTGCGCGCCATCGGACGACGGATAACGGAACGTGCTCGCTGGCATCTGGCCGTCCTCTCGAGGCGACTGGGATCCGGTAAAACTAATCTAAATTAAAAGAATCCTCTATGACAACAGCGCTCGGACCTGGGCAGACGAGGCCGTGCGCAATGAAGCGAGACGAGGGACCTCAGCTGGTCACGGGCCGTCGCCGGGTGCGCGACTTCCGCGCCGTAGACCCGGGAACCCCGGCCGGGTCGTCGCCCGCGGCGGGGACGGGTCCTAGCCCGTGCCGGACCAGGGATTGCGCGGTCCGCACCACGGCGTCGAGCGAGCCTCGCCGCGGATTCCACCACTCGGCCGCCCAGTTGAGCGCGCCCAGGACCAGCATCCGGGCCGCCATCGGGTCCAGATCGGGCCGTAGCAAGCCCGCGTTCTCCGCGTCCTGCAGCAGCTTGCGCCACATGTCGCCGTACTGGGACGCCTCGGCCGTGTGCCTGACCGCGATGGCTTCCGGGACCTGCCCCGCATTCCGGATCGACGCGGTCGTGTAGTCGGAGATCTCCAGTGCGTACCGCAGGTGCGCCTCGACCGCGGCGTCGATGCGGTCAAGCGGATCGGCGTCGGGCGGCAGCGCGGCCATCACCTGGGCCAGGTGCTCGCGCATGTGCGCGATGCCCGACCATATGACCTCCTCGATCAGGTCATCGCGGGACGAGAAGTAGTAGTAGATCGCCGGGGCCTGGATCTCGGCCTGATCGGCCACGTCGCTCAGCCGCGTGCCCGCGTACCCCTTGCGGCTCAGTACGTGCGCGGCGGCGTCGAGGATCCGCTCCCGGGTCCTCACCGACTTCGAGCCGGCGTCCCCGGAGCCTTTGCCCTCGACGGCATTCGCGTCCGGTTTTCTAGGCACGAGTCAATGATAAGTTCCGGTGCATGACCACGCAGTCTCCGCCCGTCGAGGGGCCGTATTTCGACGAGCTGGTCATCGGGCAGCAGTTCGGCGGCGCGCCGGGCCTCACGCTGACCTCGGGGCTGGCCGCCGCGCACCAGGCCATCATCGGGAACCGGCTCGCACTGGCCACCGACCACGAGCTGTGCCGCGAGGTCACCGGAGGAGACCCGCTCGCGTCACCGAGCCTGGTCTGGGATGTGGCCATCGGGCAATCCACGGTGGTCACCCAGCACGTCAAGGCCAACCTCTTCTACCGCGGGCTGACCTTTCAACGCGCTCCCCGGCTGGGCGACACGCTGCGGACTTCCACCCAGGTCGTCGCGCTCAGGCAGAACCAGCCGCGGGCAGGCCGGGCGCCGACCGGGCTCGCGGTCCTGCGGATCACCACGGTGGACCAGGAGCAGCGGCCGGTGCTGGACTTCTGGCGTTGTGCCATGCTGCCGCTGCGCGACCACGACCGGCAGACCGGGCACGCCGACGAGCTGTCCTCGGTCGGTCAGCCTGCTGACGCCCGCGATCCAGCCGACCTGATCGGCGGCTGGCGGCTTGACCGGTTCGCCCGGCGGGCTGCGGGCCCTCGCCTGGCCGAGCTGGCGGCCGGGCAGACCTGGGCCGTACCGGGCGGCGACGTGGTCTCCAGCGCGCCGGAGCTGGCCCGGTTGACCCTCAACGTGGCGATGGTGCACCACGACGCGTCGGCGGCCGGAGGCCGGCGGCTCGTGTACGGCGGACACGCCATCGGGCTGGCGCTGGCCCAGGCGGCCCGAACGCTGCCGTCCCTGGTCACGGTGGCGGCCTGGCACAGCTGCGACCACCTCGGCCCGGTGCACGAGGGGGATACGCTACGCAGCACGATCTCCGTTGAGCGGGTTGATCCGCTGCCGGGCGGCGGCGGGCTGGTCCACCTGCGTTCCCTGGTCCGGGCCGAGGCGCCCGGGGGAGACGGCGGGCTGGGCTGGCCCCGCGGGGCCGTCTCGCCCAGCGGGCTCGGCTGGCCTGGCGCGGCCGACCGGCCCGAAGGATCGGCGCCGCGCGACGTCCTGGACTGGCGCTACATCGGCGTCGTGGCCTGATTCCGGGTGCGCCGAACCACGGACCGTTCGGCAAAAGAGATCTTTAATTCCAAGGAAGGAACGGATATGGCGGACAGTGTTCCGGGCGGAACCCTCACGCTCGCGGGCGACCTGAACCCCATAACCCTCAGCCGCATGGGCTACGGGGCCATGCAACTGGCCGGACCGGGCGTCTTCGGGCCGCCCGCGGATCGGGACCAGGCCCTGGCCGTACTGCGCGAAGCGGTCGAGCTGGGCGTTACCCACATCGACACCAGCGACTACTACGGGCCGGTGGTGGTCAACGAGCTCATCAAGGAGGCCCTGTACCCCTACCCCGCCGGTCTGCGCATCGTGACCAAGGTAGGCGCGCGGCGCGGCCCGGACGGCAGCTGGCGGCCCTCGCTCTCGCGGCCGGACCTTCAAGCCGCGGTCCACGAGAACCTCGAGCACCTCGCCCTGGACGCCCTCGACGTCGTCAACCTGCGCCTGCCGGGGGACGGCAGCGAGGAGTCCCTGGCCGAGCAGTTCGGCACCCTGGCCGAACTGCAGAAGGAGGGCCTGATCCGGCACCTCGGCCTCAGCGCCGTGTCCGCGGCTCAGCTCGCTCAGGCGCAGGCCATCGCGCCGGTCGTCACCGTGCAGAACCTGTACAACGTGGCTGCCAGGCAGGACGACGCCCTGGTTGACCAGTGCGCGGCCGAGCGCATCGCCTACGCCCCGTTCTTCCCGCTTGGCGGCTTCAGCCCGCTTCAGTCGCGAGTGCTGGCCGACGTCGCTGCCCGGCTCGGCGCCTCGGCCCATCAGGTCGCCCTGGCCTGGCTGCTCCAGCGCTCGCCGACGATCGTCCTCATCCCGGGTACCTCGTCCGTGGCGCACCTGCGCGAGAACGTCGCCGCGGCGGACCTGGTCCTTCCCGCCGACGCGGTGGCCGAACTGGACAGCATCGGGCGGTAGCCACCGATAATGGGCGGGGATGCGCGGAGGGCGGTGATCTATGTATCCAGGCACGTACGCGGCGCAGACGCCGGACCGGATCGCCGCGGTCATGGCCGGGACCGGCGAGACCGTCAGTTACGGGGAACTCGAGCGGCGCTCGGCGCAGTTGGCTCATGTGCTGCGCGACGGCGGGCTGCGGCCGGGCGACGTGGTGGCGCTGCTGACCGAGAACAGCCTGCAGGCCCTGGAGGTCTACTGGGCCGCGCTGCGTTCGGGCCTGTATATCACCGCGGTCAATTACCGGCTCAAGCCGGAGGAGGTCGCCTACATCGTCAACGACAGCGGCGCCGCCGCGCTGATCGTCTCTGCTGAGCAGGCCGCGACCGCGACGGCGCTCCGGGTCCCGGCGGTCACCTTGCGGCTGGCCTTCGGCGGTGCGGTGCCCGGGTACGACCGCTACGAGGAGACCATCGCCGCCGCCCCTGACACGCCCCTCGACGATCAGCCGCACGGCGCCACCATGCTCTACTCCTCTGGCACCACCGGACGGCCCAAGGGCGTGCGGCCGCCGCTGCCCGGCGTCCAGGTGGGCGAGTCCGCCGAGGGCCTAGTCGAACTGGCCCGCCTCGCGTTCGGCTTCAACACCGGCACGGTCTACCTGTCGCCCGGGCCGATCTACCACGCGGCGCCGCTACGCTTCTGCGGCGCGGTCCAGGCCCTGGGCGGCACCGTGGTCATGATGAAACGGTTCGACGCCGAGCAGGCCGTGGCGGCCATCGGTGATCACCGCGCCACGCACGCGCAGTTCGTCCCGACCATGTTCGTCCGCATGCTGCAGCTCCCGCCAGAGGTCCGCGGGCAGTACGACATTTCCAGCCTGCGGGTCGCGATCCACGCCGCGGCGCCCTGCCCGGTTGAGGTCAAGCAGAAGATGATCGAGTGGTGGGGCCCCATCCTGGTCGAGTACTACGCGGGCACCGAGGGCAACGGCATGACGGCCATCGATAGCGGCACCTGGCTCACCAAGCCGGGCACCGTCGGCCGCCCGATCCTGGGCACGGTGCGGATTTGCGCCGACGACGGGACCGAACTCCCCGCGGGCCAGATCGGCGGGGTCTACTTCGAGCGGGACGAGGTCCCGTTCACCTACCACAACGACCCGGCCAAGACCCAGGCCTCGCAGCACCCGGCCCATCCGACCTGGACCACGCTGGGCGACATCGGCTACCTCGACGAGGACGGCTTCTTGTTCCTCACCGACCGCAAGGCGTTCACGATCATCTCCGGCGGGGTCAACATCTACCCGCAGGAGACCGAGAACGTGCTCGCGCTGCACCCGGCGGTCCACGACGTCGCGGTGATCGGCGTCCCCGACGCGGAGATGGGGGAGGCGGTCGCGGCCTTCGTCCAGCCCGCCGCCGGGGCGATGCCCGGACCCGAGCTTGAGCAGGAGATCATCGCGTTCGTAAAGTCGAAGATCGCTAGCTTCAAGGCGCCCCGGACCGTGTACTTCGTCGATGACCTGCCGCGCAGCGAGGCGGGCAAGCTGATGAAGGCCGACCTCAAGGCCAGGTACGCGCGATAACCTACGCCGGATCGTCGGTGAACACCGGTCACCTGCGGCGCGTCGTTCACCCGTTCAGTGCCGCCCTCCACCTCATCTGCAGATCCGGCCTGTACCATCACGGCCATGAACCCACTGTCGGGCGTTTTTGACGAAGCATGGCGGATGTACAAGACGTTCGCCAGGCACTTTCTCGCGATCGCCTTTGTTATCTATGTGGTCGCGGCCATTATCGTCGCACTCCTGGCTCTGGCCGGGCGCTTCGGCCTCCTGCTTGGCCTGCTCATGGTCCTCATCGCGGGCTTCGTACTTCAGGCGACGCTGGTCAAGGCCGTACAGGACGTGCGGGATGGCCGGGTCGACCTGTCCATCGGCGAGACCATATCCGCCGTCACGCCGTCGCTCTCGGCCGTCATAGGGGCTTCCATCCTGGCCAGTATCGGGATCTGGATCGGCTTTTGGTTCGTCATCGTTCCAGGTTTGTACCTGATGACCATCTGGGCCGTGATCGTTCCCGTCATCGTCATCGAGAGGCCCGGGACACTGGCGTCGTTCAGCCGGAGTCGCGACCTCGTGCGTAGTCACGGCTGGCACGTGTTCGCCACGCTGGTGCTGCTTTTCATCGTTCAGATCGTCGTAGAAGTCCTGCTGCGCGTCATCTTCTCGGCCCTGCCGCACGTGCTCGGCGACGGTCTGAGCTCGGTCATCTCGGGTACCCTGATCGCCCCGTTCCTCGCCATCGTCGTCACGCTCGTGTACTACCGGCTGATTGGCAGCTCGACGCCCGCGGACGGCGACCAGTACGGCGGATACCAGCAGGGCAGCGCGGGCTACGGCGGGTTCGGCCAGCCGCCGCAGGGCGGCGACCCCTACGGCGGCTACAACCAGCCACCCCAGGGCGGCGGCAATTACGGCGGCGGCTGGAACCCGCCGCCACCGCAGGGCGGCGGTTACGGCGGGTACGCCCAGCCGCCCCAGGCCGGTTCGGAACCGCCTACGCAGCAGGTTCCGCGGTGGGGACCACCGCCGGAGGAGCCGCGCTAAGGGCGTCGGAGAGCAATAACGAGGACGTGAGGCGGGCTACGGCACGGCCCGCCTCACGGCCGCTGAACAGGCAGCCGCCCAGGAAGGACCCTTCCAGCGAACGGTAGCCGTGCAGGCCGCCGCCGCCGAACCCGGCGACCTCCCCGGCGGCGAACAGGCCGGGCACCGGACGGGTCGGCGTGCTCCGGCTGAGCACCCGGCCGGACAGGTCGGTCTGCAGGCCGCCCAGGGTCTTGCGGGTCAAGATGTTGAGCCGGACGGCAATCAGCGGCCCGGCCTTGGGATCCAGGATCTTATGCGGCGCGGCGGTCCGGGCCAGCCGGTCGCCGCGGAACCGGCGGGCGTTGCGGATCGCCATGACCTGCATGTCCTTGGTGAACGGGTTGTCGATCTCCCGGTCGCGCGCGACGATCTGCCGCTCTAGGTCGGTCAGGTCGATCAGCGTCTCGCCGGTCAGCTTGTTCATGCCCGCGACCAATTCGGGCAGGGTCCCGGCCACCACGAAATCGGCCCCGTGCTGCTTGAACGCCTCGACGGGGGCGGGGGCGCCGGGCCGGACCCGGGACAAGGTGAGCCGGATATCCTTGCCGGTCAGGTCGGGATTCTGCTCCGAGCCTGACAACGCGAACTCCTTCTCGATGATCTTCTGGGTCAGGACGAACCACGAGTAGTCATAGCCGCTCTCCCGGATGGCGCCGAGCGTGCCCAGGGTGTCGAAGCCAGGGAAGTTCGGCGCTGGGAACCGTTGGCCTCGGGCGTCGAACCACATCGACGAGGGCCCGGCCAGGATCCTGATGCCGTGCCGCGCCCAGATCGGATCCCAGTTTTCGATGCCCTCGGTGTAGTGCCACATCCGGTCCCGGTTGACCAGCCGCCCGCCGGCCCGTTCGGCGATGGCCAGCATCCGCCCGTCGACGTACTCGGGTACCCCGCAGATCATCCGTTCCGGCGGCGGGCCGAGCCGGGCCGGCCAGTGCTCCCGGATCAGGTCGGCGTTGCCGCCGATCCCGCCGGACGTCACGACGACCGCCTGCGCGTGCAGCTCGAACTGGCCGACCGCAGTGCGCGAGCTGCGTGTCCCGCGGGCCGCCGAGCTGGCTTCGAGCACCGCCCCTCGCACGCCGTCGACCGCCCCGCCGGTGACGGTGAGCTCGTCCACCCGGTGCCGGAACCGGAACCCAACCCGACCGGACGCCTCGGCGTCCCGGACCCGCCGCTCAAACGGCGCCAGTACCCCGGGCCCGGTGCCCCAGGTGATGTGGAAACGCGGCACCGAGTTGCCGTGTCCGTCGGCCAGGTAACCACCCCGCTCGGCCCAGCCCACCAGCGGGAACCAGCGCATCCCCATCGCGTGCAGCCAGGAGCGCTTCTCCCCGGCGGCGAAGTCGACGTAGGCCTGCGCCCACCGGTAGGCCCAGTAGTCCTCCCCGGCCGGGTCGTCGATGCCGCGGTCGAAATACGCGCTGCCCGTCCAGTCCTGCCAGGCCAGCTCGCGGGAGTCCTTGATCCCCAGCCGGCGCTGCTCGGGCGAGTCGACCAGCAGCAGGCCGCCGAACGACCAGAATGCCTGGCCGCCCAGGTTCGACTCGGGCTCCTGGTCCAACAGCAGCACGCGCCGTCCGGCGCTAGCCAGCTCGGCGGTGGCGGCCAGCCCGGCCAGCCCGGCGCCCACTACGATCACGTCCGCGTCCACGAGGTCATCCAATCGCATCGGCTCCTGCCGCGACCAGGGCTGGATCGCGGCCGTGACCGGGAGGAGCCGCGGCAATCCGTTAAGTCGCCTAGTGCTGGACGGCGAGTCGCCGCGCCGGCTCCGCGTCGGCTCCGCGCCGGCTCCGCGCGGTTGGTAAAGAAGATTGACTGACAAGATTCTTGTCGATATGGTTGCGCCATGGACGGCGCGGATCGGGACGAGTACGCCACTCCGACGCTGATGAGGTCCGCTCGCGGTGTGTACGCCCAGTCGATCAGGGCGCAGCTGCAGGCTATCGGCGTCGACGACTTGCCCAGGAACGGCGCGTTCATCCTGGCCGGGATCGGCACCCCGGGCGGGCCGAGGCAGGACCTGCCCGCCGGACTGGGTGTCACCAAGCAGGCCATCAGCCAGGTCGTCGACATCCTGGTCAACCGGGGTTACCTGACGCGGCGCCCTACCCCCGGGGACCGCCGCCGGGTTGACCTCAAACTGACCAACCGAGGCCTGGAGGTCGTCGAGGCCGTGGTGCGCGGGGTGGACGCGGTCGACCGCCAGCTTGCGGAGCGGGTGCCACCGGAGCAGATCGAGGCGATGCGGTCGGCGCTGATCGCGCTGGCCGAGATCAAGACCGTCGCGATCACCACCGGCGCTGGCCAGCGCCGGGTGCTCGGCCAGCTCCGCAGCTTCAGCCCCATCTTCCCGGTGCGCGACCTGGGCGCGGCGCTGGCCCACTACGCCGCGCTCGGCTTCAATACCCTGGCCTACGACGGGGGCGATGAGTACGGCTTCGCCAACCGCGACGGGACCGGGCTGCATCTGGCGCTCAGCGCCGAGCACGAAGGCCCGGGGGCGACCTATCTGTACGTGCGCGACGCCGATGCGCTGTATGAGGAGTGGACCCGGCCCGGCATCGGGGGGCACACCCACCCGGTCGGGCCGACCCCCTACAAGCTGCGCGAGGGTTCCCATGTCGACCCGGACGGCAACCTCATCCGGTTCGGCTCACCGATGAAGGAGTAAAACAGTGGCCTGGGCCAGAACGGCGTGCGCCCTGGTGGGCGCGACGGTAGCACTGGCCGGCTGCGGGGCGTCAGGCTCGGCCGCCGCCCCGAGCCGGACGACATCCGCTCCGGCGAGCACCGCTCCCGCGGGCGCCTCCCCGGCGAGTACCAGCGCAAGTGGCGCGGCGGTCGGGCCCTCGGCCGCGGTCGTGAACGCGCCGACCAAGATCGCGCACACCGCTGCCGGGCCGGTGGGGTACCGGGAGGTCGGCGCGGGCAGCCCGGTCCTGCTCGTCATGGGACTGAGCGGATCCATGGACGACTGGCAGCCCGCCTTCGTCGCCGGCCTGGCCACTGATCACACGGTGGTCGTGTTCGACAACGCCGGAGTCGGCCAGACCGCCGCCCCATCGCCGCCGCTCAGCATCACCGCGATGGCCAACCAGGCCAGCGCCTTGATCTCGGCGCTCGGGCTTGGCCGGACCGCGGTCCTGGGCTGGTCCATGGGCGGCATGATCGCCCAGGCTCTGGCCGTGCTCCATCCGGCCCAGGTTTCCAGGCTCGTCCTGGCCGCCACCCAGCCCGGGACCGGACATGCGCTTCCCGTTCCCGCCGCCGCCGCTGCGGCGGTGGTCAGCCCGGATCCGAGCACGGTCCTGTCGGTGCTCTTCCCTCCCGACCAGGCCGCCGCGGAACGGATCTACACGATCGGCATCTTGCGCTATCCGGACTTCTATCAAGCCTCGCGTGCCGTTACCTCCGCCCAGGGGCTGGCGGTCCAGCAGTGGATCGCGGGGAATGACCCAGCCGGACGGCAGCTCGGGCAGCTCAGGCTCCCCACGTTGGTGGCGGACGGAACCGAGGACCAGCTCGATCCGGTCGCCAACGACCGGCTGCTCGCCGACACCATCCCGGCCGCGAAACTGATCCTCTACCCCGACGCGGGCCACGCCTTCTTGTTCCAGGACTTGGCGAGCTTCCTGCACGCCGTGCAACAATTTCTGACCTGAGTCGCAATCTGAAACTAGCAATCTTTTTCAAGAAGTTGTTGTACACTTACTCGCGTGGCGGACTGGGGTTTTCTGACCAACCACGCCCGGGTCCTGTTGCACATCGCCCACGACCCAGGCGCGAGACTGCGCGACATCGCGGCCAGTCTGGGTATCACCGAGCGCCGCGCCCACGGCATCATCTCCGACCTGGTCCAGGCCGGCTACGTGATCACCCAGAAAGACGGCCGTCGCAACCGCTATCAGGTCCAGGCTCATCTGCCGGTACCCGAGCCCGGCACCAGGGAGCCGGCCGTCGGCGAGGTCGTCGCCCTCTTCGCGGCCCGGCACCAAACCGGAACCGAGCCCGTCCAGGCGAGTGATCGCGATGCCAGCGGCGCCCGCCGGGCGCGAACTCCCTGACCTGACGGGCACCCCATCCGCGGCGCGCCAGGACTAGGGCTCGTGGCCCACCGGCCCCGCACTATGGGATCGGGGTGCCACCATGCCCGGGATCGCGGGTGCACCATGGCGCCGCCAGGTTCGCCTCCGCGCGCCTGGCTCGCCCCGCAGACCCCAGCCGCCCCGCAGACCTCTGCAGCCCCAC
>Ga0302177_10004132_pt1 | contig 10118 bp, 3 predicted proteins | sample I_Palsa_E1_2_FD_198780 | JGI IMG/M metagenome (GOLD analysis project Ga0302177, IMG submission 198780) | Peat permafrost microbial communities from Stordalen Mire near Abisko, Sweden - I_Palsa_E1_2 | ecosystem: Environmental > Terrestrial > Soil > Palsa > Peat permafrost | place: Sweden: Abisko... | reverse complement strand
TAGTCGACCAGGCTAGTATCGTATTCCCCGTTTTGCGCAGTCAGCGTAACCGTGTTGCTCCCCGGCTGCAGCACTCCCGCCGGAATGCTCACGCTTAGAGTTCCCTGCGCCTGGCCGGTGAAAATCACGTCCCCCAGCGCGGTTCCGTTCAGCACTACAGCAACGTCATGGGGGAAGGCCGTAACCACGCCCTGCAGTGCCACTTCAAGATTTGCCGTCTGCGTGGAAGTCGTGCTGAGATGCGGCAGATCGAGCACCTGCTCCACGGGAGTCGGCGAAACCAGCGGGCCAAAAAAGTTTTCTCCATTCGTGGTCAGCAACGCCGCAAAGTAAATGGTGTGCTGCTGCAGTTCCACCGTCGCCGGATAACTTGCCGGAGGCTGGTTCGATCCCGACGAAATCCCGATCTGCGGAATTCGCGCCCCTCGAGTTTCGCCCGCCACCAGCCAGTAAACTCGTGTGCCCGAGAAAACCGTATCAATCCCTGTCCCGTAGAAATTGATCGCCGCCTGCGGCCCGAATCCGCCCTCACCCGCCGTCGCTCCCGTGATCTGAATCGGTTGCTCCGTCGCCTCCGCATACAGATGCAGCAGCGCCGGATCCACATTCGGATCAAGCCCAGCCTTCACCAGGTCCGGCTGCGCCACGCGATACCAACCCTCATGCTGCACATAAATCTTCACCGCCGGATGCGCCGCCAGCTCAAACTGTTTCTGCAACTGCGCCGGCGTCCGCGCCGCAGCCATCGGCAATGTCTCTACACGATGACTCGTCTCACTTTCCCGCGACGCAGGCAGCGCCTGATTCATCTGGCTCACCATCCGGGTGTCAGCTGCAACTGCGTCGCTCCCCGTCTGAACTCCCGTCGAGGCAGTAACCGGCCCATGCATGGTCCGCGTCCCGTTCACGTCCATGTCTTCCAGCCAGTAAGCGTCGCCCGCAACTCCCGCCGCAGCATCGATCCACGCATAAGTCCGGCCCGCGTGCTTCGGCAGCGCTCCGCTCATCAGCAGCGCCGACCCTGCAATCATCGAAGGATTCATCCGCACCCGGTTTCCGCCCTGCTCGCGGTACACATTGAATCCCAAGTTGTGTGCCTCGCCGCCCGTCTTCCACGTCAGCACCACGCGGCTCGCCCCATTCTTATCCGTGCCAATATGCGCCGAGAACGACTGCAACGTAATCTTTGTCGGATACGTAATCGTCTCCGTCTGCGTCGAAGTATTGTTCGTGGGGTTCGGATCCGTCTGATCCGCCGCGACCGTCGCCGTGTTCGTTACCACACCGGCAGCATTCGGAATCGTTAGAATCGAAATCGTCGCCGTAGCCGCGTTCGCCATGGTACCCAGCAGGCAGGTCACCGTTCCGCCGGCTTCGGAACAAGATCCCTGGGTTGTGCTGGTCGAAAGATACGTCACTACCGAGGGCAGTGTGTCCGTCACCGTCACATTCGTCGCCGACGCTGGACCGTTATTCGTCACCGTCAGCGTGTAGGTCAGCGGAGTTCCTTCCGTCACCGGATTCGGAGTACCGATCTTAACGATAGCCATGTCGGCGCTGTTGGCGTTGGCCACGACCACGGTTGCGCTCGCACTGTTGCTCGTGATCCCGGTGACCATGTTCGTTGTGTTGGCCGTCGCCGTGTTCGTAATGTTCGTCCCCGAAGGCGTTCCCGTATTCACCTGCAGTATCAGCGTAAAGCTCGCAGTGCCGTTCACCGCGAGCGCGCCGCTATCAGTGCACGTAATAGTGCCGGTCCCGCCCACTGGAGGTTTGGTGCCGCAAGTCCATCCCGCAGGGGGCGTCATCGACTGGAAGTTCGTGTTCGGTGGCGTGACCTCCGTAAACGTCATCCCGGTTGCCGTCGCCGCCGGACCGTTATTCGTGACGCTCTGCGTATAAGTCACATTACTTCCCGCCGCGACCGAAGTCGGGGAGGGCGTATTGGTAGTGATCAAATATGCCTGGGTCGCGGTGGCAACCACGTCGGCCGCAGTTGCGCTGTTATTGTTCAGGTTAGGATCAGTGACCGAAGAGCTGACAGTTGCCGTTTCGTTGATCGCTGTCCCAGAAGCCGTGCCCGTATTCACTTTCACCACAAACGTAATCGTCGCGGGCGCGCCGGGCGCTAAACTTGGATCGGTGCAGATGAAGGTCGCTAGTGTGCAAGTCCATCCTGCAGGCCCGCTCAGCGACACCGCGGCCGTGTTCGCCGGCAGCGCATCGTTCAGGGTCACCGAAGCAGCCGCGCTGGGCCCATTATTCGTCACCACCTGCGTATAAGTAATATTGTTGCCCGCCTGCACTGGAACTGGGCTCGCGCTATTCGTCACCGCCAGGTCTGCCGAGTCTGCGACCTGGATACTCACCGTCGCGCTATTGTTGCCACCGTTCGGATCGGCCGTCGTAGAGGAGACTGAATCCGTCTGCGTGATCGTGCCCGCCGCCGTGGTTGTCCCTACTGTAACCACGAACGTAAAGTTCGCCGTCGTGTTGGCGGCCATCGTTGTCGTGTCCGTACAAGTGCGCGTCGCCAGCACACAGGTCCATCCCGCCGGCCCGATCAATGACACGCCCGTAGTTCCGGCAGGAAGCGTTTCCGTGAACACCGGAGCATTCGCCGTAGCCGGTCCACCGTTGGTCACACTCTGCGTATAGGTGATGTTATTTCCGGCAGTCACCGGATTGGGACTGCCCGAGTTCGTCACGCTCAAATCGGCCTGCGTCCCCGACGCCACTGCGATAGTCACCGTCGCCGAATTATCCGCGGTATTTGAATCGTGCGTCGCGCTGGCGCCCGTAACGGTGTCGGTAATAATGGTTCCTGCTGCCGTCCCCGCCGCTACTTTATATACAGCGGTAATCGTTCCCGTCGAACCCGGCGGCACGCTGGGGTTCGTGCAACTTACCGGCCCCGTGTTCGGACAAGTCCACGTTCCTCCGCCCGTGGTCACCGCCGCCACCGAAACAAACGTCGTGTTCGCTGGCGTCGGCTCCGTCAAGGTTGCGGTGCTGCAGTTGCTGGGACCGGAGTTGTACACCGTCTGCGTATAAGTGATGTTCGCCCCAGCCGCCACCGGACTTGGTGTCCCGCTGTTGGTTACAATCAGATCGCAAACATCGCTCACGTTGGTGACGACCATCGTCGTACTCGTATTCACCGAGTTCGATGCCGACAGCGTCGAAGTCGCCGTAATCGCGGCGGCTGTCACGGTCGGCGCAACGTTTACTACGACCACAATATCCGCCGCATCTCCCACCGCGAAAGTCGGATCCGTACAAACAACGTTTCCCGTCGCGCCCACCGCCGGCGTCGTACAGGTCCAACCCGCCGGCGCCAGCACCGACTGGTAGGTGGTGTTCGCCGGAGTCCCCTCGGTGAAGTTTGCAGTCGTTGCCGCCGCCGGACCATTGTTGATCACCGTCTGCGCATAAGTTATGTCGTTCCCCGCCAGCACCGTGCCCGGCGCCCCCGCCGTGCTCAACACAAGATTCGCCTGCGTAGCCGTCGCAACTACATCATTCGCCACTGCAGAACTCGCTCCATACGACTGGTTCGTGGCGTTCACCGTCGCCGTGTTCGCAATAGCCGTTCCGCTCGCCGTTCCCGCTTTCACCAGGTAAATCACGGTAAACGTTCCCGAAACGCCCGCGCCCACGCTCGGATTTGAGCAAGGCGTGGTCGGAAAACCGGTGCAAGTCCATCCCGCCGGTGGCGTTACCGAAACAAATGTCATATTCGCTGCCGGCGTAATCGCCTGGCTGAACGAGCCGCCCGTCGCCGCCGTCGTCCCTGTATTCGTCACCACTTGCGTATAAGTAATGTCAGTCCCGGCCAGCACCGGAACCGGCGTGCCCACATTGGTCACCGAAAGGTTCGGCCCGGTCGCACCCACAATCGTGCTCACCGAAGCCGTATTGTTCGAGGAATTCGGATCCAGCGCCGACGAGCCCACCGTCACAGTTTCGCCAATCACAGTTCCGTTCGCGGTTCCCGCCGTCACCTTCACCACCATGGTGAACGTGCCCGCGGTCACAGCCGCCATGTCGGCATTGGTACACACCACGTTACCCGTCGCTCCCAATCCGACGTTCAGGCAACTCCATCCCACTGGCGCCGCCAAAGACACCAGCGTCGTGTTCGCCGGAATCGTCGCCACCAGGGTTGCGTTGTCCGCCGCGCTCGGTCCGCTATTCGTCACAACCTGCGTATAAGTAATGTTGGAACCGGCCGCGACCGTCGGACTGGGCGAGCCCGCATCGGTCACACTCATGTCGGCGCTCGAAATTACGTTGGCCGTATCCGTCGCCGTGTCGTTCAGCAGGTTCCCTTCTCCTCCGCCGCCCACCACCACCGTATTCGTCACCGTCGCCGGAGCGGACTGCAGTACGCTGGCGGTCAGCGTGATCGATGCATAAGCCGCGCCCGCCGCCAGCGAATCCGACCGTACACAACTCACCGTCTGCCCTGAAATCGAGCACGTCCATCCCGTTCCCGCCGCACTCACCGGACTCAGTCCCAGCGGCAGCGTATCGTTGACCGTCACCACCCCGCTGGTCGCGCCCAGCGTACTCACGTTCGAAGCCGTGATCGTGTAGCTCGCCGTTGACCCACGCGTAAAGCTCCCCACATGGCTCTTGCTGATCGTCATGTCCGGGGCACAAAACGCTGCCGACTGCATCCCGGTCACCTGCGACAGCGTCGCGTTGGTCGCCGTTGTTCCCGCCGCTCCCGGCGTGGCTCCGTACGGGACTCCGGGATTTTCCGTCAACCCGTTCGCCCCGCCAGTCACACTAATGCCTGCCGGCGTTCCGGAAACCAAAATCACGCCACCACCGCCACCCCCTCCCGGACCATGCCGGTTCGCCAACGTATAAGGTTCGCTTTCCCACGCATTGCCGCCTCTGCCGCCATTCGCCTGCAAGGTCAGTCCGCTCTCCCCGCCGTTCGCAGCAAGTACGACGATCGTTCCGCCCGCCCCGCCGCCGCCGCCCGCATCATTGGAAGTTCCGTTGTAAGCAGCCGCGCCATTCGCAGTCAGCGTTCCGACGCCCGTCAGACTGTCGGTGCGAATAAAAATCATTCCCCCGCCCGCAGCTCCACCGCTGGCCTGATTATCTCCGTCGGAATTGTTTCGCGTTCCCGCGCCGCCTCCACCACCCATCGCAATACGGTCAATGGTCGCGGGAAACGAAGATCCCCCCGCGCCACCCGTACTCAAATTGGAGTTCCACGAATCCCCGCCGAATCCTCCGGCTCCTCCATTCCCCCCGCCGCCACCGCCCGCGTTATCGTCATTCGCACCTGGGTCAGCGTCCGTGCCACCACCGCCCGCATTCCCAGGCGCTCCGCGCGCCATACTGCCATCCGTCCCGGCGGTGCCGCTCGGATAGCCGCTCGTAGTCTGCAAGTACGTGTCATTCGACTCGACCCACTCGGGCGTTCCCGCCACGCCCTCACCCTTGGCGGCATCCACGCCGGCTTCGGCAACGCCTGCGTACGTCGTGGGCGAAGTGTGCCAATAATCCGTATTCGCGCCGGTCGCTCCCGTCAATTCCAACCCGGCGCCGCCTCGGAAACCCTGCCCGTCCACCACCACCGACCCGCCACCCAAATTCAACTGTCCCGCAATATCCAACGCGACGATTCCGCCCGTGCTTCCGTTCCATGTCGTCGCTACCAGCGCCCCCACCGTCGCGGACAAATATTGCGGCACCAGCACAACCTGGTACGTGCTGAGTCCCTTAGTCGCCGACGCCGCGGCCGCCGTGTACCCGAACACCAATCCATTGGTCGGCCCCGCCCCTTTGATCGGCACCGACCCGCCTGCAATTGGCCCCGTTGCCGTCACGAATTCATAATTTCCCGCATTGTTGATCGTCGTAAAACCTGCGCCCGTATATCCGTTGCCGTAAGCGACAGTATTCGAATCGTTGATGCTGGCATCCTGCATCTGCACCACCAGCAGCAGGCTGCCGTTCGCAATCGTCCCTCCCGCTCCCGTCGCGGTGCCCACCGGAATGGAAGTCGCTCCCGCTGCAACACTCGCCGTTCCCGGATAGTACGTATTAATGACCCCGCTGAGCGTTCCCCCCGCATTGAGCGTGGCGCCGGAACAAACCAGGCTCACCACCGGAGCCAGTGAGACGTAAGTATTGTTTCCAGTATTCGGATCGGGAGGCGCGCCCGAGTCACTGACCTTTGCCGTGTTCTGATAAAAGCCCGCCTTCGTCGTCGACACCTTCACCGCGATCGTCGCCGTCGCTCCGCTGGCAAACGGAGTTGGCAAAGTGCAATTGATTGTGGTGCCGGTCACGCACGTCGTTCCCGAGCTCGCCGTAACCGACACGATCGCCAGCCCTGTGTCGGCATAAGTATCGGTCAACGTAACCGCATTCGCGGCCGACGGGCCGTTGTTAAAAACTGTGATGTTGTAAGTGGAGTCCTGCCCCAAGGCCACCGCGCTAACGCTGGTCGTAACTCCAATATCCGCTGAGGTGGGATTGATCCCCACACCCCCCAGCGACCAGTTCGATGTGCCATTAAAAGTCTCCGACATCGGCACACTCGGCGCACCCGATCGCGTACTGCCCCATCCAGTCACGTCGGGAGAAGCCGTATTCCCGCTGTTCAGGTTCCACTGCTGGACCTGCGTGCCCAGGCCCACAGTCACCGTCTGATTTCCGCCGGTGGCCAGCGTGTCCATCACCAGTCCATTGACGACGGTGGGTATATCCAGCTGCGAATAAGTACCTGCGGCGCCATCCGCCGAAACAAATGTCCCCAAAGGGACAGTCTGATCCACCCCCGTAAATGTCGTCGCGCCCGCCGCAACCCCCACCGTCCCTCCCCCGGGATCGTTCAGCGTTACAGCAATCGTCAGATTCGTCCCCGATGCCGGAGCGAGCAGATACCACATCTCTACGCGACGCGTGTTCCCGGCATCATTGTGCGCTCCCAGAAGAGTCATCGCCGTGCCGTTGTAGGTCATCCCACTGATCGCGGCAGTGGCGGAGTTCGTGATGTTCATCGAGATGCCAACAATCAGCAACCGATTCGCTGCCGCCGTGGTCGTGTGAGTAAAGTCGCCAGTGCCCGAGCCCGCGAACTCGCCCGCGGCCGAAGTCGAAGCATCCACCGCAACTTGCGCCCATGAATACGGCGCCCCCAGCAGCACCCAAAGAAAACCAAGAAGTCCCAGCGCGATTCGCGATCGCTTACGCGAAATATTGTGCGAAGTCCGGTGTGAAGTCCGGTGTGAACTCTCGCACGAACTCTCGCGTGATGTCAGGCGACATGCTTCGCGCGATGTGTTGCAAGATGTGTCGAGAGACGTTTCGTGAGATGTTTCGTGAGATGCGTCGTGAGATGTTTCGGGAGACTTTTCGCGCGATATGTCGTAGGCAGGATCGTTCGTGGCACTCGGTGCCCTTCCCGATCTCGCGCTGTTCCAGATTCTCGCCACCACCCGTTGCCCGCGCGCCGCGCCACGCAGCAAATGTCCGCCGGGGCCCCGGAACTTCACCGGCAAGCTTTTCCCTCCCACTCGCACTTCTTTGGCCACCGCCAAACCCAAAATCTCTTCCCCGCTCACCGCCGGATCATCCTGCTCCCCACAATCACCCCGCGTGATAAATACATCGCACTCCGCATCCGCCACCACCAGCCGGTGCAGCCGAAACCCCATCTCACCCTTTACCAGAACAATGTCTCCCCGCCGCAACTCCGCCAGCAGCGCCGCTTTCACGATCACCATCTCGCCGTCGCGAATCGCCGGAGACATGCTCGCCCCCCGCGCCTGAAACCGAATCCCCGTTCCCGACCGAAGCAACTCCCGACTAAGGCACTCAAACCCCCGCGACCACCCACGATCCTCAACAAAATTCCGAACCGACCGCGCCGCCCGCCCAGCGTCGTCATCCCAAGCGAACTTGTCATCCCAAGCGAAGTTGTCATCCCGAGCAACGCGAGGGACCTCGGTTTCCGCGTGATGTCCCTGTGTTCTGTCATCCTGAGCGGAGTGACTGCCCCGCGAAGCGGAGTAGTCACGCAGTCGAAGAGCCTGCCCTGAGTGTGCCGAAGGGACCCCATGCCCGCCAGCGCCATCACCGCCTTCTAAAGGAGTCCCCACCACCGCCTCAGCCCCACCCGCGAGCCCTTCGTTGAGCGATCCCTCAATCACAGAATTCCAGAATCCTCTCCACCGCCGCCTCCGCAGGCTCAAACGCATAGTGGTAGACCGGCACCGCGCCCACCAGTTCGTGCAAAAACTCCAGCGCCGACTCCACATACTCATGCCGGTGAAACGGCACAAAACTCCGCGCAAACAATTCCCCCACCGCCTGGCTCGGAGAAAGCCGCGTCACCACATTCCCCCGCCCATGCTCCAAAACAAAAATCCGCCCCAGCGGCGCACTCCCCGGCGATGCATACATCGCCTCACCGTGCCACGGCGTCCCATACATCCTCATCCCGCAACTTTTCTTAGTTTTGTCATCCTGAGCGAAGTGATTCGTTCGCGAAGCGGACGAGTCACGCAGTCGAGGGACCTGCTGTTCGTCGGCGCCACCCGTAGCCCCGCTAGGCGTTTTCACCTCGGACCCGCCCCCATCCCTCCGCACAATAATCCGGTCATCACTCAAAACCTCAACATCCTCCCGCGCCGTCCACAACCGCGTAGTCGTACTCTTCCCCGCCCCCGAATGCCCCACAAACAGATTCCCCACCCCATCCTCCCGAACAATCCCGCACCCATGCAACTCAATCCCCTTCTCCTGCGTAAGCCGATGCATGATCAACAGCTCATCCAGGGGATACTCCAAGGGATCTGGAGTGATGGGGATGTCAGCAAAAGACTCCTCGCTCATCTGCAAGGTGGCGCGGCAAAAATTGCTGTCGACAAACAGGCGCTTGTGTGGAGCCTTGCCCGGCAACGGATACCCGAAGTCGAACTGAAGCTCCTCCTGTCCTTCATAGAGTCGCCAGGCGGCACCGGAATCGAAGAGCTTTCGACCCGGCATTTGAGGAAGATCGCTGATCCACTCAATGCGAATGCCAATATCGTAAGAAGCCGCCGCGAGATGGAATGGTTTTAGCTGCGGACCAAGGAGCACGTCCTGCTCGCGTGAGCCAGCGATTCCGACCGACACTCCGCCCACACAGAAACCACTGCGATACGGTGCCCAGGATTCCTGGCGCGACACGTTTCGCCAACAGTCGGTATCCTCTCTGACCTGGGATTCCACGCCTTCCCCCTGTACTACGATCCTTGGTTGGGGCATCCCCCGAAGATCTGTTGGCACGATCCGTTCATCCCGCCACCTGTCGCAGTCTTGCAATGCCCAAGAACTGCCTCCTCTGGGCGCAGACTAATCGTCGTCAATTGCGGCGGATCATACTTTTTTTTGCTGTCGGGTTGAGTCAATCTGTTGTCCATCTATCCCTCCACCGGATCAGCCTAGTGACTCCCACAGCTCCCGCAGCCCCCAGCCGTTACCGTCGGGTTGTTCAAGATCGGCAAAATCTGCCCTGGCCCGACCCAGCCTTCCACGTCGATTTCCCTGCTTACGATCCGGCGCGCCGATTCCGTCATTGCCTCATACTCATTTCCGCCTGCGCAGAACTCGCAATCCCCGTGCGCTGGAACTTCCACCCCGACAGTGGCCGCCCGCAAATGAGCGACATGGCAAAGAAACTCCACCGGGCTCTCGCGATCCCCATTTTCCAGTTCACCGTTCGCAGGACACATCCCGCACAGCGACTGGATGCGACACTCAACACACTTCGTCATTCGCGTCCGCTTCCGACTTCGCAGTTGCAGGAGAGATTCCTCCCAAACCTCCTTTACTCCCGAGCCTCGAATCCCAAAGGTCTCCTGCTGCGAAATCACGCAGATGCCAATCTCCCCGTACGCATTGATCGCGAAGGAATTCATTCCTCCGCCGCAGAAATACATCGTGTCGATGAGCGACAAACCCGATGGCTTCTCTAGATCATGCTTCGCCAACCTCAGATATTCATTACTGGCCTTCGGCATGCTCATATCCAGCGCCACCACTTCCTCCGGCGTCAGCCTTACCGCCAGCGGACTCTGCGAACAATCAATCCGCGGACTAAT
>Ga0302177_10004129_pt1 | contig 10119 bp, 10 predicted proteins | sample I_Palsa_E1_2_FD_198780 | JGI IMG/M metagenome (GOLD analysis project Ga0302177, IMG submission 198780) | Peat permafrost microbial communities from Stordalen Mire near Abisko, Sweden - I_Palsa_E1_2 | ecosystem: Environmental > Terrestrial > Soil > Palsa > Peat permafrost | place: Sweden... | reverse complement strand
GGGCAACCTCGCAACCACCCTCTACAGCAGCTCCACCCTTGCCAGCGATGCCGCCGGCAATGCCGTCAAGTTCGTAGAGCCCGTGATCGCCAATGGCAAGGTCTATGTGGGCGGCGCCGGCACGCTCACCGTCTACGGAGTGCTGCAGTAGGAAAAACGCCGGCAAGAGGATGAATCCTCTTCCGCGCCCCCTCAACGCATCAAGGCTTTGGCGTAGAAATTCGTGCGCAAATACATCGGAAATCGATCGGGATTGGCCACCGCGAGCATCCAGCGCCCCGCCGGGCCGAAGTAGTCGCGCATCTTGGATTTGAAATACTCGTTGACCACCGGAATGTCAAAGAACGAGAGCTCAAATCCATTCCTGGAGAAACGTCGCTTCATCTGCCAATAGCTGTGCAACGCGCAGTGATCCTGTGTGAGCGTCCGGTAACTCGTAATCGGGCCAGTATGAAACTTCTTCCACTGCCGCAACAGCTCGAACGGAATGTTCGTCCATTTGTTGGGCGTCTGTAGAAAATAACTCCCGCCGGGTCTTAGTACTCGGCGTACTTCCTTGAGATGGCGGTCGCTGTCGCGGATATGCTCAAAGACATCGAAGCTGAGGACGGCGTCAAAAGAGCGGTCCGCAAAGGGCAGACTGTCCCCGGATGCAACTGAAACCGGCAGCTGCGCGTGGGGCGCTACGCAATACGCAAGGGCGCTGGCATCGACGTCGACGCCGGCAACCACATGGCCAGCCTTTTGCAGATATCCCAATATCGCACCCTTACCGCAGCCGATCTCGAGCACTCGCGTCGCGGCTGTTGTCAGGCCCGCGCGGCGCAGAAACTCAAGGTTGGACTCGTAATTGCCCCAAGCCACCCGATCCCATTCGGCTTCGACGAGTTCGGTGTTCTGCGTGACGTCCACTAGCTGTTCAAGGACCTGTGGTTGATACCGTGCCTGAACGGCGCGTGCTTGACAGCCGCTCGCAGGGCCGCCCGGGGTCGCGAAGGGCGCAAGCTCTACAGAGCGCCGCGCGCTGCGCGCCCTGCCCTCCAACGTCTTCGCGGCCGCGCTTGCACATCAAAAATCTGCGCCATCTGATTTGCGTGCACCGGACTATAACGTGCGCGCAGATAAATTCAATCGTTCAAACATCCGCAGATTGTTATGTACGCTCGCCGCGCCGACTTTGAAAGCCTCTGAAAAACCACCCGCGTCGGGCGCGCTGTGGGCGGACGCTTCGAGTCAATTCTGGCGGTCGCATCATTTGTGAATCGCGCTGCCTGCGTTGCGCCCCCGGCGTGCGCGGCTCTCGCGAGGCGCTATTTTCTTCGCGCCGAGGCGGCGGACCATCCTCGACAGCCGTTGAGAAACAGGGTGACGACGTTCTCCGTCCACGCGTCAAGCTCGGCTGGCGTCAAGGGCGCGCCCAGGCCCATGGCACGCCGCTGCGGGTGAGCAACAACCATGACCAGAAACTGCTCCGCCGCGAAGGCACGGGCCTCGATGGTGAAGCGCGGATCGCGATACTCTCCGGCGAGCAGGTTGCCAATTAACGCCTTCGCCTCTTGCGTCGCACTCTCAGCGTGCACCAGACGGACGAGCTTGGGAAAACGCGCCGACTCGGCGGTGACAAGGCGGTGCAGCGCGAGCGCGCGCGAGGACAGCGCAGCGCGCAGGATGAGGCCGGCGAGGCGGCGCAAGACATCGTGCAAAGTCGCACCCTCGATGAGGGGGACTTCGGGCGGCGGGCGCAGCTGCTCGATAATTGCGTGGACGACTGCGGCAAATAGCGCCGCCTTATCGTTGAAGCGATGGTAGAACGTTCGCTTGGAGATGCCGGCGCGTACGGCCACCGCTTCGATGGTCGTCGATCCGTAGCCCTCGGCGAGGAAAAGCTCGGTCGCGACTTCTAATATTCGCTCGCCCAAACGCAGGGCCGCTGTGCGCGAAGGTCTTCCGCCACGTCGCACTTTGGCGGTCGGCGAGCGCCGATCCTCAGCGACGGCGATAAGCGAACCTGCCCGATTGGTAGGAGACGTGGGCACCGTGAGCGCCAGTGTAGCGCGAGCGTGGCGGATAGTAACCGCGCGCAGGCTCATAGCGGGGCGCAGAGCGCGCATACGAAACCGCAGGTCGATAGTAGCCTTGGGGTCCTGCGTAATACGGCGCCGGCGCGCCGTAGTAGGTTGGCCGCGGATAGTAACCGGGTGCCCCGCCATAGCTCGGCGCCGGCGGATAGGGCCCGGCTGGTTGACCCGCCGACGATGCGACGGCTAGCGGCAGGGTCGCAAGCCCCACGGCAGCCGCGACCAAGTGGCGCCCCAGTAACCAAGGCAGGAAGAGCCCCGCCGCGGCGGCAGGTGTGATCGGAGCGAAAGCGAGCGCGGCCACGCTGGCCGCGGCAATGACCGGTTTCTTAAGCCCAAGCATGATTGATTTCCCTCTTGTGTGTGAAACAAGCCTCGCTTGATTAACACTACGCTTCTGTGAATCGCAACGCAACGGTACCGTTGCGTTTCATGCCGATTACGCTGCCCAGCCCGAGCCGCTGCTAGGAGGCAAATCAGGTCACTCGCCTGCCGGGACTTGCTCACGAATGGGCAACACCCAAGTACCGGCCAGTGCCGCCGCCCCATTCACGCAAGTAGCAGGGTCCCGAAGCGGCCCCGTTTCGAGGCGGAGGCACGAATGATTTGAAGCTTCTCCGGTAGCCGCGACCGGAAGGTCTGCAAGACGAGCATCCGCGGGGGGGAGCTTCTTCTTCGCCAAGCGCTCAAGGGATGTGAACTACCGATGTGCCGTGCCCCGGCGCACGGCGCACTGCGGTATAGTGAAGAGCATCCCAGAAAAAGAACCGCGGGCGGACGATGAGCTACATCGATGGCAATCTTCTTCCAGGGGAACAGGTGGTCTATCGGACCCGCCTGCACTGGCTGCTCTTCATGACACCCGTGCTTTTCACGGTCATCGTGTTACTGCCAATTGCCTGGTTGCTCGCAAATGGCACGTGGAGTCACTACACCTGGGTACCCCTCGCTATCGGCCTGCTTATTTTGCTTGCGACCTACGTCAAGCGCCAGAGCTCCGACTTCGCTGTCACCAACAAGCGCGTAATGATGAAGGTGGGCGTGTTCAGTACGCGCTCCATCGAGCTGGTACTCAACAAGGTCGAAGCCATTGCCGTGAATCAAACGTTGATGGGACGGATCTTCGGTTACGGCGACATCGTAGTAACCGGCAGTGGCGGCACCAAAGAGGCGTTCTCCCACATACAAGGTCCGCTTGCATTTCGTAGAGCGGTGCAATCGGTCACCGACGTGCACACAAGTCCCGCGCAATCCGCTGCTCCTGCGGCCGGGAGTATCGAACAGTAGCAATCGCCGTGCTGCGCCAATCGACACGAGCAGCGCGCTTCCCTGTAGGTGCGGCGGTTGAACTTACGGATCTCGAGCGAAATCCCTACCCGATATTCGCGCGTCTGCGCACGAGCGAGCCCATCAGCTGGTTGGCGGCACTGAACATGTGGTACGTCACCCGGTACGAGGATGTTCGCGCCATCATTTTGGACACTGCACGGTTCACAACCGTATCCGAACACTCGCTGTTGCTCGACACCTTCGGTGTGCACTTGCTCACGACCGAGGGCGCCCTGCACGAGCGCTACCGTCTGGCCGTTCAGCCGCACTTCACCGCAAGCTTCATCCGCAATCATCTTGAGGCCTCGATTCGGGCCGCCGCAGCAGGACTGGTAGAAAGGTTTCGCTTGGCCGGCAGGGCCGAGCTGCGCGGAGCTTTTGCTCGTCGGCTGCCGATTCAGGCAATGCTTATTGCATGCGGGTTACCGTTGGACGCCGAACCGCACATCCGCCGATGGTACGACGGATTCGAAGCTGCGCTCGCGAACTTCACGCGTGATCCGCCCGTGCGACTTCGCGCGCAGCACGACGTTGCTGCGCTTCACGAGTTCCTGGAGTCCGCAATGCGGGCCGCAACCAGTAGGCGCGATGAGTCGCTTCTTGGAGCTCTAGTGAATGCGCCAGCCGCTACGCGACTCGCCGCCGATGAAATCAAGCGCAATCTCTCGATCATTCTCTTCGGCGGCATTTCGACGGTCGAAGCGCTGATTCTCAACACCCTGTGGGCCTTGTTCGAGCATCCGGCCGTGCTCAACCGGCTGCGCTCCGATTTGACGCTACTGCCTCAGGTGCTCGACGAGCCATCCGGTGGCTGAGCCCCGTGCAGTCGGCAACCCGTCACGTCGCAGAAGATTGCGATTTCGCGGGCGTGCGCCTTGAGGCCGGTGCAATCGTCAATTGCATGCTGGGTGCCGCCAATCGAGATCCGGCGGTATTTCCCGACCCAGATCGCTTCGACATCGGGCGCCCCAACCTGTGGCGCCATCTCGGCTTCGCTACCGGACCGCACAGCTGTGTGGGATTCAATCTCGCGAAGGCAGAAGCGCGCATCGCGATCGAGGAGCTGCTCACTCTGTTGCCGCAATTCACGCTCGTTGGGTCGGAAAGCGGTCCCTTGAAGGGCTACGAATTTCGCCAACCAGCGGCGCTCACGATCGGTTGGTAGAATGGACCAATCGCAAGACTTGCGGACGGTCGGAGTGAAATAGCTCGATGAGTTCAGAAGCATTGAAGAAGACACTCGCGGCGCTGCATGACGAACTCAGCCGCGCCTCGACGCTCGATGCGAAATCCCGCCAGCTGCTGCGGGACGTTATGCGCGACGCCGAGAGGCTTGGACCGTCATCCGCCTCCGCAACTGACACGTTGCACGGCCATCGTCTGGAGGAACTTGCTGTCGGATTCGAGATTGAACATCCGACCCTGGCAGCCGGGCTGCGCCAACTGATCGATCTGCTAGCGCAGGCCGGTCTGTAGAGTGCAGGCTGCGGCGCTCGGCGACGGCTGCCAATAGCGAGCGCAATGCTACGCAATGCTCAGGTGTGAAAACACGAGCAGTATTGAACGTCAGCGAGCAAGTTGAGACGAGCGAATGTGACTACGACCGGCAAGTCGGATCCGGGTCAACGCGCCCCCTCGGGGCAGGCCGCGCCGCTGCCAGGTGGCGCTTTTCGCCATCCCGCCTTCACGGTGATCTGGATCGCGACGGTCGTCTCCAACGTCGGCACCTGGATGTACAACGCCGCATCTGGCTGGCTGATGGTGAGCCTCGATCCCAACCCACTCGTCGTGTCACTGGTCCAGGTCGCCACCAGCCTGCCGATGTTTCTCTTCGCGCTGCCCGCCGGGGCGCTTGCCGACATCGTCGACAAACGAAGATTCCTAATCGCCCTCGAAGGGGCAACGACACTCGTATCCGCGGTTTTCGCTGCTCTGGTTGGGTTCGGACACGTCACTCCGACCGTGCTCCTCCTCTTTATGTTCCTCATCGGGGCCGGTGGTGCCCTGACCGCACCGGCCTGGCAGTCAATCGTTCCCGACTTGGTGCCAGCTCAGGATCTCATGCCGGCTGTCGCCGCCAATAGCGTCGGCATCAACATTAGTCGCGCAGTGGGTCCGGCGCTGGCCGGCACGACCATTGGGCTCCTGGGGATCGCAGCACCGTTCTGGGTCAACGCAATCAGCAATGTCGGCGTCATCGGCGCGCTGCTGTGGTGGCATGCGCCACATACAGCGACGAGTCGCCTGCCACTCGAGCGATTTACGAGCGCCGTAGTTACGGGGCTCCGCCATGCGCGCCACAACCGGCACTTGCGCGCGACCTTGGTGCGCGCGGTCGCCTTCTTCTTGTTCGCTAGCGCCTATTGGGCGCTGCTGCCGCTCGTGGCGCGTACCCGCCTTGGCGGTGGACCGGAACTCTACGGCGTCCTCCTCGGCGCAATCGGCGCAGGGGCCATCGCAGGTGCGTTTTTGCTGCCGTGGGCCAAGGCAAAGCTCGGGCCGGATCTCATGGTGGCCGCCGGGACTATCGGCACCGCGGGCGCGCTCGCCTTATACGGACTTGCTCGGGGCCCCATCGGCGGCCTCGTCGCAAGCGCTGTCGCCGGAGCGTCCTGGATCGCGGTTCTGGCGAATCTCAACGTATCTGCTCAAGTGGCGCTGCCCAATTGGGTGCGCGGGCGCGGCCTCGCTCTATTCGTAACCGTATTCTTCGGCACGATGACGCTTGGCAGCGCCGTCTGGGGAGAGGTGGCAAGCGCCGTCGGTCTACCGCTGGCACATTTCCTCGCAGCGACCGGAGCCCTGCTCGCAGTGCCGCTGACATGGCGAAGGAAGCTGCAGACGGGCGCTGGCGTTGACCTCACGCCCTCGATGCATTGGCCTGCACCTGTCGTGACCGGCGACATCGACAGCGACCGAGGTCCGGTTCTCGTGACCATTGAATATCGACTTGCTGCCGATAAGGATCGCCAGGCGCTGCTCGCGGCTCTCGAGAAGCTGTCACAAGAGCGGCGCCGCGACGGCGCTTATGACTGGGGCGTCTTCGAAGATGCTGCAGAGGAACTGCGATTCCTGGAAACCTTCCTGGTCGAATCCTGGCTGGAACATCTGCGCCAACACGAACGCGTGACGAATGCCGATCGAGTGCTCCAAGAGCATATCAACCACCTCCTCGCACAAACACCGGAGGTGCGGCATTTTGTCTCCCCGCACCAATTAGGCAACGATCAAAGTGCGCAGCGCAGCGGGAAAAGCTGAAAGTTCTCGCCGTCGCGAAATCTTGGCAGCACGCGAAGGCAGAGCCTCCCTTGTCAAGCGGCTACGGCGTGAGGTCAAAGCCCATCGTTGAATTTAATGGACGCATGCGCGCCGTCGCAGAAGGGTTTGTTCTGGGATGCGCCGCAGCGGCATAAGGTCACGCGGTTGCGCACTTCGTATTCGAATTTGTCCGAGCCGATGACTTGAACCCCTCCTCTTAGCCATAGAGGCCCCGAGCACGCATTGACAGGATCTTCGACAAGCCCAATCGAGGGTTCGTATTCTGGCTCAATTGCCTTGCCCGTCGCGTTATCCCAGGCCACGAGCCGTCCCGACGGACAGTCACAGGTTTCCCGCAGAAAATGCCTGCTCGCCGATGGATCGTCCGATTGGCTCACAAGACTCCATACCTGTCCGTGCGGATCGCAAAAACGCGCGAACGCGCACAGGCTCTCCGCATCGGTCAAGGACATTGCGGGACCCTTAATGACTTTGGCCTGCTGCTGGTACAGGTCGCGGCTCGCCGTTTCGGTGCCATCGAAGCCGACCTTCGCATGTGACCCATCGCAGAACGGCTTACTCGCGCTTTGGCCGCAGCGACACAGCGCATACTGCGACTTCACCGGATAGCTCTGCCCCGGCACCCAGCGGACCGATTCCCCTGCCGCGTTGGTGCCGATCGTTTGTTTAGCCAGTGGTAAAGCGCCACTGACGATGTAAGGACCGTCCTTGGTGATCTGCACTGTTACGTTGGCCGGGATGTTCTGCTGCATCGTGACTTTCCAACTCAAGCAGGAAATATAAGAAGGTCTTGGGGTCAACCTTCTGTCTCTCAGATCCGCATTGCCAGTGTACCACTCTCCGTGTCCTCAATTGAGTTGCCAACGTCGTGGTCTTTGCGGCAGCAGTCGTCGCCGCGAACCTCTTAAAAGGGCTGTAAGGCCCTTTCAGATCGGCTACATTTGGGGCTTTGACGCCAATCATCGCCGCTGGCACGCGACAATAATTTCGTGTCGTTGGCACGTGCTCCAGGGAATTTTTTCGAACCATGCGAAACCGGGATCTCATAACGTATCGGAAAAGAGGCTTGCTGTTTTGGCGTTCCCGCGATCGGGTTTTGAAGGGAGGGGAATCCACTGCGCTCGTTAGGTCCAGGCCAGCCAAGCATTCGCTTTCACGACCAACCCGAACACAGGATTATTTCGTCGAATGGAATGCCGATCGGCTCGGCATCACTCTCGCGGCAAGCCGCGCTCGATACGTCCAATCGTGGAATGCGATTCCGGACGGACACAGCGGACGCGCGTTCGGCAGATTTCACGGCTATTGCTACGATGTTTTCAAAGTTTTCGCCGACGACAGCCCCACGGAAGTGATGGATGCTTATAAAGTGCATGGTTATGTTCATTTTTTAACCATGCTCACTTACCCTGAACCACGCTGGTTCGATGACGACGCCATCGTCAAGCGGCTTCGCGACGCACCGGAGATTTCGATATTGGATTTTGGTTGTGGCCTGGCGCAGCAATCGCGAACCCTTGCGGAATATCTGCGCGGCAAGGGGATGCGTGTCCGCATTGCGCTTGCGGACATCCCCACGCTCCGCAAAGACTTCTTAATCTGGTGGGGGAAAAATACCGGAATACCAACGGTGTTTCTCGAATGTACTGCGGAACACCCCATGCCGCAGTTGCCGCCGATCGATCTGTGCTTTGCGCTGGAGTTTTTCGAACACGTCTACGACCCTGTGGCTTACTTCACCCACATCGATCAGGCGATGGCTGGCGGCGGCATTCTCGTTACGAATATGGGTGACCATCACAAGGACTTCATGCACGTTTCTCCGAAGCTCGCGCCGCTCCGGCAAGCCGTTCATGCCGGCGGTTACCAAGAGATACTCGCTAACTTTATCTACCAAAAATCGAAAACAGCGTGACGGTTATGCTCGCGCCTTGACTACAGCACGGCGCTGTTTTCGCTCCGCAGCGAGATGTAAGCCCGGCTGCTCACTGATGCGGTGACAACTTTCTTGACACCCAGCGCCGGGATAACCCGATCGCGTGTGCCAAGAATGGACGTCCTGGATCGGCTGACCGCGTCAGGGCTGCGCTTTCTTCGAAGGTTTCGACTTGCCAGAACTGTTGAGGGCGCCCGCCTGGCGAACGAGCGTCTTGAAGGCAGACTCGTCAACTTCTTCTCCTTCGTGGATGTCGATTGCGCGACGTGTGTTTCCGTCGAGACTCGCGTTGAAGAGACGGGCCGGATCCTTCAGAGATGCGCCCTTGGCAAAGGTGAGCTTCACGACATTCTTGTAGGATTCGCCAGTGCAGATGATGCCGTCGTGCGACCAAACCGGAGTGCCCCTCCACTTCCACTCCTCGACGATGTCCGGGTCTGCATCTTTGATGAGCTTGCGCATTCGGCTCAGAGTTTTCCCGCGCCAGTCCCCGAGTTCGGCAATTCGTTTCGAGATGAGCTCCGATGCCGACTGGTCTTGGCTCGCGCCCGGCTTTTTCATGTTCTCATTCGCTCCCTTCGCTGGCCTTATCAACTAAGAGCTTGAAAACGCAGCACCGTTCATTGGTTTTTCAACGAGATAGGCCCTACCGGCCTGTCGCGAAAGTCCACTATCGGGCAGCCCGCCTATTCGGGGCGTGTATCTAGTGGACCGAAGCGGTGTACGCTGGACTAAAGCACCGCGCGCCAAAACGGCGACTCGGACGTGCGGAATGCAATATGAGGTCATATGGTAGTCAGTTCCCGCCGAGCGCGCATTCTCAGTCCGTCTGCCCGCGATGCGCTCGAAAAGCTTCGGCGCATCTGCGCCGCAATCGGCAACTGTGAGGAGCGCACATCGTTCGGTCATCCGACTTTCCGCGTGCGAGGAATGAGTTTCGCAGTGATCGATCATTATAGTGGCACCGATTGCCTCTGGCTGCGCATCGATCCGACGCGTCGATCTGAGCTTTTGCGTGATCCGGGCTGGTTCGCGTCGCCCTACGATCCGCAGCAGAAGGCGCTTTGTTGTCGCCTCGACCAGATCGACTGGCGGCGTGTTCGTCCATTGATTCGCGATAGCTTTGATATAGCGCAGCTGGCGATGGATGGCTCGCGCGACAGGGGACCTTCTGCGCGTCGCCGTCAATGATGGCGAGTGCCGCACACTGACCCGAAGCTACCATTCGCGAGCGTCGGCTTCCGGGAAGTGCAGCAGGCCTCTCGGGCTAGCGCGGTTTGGCGCGTTGAGAACATCCTGCATCTGTGCGCGGCCGATGAGGCCGGCATGCAAACGCAATCGCTCGCGCAGGTGTGTCGCTGCTTCGGAACGTTCTCTCGCGGGTTACTTGACCCGATGGAGCTCTCGAACGTACGAGCTGCCGTCTTTGTCGCGCCCCTGAATGACGAGTACGTCGCCATCCAATTTGAACGGCCGCGGCTGATCCGTCCCTGTGTA
>Ga0302177_10004122_pt1 | contig 10126 bp, 5 predicted proteins | sample I_Palsa_E1_2_FD_198780 | JGI IMG/M metagenome (GOLD analysis project Ga0302177, IMG submission 198780) | Peat permafrost microbial communities from Stordalen Mire near Abisko, Sweden - I_Palsa_E1_2 | ecosystem: Environmental > Terrestrial > Soil > Palsa > Peat permafrost | place: Sweden: Abisko... | reverse complement strand
GCCCGTCGCCGCGGCTGCCGAGGGGGAGAACACGAACGACGGCCCCGCGGCACCTCCGGCGCTCACAGTGATCTGGTCCCCGACCCCCACGGCGTCGGGCAAGGAACTCACGCTCAACGACGTGGGCGAAGTGCCACTCGTCAGCGCCGTCGTCAGCGTGGCGGCACACGTAACCGAGGCAGTCAGGGGTGTGTGCACATTCTGAGACACGACGGTGCTCCTATTGGGCGTGGTGCTAGGAAGCGCGCAGGCGTTACGAACGAGGGTGTTGGTCGAGCTTCCCGATGGAACGATGAGGTAGGACACCTCCGTCTGGACGGAGGTGGTCTGCCCGCTCCCCCACTGCAGCCCGAGCACCTGCGTATCGCCGGCTTCCGCGCTTGTCTCGCAGGGAGAAGGGGCCGTGGATGGACTGGTCGCCGTCGTGATAAGGGCGGCGCTTTGAACGTCCTTCTCGTAGTTGGCCGACACGACCTGCGCATCGCCCGATCCGGTGAGGCGGCCCGACACGCTCCCCTGTAAAGAAAAGATCGAAACCAGGGCCAGGGTGATGGCGCCGATGATGATAGGAAGGATCAACGAAACAATTATCAGCTCAATGAGAGTGAAACCACTCTCATTGAGCTCACCGGACCCGTTGGCGAGGCTCCTCCACGGCGTCGAGGTAGTTCGGGTGACCCGGTGCCCTGGTATCACGTCTTTACCTGGCTGTAGATGCCGTACATCGCAGAGATGAGAGCTACGGCGACGAACCCGACGACGACGCCCATGAAAATGATGACGGCTGGCTCGAAGAGGCTCGTAAAATGCTTCACTCTCACCTCGAGCTCACGGTGGTAGTACACCGCAGCCGTCTCGAGTTGCGTGTCGAGTGTTCCGGTCTCCTCGCCGACTCGGAACATCTGCTTGGCTGCGCCAGGGAAAAGCCCCGTCTGCGCCAGCGGGTCTGCCAGTCCCTGACCCTCCATCATCTGCTCGCGAATGCGGTTGATTCCGTTTCGATAGACCGCATTGTTTGCCGAGTCCGCAGTGACGGTCATGGCCTGAGGAAGATCTACCCCGGCCCTGATCATCGAGGAGAGAACCCGGCAGACACGCTCGAGAACAGCCGCCTGGACGAGGAGCCCGAGAACGGGCAATTTCAGAATGATCCCGTCGAGAATGGCTCGACCTTTCACGGAACGACGCATGTATACAAAAACGCCCACCACGAGGAGAACAAACCCGATGATTTCGAGGATATTGTGGGAGAAGAAACTCGACCCGCTGAGCAGCATGCGAGTTGGAAGAGGGAGCTTTGCGTGGAGCGAATTGAAGAACACCACGAAACGCGGCATAACGAAGGTCGCCAGGACGATGACGACGCCGACGGACATGAACGCCACCACAGCCGGATAGATCATGGCCGAAGTCAGCGTTGAACGAGCTTCGACGTCGCGCTCAATGTAGTCAGCGAGCTGGTTCAGTACAGTGTCGAGATTGCCGGTCAATTCGGCAGACTCGAGAATACCTACATAGAAATTCGGAAACGCTTCAGGATGGGCCGCGGCGGCGGCCGTGAAGGTGTCACCGGCGCGGAGGTCGTCGATCATCTCGACAATGACCTTCTTCATGAGCTTCTCTGTGGTCTCGAGCGCAATCACCTCCAAGGCTTCCATGATCGGGATACCCGCCTTCATGAAGACACCCATCTGCCGGGAGAAATGCATGATCTCCTTGCGGGGGACCTTCTTCTTGGTGATCTCGACCTTCATGAGGCTCTTCTTCGCCTCCACCTCCAAGGGCTGAAATCCCCGCTGGACGAGCGCGAGATGAGCGGCGCCGGACGACGACGCCGTCTCGACTCCTGACACCTGGGCTCCCGACGAGTCGATAGCGCTGTAACGGAACTTGAGCGTGTTCGAGGCTGTCTTCATAGCGTGTACATACTCCTAATCACTTCGGCAACAGTCGTAATGTCCTCCGCAACGAGATTGGTTGCCTCTGTGCGTAGGGTGCGCATTCCCTGCTTCTGCGCCAAACTGCGCAGCTCTTCTTGAGTCGCCCATCCGACGATGAGCCGCCTGATCTCCGGGGTCATCTCAAGTAGTTCGTAAACGCCAATGCGGTCCTGATACCCGGTGTCACTGCAGAAGTTGCAGCCCGTGCCGCGGTAGAAATCATCCTTCGGAGGTCCGCCGCTGTCTTCGTAGAAGGCCATCTCTTCGGCCGTCGGGGTGTAGCGCGTCTTGCAAGCGGGACAGATCCTGCGCACGAGTCGCTGTCCGACCACAGCCAGCACCGACGAGGCGATGAGGAACGACTCGATCCCCATGTCGAGGAAGCGGTGGAGCGCCGAGACGGCGTCGGTGGCGTGGAGTGACGAGACCACAAAGTGTCCAGTGAGCGCCGACTGGACGGCAACCCTGGCCGTCTCAACGTCACGGATCTCACCGACGAGGATGACGTCGGGGTCCTGCCGGAGGATTGACTTCAGGCCCGTGGCAAAGGTGAGGCCGGCTTGATCGTTCGTCTGGATCTGGTTGATGGATGGGAACACATACTCAACCGGGTCCTCGATCGTCATGACGTTCAAAGTCGGGTTGTTCACCTCGCTGAGCGTGGCGTAGAGGGTGGTCGTCTTTCCGCTTCCCGTTGGCCCGGCACACAGGACCATCCCGAACGGCGCCCGGACGATCTTGGAGTATCTGGCGTGCGTGTCAACCGGCATGCCAAGGTCGTCAAGCCGGAGCACAGAGCGCGTCTTGTCCAAAATCCGCATCACGCACTTCTCGCCCCAGATGGTTGCAGTTGTCGCTACCCGGACGTCCACTTCTTTGCCGTCAATCGTCGTCGTCAGCTGGCCGTCTTGGGGACGCCGGCGCTCGACGATGTTCATGCCGGCCATGATCTTGATGCGACTGACCAGGCCAAGACCCATGGCTGCGGGGAGAACGAGGATCTCCTTGAGGGCGCCATCGATACGGAAGCGCACGCGGACGACGTCCTCGGACGGTTCAATGTGCACGTCTGAAGTTCGGTCTCGCATGGCTTGCGTGAGAATGCGGTCGACGACCTGAACGACCGGAGCATCGTCAGCCACCACAACGGGCGCTGCAACGTCCACGACGCGCTTCCTTGAACCCTCCACCACCTCGAACGCCTGTACCAGCTGTGCCACTCCGCCGATGGCGAGGTAATTACTGTCAATCGCAAAGGTGATATCGGTCATCGGTGCGAGCAATAGCCGCACCGGATGCCCAGCTTTCTCGGACAGCAGAAAGCGGAGCGCGTCGCTCGGCTCCGCCACGGCAACGTGCAACCCATCGTCGTGCAAACTGATCGGCATCGCCATGTTTTCGCGAGCAACACTTTCCGGGATAAGTGCAATCGCGTCGGGATCAGGCTTGTAGCGCCGGAGATCCGCCACCGGCATCCCAAAGAATTCAGCGAGGGCTTCTACAAGGTCTCGCTCTACGAGCACACCCATTTGAACGAGCAATTCACCCAGACGGCCTCCGGACGTCGCCTGAAGCTCGAGTGCTTCTTGAACTTGAGCGTGGGTGACAAGGCCCCGCAGCACGAGGACGTCACCGAGCTGGCGGCCAGCCGTGCCGGCCGCGACATGAGGAACGGCTGGCGCATCGGGGTCGGCCACCAGTACGGAGGCCACTGATCCTTCTGCCTTTTGGCGGGAAGACTCGTCAGGTCGCGAGGCGGCGAGAGGAGCGGCACCGCCAGGGCGGCCTTCGCTGTTGTGATCGGCGGTCGGGTCATTCAGCCCGCGATCGTCGACGGCGTCGTTGGACGCGTCGTCGCCGTGCCCCCGGTCCCTCCGTTTGATCTTCACGCCGACCCGAACCCGGTCGCGCCAGCCCTGGAAATGTTCACGAGCTAAAGCGTGCCTTCCGAGAATCTCCGGGCGGACCACTCAACCCCAACTAGAACCCAATTCACCGACCTGGCCTGGGGAGGGCGGCCAAGTGGGTCGCTGATCGATGGCTTTCCGCAACCAGTACTGCAGTCGCGGGTCGGAAACTCACGGCGGACGAGGGCGGACCGTGGACTGGAGCAGGCACCGCACAATCAGGCAATTGGGCGCTTGTTGGGCGGGCGTAGCTCAGGGAAAGTCTCTCTGGGTGCAAGCTGGGAGCCTTGAACGCATACCTCGCCATGCGACATCGACCAAATGCAAATGGCCGCTCCGGTGAGAACGCGGCACAAGCTGCTGCTCACAATTGTGGCGGCGCTGGTCATCGTCGGGACCCTCGGCTCGCTCGTCGGTGCCCATGCCGTCGCTCGGAGTGACGCCTCCAGATCACACCAGGTCTTCCTGACGTCTGCGGCACAGATCGCCTCAACACTGAAGCTGTCTCTCGATCGTGAGCAGGACCTGTCGGTGGCAGCTGCCGGCGTAGCCGTCCGCGATCCCGATGCGACCCAGGCTGAGTTCTTGCAGTGGACCAGCTCCATCCGCGTCTTTGCGCGGTATCCCGAGCTTCAGGGCATCTCCGAACTGACGATGGTTCCGGCATCGCAGCTCAGTGCCTTTGCGGCCCGTGAGATGGCCGACCCGGCCGGCCCGCTTGCTGCGAACGGCACCTTCGAGGTCACCCCGGCCGGGGACCGTCCGTACTACTGCTTCGTCAGCGCTACGCAATCTCGGCACGCGACACCGGTGATCGCATCTGGCCTCGACTACTGCACCACCTCGCTCGGCCCAGATCTGTTGAAGGCCCGGGACTCGGGGCAGAACGCCTACCTGCCGTACAAGACCGGAAAAACGGAGGAGCTGGCAATCGGTGCGGCCATCTACCGCAATGGGATCGTGCCGGGCACGGTCAAGGCGCGTCAGGCCGCCTTCATAGGATGGACGGGCATCGAGATACTCCCCGGCACCGTCCTCGACAGCGCCATTGATGACCATCCATCGACCGCGGTGGCATTCCAGTACGGGAAAGGCTCCTCCAGGGTCACCTTTAAGGCGGGCGCTGCACCGCGCGGCGCCCAATCCACGACGATCAACCTCCCCAGCGGATGGAATGTCCAGGTGTTCGGCGCGGTGGCCGGCAGCGGGTTGCTCGGCAATCGGGATGCACTGGGCCTCCTGATCGGTGGCATCATCCTTTCCTGGCTGTTCGGACTGTTGTTCTTTGTCCTGGGCACCAGCCGGGCACGCGCGCTGGTGCTCGTCGATGAGCGCACCGATGAGCTCCGTTACCAAGCGTTTCACGACTCGTTGACCGGACTCCCGAATCGGGCTCTCATCCTCGACCGTATCGGCCACATGATGGCGCGGGCCCGACGGGACCACACCACGGCCGCGGCGCTCTTCCTCGACCTAGACAATTTCAAGGACATCAACGACACCCTGGGTCACCGATCGGGTGACCAGCTCTTGGCAGAAGTCGGCTCCAGGTTGGCCGCCGTGCTCCGTGAAGGAGATACCGTCGGAAGACTCGGCGGCGACGAGTTCGTCATACTGACAGAGGGATCCGCGCAGGTCGGTGGCGCGGAGGCGGTCGCCGAGCGGATTCTGGTCGCCATGGAGCCGCCCTTCGAGCTCGCAGGGAGCGATGTACCCCTGACGGTGACCGCCAGCATCGGCATCGCCTGCGGTGACCGGGCGACGTCCGAAGAGCTGCTGCGCGATGCCGATATCGCCCTCTACCGGGCCAAGGCAGCCGGAAAACATCGGGCCGAGGTCTTCACCCATTCAATGCTGGAGTCCGTCGATGATCACCGGAGTCTCGATGTGGACCTGCACGCCGCTCTGACGGCTGGGCAATTCTTCCTGCTCTACCAGCCCACAATCGACCTTGCCAGCGGCGCCTTCACGGGCGTCGAGGCGCTCCTACGTTGGCGTCACCCCACACGTGGTGTCGTCCAGCCCGACGATTTCATCCCCGCCCTGGAATCGAGCGGTCTCATCGTTCCGGTCGGCCAATGGGTGCTGGAGACCGCGTGCCGCCAAGGGGCGAAGTGGCACAGTCAGGGTCACCGGTTCGCTATCTCGGTCAATGTCGCGGCCAAACAACTCCAGCGCGACCGGATCGTCGACGATGTGCACGGCGCCCTCTCCGCCAGTGGCCTCGATCCAGGCATGCTGATCCTGGAACTCACCGAGTCAGCCCTGATGGAAAACGTCGCAACCACAGTGAGCCGACTGCAGCTTCTCAAGGCATTGGGGGTACGCCTGGCGATCGATGATTTCGGGACAGGGTTCTCGTCGCTCGCCTACCTGCAACAGTTCCCGATTGACATCCTCAAGATCGACCGTTCGTTTGTCTCGGGGCTCGTCGAGACACCGAGATCCGCCGCGATCATCGACACCTTCGTGCAGCTCGGCAAGGCGCTCCTCCTCGAAGTCGTGGCCGAGGGGATTGAGAACGACGACCAGCGTGCGCAGCTGACCGCCGCAAAGGTCCACACCGGACAGGGGTTCCTCTTCGCCCACCCGCTCGATGTCGATGCCGTGAATCGTCTGTTGGAAGACTCGATTGAGCTCCCGGCGGCAACGGTTGGGTCAAGTAGGGCCTCGGTACGGACGACGACCGTGCCAAGGGCCTTAGACCGCCCGCATCCCGTTCCGGGTTGAGTCGCCGCTTCGCCGCTTTCCCATACCCCTCATTCAGCCTCCTCGGCCAATGTCAGCCAACGCTCTTCGGCTTCGTCGAGAGCGGCCTGTGCCGCAGCCAGCTCTGCTCCCAGCCGATTCATCTCGATGTGATCCCGGGCACCGGTCAGTTCCTCGGTGATCTTGTCTCGCTGCCGCTGCAAGCGGACCATGCTCTTCTCCGCTTGACGCAGGAGCTGACCCAAGGCGACATCGCCACGTGCGGTCGTGCGGCGCCTGTTCGTCGTTGTCGTGGCCATCGTCGATGGTGGGGAAGGAAGAGACCCGGCCCGCCGACGATCGCCGGAATCGACACGCGCGATCCATCCGCTCACACCACCGGGTACCCCCATGACCGCACCGTCGTCCCCTACGGTCACCAAACGATCGGTGGCTCGTTCGAGGAACGTGCGGTCGTGACTGACCACCACGAGCGCTCCCGGCCAATCCTCGAGGAAGTCCTCCAGGATCCGGAGCGTGTCGAGATCGAGATCATTGGTGGGTTCGTCAAGAAAGAGCACGTTGGGTCGGGCGGCAATCACCAGCAGAAGTTGCAGCCGTCGTCGTTCCCCGCCCGAGAGGGTACCGACCCGGGCGAAGGGCAACTCGTCGGTGAATAGGAATCGTTTCATCAACTCGGCGTCGGCCAGCGAGCCCGGAGAGCGGTGTGGTCCCGCCACCAAGTCCTGGACACGAGCATCGAGGTCGAGCTCAGCCCCGAGCTGGTCGTAGTAGCCGACCACGACGGTCGGTCCCACTTCGACCGAACCGACCGTCGGCCGGCGTCGCCCCGCCAGAAGGTCGACCAGCGTCGACTTTCCTGAGCCATTCGCTCCGACGATGCCCAGGCGCTCGCGGCGGCCGAGCACCAGGTCCACTCCCGAAAGCACCATAGGCCCTTCGTCGTAGCGGAACCCGACGTCGATGCACTCGATGACCTGATCGCCCAGACGCGGGGTGTCCCCCGCTCGGGCGAGCTCGGCCGAGCGGACCGGTGGAGCAGGTTTGCCTTCGATCAGTCGCACCGCGGCGTCAATGCGTGCCTGTGGCTTGCGTGAGCGAGCCTTGGCGCCCCGACGGAGCCAGGCAAGCTCCCGTCGGGCGAGGTTGCGCCGCGTCGATTCGGCCGAAGCTGCGAGGTCCTCGCGCTCGGCCTTTGCTTCGAGGTACGACCCGTACCCGCCTTCATGCATGTACGCCCGTCCTCGATCGAGCTCCAGCATGCGAGTGGTCAGCCGGTCGAGCAGGTGGCGGTCGTGCGTCACGAGCACAAGCCCGCCACGAAACGAAAGAAGGCGTTGTTCGAGCCATGCCACGGCTCCCAGGTCCAGATGGTTGGTCGGCTCGTCGAGCACGAGCAGCTCGGAGGGTTGAGCCAATACCTGGGCCAGCGCCACTCTCTTGGCCTGACCACCCGAGAGGGACTTCACATCGGCGTCGACCGCAGAGCCCATCCCGAGTCGCTCCAAGGCGGCTTCGGCCTCCCATCCCTCCCCCACGGCGTCGCCGACAGTGCCGGGGGGCAGCTCCGGCACCTGTTCGAGGAAGCCCACTCGGGAGCCTCTCCCTCGCCGAACCTCGCCTTCATCCGGCAATTCGACGCCCGCCACGATTCGGAGGAGGGTCGATTTTCCCGAGCCGTTGACGCCGACGATCCCTATCCGGTCCCCATCAGAAACCGTGAAGGAGAGCCCCTCGAAGAGCACCCGGTCGACTCGGCGCACGGCCACCTGCTGGAGATCGGCGAGGAGGGCCACGGCACGACAAGGGTACCGGCGTCCACAGCCCGGCCCGACCGGGGCAGGGCCGAGCCGGGAAGCAAACGGACCGCACGGGTGGAGGACCAGGCGGAGCCGGGCCGAGCGGTAGGCGGACCGAGCGAGTCCGGGCCGGGTAGGTTACAACGGCACAACGAGACCCCGACGGAGGACGTCATGCAAACTGAAGCGGCCGTTTTGTGGGAAGCACACTCGGATTGGAGCGTCGAGCCCATTGAGCTTGACGCGCCACGGGCTGGCGAGGTGCTCGTCAGGCTGGCGGCATCGGGCATGTGCCATTCCGATGAGCACCTGGTCACGGGTGATCTCGCCGTTCCGCTGCCCATCATTGGTGGGCACGAAGGGGCGGGAACGGTGGAGGAGGTGGGCCCGGGAGTAACCGACCTGGCCCCGGGGGATCACGTCGTCTTCGGGTTCATCCCCGCATGTGGGCAATGCCCGTCATGCGCCACCGGGCACTCCAACCTCTGCGATGTCGGTGCGGTCCTCATGTCGGGCAAGCAGCTCGACGGGACCGCCCGCCACCATGCCCGGGGGCAGGACGTGGCAACCATGGTCTGTCTGGGCACCTTCTCCAAATACACAGTGGTGAATCACGCGTCCTGCGTCAAGATCCTCGACGACATCCCCCTCGACAAGGCATGCCTGGTCGGGTGCGGTGTGACGACGGGGTGGGGTTCGTCGGTCTACGCCGCGGACGTACGGCCGGGAGACAACGTCGCCGTGATCGGCGTCGGGGGAATTGGCGCCAGTGCCATTCAGGGAGCACGGCTGGCCGGAGCCGAGCGAATCTTCGCCATCGACCCCGTCGAATTGAAGCGGACGTTGGCCCCCCGCTTCGGCGCCACGCACACGGCAGCGTCGATCGAGGACGCCTTCGACTTGATCCAACAGGAGACCTGGGGGCGGATGTGCGACAAAGTGGTCTGTGCCATGGGCGTCGGCTCTGGGGCTCTGATGGCATCGATCCTGAATTTGACCGCCAAGAGGGGTCGCGTCGTGGTCACCAACATCCACCCGATGAGAGAAGGCGATGTCAAACTGAGTCTGATGGATCTCACGCTTTCGGAGAAGCAGATTGTCGGCAGTGTCTTCGGTTCGGCCAACATGCGGGCCGACATACCCAAGCTCCTCAAGCTCTACCGTGATGGCCAACTCGACCTGGACTCGATGATCACGACGACCTACAAGTTGGGTGACATCAACCTCGGTTACCAGGATATGCGGGACGGCAAGAACATCCGTGGCGTTCTCATCTACGACGACTGACCGGTTGTATCGACGGGAGGGCGGTAGGCGAATAGCGGCGCCGAACCCCGATCGGGCCGCGGCATACCGGAGAGCGGCCTTCCCTCGAGCCACGCTCTCGCCTGGTCGTAGCCGAGCTTGACCAACGTCTTCGACTGATCGAGGCGGGCCATCGGGATGTGCACCTCAGGCGGTGGCACGACCCGCACAATGGGCCGACCGGCCCGCTCTGTGGCGTCACAGTCGGCGGCCTCTTGCACCCACGCGGCGACCTGCGTCGGTGCGGTGGGCAATACATAGAGGTCCCGAGCACCGAGCGAAATGGCTTGGCGAATGGGGATGTCTGCAGCAACGGCTCCGTCGACAAGAATCCGCCCGTCGATCTCGACCGGAGGCAGAAGGCGCGGCACCGCGCTGCTCGCCAAAAGGGCCGTTGTCACGTCACCCGAGTTGAGAACGACAGCCTCACGGGTGTGCAGTTCCGTTGCCACGACCGTCAGGGGAA
>Ga0302177_10004121_pt1 | contig 10127 bp, 7 predicted proteins | sample I_Palsa_E1_2_FD_198780 | JGI IMG/M metagenome (GOLD analysis project Ga0302177, IMG submission 198780) | Peat permafrost microbial communities from Stordalen Mire near Abisko, Sweden - I_Palsa_E1_2 | ecosystem: Environmental > Terrestrial > Soil > Palsa > Peat permafrost | place: Sweden: Abisko... | reverse complement strand
CGGCCACCACCATGCCTACTGCGACACCGGGCATCGGTTATCAGGTCATTAACGGCAGCACTGGCGCTTATTACACCGTGAAGACCGCCGCTCTGCCGCATACATACTTTCAGCCATCAGGCCCTGGCGGTTGCCCGGCCGGCACTTCGGGCTCCTGCTACCTCATCATAGGTGGACCGAGTGTCCCTATGAAGCTTCAATTCGTGATTACCGGACCGCTCACTGGCGTCTACACTATTGCAGCAACGGATTTGTTTCAGCTCAGCGTAGGCGGCCTTCTAGACTCTGACCTGAGGCTCGGCAACAGTATCCAGATCACCGGGCAAACCTGCGCCGTCACGACGCCATCTTTCACGGTGCCGTTGAACAGCGTCAAATCCAGCGTGTTTACCGGTGTCGGCACGACGTCGCCAGCCGTTCCATTCGCGATCGGTCTCAATTGCTCCGGTGTATCGACAAACGTCGGGATAACGTTTACCGATGGCACCAGTACGGGTAATACGACCAATATTCTAACGATCCAGCCCGCGACTGGTCCCGCCAACGCGACGGGTGTAGGCATCAAGATCACACCAAGCGGCGGTCTGCCGGGAGCGGGTACGGCTGTCAGCTATGGTCCCGATTCGGCGGTTGCCGGCAATCTCCATCAGATCATGCTCGGCGCGTCTGGCGGCCTGCCCGCCAGCCTGCCCTTTACGGCGCAATACGTCGCAACAGCTACCAATATTACGGCCGGACCGGCCAATGGAGTGGCCACGTTCACCATGTCCTATCAATAGAGGTCGGTGCGCGAAATTCATGAGCCATCGTCCGGGCATGCGGGCGTGAGATGGCGAAAAGGGCAATTAGGAAGTGAAGTGACAAGGATTGTGGCAATAGCACGAAGTTATGGCATAAGCGATAACCCCTTAATGTAATTTGATAACCAATCAAGGAAAGAACATGAAGAAGATCGAACGCGAAGTGTTGGCCGATATCCCGGTGGCCGCTGGTTGCTGCGACGGCTGCGACAAGGACAATGGCAATGGTGGTGGTGGTCTGTAATAAATGCTGGTAGGCAGTAATAGATGGCCATGATTCACCCCCATGGCCATTTATCTTGTGCCCGACAGTAGTTGTGGGCGAGCTGTGAAACGCGGCACAACGAAGCGCCCCTCCTGCTGTGGAGCGCATATCGTTACCTTGCGTCGTCCTTCGTGTCATCGGGGCGCCACCGTATGAGCGGCCCATATGATTATAGATGCCGTGTGCGTGGCCCAAACCAAGGACGCACACGTGGAGCGACTTTTTTGCAACTCAAGAATCTTCCCCAGTTCAGGGATATCGGATGGCGCTGGATTGCCCATGCGACATCCTTTGTCCTGATCGTGGCGATCGTGTTTGCGTGTTTCCACGAGGTGGAGCTGAAACAGGATGTGTCCTGCGAAATCGTTTCATGGTCCGAGGTCAGGATCGAGGGTGTCAGTGGGCGTGTGTCGGCCGTCTATGCGCATCCGTCCGATTCGGTGAAGCGCGGGGCGCCGCTGTTTCAGTTGATGCGCAATTTTGCGCTGTCCAGCGACGCCCCGGCGTCTGGCAGTTCAGCAGCCGGCAGTCCGGCTCCATCGGACGTGACGATTTACGCGCCGCAGGCAGGCGTGGTGACTTTCTCCGGCCTGCTGCCCGGGCGCATGCTGGATGCGAGTGAAGTCGCGCAGATCATCGATACCAACTCGGACCAGCCGTTGATTGTCGCGTTGCGCATTCCCTCGCGGCAACGCGGCTTCGTGAAGTCGGGGCAGATCATCCACATCAAGCTCGATGCGTTTCCGTACGCGAGATTCGGCACGTACGAGGCACGCATTGACTCGATTTCAGGCACCACCCTGCGCGCGCCTGACGGATCGCACGCGCCCCTAGCCGGCTCGGGTCAAGACGATGACTACCGCGCATTGGCAACGCTGCCTGGAGATACGTTCGATATTGGCGGACAGTCATACCGGATACTTCCCGGTATGCGCGGGCGGGCAAGCATCGTGGTCGAGCGCCGCACCATCGCCGAGTGGATACTCGCACCGCTGTTTCGCATGGTGAGGGGCTAGACCATGCGTGTTATCTATCAGAACGAAGTGGCCGAGTGCGGCTATGCCTGCCTGGCGATGGTGCTGAGCCATTACGGACGCGCCACCGAGCCACGCGAGATTTCCGCGCTTCGCCCGATTTCCGCGAACGGTCTGTCGTTGATGGACCTGCACGACGTCGCGCTCGAGTTCGGCTTGTCGGTGCAGGCTTATCAGTTCACGGCGGCCGATGTGGGGGAGATCAAGAAGGGCTCGATCCTGCATTTTGGTGGCGCGCATTACGTGGTGTTCGAAAAAAGCACGCGCGGCTACGTGCGCTTGGTCGATCCGTCCGCCGGTCGTCGCCGCATATCGATGGATACGTTTCTGGCCAACGTGTCGGGTTACCTGCTCGAATTCGCGCCCACGCCCGACCTGACCCAGATACGTGCCCGCTCGCGCATACCCGCCGCGCTGGCGCGCGTGCGCATGCTGTACCCGCAACTGCACCGACAGATCGGCAAGGTGCTGTTTATCGCGCTGGCCGGGCAGTTCGCGATATTGGCGATGCCGTACTTCGGCCGCCTGGTGCTGGATTACGTCGTATCGTCGGACAACGAGAACCTGCTCAACGTGTTGACCTTGACGTTCGCGGGGATCTTTCTCATTGGCACGTTCAGCCAGTACGCGCAGACCTACCTGACCGAGCTGGTGTACGGCCTGGTGTGCGTGAACGTGCGCGAGGGGCTGGTTGGCCACTTGATGCGCAACCCGATCGGTTTTTTTGAAAAGCGCAATGTGGGTGACCTGTTTGCGCGAGTAAAGGCGCAGGACGAGGTCAACACGCATGCGGTGAAAACCACGATCTCCACCGGCGTGGACGTGACCGTCGCCGTGCTGGCGTTGATCTTGATGCTCTCGCAGAGCCCAAGGTTGACGGTCGTGGCGCTGGCGATCTTCGCTTTTTACGTGGTGGTGGCGCTGGCACTGTTTCTGCGCATGCTCGAAACGCGCGGCTTGCTGCTGCAGGAGTCTTCGCGCTGCGACAACGTGCTGATCGAGACGATTCGCGCGGCGTCGCTGATCAAGCTGTCGTCAGGCGAAATGCGCCGGGTGTCGTCGTACATGACGATCTTCAAGGGCTACGTGTCCGCGTTTGTGCGCGATTCGAAGTTGCTCGCCACCCGCGACGCCGTGCTGAGGCTGACCGCCTACGCCGACCTCATCGCGGTCACCTGGCTCGCGGCCGGCCTGATGCTGAAAGGCAGCATCTCGGTGGGCGTGTTCTATTCGTTCATGATCTACAAGACGCTGGCAACGGACCGCCTTGCGCGCACGGTCAACGCGCTGATCGCCTACTTCATGCTGGAAGTTTCCGTGACCCGGGTGGACGACATCACGGAGTGCAAGGGCGAGCGCTACACACCGCTGGCCGAGCGGCAAAAAGCGGTCGAAGTGAAGGCGTTCAAGAAAATCGAGATGCGCAATGTATCGTTTCGTTACGGCGTGTCCGATCAGCCGGTGCTGATCGACGCGAGTCTCGAGATCTGCCGGGGCGACAAGATCGTGATCGTTGGCCCGTCCGGCAGTGGCAAGACCACGCTGTTCAAACTGCTGGGCGCTGCCGAACCCTTGCAGCAAGGCGAAATCCTGCTCAATGGCATCACCTGGCCGAACCTGACGGTGGATGAAATTCGCCGTCATGCGGCACAGATGCGTCAGGGTGACATCCTGCTGCACGGCTCTATTGCAGACAACGTTTCACTTTTCTCGGCGCACGAGACCGACGAAGAGCGCGTCAATCAGATTCTCGAAGATGTGGGCCTGCTTGCCGACGTCATGCGCATGCCGATGCGCACGCGCACGATGATCAGCGAAACCATCGCGAATATCTCCGCAGGGCAACGCCAGCGCCTGCTGCTGGCGCGTGCTCTGTACCAGGAACGCGAGCTGTTGCTGCTGGACGAGCCCACCTCGAATCTGGATGCCGCCTCCGTATCGCGCATCTCGAACTTGCTGCTGGGACTCGATCGCACGGTGGTCGTCATCACTCACGACCTGGCGCTCGCCTCGGCGTTCGAGCGACGCCACATATTGCTGGACGGCAGACTCGTGGACGGCAGGCAGGTACCTGACGCGACGGTCTGCGATGTCGCCTGAGACCGGAAGCGTTCGCACATGAACCTGTTCAAAGACATCAGCCAGCTGCCCGGTCGGTTGTCGAAATGGGTGCGGCAACGCACAGTAAAGTTGTATTACGCGGTGCTGCTCAGTCAGTCACTGCCTTCCGTCGCGCGGTGGGCGACGTTTAGCTGGTGCATCCGCAGCGTGTTCAACGAGCGCTTGCGCTGGAACGGCTTCGTTCGCTACGAGATGGGACGCGATACGGTGTCGCTCAAGCGCTCTCAGGCGTTGAGGGCGATGACCGGCGGCGTACTGGAAAGCCTGCTGGATCAGCGTTTGTATCTCGGCAGAAAGGCGCGCCCGAATGAACCGTGGCCCGATCTGCGTGAAGTCGCGCGCAGGCTGGCGCGACAGATCGAGCAGCTGCGGCAGGATTACCCGACACGCCCGATCATCCTTTCGCCGTTCCACTACGTGTCGCAATACGCGTATGTCTACGTTCTGGAAGAGTTGCGCAAGGCGCTGCGGCTGGAGTCGCTATCCGCGGTAACCGGCGTGCCGCGCGACCGTTATGGCGTGGACGCGAGCGTCATGCCGCACCTGGTGCCACTGCACACCGGCGAAGCGAAAGGCCGCAACAGCCTCGGCCTGAACGTTGTTCGCGCCTTGCGCCGCGATGGCATCGTCGTGCTGTTTGCCGACGTACCGCCATTCACCATGCGCAAGTTTCCGATGGAGACAGTTGAAGTGTCGATCCTTGGGCGTCCCAGCCGCATTCATCGGGGTGTATTCGGCATCGGCAAGCACATGGACCTGATGCTGCTGCCGTTCTACCTGACGTTTTCGCGCGGCAGATTCGACGCCCACGTGTTCGACGCCATCTCGTTGTCGTCTGCCGACGCGCCGCAACAGGTGGCTGACTGCATCAGCAGCGCACTGACAAACAACTATCCGCATTGGCTGATGGCCGGCTACCCGCCGATGTACGGGTTCGCCTGCACCAAATGAGTTGGCCTGGAGCCTCCCACCGTTCGCCCTGAGCGTAGCCGCGCAGCGGCGAAGTCGAAGGGCCAGGCCTCGTGGGAAGCTTCGACTTCGCGCCTCCGGCGCTACGCTCAGCGCGAACGGTTTCGGTAAACCGAACGGCTTTGGTCGATCGCACGCAGGGGATAAACGAGCCTTAGCCAGCCCCTCTCCCTCGGGAGAGGGTTGGGGTGAGGGTTCGGCCGGAGTGGTGCTTCATGGCCCGGCCGAACCCTCATCCGTCGCTGCGCGCCACCTTCTCCCACAGGGAGAAGGGAAGCCTTCGCACGCGCGCCTTTGCCGCGGAGGAGCCATCCACCGTTCGCCCAGAGCGAAGCCGCGCGGCGGCGAAGTCGAAGGGTCCAGGCCTCGCGCGAAGCTTCGACTTCGCGCCTTCGGCGCTACGCTCGGCACGAACGGTTTCGGTAGACCCGAACGGTTTTGGTCGGTCGCACGCAGGGGATGAACGAGCCTCAGCCAGCCCCTCTCCCCTCGGGAGAGGGTTGGGGTGAAGGTTCGGCCGGAGCGTGGTGCTTCATGGCCCGGCCGAACCCTCATCCGTCGCTGCGCGCCACCTTCTCCCACCGGGAGAAGGGAAGCTTTCGCACGCGCGCCTTTGAAGCGGAGGAGCGATCCACCGTTCGCCCTGAGCGTAGCCGCGTAGCGGCGAAGTCGAAGGGTCCGGGCCTCGCGCAAAGCTTCGACTTCGCGCCTCCGGCGCTACGCTCAGCACGAACGGTTTCGGTAAACCCAAACGGCTTTGGTATGTAGGTTGGGGTGAGCGCCAGCGAAGCCCCACACAAAGGTGCGGCAATGTTGGGCTTCGCTATGCTCACCCCAACCTACGCACTACGCTCGCGTAGCGGCTGCATCGCCGCCGCGAGGAGTTTCTCACCAGTGTGCTAGACGTTTCAGTCAGCCGCGACCATCAGCTGCTCGAGTGCGGCAGCCGACATCGGCACACCGTAAAGGAAACCCTGCAATTGCGAACACCCGGCTTGACGCAGGAAATCGCTCTGCTCAGGGGTCTCCACGCCTTCGGCAACGACGACTTTATTGAGGCTGCGCGCCATCGCAATAATCGTACGGGTGATGGTGGCGGTGTCGGGGTCGGTGATCAGGTCGCGCACGAACGCGCGGTCGATTTTCAGTGCATCGATCGGAAAATGTTTCAGGTAGGACAGGCTGCAGTAACCGGTGCCGAAATCATCCAGGGACAGCCGTACGCCACGTTGCCTGATCTGTCGCAGCAAACCGGTGGTGGCGTCGCCGGACATCACCATGCGCTCGGTCAGTTCCAGTTCGAGCAGGCCTGGATCGATGCCGCTTTCGAGCAGCACTTCGTCGAGCCAGGCGTAGAAGTCCTCGTGCTGGAACTGCAGCGGCGAGACGTTCACCGATATTGGCATGGGCCGCCCGAGCTGCTGCCACAGTCGTGCTTGTGTACAGGCCTCACGCAGCACCCAGGCACCGATCGGCAGGATCAACCCACTGTCTTCGGCGACCGGGATGAACTGATCCGGGGTATACAGCTCGCGACCGTTAACATGCCAGCGCAGGAGTGCCTCGGCGCCAACGATGCGGCCGCTGTTGGCATCCACTTTGGGCTGGTAATGCAGGCTCAGCTCGTGGCGCTGCAAAGCCTGCCGTAATGCTGTCTCGATCCGGCGCCGCGCAAGCGCGCGCTCGTTCATCGATGCGGTGAATGAGCGGTAGCCGTGCTGGCCCTGCGCCTTGGCCGCGTACATCGCCGTTTCGGCATGCTGCAGCAGGCTTTTCGGTTCACCGGCGTCGTCGGGATACACGCTGATGCCGATGCTGACGCGCAGTGCCAGTTCGGGCAGGCCGGCGACGCTGGTCTGCTCACAATGGGCGATCAAGGTCTGGCAGATGCTGGCCGCCTCGCCGGCACTTTCCAAGTGCGGCAGTACCACCACAAACTCGTCGCCGCCGTAACGGCTGAGGAGTTCATCGCCGGGCAGGCAGCGGCGAATCTGTGCGACGAGTGCACGCAGCACGCGGTCGCCATCGGCCTGGCCGTAGAGTTCGTTGACCTGCTTGAAATTATCGATATCGATATACAGCAACGCGCATCGCTGGTGGCGCCGCGCCGCCGTGATCAGCGCCTGTTCGATGTGCCCATTGAGCTGGCTGCGGTTAGGCAGTCCGGTTAGCGTGTCGTGCTGGGTCAGGTGGATCATCTTCAGCGCCAGCGAACGGGTTTCGCTGACATCGTGAAACACCAGTACACCGCCGATGACGTTGCCGGCATGGTCATGGATCGGCGCGGAGGAATCCTCCACCGGCGTGTCAAAACCATGCCGGTGCCGCAGCAGCGTCTTGCTGGCCAGATCGACGATGGCGTTGTGCTCGATCGCCGCGCGCAAGGGGTTGGAGACGGTGCGACCGTATTGCGCATCCGTCAGCTGGAAGACCTCCTCGATCGGCTTGCCCTGAGCTTCGCTGCTGGTCCAACCCGTCATCGCCTCGGCAATCGGATTGAGCGAGGTAACGCGCAGTTGCGGATCGGTGGTGATGACCGCATCGCCGATCGAACGCAGAGTCACTTCGGCCAGTTCGCGCTCGCGGTGCAGGGCCTCTTCGAAGGCCTTGCGCTGGCTGACGTCCTGCGCCTGCGAGACGAAGTACAGAGGGGCTCGCTGGGCATCGCGCACCACCGATACGCTGAGCTGGATGTAGACAACATGGCCAGCCTTATGGAAGTTGCGCTTCTCCAGTTGGTAAGACTCACGCTGGCCTGACGACAGTTGCGCCAGCAGTTCCAGATCGGCGGCAAGATCGTCGGGATGGGTGATGTCGGCGATGTTCAACTTCAGCAATTCTTCTTCGCTGTAGCCGAGCATCTCGCATACGGCAGCATTGACGCGCAGGAAATGGCCGTCCGGATGGGTCAGTGCCATGCCGATCGCAGCGTGCTGGAACGCGCCGAAGAAGCGCTGTTCGCTCTCGTGCAACTGCAATTCCAGCGTGCGCCGCTCGGTGATGTCGATCAGCGCCGTAAAGACCCCGCGGACCTCGCCGTTGGCATCGAAATCCGGCTGAAAATTACCGTGTACATAGCGCCGTTCGCTGCCATTGAACAGCTCGCCTTCATAGCTGGCCAGATGGCCGGCAAAAGCCTTTTCAAGTGCCGCGCCGGCGCGTTGATAGTTGCGCTGGCCGATCACCTCGGCCACGCGGCGGCCAAGCAGTTTTGCCGGGTTGAGGCCAAGCCAGGTGCGATGGGTTTCGTTGGCGTAGAGAAAGCGCCGCTCGTTGTCGAGATAGGCCAGCAACACCGGGGTGCCACGCAGCATCCGCTCGGGCCAATCAGGCTCGTGCAGAAGCGATGGCAATACCTCGGCAGGCTTGTGCGGCCGCATGGTCATTCCGTCAAAGCTGGAGCGCCCCCTGTCGGCGCTGCTTCATCATGCGCCAAGTGGTTGCCGCTGCACAGATCCCCCCGGCATGGGGTTAGTGCAACGCGGCCGCCGGTGCGCTCAGCTGACCGTTGTCATCCAGGACGACTCGGCCCAGCGCATGCAGCTCGGCGGCGATGCCGTAGTGGTCCGCCAGCCGCGCCAGCAAAGGCCCCAGGGCCTGTTGTTGCAGCGGATAGCCGTGCGCCAGCGCGCGCGCGCGACCGCCTTCGCCGCGTTGCGCCACAGTAACGACGACCACGCCCAGACCAGGGGCCTCGTGCGCAAACAGTGCCGGCGGATCGTAGCCAGGCTCGACCTCGGCCAGGGTCTCCAGCAAATAACCGGAGCCCACCTCGACGTCGTCCTGGGCTTCGCCGCTGGCCGGTGGTTGCAGCAGCAACGGCAGCTGGTGCGCATCGAGCAGGGCGGCGTACTGGCGCAGCTCGAACACCAGGCCGGCGAATTCGTGGGTCCGCGAGGGGTCGTTATCCGGTTGCGTGGCCAACCATTGCGTTGGCGACTGCGCCAGCACCTTGCCTTGGGCGTAGTGCAGCGTCAGGCCGCGCGCGCTCATCGCGGATTCTTCGCGATAGGGCGTCAGCAGCGCGGCTTCCAGCAGCGTCCAAAGTGGCGCCAGATTGACGTGTTCGTATTGCACGCAGGTCAGCGCGAGCAGGTCGTTGCGGCTCAGGTAACGCACGTGCTCAAGCGCAATGCCAAGGGTGCGCATCAGCCAGTCGCTGGTCAATGCGCCGGCCTCACCGCGGCCGACCAGCTGGATCTCCAGCTGCTCGGACAGCTCGGTGGCCAGTTCCGCTGGCGCCAACAGGCTCAGCGGCAGCAGGCGCATCGGGCCGTCGGCAAAGATCGGCGACGGCTCCAGCGGCGGCGCCGGCATACGGCCCTCATAGCTGCCGAACGCGACCACGTTGTCCAGCTGGCCGCGCGGTACGCGTCGGGCCAGTTCATCCAGCGTTGCCCACACGGGGAAGCCCGGCCGCAGCAATTCGACCGGGTCGAACAGCGCGCCGCCCAGCGCCAGCCGGGTTTCGCTCACCTGCGGCACCAGCGATTGCAGATCGGTGGCGACCAGTTGCGCCAGCTCGGCCGCTTCATCCCGGCTCAAGCTCAGGCGTGGCGGCATTTCGCCCGCAACCCGCTCCAATGCCAGCACAACGGGGAGGGCGAGTAGCGTTTTCGCTTCCACGGGCAGCAATTCCGAACGATAAAGAACTCGAATACTAGCATTCATGGTTTTGGGCTTTCACCGCGCGGCATGGCGGGTTAGCCTTGGGAAACTTGAGTTCCGGACTGTTGTGACCATGGAAAACACGCACAAGCGCGTTGGGGTGATCGGCGGTGTGCGCATCCCGTTCTGCCGCAATAACACCGCCTACGCCGATGTCGGCAACTTCGGTATGTCGGTAAAGGTGCTCGGCGCACTGGTCGAACGTTACGGCCTGCATGGGGTGGAGCTGGGCGAAGTGGTGATGGGCGCGGTGATCAAGCACTCCTCGGA
>Ga0302177_10004117_pt1 | contig 10130 bp, 10 predicted proteins | sample I_Palsa_E1_2_FD_198780 | JGI IMG/M metagenome (GOLD analysis project Ga0302177, IMG submission 198780) | Peat permafrost microbial communities from Stordalen Mire near Abisko, Sweden - I_Palsa_E1_2 | ecosystem: Environmental > Terrestrial > Soil > Palsa > Peat permafrost | place: Sweden... | reverse complement strand
CCGGGCTCGGCACTGGTGCCAGCGGCATCAGCGCGACCTGCTCGCCGCGGCGCGCTGACCGCACTGCGGGGAACTGGCAGGGGAAGGGGCCGACGGTAGCTCGGCGGTAGAGGTCGTCGGTCTCTCCTGCTCCCGGTAGACGTAGGCTCTGATTGGTTCCAGCTGCGTCCACGCTTGTCCAGGCGCGTTGTTAGCAAATCGGTTAGCAAGATCAGGTTAGCAACCGGCGTGGCGGGCTGCTCGCCGTCAAGCGCCCGGCGCGAGCGGTATGCCAGGCGAATGGGCGTCCGTATATGGCGGGGTTACTCCGGCCAGCCTGAGGATGCACAGGTGACATCTGATGTGATCACTCTTCCCGGCGGCAGACGGCTGAGCTGGCATGAGTTCGGTGACCCGGGCGGGGCACCGGTTCTCTACACGGCGGGGACACCGGTGTCGGGCCTGGGCGGAGCCTGGTATGACCAGAGGGCCCGGGCATCGGGCCTGCGCTGGATCTCGCCGGACAAGCCCGGCTACGGCGGCTCGGATTACCAGCGGAAGCGGAGCCTGATCGGCTGGGCTGATGACCTGACCGCGCTGGCTGGTCATCTGCGCCTGGACCGGTTCGCGCTGGCGGGTGAGTCCGGCGGTGGCCCGTTCACGCTGGCCGCTGCGCACCAGCTGGCCGGCCGGGTCAGTGTTGTCGCCCTGATCGCGTCGTCGGGAGGGCTGCGCAGCCGGGCCGAGCGAGCGGGCCAGCAGGCGAGGATCCGGTTCTATGGCTGGCTCGCCAGGAACGCGCCGGCGCTCAACGCGGTCCCGTTCACGGTGATGAGGTGGTCACTGGCCAGCCCGGCGAGGCGGGAGCGTTCCCTGCGCCGCGCGATGGCCGCGGCGCCGGAGGCCGCGCCTGCCGGCCTGCGCATAGAATTCGAAGCCGTCGCTGACGCGCTAAGGCAGGGTCCGCGCGCCGCAGTGCAGGAGGTCGCCTTGCTCAGGTCCCCGTGGCCGTTCCCGCTCAGCGAGGTCACCACGCCGGTGCACCTGTGGCACGGTGCCCTGGACACTAACGTGCCGATCGCCAGCGCGCGCCGCCTCGCGCGCGAGCTCCCGGACGCTACCCTGCACGTCAGCGACTCGTCAGACCACGATATCGGCCACCACCGCAGTGACGAGATCACGTCTGTGCTCGCCTCCTACGTGAAATAGAGCGCGGGCCAGCGAAGGGAGTAGTTCTTCGCCGGGATGCCGTCAATCACGGTCCGGTCCGGGCCCGGTGCCCGAGGGCCGCCGCGAGCGGGCCTGAGCAAGACTTTCGGCTCCCGGCCTGGCTCCCGCACTTCCAGCCGCCTGTCGCGCATGCCGGTTGTGACGCCTCGTCTGGCTGGCGTATTCTGCCAGTTGGCAGCCATGTCTGCCTGATCCGAGCTACGCCAGCCCGGCGCTGGTGGTAGTGCCTGAGGACAAGAGCGGCACAGCCCTCGCGTGGATTCCTCCCTTCCATCGTGATTTCCTCTATGCGGTGGCCAGGCGCCGGGACGCGGCCACCGGGGCAGAGGCACGATGTCGCACGACAAGATCAGGGCAGCAGCCCGCAAGCGCATGGCGGAAACAGGCGAGCCGTATGCCACCGCCCGGCGTGAGGTCATCAAGGATTACCAGGCGGCCGGAGCCGCCTCGTCCTCCACGCGAGATGGTTCGCTATCAGCTACAGCGATATGGGCCGGATTTCCCTGTGGGATGAGACACGGCGGGGTGGGGGGCCCGGGACGCGGGGGCGTGCAGGTCGACTCGGCAGTGCTGCGGGTTCGGGTGCCCGATTTCCATCTGGACATCCCCCGCGGCTCGGTGCGATCGGCCGCCCGTTCTGATCACCAGACCCGGGGGACGATCGGGGTACACGGCCGCCGAGGGCGCTGGCTGGTGAACGGCTCGCATGACGGCTTGGTCGAGCTCGTCATCGATCCGCCCTGCTACCTGCCCCGGCAACTCAGCACAGTTTTCCGCAAGGTGGAGGTCCGCTCACTGATCATCAGCCTCGTCGACCCCGGCGACTTCATCGCCGCGGTTCAGCGGACCGGCAGTCACTCGTAGGCGAGCTTGCGAAGGGAATGGTCGAGGAGGCTTGACTTATCCGCTAGGTACCTAGCATAGTTTGTTAGGTGGCTGACAAGCTGGGAGACGCAGAGATCATAAGTCGTTGGGCGTGACCGAGGAAATATCGCGGCGCAGGTCGACCGTGACGGACCCGGTCCTGGGTTTACACGCCCTAGGGTCCGAGCCACCTTAACTTGTGCGCCCCGGACGGGGTCATCGCAGTCAGCGTGGGTCACGCGGCGCACGCCGGGGACGCCTCTTGCAGATCGAGATGGTGACGCTGAGGCGGATCGTGGCGAAACTCGTGCGAAGGCGTTGCAGATCAAACGCCTGACGCCGACAGCCGCGTTTGGCGGCAATCTTCAGCACCGGTAGTGCAACTGGCGCAGCATTAACCACGGGTTCATGAACAAAAGGAGATTACTATGCACGACAAACGCGTCGCCCTGGTCACCGGAGCCAATCAAGGAGTCGGCCTTCAGGTCGCCAAGGAACTCGTGGCGAGCGGCCTCACTGTGCTGGTCGGGTCACGCAATTTCGAGCGCGGTGATGCTGCGGCAAAGGACATCGGGCCGGGCGCCATCGCGCTCCAGCTCGACGTGACGGATGGGGCTTCGATCGCCGCCGCAGCGGAGCGCATCCGCAAGGAGCCCGGCCGCCTCGATCTGCTGGTCAACAACGCGGGCATCTCGAAGACGACGGAGCGCAGGCTGGGTTCACCGGAGTACGCAGCGTCGTCGCAAGCGAGCAACGCGTCCCTCGATGAAATACGCGCCGTCTGGGAGACCAATGTGTTCGGCGTCCTCGCCGTCTACCAAGCGATGCTGCCGCTCCTGCGCGAATCGTCGGACGCCCGCATCGTCAACGTGTCGAGCGGAGTTGGATCGCTCACGACGAACGCGGACCCCGCCTACCCGTACCACGCCATGTTCGGCCCCATTTATCCTGCGTCCAAGGCAGCTCTCAACGCTATGACACTCGCCATGATGGTCGAGCTGGAGTCGACCGACATCAAGATTAACTTGGTCTCGCCGGGCTTTACCAAGACGAACCTCAACGGATACGCGGGCACGGAGTCTGTCGAGGATGGCTCCCGCGAGGTGGCGCGCGTTGCGCTGCTCGGTCCGGACGGGCCCACAGGCACGTTCACGAGATGGGAAAATACGACGATCCCGTGGTGATCCATTCTTGCGTGACTCACCAGCACATACCGCCCAGCTTTGAGGTTGTCCCGCACGGCCTCAGCGGTGACCTTGACAAGTCGTTCAGTACCTAGCTAACTGTGTTAGGTGGCTAACGAGATAGAGGGCCAGACACAGGGGTCGGTGGGGGCGTGGGCGAAGCGGTACTACTTCGCAGTCCGGGCCACGATGGAGTCGGTCTTGCGTCCGTACGACCTCGGAACCACACAGTGGTATGTGCTGTACCAGCTGGCGAACGACGGGCCAACAAGGCAGCGTGATCTGGTGCGCATGCTCCAGATCGAGCGAGCGACGCTGAGCGTGATCGTGACGACACTGGTGCGCAAGGGCCTCGTAGATCAAATGCCCGACTCCGAGGACCAGCGCCAGCGGGTGCTTCGGATCACCGACGTCGGAATGAAACTCTGGGAAGAACTACCCGATCCGCTCGCTCTCGTTCGGGAGATCGCGTTCGACGGCTCGGACGCCGCGGAGCTGGCAACAGCCCTTCGGGTACTCCAGGCCGCAACACAACGGCTCAACGATGCCCTGGCAGAAGACAGCAAATCATGACGGTGAGCCGGTTTATGGCCCGGGAAATCAGGAAATCTCAGCCACCCACCGAAGTCCCGTCCATAGCAGCCGCATCCCAGTCGATCTGATACCGCTGCTCCCGCCCCATGACCTTCTCGAAGTTCATCACCTTGAAGAAGATCGGCATCAGCGCGTGCATTGCCTTGCGCCCGATAGGCCCGGGCGTCTTAGCGCTGTTCGTCCGAGCGCCCCGTTTCGTGATCTTCTCCACCCGTTCCCGCCGCAGCCGCTCGTAGGCGCGGAACGCCGATGTCGCATCAGGCAGGTCCCGCAGGCAGCGCGCCAGCTGGATCGAGCTCTCGATCGCCAGCGACGCGCCTTGGCCGGTGCTGTTGGACGGCGCGTGGACGGCGTCGCCGACCAGCACCATGCGGCCGCGGTGCCAGTGCGGGACCGGCGGCATGATGTGGATCGCTCCGGTGATGTCGAGGTTTTCCGCGGTGGTGCGGTTCGCCAGCAGCTCGCCCGGAAGGTCGCCCGCGTACGTTTCGCGCAGCGTCCGCAGCCACTGCTCGGACGGGATAGACCGGGCGTCGGTCAGGGACATGTACTGCTTCGACGGCAGGTTCGCGCCCCAGGTCACGCGGCCGTCCGCCATCTTCCAGAACAGGTAGTACGCGCGCTTGCCGAATGCGAACGTCATGATGCCAGGTTCGGGGTCGAGGTCGGGGGCGGCGTCGACGTAGCCCTGGAAGCTGAGCATTCCGGCGTAGCCCGCGCCGGGGGCTTCCGGGTCGATCAGGGTTCTGACGCTAGAGCGGACGCCGTCGGCGCCGATCAGGACGTCGGCGGTCGCGGTGCAGCCGTCGTCGAACTTCGCCGTGACCGAATCCGGGCCTTCGATGGCTCCGACCAGTCGCTTACCGTACTCGAAGCGGACGCCCGACTCGGCCGCCCGGTCGTGGAGCACCCGGTGCAGGTCGCCGCGGCCGACGATCTGGAGCGGCTCCACGTCCGCCAGGCTGGGCAGTCTGCGGGTGTTCCCGCCGACCGCCATGACCGTGCCCGTGACCGGTGTGGCGAGGGCACGGACTGCATCGTCGGCGCCGATGAGGCCGAGTGCGGCCAGGCCGTTGGGGGCTATGGCCAGGCCGCCGCCGATTCCTTCGGCCAGGGTGGGGTAGGCCTCGTAGACAGTCGCCTGGATGCCGGCCTTGAGCAGTGCGGTCGCGACGACGGGACCGGCGATTCCGCCGCCGACGACCAGCGCGGTGCGGACCTTGGGCGTTGTGGCTGTGGACATGGGTTCTCTCCTGCATGTGGTGTTCGTCGGTCGATTCTGTGCCGAGATCACGCACGGGAACCCAGCTATCCTTTGGTTGCCACCTCGTGGCCGGGTTCGTATCGTGCGGGCATCGGTTCGAGAGCGTTGGACGGGGATGGCTGCGAGCAGCCGCCCCCGGGCCCCGGCGGCGGTGTTGGCGCACCGCCCCGGGGCCATTACGAGTCCGCTAGTCGCCTGTTAGTCCCCTCTCCGATAGTTCGGCCAGCTCCCGGGGCATCTCGCCGCCGTCGTGGAAGGCCCGCCACGACGCGAGATCGGGGAAGCTTCCCGAGGTCAGCTCCTCCAGCAGCGCGCGGACCCAGGCCGCCTCCGCCTCGACCATCGCAACGGCGAACTCATCCTCGACCAGGAACAGGCGGGGAACTTCCTTGAGATGCCCGGTGATCGCAGCACGACGTGCGGCGATCGACTCCTCCAGCCTGCCGAGCCGGGCCTGCAGGAGGGCGGTCACCTCGTCTGGCGACAAGATCATCTGCACTGAGAGCCCGGCGGCGAACTTCGGGTGCTCGGGCTCCGGTGTGGACAGCAGTTCCCGGGTCCAGTCGAGCATCTCCTGCCGGCCGGCTTCGGTGATCTGGTACACCGTCCTTTCCGGACGGGCACCCTGCCGGCTGGTGCCGATTACCTCCAGGAAGCCGTGCTTCGCCAGGTTCTGCACGACGGTGTAGAGCGAGCCCCACTTGACGTCCATGTCCTGGTCTTTGCCGCGGGCACGCATCAGGGACGCGATCTCGTAGCGGTGCATCGGCCGCTGGACGACGGTGGCCAGCACCGCCAGGGCCATCAAGTTGTCGACTTTGCGCTTCGCGGCCATCAGAGTCGCCTCCACTCATTACTCGTCCACAAATATATGTCAGCGATTATTTGCTGGCAACTATGAGGACGGCTGATCGGTCCTGCGCGATGGCGTGCCTGTACCGCTGCAAAATCTCGTGACACTCCTGACCCGCAGGTTCATTACGCTGGCTGCGCGGCTCGGTGGTACTGGCTGATCACGTCACTGCCTCGCGCCGGCCGCCAGTAGATTACTGGCGAGATTGCTCTCGCCTGGCCCACCGCGCGCAGCCTCGATATGACGTACCGGGCGAACTCCCGGCCTGGCGGTGCCAGCGGGGATGGAGCGGTGCCAGCGGGATGGAGCGGTGCCAGCGGGGATGGAGGAGACGGCAGATGGATGTCTATGAGGCGCTGTACACGACGCGGGCAATGCGGCGGGTCCGTCCCGACCCGATACCGTACGCGGTTCAGGCGCGCATCCTGGACGCCGCGATCAGGGCGCCTAGCGGCGGGAATGCGCAGAGCTGGCGGTTCATGCTGGTGGACGACCCCGTCGTCAAGGGCCGCCTCGGGCCGCTCTACCGCGACAGCATCCGCCAGCTATGGGCGACTGCCTACCACGACCGGCTGGAGCGGGCACGGCAGGCGCCGGACGAGCCGGCGCACGCGTCAATGCTCCGGGTTACCGCGTCCGCGCAGCACCTGGCCGATCACTTCGAGCAGGTGCCGCTCTTCATGATCGGCTTTTCCCGCGGTGACCAGACCGGGGGGTCCATCTTTCCCGCGGTCTGGAGCGCCCAGCTGGCGGCCCGCGCCGAGGGCGTCGGGAGTGCACTGACGTCAGTGCTCGGGATCTTCCACGGCGCGGAGGCGATGAGCGTCCTCGCCGTGCCGGAGGGCAAGGGCTGGACGATGGCCTGCTGCGTCTCGTTCGGATACCCGACCGGCAGGTGGGGAGTGGCCGCCAGGCGGCCGGTCCGCGAAGTCGCCAGCCGCAACAGCTGGGACGGGGATCTCGGCATGGATATCCCCGAGCCGCTGTGGCCAGGCGGGCACGGGCCGGACGGCACGCCGTGAGCTAGCGCGCCCGCGGACCGGGCAGTGCCGAGCCGCCCACCGGCCCGGGAACCCGTCTACTGGTCAGGTGCGTCGTCGCCGGAACTGCCGGAGTCAGCCTGGCCGGCGCCTGGGGCGATTTCCTGCGAGCCGTCCGGGACGCCGCCGGCCGGGACGGCGGCGTGCTCGGGCTCATCCTGGGCCTGCCCGCTGCCGTCCGCGCCGTGCCCGTCCGCGCCGTGTCCGTCCGCGCCGTGTCCGTTCGTGTGCCCGTTGCTGCCGGGCAGCTCCACGCTCTCGGTCAGTATCGTGTGCCGGCAGGCCGGGCGGCCGCGCTGGGAAGGCGAGCTTGGCCTGTTCCTCCTCCGAGACCGGGCGCGTGATCTCGATGAACTCGCCGCTCGGCATCTGCCGGATGATCCCCGTCTCGACGCCGTGCTCCAGCAGGTGCAGATCCTTGCGCTGCAGGCCCAGGCAGATCCGTTTAGTGATGATGTAGGCGAGCACCGGAGCAACGAACATCGAGACCTGCGCGATACGCGTGGTGGTGTAGAGCGCGATGTTCAGGTGGTCAGCGATGATGTCGTTGGCGCCTTCGAGCCAGAGCACGCCGTAGAAAGTGATCACGGCCATCCCCAGGGCCGTCCGGGTAGGCGCGTTACGCGGCCGGTCATTGACGTGGTGCTCGCGCTTATCGCCCGTGATCCACTGCTCGATAAACGGCCACAGGGCCGCCGCGGTGAAGATGATGCCGAGCGGCAGCAGGGCGGGCAGGAAGACGTTGAAGCTGAACGTGTGCCCGGCGACGTTCCATTCCCAGGGGACCATCACGCGCAGCGCGCCCTCGAGCATGCCCATGTAGAAGTCGGGCTGCGAGCCGGCCGACATCGCCACCGGGGTATACGGGCCGTACAGCCACACCGGGTTGATCTGGGCGAAGGTGGAGGCCAGCGCCAGCGCGGCGAAGGTGAAGAAGAAGAACGCGCCGGTCTTGGCCATGAAGTACGGGTACAGGGGAGCGCCGACGACGTTCTTGTCGGTCCGGCCCTTGCCCGGCATCTGGGTGTGCTTCTGGTGGAACATGATGAACAGGTGCGCCGTGATCAGCGCCAGGATCAGGCCGGGGATCAGCAGCACGTGCAGGATATACAGCCGGGGGATGATGAGGTGCCCGGGGAAAGCGCCGCCGAACAGGAAGAACGCCAGGTACGTCCCGACGATCGGGATGGACTGCATGACCCCCTCAAGGATCCGCAGCCCCGCGCCGGACAGCAGGTCGTCGGGGAGGGAGTAGCCGAACAGGCCCTCCAGCATGCCGAGCGTCAGCAGCACGATCCCGATCAGCCAGTTGACCTCGCGTGGCTTGCGGTACGCACCGGTGAAGAAGATCCGCAGCATGTGCGCGAAGATCGCCGCCATGAACAGGTCCGCCGCCCAGTGGTGGATCTGGCGCATCAGCAGGCCGCCGCGGACGTCGAAGCTGATATTGAGCGTCGAGGCGTAGGCCTCGCTCATCCGGATGCCGTCCAGATGCGTGTAGGAGCCGTGGTAGATGACATCGGTCATGCTCGGCTGGAAGAAGAAGGTAAGGAACGTGCCGGTGAGCAGCAGGATGATGAAGCAGTAGAGCGCGATCTCGCCGAGCAGGAACGTCCAGTGATCGGGGAAGATCTTTTTGAAGAGCGTGCGGAAACTCTTGGCGCCGCGGAACCTGTCGTCCAGGAACCCGCCGACACCATCAAGCGCCCGGTTAGCCATGACCTACCCCCGCTCCCAGAAGCTCGGCCCTACCGGCTCATGGAAATCGCTCTGCGCTACCAGGTACCCCTCGGCGTCGGTCGTGATCGGGAGCTGCGGCAGCGGCCTGGCAGCCGGCCCGAAGATGACCTGGGCGCCTTTCGGCGCGTTGAAAGTCGACTGGTGGCACGGGCAGAGGATGTGGTGGGTCGTCTGCTCGTACAGCGACACCGGGCAGCCTACGTGGGTGCAGATCTTCGAGTAGGCGACGATGCCGTCCACCGTCCAGTTCAGCACCGTCGGATGCTGCAGCTCGCCCGGCGCGAACTTGATGATGATCGTCGCGGCCTTGGCGAGGGCGTCGTCGTCGTCCTGGTAACCCTCGGGTATCACCGTGATCATGCCGCCGGGCGAGCTGAAGTCAGCTGGCCTGATCGGCGTGTTGCTGACGTCCTCGACCAGCCGCAGGCCCTTGCGCCACACGGTGTGCCGCAGGCTGGTACCGGGCAGCGGCCCCATGTCACGGAGCAACACGATAGGGGCCACCGCGATCGGCAGCGTCGCCGCGATCAGCGTCCGCCGCAGCAGCGGCCGCTTCGCGAACTGACTGGCGTCCGCGCCCTCGGTGAAGGTCTCGGCGAACGCCGCCCGGTCCTCCGCAGGCGAGGCCAGCGGCTTGCGCGCCTCGGTGATCTCCACTTCCGGCATCAGGTGACGCACCCAGATCGTCGCGCCGAACGCCAGCCCGAGGAACGCCACCGACAGGGAGGTCCCCAGCGCCAGGTTCGAGCGCAGCACGGCGTCTACCGAGTGGACTTCCAGGCCGATGTAGGCGGCGATGAAGCCGATCCCGGCCAGCATCGCGACAATGAAACAGGCCGCGACGAGTCGTTCAGCGACCTTGGCCTTACGCAGGTCGGCAGGATCGGCGGGCAGTTCGCGCGGCGCTGGCCTGTCGCCGTCCGGCTCGCGGCCGCCGAGCAAGGTCCTTGCCTCAGCAGGCGGCGGGGTGCCGATGACGCGGTGCGGGCCAGCTGGCGTCTCGTCCGGCGTCTCGTCCGGCAGCTCGCCGTGGCCGTTCGTCTCACTCATGTTCTCGGGGCTTCCCTTGCTTCGCGGTAATCCACAGTGCTGCGACCACCATGAAGAGCAGCAGGCCGAGGAATGCCACCAGGCCCTCGGTGACCGGGCCGATCCGGCCCAGGCTGAAGCCGCCCGGGTTGGCCTCCGTCCGCGTCGCGGTGACGTAGGCGATGATGTCGCGCTTATTCATCGGGGTCATGGTGGTGTCGTTGAATACCGGCATCGCTTCGGGGCCGGTCAGCATGGCCTCGTAAATCTGCGTCGGAGTCGACTGAGTCAGCGCGGGCGCGTACTTGCCGTTGGTCAGCGCGCCGCCCGCGCCGACGAAGTTGTGACAGGCC
>Ga0302177_10004112_pt1 | contig 10135 bp, 7 predicted proteins | sample I_Palsa_E1_2_FD_198780 | JGI IMG/M metagenome (GOLD analysis project Ga0302177, IMG submission 198780) | Peat permafrost microbial communities from Stordalen Mire near Abisko, Sweden - I_Palsa_E1_2 | ecosystem: Environmental > Terrestrial > Soil > Palsa > Peat permafrost | place: Sweden: Abisko... | reverse complement strand
CACGACGTGCGGCGAATGCTTGACCTGCTCGATCGACAATACGGCCGGTCGCGACAGGAACGCCGCGATCGCTCCATAGGGAATGGTCGGAATGGCGCCGTCGAGCGGCGAGCTGCGCAAGCGCGGATCCAGGCGCGCAGGTCCGCCCTGCACGAGCTGCACCTGCGGCCGGCCGTCAGCGCCATAGGCAAGCGCCAGCACGTCGCCGGGATAGATCAAATGCGGGTTCTCAATGCGCGGGTTGACGTACCAGATTTCCGGCCACAACCACGGATCGCGCAGGAACATCGTGGAGATGCCCCAGAGGGTGTCGCCGCGCTTGACGGTGTAACTCTTCGGCGCGCTCGAATTCAAGATCAGAGCGGGCGGTGTGCCGCTGCCGCTGCCTGAGTCGGAGCTCGGCGCCTGCGCGCCGCCGCCGGCGACCGCAGCCTCGGTTGCGGTCATGTCTGGCGGAGCCGTGGACTCAGCGCCCGCCCCATAGGACGTCGGCACATGTGCGACGGGTGCGCTGTCCGTGTCACGTGCGCGGTGCGATGAGCATCCGACAAACGCGATGAGCAGTGCGGCCAGACCCGCGCCAGCGCGAGCCTTAACTAATTGATTTGGAAACATCCTCCACTCCTTACATCCGGGAGGGGCCGGCAACCCCGCTGTTATAATCGGGTCAGGTCCAGCGCACACGGTTTAATGTTCACTTTGTGCACTGGATCACGGCGGCCGTCGCGGTGCGAAATCCCCCGACGCCTGGCCGATTTTCTCTTCACGCTTCAGAACATTAGCAGCATTTTCGAGTCAAATACACGAGCATTACGAGTCACCATCATGGCCCTGCGCACCATCCTCGAATATCCCGACCCGCGACTGCGCACCAAGGCACAGCCGGTGACCGATTTCGGCCCCGAACTCGGCCGGCTCATCGATGATCTCCTCGACACCATGTACGCAGCCCCCGGCATCGGACTTGCCGCGACGCAGGTCGACGTCCATCAGCGGGTCATTGTCGCCGACGTCTCTGCGGAACGCGATCAGCCGCTCGTGCTCGTGAACCCTCAGATCCTGAGCCGCGAGGGCGTGAATAGCGTCGAGGAGGGCTGCCTTTCCGTGCCCGATATTTTCGAAGAGGTAGAACGTGCCCTGCGCGTGCGCGTGCGCGCGCAGGATCGCGCGGGCAGCGTATTTGAGCGCGATTTCGACGAGATTCTGGGGGTTTGCGTGCAGCACGAGCTCGACCACCTCGAGGGCAAGCTGTTCGTGGATTATCTGTCCGACCTGCGCCGCGAGCGGATTCGCAAGAAACTGGAGAAGGAGCGCAAAGAGCGCAGCGCGCGCTCGCGCCACAGCTCGCCCGTGCGGGCTTATTGATCACGCCTTGCACCGGTTTCTCCCGTGACCGCGCTGCGAGTTGCGTTTGCAGGAACGCCCGAGTTCGCGCGCACTGCATTGCAGGCTGTGCTCCATTCGCGACACAGCCTCGTGGGTGTCTTCACGCGGCCCGATCGGCCGCGGGGCCGCGGCCAGCGCTTGAGCGCAAGTGTCGTGAAGGAGGCCGCGCTTGCGGCAGGCCTGCCGGTGTCGCAGCCGGCGACGGCGCAGGACGGTGCGGCGCTTGATGAGCTTAAGAGCTGGCGCGCGGATGTCCTGGTCGTGGTGGCCTACGGCCTTATTCTCCCGCGGGCGTTGCTCGACGCTCCGCGCCTGGGCAGCGTGAACATTCATGCCTCACTCCTGCCGCGCTGGCGCGGTGCCGCGCCCATCCAGCGTGCGATCCTCGCCGGCGACACCAAGACCGGGATCACCCTCATGCGGATGGAGGCCGCTTTGGATGCCGGGCCGATTCTGCTGCAGCGATCCATTCCCATCCGCCCGACCGATACCAGCGCTCGCCTGCACGATGCACTGGCTGCGCTCGGCGCGCAGACTTTGCTCCAAGGTTTGGATGCGCTCGCCGAGGGCGCGTTGCCGCCGACCCCACAGCCGCAAGAAGGCGTGAGCTACGCGGCTAAGATCGGCAAGTCCGAAGCGGCCATCGACTGGCGCAAGAGCGCCACCGAAATTGACCGCCAAGTGCGAGCCTTCAATCCCTGGCCCGTGGCCGAGACCCGCTTTGCGGACACACAGCTGCGCATCCTGACGGCGCGCATCGACGAGGAGTCGGCGCCGCAAGTGCCAGGCACCGCTCCTGGCACCGTGGTGTCGATGCTCGAAGACGCGCTCGTGGTGCAGTGCGGCGAAGGCTTTCTTGCGCTCGTGCAGGTGCAGCGCGCCGGCCGCCGGCCGGTCACGGCGCGCGAGTTCGCGGGCGGCCGAGCGCTCGTGGGCCAGCGCCTGGGGTAAGCGGTGAGCCTGTCAACGGATGCGCGCGCGGCGGAGCGACCCGGGACCCCGCCGGGAGCTGCGACCCTGGCTGAGGTGGCGCGAGCCCTCGTGGTTGTTACGTCAGTGGGACAATCGTCCGACAAGGCGCTCGCGGCGTCTCAGAATTCATCCAATCGGGCCGCGGTGCGCGCCATTACTCTGGGGAGCCTGCGCTGGTACCTGCGTCTGTCTCCCGCGGTGGAATCGCTCCTCGACCGGCCCGCGAAGCTCACCCCCGACATCCGCGCGCTGCTCGTGGCAAGCGCCCATCAGATCGAGTATTCGCGCAATGCCCCCGAGCTCACCGTGCATCTGGCCGTCGAGGCGGCGAGACTATTGGGTCGCCACGCGGCCACGGGCCTGGTGAATGCGGTATTGCGGCGCTTCGTCAGCGAACGCAAAGCACTTCTTCTACGCATCGATGCCGATCTTGCCGGGCGCACGGCGCATCCCGAATGGCTGGTCGCGGAGCTCCTGCGCTCATGGCCGGATGCGGCGCAAATGATTCTCGACGGAGGCAACCAGCATCCGCCACTCGTCCTGCGGCTCGACCTCACGCGCATCAGCGTGGCGCAGTACTTAGCCGATCTTGCGCGCCTTGACCTTGCCGCTCGCCCGATCGACTGGGCGAGCGCCGCCGTCGAGCTCGAAGAGGCCATGGCCATTGCCGAACTTCCCGGATTTGCAGAAGGGTGGGTGTCGGTTCAGGACGCCGGCGCACAGCTCGCCGCGCCTCTCCTCGACGCCCGCCCCGGCATGCGTGTCCTCGATGCCTGCGCCGCTCCCGGCGGCAAGACCGGCCACATCCTCGAGTACACACCCGCTCTGGGCGAGCTCATGGCTCTTGATATCGACGCTGGCCGCAGCGTGCGGATCGCCGACAATCTCAAGCGCTTGTCTCGGCAGGCGACGCTCGTCGTGGGCGATATCCGTAACCCCCAGGACTTTTGGGACGGCCGGCCTTTTGATCGCATCCTTGCGGACGTGCCGTGTTCGGCAACCGGCGTCATCCGCCGCCACCCGGACATCAAGCTCCTGCGCAGGCGCGAGGACATCGCGAGCTTCGCGCGAACACAGTTGCAGATTCTTCGTGCCGCCTTCGGCATGCTCGGCGCCGGAGGGCGCCTTCTCTACTCGACCTGCTCCGTGCTGCCCGCCGAGAATGAGGAGGTCATCGAGCGCTTTCTAAAGAGCGAGCCCCAGGCGCACCTTGCGCCGATGCCGCCCGGCGTCCCGCTGCCTCCGGGGGGCCAAAAGCGCGTTGCAGGCGTACAACTTTTGCCGGGCGCACAGGCAGGCACGGATGGGTTCTATTATGCTTGCCTCGAAAAGACAGCTGTCGGAACCTAGAGGCGCTCTGCGCAGTCAATCGTTGCATCCATGCTACGAATCGACCCACTCAATCTGCGATCGATCCTCATGGCCATCGCTCTTGCCGCCTGCAGCGGGCAGGCGCATGCCGATGCGCTCGACGGCGTCCTCGAGGTCCGCTCTGCCTACGTCAGCATGGAAGGAGGCGTCTTCCTGCTCCACGCCCGGATCGAATACCCCGTGAGCCCGGCCATCCGCGATGCTTTGCACGACGGCGTGACGCTCACGGTCGATCTGGATACGCGCATCGAGCGCGAGCGGCGCTTCTGGTTCAATGCGGACGTTCAGGAGCTGACGCTGCGCCGTGAGCTTGACTACCATGCGGTGTCGGACCGCTACCTTGTCCGTGACGTGCGCAGCGGCACCCAGAAAAGCTTCGCCACGCTCGAGGAGGCGCTCGCTGATCTGGGCGCAGTGGATGGCTGGCCGGTGCTGATCGAGCCGCAGTTGGCGCCGGGCAACTATCGCATCAGCGTGCGCGCCGGCGTGCGCCGCGGCCGCCTGCCCGCGTCGCTGCATGCGCTCATGTTCTGGACCGACGACTGGCACCGCGTGAGTGAGTGGTACACATGGTCGCTCCCGGACTAACCGGCCCTGCACCGGCGAAGCCGCGCTGGCGCGGCGTGGCACTCGTGCTCTTGTGGGCAGGGGTGGGCGTGGGCGCACTCTTGCTCTTGGCGAAGAGTGTGCAGAACTCCGGCGAGTTCAGCCGCCTGCAGCCGTGGATCCTGCTGCTCAACGTGATCGGCGTCGTCGCGCTGACGGCGCTGCTCGCGCGCAAGCTGACGCAGCTGGTGCGCGACTACCGGGCGCATGTGCCGGGCTCGCGGTTGACGGCACGCACGGTCGCGATTTTCGGCGCTCTCGTCGTGGCGCCGCTTCTGATCGTGTACCTCTTCTCGCTGCAGTTTCTGAACCGCGGCATCGACAGCTGGTTTCACGTTGAGGTCAAACAGGGACTCAACGACGCGCTCGTGCTGTCGCGCGCGGCTCTCGACCTGCGGGTGCGCGAGTACTCGCGCCATACGGAGAATCTGGCTCACTCGCTCGTCAACGCAACCGCCGAGGATGTCGCGCAGCGAGTCTTTGAGGAGCGTCGCGCCACCGCGGCGCTCGAAATGGCAGTCTACGGCGCTCACGAACGGATCATCGCGGCGAGCCTGGAAAATCCGCTCGAATCCATCCCCACGCGCCCGCCGTCGGATCTCGTGCGCCAGGTGGGAGAGCGGCGCGCATATGTGAGCCTCGAGCCGCAGGCCGGCGGCGAGTACCTCATTCGCACCGCAGCGCCGTTCACCGAGTCGCTGACGCGCGGGGATGATCGCTATCTCGTCGCGATCTACGCAGTGCCGACGCAGCTTGCCGCGCTCTCAGAAGCCGTGCAGCACGCTTATTCGCAGTACGGCGAGCTTGCGGCGCTGCGCGAGCCCTTGAAAAGCAGCTTCCGGCTCACTCTCACCCTGGTACTGCTGCTCGCGATGCTCGCGGCAATCTACGGTGCGATCTTTTCCGCGCAGCGCCTAGTGCGCCCGGTTCAGAATCTCATCGAAGGCACGCGCGCCGTCGGCAAGGGCGACTTCGGCACGCGCCTGCCGCTGCCATCGCGCGACGAGATGGGCTTTCTCGTGCACTCCTTCAACGATATGACGAAGCGCCTGCGGCGCGCGCGCGAAGAGGCGACCCGCAGCCAGCGGGTGGTCGAGCGCGAGCGCGAGCGCCTCGCGATCATTCTCGCGCGCCTGTCGACCGGAGTCGTGGTCGTGGACCGCGAGCTCACGGTGAGCATCGCGAATCAGGCGGCCGGCGCAATTCTCGGCACTGATCTGTCGGCTGCGATCGGACGGGCCTTGCCGGAATTGACCGCCGGCAATGAACGCCTCGGTCAGTTCGTCGCGGCGCTCGTGGTGCGCTTCGGCGCCGGGCGCGAGGAGTGGCGCGAGCAGCTCGATCTGGATGGCACGTCGGGCCGGCGCACGCTGATGTGTGCCTGCACGCCGCAGCCGGGCGCCGACCGTGATGGCTACGTCATTGTCTTCGACGACATCACGATGCTGCTGCAGGCGCAGCGCGACGCCGCCTGGGGCGAGGTCGCGCGGCGCCTCGCACATGAGATCAAGAATCCGCTGACGCCGATTCAACTCTCGGCCGAACTCATGCGGCGGCGCTTTCTTAGCAGCATGTCGCCGCAGGACGCCGAAGTGCTGGAGCGCGGCACGCGCACGATCGTGCAGCAGGTGGAAACCATGCAGCAGATGGTGAATGCCTTCAGCGAATATGCGCGCGCACCGGAGATGCGCATCACGCGCTTCAACTTGAACCAGCTCGCAAGCGAGGTCGCAGACCTGTACCGCTCCCACGATCCGCGCGTGGAGATCCGCCTGGAGCTCGACGAGCGCATTGACGGCATCGAAGCAGACCGCGGCCGCGTGCGCCAGATTCTCAATAATCTCGTGATCAATGCACTCGAGGCCCTCGACGGCGTCGCCACGCCGCGCCTAGAGCTTGCGACGCGCTTCGAACAGGCGGCCGGCGATGCGAGATACGCAATCGTCACGGTATGTGACAATGGGCCGGGATTTCAGCGCGAGCTTTTGGGCCGAGTGTTCGACCCCTACGTGACGAGCAAACCCAAGGGCACCGGCCTTGGCCTTGCGATCGTGAAGAAGATCGTCGAAGAGCACGGCGGCCGCATCGATGCCGACAATCGGCCCGAGGGCGGTGCGCGCATACGCGTAGTTCTGCCGATGACGGACAGCACACGTTCCGCCTCCGGCATTCGCGAACGCCGCGCAGAGTTGCGGAGGGAGATTGTATGAGCGCGGCACACATACTGGTGGTCGACGACGAGGCGGACATCCGCAGTCTTCTGAAGGAGATTCTCTCCGAGGAGGGCTATGAGGTGGAGGTGGCCGCGAACGCCGGGGAGGCGCGTGCGTCGCGGGCGCGTCAGACGCCGGATCTTGTCCTGCTCGACATCTGGATGCCCGACGTCGACGGCATCACTCTATTGCGCGAATGGTCATCCGCCAACGCGGAGGGTTGTCCGGTCGTCATGATGTCGGGTCACGGCACCGTCGAAACCGCGGTTGAGGCGACACGCCTCGGGGCCTTCGATTTTGTCGAAAAGCCGCTGTCGCTCGCGAAGCTCCTGCGCACAGTCGAGCGCGCGCTCGATGCCGGCAAACGCCGCCGTCAGTCCGGCAAACTCCTCGTCCCGCCCATCATGGTGCCGGTCGGCAAGAGCCGACTCATGCAGCAACTGCGCACTCAGCTGCAGCAGATTGCGACCCATTCCTCCTCGGTGTTGCTGGTGGGCGAGCCGGGCTCGGGCCGCGAGGCCTGCGCGCGCTACCTGCACGAGCAGAGCGGACGCAGCGCGCGCCCGTTCGTGCAGCTGATTGCGAGCACTCTGCGCGAGACGGACGCGCAGCTGCGGCTCTTCGGGCGCGAAGAGGGCGGGCATGGCGCGCCCGTGGGAGTTCTCGAGGAAGTCGGCAACGGCACCCTCTGCATCAGCGAGATTGAAGATCTGCCGATGAGCGTGCAGCGGCTTCTGATCGGCGTGCTCGAGTCCGGCCGCTTTACGCGCCTGAATGGCACCCAGCCGCTGACCTTGAGCGCGCGTGTGCTGTCATCCGCGCAGCCCGACATTGAGCATCGCGGCGCTGAGGGCTTTCGGCGCGATCTTTTGGCGCAGCTGAATGCGCTCATCGTACGGGTGCCGCCGCTGCGCGAATACGCGGAGGACGTGCCCGAGCTCCTGCGGCACTATGTCGATCGCGCGGTCGACACCGAAGGTCTGTCATTCAGACGCTTCAGCGTCGCCGCGCAGAACCGGCTGCGCAATTATCCCTGGCCGGACAATGTCCGCGAGCTCAGGAACCTCGTGCAGCGCCTGCTGATCCAGGGAGGGCCGGAGGAAATCCGCCTGGAGGAGATCGAGCAGGAATTGACGGTGCAGCAGCCCTCCGCCGAGCCGCTCGTCAAACAGGATCTCCTGGCCCTGCCGCTGCGCGAGGCGCGCGAGCAGTTCGAGCGCGCCTATCTGCAGCAGCAGCTCTTGCTGTGTAACGGCAAGGTTGGACAGCTCGCCAAACGGGTCGGCATGGAGCGCACGCATCTGTATCGCAAGCTGCGCTCGCTCGGCGTCGACTTTCGCAATGTGAGCGAGGATTAATCCCCGATCCGGATCACGAGCGCGTCGAGTTCGGCGGCCTGCAGCTGCTTGCGCACCCGGTTGAGCTCGTTCATGTCGTTGATGGGGCCCACGCGTACGCGATGCCAGACATCGTTGTCGACCGCGACGCGCTGCACCTTCGCCTCCACCCCTTGCTTGGCGAGCTGCGCCTGCACGCGCTCGGCGTCCGAAAGGTTGCGGTACGAGCCTGCCTGCAGCACGTAGACACCCGGCCGCTCGATACGCGCGGTCGGCAGGTCGTGGCGTATCTCGCGGTCCTTCTCCGGCACGACGACTTCGAAGTGCGGCAGCATTTCGTAGAAGTCATAGCGCTCGTCGCTTGCGTGCGCGCCGATCGGCTCGGCATCGGCGGGCGCCGCATGACGCGGCTGCGGCCGCGCCTCCTCTGCGGGCGCGCGGCGCGCTTCGCCCACATACAAAAAGAGCGCGCTCGTCAGTACGGCGCCGATCAGCGCGCCGGCGCCGAATTCGCGCAGGCGCGTGAGATCAAACGCACGACGCGAAGTCTTCTTGTAATCGCGAGCCGTCAGTTTTGCCATGGGTCCGCCTACATGCTCGCAGGCGCCGTCACGCCGAGAAGTGTCAGGCCGTTGCGCACCACCTGTTGCACGGCAATCACGAGCGCAAGCCGGGCGTTGCGCAGCTTCGCATCCGCAACGATGAACTGCTCGGCGTTGTAATAACTATGAAAGGCGTTGGCAAGCTCGCGCAGATAGTGCACGAGGCCATGCGGCGCGCGCGCGACGGCGCAGCTTTCGAGCACTTCGGGGTAACGCGCGACCTGCTGCAGCACGAGCTCCTCGGCGGGGCCGCTCAAAAGCTCGATATGGGCGAGTCCCTCGGCGCGGTCGAAGTGCATGCCGCGCGCCGCGAGCTGCGCAAGCACGCTCGCGACGCGCGCATGCGCATACTGTATGTAGTACACCGGATTTTCATTGCTGCGCGATTTGGCAAGCTCGAGGTCGAAGTCGAGGTGCTGCTCGTGGCTGCGCATCAAATAGAACAGGCGGCAGGCATCGTTGCCTACTTCGGCGCGCAGCTGGCGCAGTGTCACGAACTGTCCCTCACGCTTGCCCATGGGAACTTTCTCGGTGCCGCGGTAGAGACTCACGAATTGCACGAGGTTGACCTCGAGGCTCTCGCCCGGCTCGCCCATGGCGGTAAGTCCCGCGCGCACGCGCGCCACGTAGCCGTGATGATCGGCGCCCAGCGCGTCGATCAAGAGCTGAAAGCCGCGCTCGCGCTTTTGCAGATGGTAGGCGATGTCCGAGGCAAAATAGGTTTTCTGACCGTTTTCGCGCACCACCACGCGATTCTTCTCGTCCCCGAAGCGTTCCGCGCGAAACCACAGCGCGCCATCCTCGCGATATAGATTGCCTTCGCGCTCGAGGCGCGCGAGTGCCCGCTCGATGGCGCCACTTTCCCCAAGCGCGCGCTCCGAAGCCCAGTGATCGAATTCGACGCCGAACTCCGCAAGGTCGCTTCTGATGTCGTCGAGCATTGCAGCGAGCGATAGTTGGAGTACCTCGCGAAATCCTTCCGCGCCGAGGAGTTCACGCGCGCGCGTGATGAGCGCATCGATGTGCTTCTCCTTGTCTCCCGCGGGCGCATCCGGCGGCAGGTGCGCGCCGATCTCGGCGGCGGAGCGTTGGAAACGCGTGCCTTCCTGCGCGAACAGCAGTTGTGCGATCGGCTGCACATAGTCGCCGCGGTAACCGTTGCTCGGAAACGCGAACTCCTCGGAACACAACTTAAGATAGCGCACCCACACGCTCACCGCGAAGATGTCCATCTGCCGGCCGGCGTCGTTGACGTAATATTCGCGCTCGACACTGAAGCCGACCGCATCCAATAATCCCGCGAGCGTCGCGCCGTAGGCGGCCTGGCGGCCGTGACCGACGTGCAGTGGTCCGGTTGGATTTGCGGAGACGAATTCCAGGAGCACGCGCACGCCCTCACCGAGTGTGCTGCGCCCGTAGCGCGCGCCTTCGGTGTGGATGCGCGCGATCTCGTCCGCGTAGGCCTCTTTGGCGAGAAAAAAGTTGATGAAGCCCGCGCCGGCCACTTCGGTGCGCGCCACGAGCGGGCTTGGCGGCAGCGCCGCGACGATCGCCTGTGCGAGCTCGCGCGGGTTGCGCCGCGCCTGCTTCGCAAGCCGCAGAGCAATGTTGGTCGCAAAGTCGCCGTGCTGCGTATCGCGCGTGCGCT
>Ga0302177_10004111_pt1 | contig 10136 bp, 11 predicted proteins | sample I_Palsa_E1_2_FD_198780 | JGI IMG/M metagenome (GOLD analysis project Ga0302177, IMG submission 198780) | Peat permafrost microbial communities from Stordalen Mire near Abisko, Sweden - I_Palsa_E1_2 | ecosystem: Environmental > Terrestrial > Soil > Palsa > Peat permafrost | place: Sweden... | reverse complement strand
GGTAGCCGCATCCCGCCCCTCGGAAAAATTGGCGACGCACTCAATTAGCGGGCCGGCCACTGCACCTCGGACTTTTGCGCCAGCACTCTCCCGCGGATCATCACCAGGTTCGCCAGGTTCACTCCAAAATGATACGGCAACTCCCGATAATCCGCCAAGCCGAGAACGATCAGGTCCGCGCTCTTGCCCGCCTCAATGGACCCGATGCTTCCCGCCCTGCGCATGGCGTGCGCGCCATTGATGGTGGCAGCCGCGATGGCTTCAGCCGGCGTCAGGTGCATCGCGCGGCAGGCGAGCGCGACCGTCATCTGCATATTGGGCGAGTCCGTATCGCGGCCGCTCGCGAGCGCCACCGCCGCGCCATGCTCGATCAACATGCGCGCCGGAGCGTAGCGTCGATCCCGAGCGTCGAACCCCGCGACGGCGGACAGGGTGGCCACGGTCTGCGATTGCGAGAGCAGCATGGCATCGCGCTCCGTGGCGTCGAGCACGTCGTCCACGGCGGTTGCTCCCAGCTCGGCGGCCATTGCGATGGCGCCGTCGCCGACCTTCACTCCCAGGCCCAGTTCGCGTGCCAGCGTCAAAAAACGGCAGGCTTCCGCCTGGCGCCCCATCTCGGCGAACTGAGCCAGCTTGCGCCGCCGCACCGCCGGCAACAACCGCTCGCCGAATACCGCCGCGCCGCCTTCCGCCAGAAAGGTCGAGACCAACGTCAGCGGGAGCTCTCCCAGCGCCGCTTGCACCCGCAAGATCTTGAGTTTCGCGGCTTCCGTGAGTGCCTGGCCGGATTTCACCTCAAGCGCGGTGGTTCCGCACGGCACCGCTTCGTCCAGGACGCGCAGCGCCATCGTCCGCAGCGCGCGAGGCGATTGCTCCTGAGCCGCTACCCGCACCACATGGACATGGCTATCCACGAAGCCCGGCAGCACCACGGAGCCGCTCACGTCGATCTCTTCAGCGCCGCGCGCCAGAGCAAGATTCTCCAAACGGCGGGTTGGACCCACTTCTAGAATGACGCCGTCCGCGATCAGTACCGCGCCGTCCTCGATAATTCCCAGGTTCCGGAGATCGGTCCCGCGCCGGGGACCACTCGGGCCGCGCAAAGTAAGCAATTGGCGCGCGCCCCGGATCAGCGTGACTTTCCGCATTCCAGGAGGGCCCTACAGTTCAGCCTACACCGGCGGGCTGCTCCGCGGCCTGGGGCGGGCGCAGTGCGATTGCATTGGCCTTAAAATAAGGCCCCGGCCCAAACGACTCCCGGCCGCCCGATTCGGTCGCGGCTCATTTTGGCTGCAACTCCTGGCTGCAACTCCTGGCTGCAAATCCTGGCTGCAAATCCAGCCAACGCCGTTTCCGGATGGTCGGTGGCACAGGTCACCATAGCCGACAAACCGTCAAACTGAACATAGCGTCGGATCATCGGAAGCTGCTCGGCTGCAGTGAGCCTTGCAGAGCCATCGCGCGGCTATTGTTTTATTTCATAGTTCTGTTATCATGGAAGCATGAAAACAGCAGAAACGCCGCACCATGGCTAAGAAAATTCAGGAAACCGAAGTCGTTCGTTTCGCGGATATGTTTTCGGCCATGGGCACGGAGGCACGGCTGCGGATCATGCGCGTGCTGCTCTCGGCGCACCCCGAAGGCATGGTGGTCGGCGACATTGCCAGCGAGCTCGCCATCCCGGCTTCCACGCTGTCCCATCATCTCGACAAGCTGAAGAACGAGGATTTGGTCAAGGTGCGCCGCGAGGGCACCTATCTCTGGTACTCCGCGAATGCGGAAACCCTGCAAGAGCTGCTGGGCTTCCTTTATGCCGAGTGCTGCACCCGCAACAAAGCCATTGAGCCGGCCGCAATTGTCCAGCTCTGCAAATAAGCCAAAGGAAAACATCATGGAACTGAAAGAAATCGTTCAAGAGAAATACGGGGAAGCGGCGCGCCGCGTGACGGCCGGTGGCGGCAATAGTTGCTGCGGGGCCGCCCCTTCGCTGCTGGATGCTTGCTGCGACCCCATCACCACGAACCTGTACGATGCCGGCCAGGCCGGCGAGATCCCCGAGGCGGCCCTGCAAGCCTCGCTCGGCAGCGGCAATCCGACGGCGCTGGCCGCATTGAAAGCCGGGGAAACCGTGCTCGATCTCGGCTCCGGTGGCGGCATCGACGTGCTGCTGTCGGCCAAGCGCGTCGGCCCCACGGGCAAAGCTTATGGCCTCGACATGACGGACGACATGCTTGCCCTGGCACGTGAAAATCAGCGCTTATCCGGTGTCGAGAATGTCGAATTTCTCAAAGGCGAAATCGAGCATATCCCGCTGCCCGATAACAGCGTCGACGTGGTCATTTCCAACTGCGTGATCAACCTGTCGGGCGATAAGGACCAGGTGCTGCGCGAAGCCTTTCGCGTCCTCAAGCCGGGTGGCCGCTTCGCCGTCTCCGACGTGGTGGTACGCGGCGACGTGCCGCCGAAGATCCGCCGCAACATGGAATTATGGGTCGGCTGCATTGCCGGCGCGATGAAGGACTCTGACTACTTTGCCAAGCTGGCGAAGGCCGGTTTTGACGCCATCGATATCGAGCCGACGCGTGTTTACAACGTGGAGGACGCCCGGACCTTCCTCTCGGGCCAGGGTCTCGATGTGGACGCCATCACGCGGCAAGTCCAGGGCAAATTCATGGGCGCGTTCATCCGCGCTGAAAAACCGGCCGCCTGTTGCGCGCCCGGTTGCTGCGCTTAAGAAGGCGCTATGGCAACGACGATCAAGCCGCCCGTTAAAACCTCCGCGCTGCGCCTCGGCTTCTTCGAGCGCTACCTGTCCGTATGGGTCGGGCTCTGCATGGTGGCCGGCATCCTGATCGGCAAGACGTTCCCGGCCGTCACGGCCGGGCTGCGCGGTCTGGAGTTCGCCAGGGGCAGCCAGATCAACGTGCCGATTGCGGTCCTGATCTGGCTGATGATCACGCCCATGATGATGAAGGTCGATTTCTCATCCGTGAAAAACGTTGGCCGCCGGCCGGCCGGGTTGCTCGTCACGCTGCTGGTCAATTGGGTCATCAAACCGTTCTCGATGGCGCTGTTGGCCTGGTTCTTTTTCCGCATCCTTTTTGCCACGTTCATCACGCCGGCGGAAGCGGATCAATATATTGCGGGCTGCATCATTCTCGCAGCCGCGCCCTGCACGGCCATGGTCTTCGTGTGGTCGCATCTGACCCGAGGCGATCCGGCCTATACGCTCGTCCAGGTCTCCGTGAACGATCTCATCATGCTGGTGCTGTTCGTGCCCATCGTGCAGTTTCTGGTGCATGGCGCGTCATCCCTCACCGTGCCGTTCACGGTGCTGCTGACCTCCGTCATTGTCTTTATCGTCGTGCCGCTGCTGGCCGGAACGCTGCTGCGCGCGATGCTGGTCCGCCGGCACGGCCGCGCCTGGTTCGAGGGGACGCTGTTGCCGAAATTCGCGCCGCTGACGATTGCGGCGCTGCTGGCGACGCTCGTGCTGATCTTCGCCTTTCAGGCCGATAACATCACTGGCCGGCTATCGCATGTGTTGTTGATCGCCATTCCGATCACGCTCCAGGTCTACTTCAACGCCAGCATCACTTACGGACTGATGAAGCTGCTCAAAGTCGAGCATGCGGTGGCCGCGCCCGGTGCGCTGATCGGCGCTTCCAACTTTTTCGAGCTGGCCGTCGCGACGGCCATTGCGCTGTTCGGACCGGATTCCGGGGCGGCGTTGGCAACGGTGGTCGGCGTCCTGGTCGAGGTGCCGGTCATGCTTTCGGTATGCGCAGCCTGTAACCGCACCCGCCATTGGTTCCCCGCTCCCTTGCAAGCTGATCTATGAAGAAAAGCGTTTTAATCCTCTGCACCGGAAATTCAGCCCGCAGCCAAATGGCGGAAGGGCTGCTGCGCAACGATGCCGGCGAGGTCTTCGACGTTGAAAGCGCCGGCACCATGCCCAGCATCGTCCGGCCGGAAGCTATTGCCGTGATGAAGGAACTGGGCATCGATATCAGCGGGCAGCGCTCGAAGCATGCCGATGAGTTCAATGGCCGGACGTTCAATTACGTCATCACGGTCTGCGACAACGCCAAAGAAAGCTGTCCCCTTTTCCTCGGCGGGGCTAAAAGGCTGCATCACAGCTTCAGCGATCCGGCCGCGGTCGAAGGATCGGAGACGAAGCGCCTTGCGGCCTTTCGCACGGTGCGGGATGAGCTGCGGCCATATCTCCGGGAATTTGCAATAACGCAATAACCGCAACGACGGTTTACTAGACGATAAAGTACGTTATCGCGTAGTAAGAAGCGACTGCTCGGCGAGGTACAGGGACGTATAACGGCCTTATCCGGCCAATCTCTGCCCGTTATCCTGCCGGGTTGAGTTTGCGGGTTTCGGAAAGAATCTTGGTCAGCCGATTGGAGAGCTGATCGAGGCGATGTCTCGGCGGGCCGTCCGGGAGCGAGCGACGGAACATCTCGATAGCGTGTTGGGCGAAGAGTAGAGAATCGACGACACCTTCCAAACCGGCGCGAGGCGAAATGGTTGGCGCCTTCGGCTGCGGTGCCAGATGCCGAGGGCGAGAGCGGGCCAGATGGAACTCACGCTGCAGGTCGTCGCCGGCGACCAGGACGTACTTCATCGTCATCTCCGCTTTGACATGGCCGAGGAGCGTCATCAACGCAGGCAAGCTTACGCCTGCGCGAACCATTTCACTGGCATACGTGTGTCTAAGCTGGTGCGGAACGATGCGAGTGGAAATACCGACGGCGGCCGCGACATCGGATAGGTAGGGGCGCAAGCGTTTCATGAGGGTCTGCTTGCCGCTGTGGCGTGCGAGCAGCCAGCCGTCAGGGAGAGGGTCGAAAGAACGGAAGAAGCGTAAGCGTTGGACGAGTTCACATACGAACGAATCGACCGGTACCATTCGTTCCGTCTTCAGTTTGCCGAGAGGCACATGAATCGCCCAACGATCCGAGCCCACCTTGTGGAGGCAATCATAGGAAAGGTCAGCGCATTCTCCGATACGCATGCCGGTATGGCGCAGCAGCAGGAACACGTTGGCCGGCAGATCATTGCGGCGCAGTAGTTCCTGCTGGATTAATCGATCCTGCTCTGCCGTCAGGGGGCGGGGCAAACGTTGTGGTATGCGCGGAATGTCCTCGCGACGGATCAGATGAGCCAGATCGGGAAGCTGTGCAGTCCAGGCAAGCTCCTGCAGAATGGAACGCACAAACAGTAATCGACAGACGTAGACAGCCGGCGCCAAGGGCGGGGTGTGTGAACGCAGATGGGCAAACCAGCCGAGGATGTGCGGGTCACGGCGCAACTGATTTAACGAACAAACTGCGGGATGATCTTCGCTGAGATAGATCAGGAAGTGGCGCGCCGCGCCTCGATACTGACGGGATGAGTCCGGAACGAGTGCGGCAGTGAGGGACTCGATGGCCCGCTGGAACTGGTGTGCTAGCGGATGTTCCAGTGGAGCATAGCGGGAGAGCCTCACGACAGCTTTCCTGGCACGGGCCTGATGTGCTGCGACACGGCTCGCGCATACTGCTGATAGACCTCCAGAGGAGTGACTTGCACATAGACCATCGTCGTTTCGATTTGTGCGTGTCCCATCAACTGCATCAGGGCCGGGAGGCTGACTCCGGCGCGCACCATATCGGAGGCGAAGGTGTGTCGGAACCGATGGGGGTTGGCAATCTTTACGCCGGTGGTCCGACGATGATATCGAAACAGTGAGCGCAACCCCGCGGGAGTCATCCGCGCGCCGCGGGCCGGCCCCTTGAGAGAAACAAACAAAGCGTCGGTCGAAGTTTGTGGCCGCTCTAGCCGTAGATAGTGGTCAAGGAGTTGGTTCGCTTCCGGAGCGAGCGGCAGAAAACGGGTCTTATTGCCTTTGCCGCGCACACGGATCTGCGCTTCGGACAACAGAAGATCGTCGCGATTCAGATTCAGGACTTCCTGCGACCGGAGCCCCTGTAGGAGCATCAATCCCACGATGGCCAGGTCCCGGGAGTTGCGAAAACTGGACCAAAATCGCGCCACCTCGTCCACCGACAAGGGCACGATGGTTCGTTTGGGAGTCTTTACTCGCAACCGGCTCAAGGCGGGCCGTGGTTTGCCGATGCCCATAGGTGCCCGCTGCCAGTAGTTCGTCTGTAACGCCGGCGCGACCTGGTGAGGTGCGTCAGGAAAGGCGATGCGCAAGGCACGATCGACGATGGCAACGCGCTGATTGATGGTGGCACCGGTCAACTCACGTTCCTGACCAGACTGGAATCGTACATAGTCCAGCAGTGTCGTTTGGGTGAGGGCATCTTTGGTAACCACGTCAGTGCTGTGAACACCCTCCCACCACCGGAGAAAGTGCAACAGCTCGTGCGCATATGTTCGCAGGGTGGTGTCGGCTAAGCGGCGGAGCATTTCGTAGTCGAGGTACTGGTTGATCCAGTCAATCTCACGGCCGGTGGTCTGTTCGACAATGCGATATGGGCAGCGCACGTGATTGTTGGAGGGCTTGTGAACTACGCGGAAGGTCATCACTGCGCCGCCTCCAGCAGCAACTGGAACTGGCGCGCGTCGCCATCTTCGACAAAGAAACTGTTCGGGTCATGGCCATCGGGCAGCGAGACTCTGCGAACGTTCATGCCTTGCTCTGTGAGCCGACAGGCGAGCGATTGCGTCGCCTGCTGACCACTGCCGTTGGCGTCCGCATCCAAAGCCAGATAGATGGTTCGCGGACCGTCGCACAGTTGCCCATACTGGCGGGCATTGAGATGATTGCCCATCGAGCAGGTGACGTTGTGAAAACCGGCCTGCCACAGGACGGCGTAGTCGAACAGACCCTCGACAAGAATCACCTCCGGACAATGCCGGATCTGCTGCCACAAATACAAGCCACCCTTGGCGCCCGGCAAGAAGCGGTGAGGCGGCGCTGATGTCGAGATGCTGCGGCCGTAGAGATTGCCTTCCAGCGGAAACACGATGCGATGTATGAATGCGTCGTAGCCAGCCGCAGTAACTAAACCGACTTGACGCAGGGCTTGGAGCGGGTAGCCCAACCGCGTCAGCCAACTGCGCAGGCAACCGCCGGGCGCGTAGCCGATCTGCATGTGCTCGATCAGTTCCGGCGAGCGAACTCCGCGTTGGCGCAGATAGGCAACCGCGTCACCGTGCCGGTGTAACTGCACCCGATAGAATCTTGCGACTTCATGCAGCAATGGCGCCAAGCCGCGCCACTGGTGGAGGAGTGCCAGCGCTTGTGGGAACTTCACCTGGTGATACAGTTCGGCGAAACGAATCACGTCACCGCCACGACCGCAGCCGTAACAGTAGAAGAGGCTCTTGAGGGGATCCACCAGAAAGCTTGGTTTGTGGTCGACGTGCAGCGGACACAGTCCCATTAATCGACCGCGGCTGAGTTGTCGGGCCGGCTGCCAATCATGAGTCTGCAGATACTCCAGCAGTGGAATCTGCTGTTTCAACTCGTCGAGAGCTTGACGACTCACGGACTTCTTGCCTCGATCGGCAGAATACGGCATAGCGCGCACAGATCCCAGGCAAGGATGGTGGGCGTCCGCAAAAAGTGCTCGTCTTGAGTGCCGCCCTTCGCCCAGCACCACACGCTGAGCAGTCGCCTTTGTGCCCATCGGCGCACAGTGGAGAGATCGGGCAAGCGTGTCGGATCTTTGCAGTGCGGTGCAGTTTGCTCGGCAGAATAACCGGCGGCGATGAGCTCGCAGGATTGCTGTCGGCACCGCAGGCTGTAGTGTCCCGATGGTGCCAGCCAATCAGGCAAGATCGTGAAGGTCTTCCTGCACGGCAGACAGATTCCGCGTCGCACCCAGATGCATTCGTGCCGGTCATCGTGGCACTGGCGTCGGCGCCGTCCATGGCCAATGATCGTGTCCTCGTGGCAAACTGGACACCGCCGCGGCAGACAGTGCAGCGGAATCACCCCGGCTCGATGTTGTCTTCTGCTTCTGGCAGTGCGATAAAAAGAATCACGGCTGGCGTGAAGGCCGCCGCTGACCGTCCCTGCCAAGTTTCGATCTGAGGACCGGCCTTCACCCTCCCGGTAAAATCAGTCTCGAACAAAAAAAGAATACTGCTTTCCGTTACTCGCCGCGAGCTGTCCGCCGAACGAAGAGCGGCATGCGGTGTCCTGGGGTGTAGAACGGCCAGTGTCCGTCGAACAAACTGACGCGGTCGACATTCTGGGTATCGATCGCGAGACCGGCCATGTCGTCCTCACGATCAGCGACCATCTGGATTGGTCCGACAGTGCTGGGCACCAGACGATCCTGCAGAAGAAACTCAACACCTACCTGGCTTTTGTTGAGAGCGGAGAAATCCTCGAACAATATCCCAGCGCAAAAAACAGGCCTGTCGCATTCCGGGTGGTATTCCAAGTTCCGCCAGATGAGTCAGGGCGGGCTTTTGTCGCACGAGCCCGAGAGGTAATCGAATCGGCAGGCTTCACCCTCCGGGATGAAGTGCATACAGTTGGCCGCTCAACTAAACTCACGAGGCATTGTGAGCTGCAAGCTGGGCTCTTTGGTGGCCCCACAGATAGAACATTGGCCGGTTATTTTGGCCGACTCGTACATTGGCGCGGTGATGTAGACCAGCTTGGGGGAAGATTCCGGGACACTGGCCGACTTATCGTTCCCTATTGGCCAGATCGGCCACAACGCACCTGCCCGGCAAGTAGCTGCGCCGCTTTCGCCTGCCTACCCGGCAGGTGCCTAAGATTGCGAAGGGCAGCAGCGGTAACAGGAGCTTCTTTCGAGCGAGCGGAGCAAGGTTCACGTTGAAGGCAGCGAGGATCAATGCAAATCCGCGCGGAGACATCATGGAGGGGCGATTCCGCGTGGGTTGGTCCCGTCCGTGGCCGTTCCGAAAGGCGTTTAACTACTCCAGCCAACTGGAAAACTTGTTATAGCCGTCGTCGGCCACCCAATCATACGTTGGAAACAATCGACCGAAATGAAATCCGTTGCCGCAATATTTCTGTCCGACGCCGTCGGTCCGGTACGATGCGCAGCCGTCCATATCGGTGTACTCCACCCATCTTCCTTCGATTTTGTCGTGAAGGGTTGCCGTGAGTCCGCTGTCTGTGAATGTCACTCCCAGGTAATGAAGCGGGTTGGGTCCCAAGGGTTTCGTTTTCCTGTCCTTCCCGGTAATCGAGTTGGTGTGAACCGCGAGAATGGAATTGCCCCGCTTGAAGCTGCGCATGATCTCGTAAGAAACCCATCGCCGATTGAAGGTGTGCGATCCGATCAAGACGCAGGTTGTAGAGGTACCTTCGATTCCGGAGTTGATGAGCCGCTTGACGGCGATATCGCCATGTTTCTTGGCGTCCTCCCAGAGCGAGGCATCGAAGAAGCCAGCCGCTTCACGATGCGGCTTTGTCATCCAGTGGTTGCGGACGACGTTTGCGCGGAAGTCACAAACATCCTGATAGTGAAATGCGAAATATACCCGCTTCGCCATTAGTTCCTCGAAACAAGGAAGACGCCCTGGCCTCGTGCGGCATTTTCTAGCGGTACTTGGTGTTTGTCGTCTCCCACGCGATCGAATCCGAGATTAATGCGGCCGCCAAGGCTGCTAAGCTTCTCCACCGGCGGGTAAAGACCGAGATACTCTTGGCCCTTGAATTCGCTGTCGTCACTGGTTACCAGCGGAAGTACCCAGACCTGTTGCGGCTTGATGCCGTCGAAATAGCCCAGCTCCCATGGCATCCACACGGAGTTCGACGAATTCGGGGAGTGGGCGTAGACGAGCGAGGAACACGCTTTCATGCGCTCCCTCAATACTGCTGCCGTCTTCACGGTAACCTTGCCGCGATCCAGCGTCGGGTCGTCGATCCAATCGACATAGACGCGGAGATTCAAAGCTTCGATCATCCTCTTCACACCGTAAGTCGCATCAGCGTCGTCAAAGGAATGAGATAAGAAGATGTCATAGCTGAGGGCGGCATCGAAGGCCCGCGCCTGCTCGGACAGTATTCCCCGCGCGCTCTTCTGAAGCGGCACGGCAGCCCGTCCAACCGCGCGCGCCTCGTCCATTCTTATATACGCCATCGTATTTGCTCCTGTCGTTTACGCTCTGCCTCTCACGAAATCCAC
>Ga0302177_10004109_pt1 | contig 10137 bp, 7 predicted proteins | sample I_Palsa_E1_2_FD_198780 | JGI IMG/M metagenome (GOLD analysis project Ga0302177, IMG submission 198780) | Peat permafrost microbial communities from Stordalen Mire near Abisko, Sweden - I_Palsa_E1_2 | ecosystem: Environmental > Terrestrial > Soil > Palsa > Peat permafrost | place: Sweden: Abisko... | reverse complement strand
TCCGGAAGTAGATCGGACGCAGAATGGCGCAGTCTGGGCCGGGCTTGGCCTGTCAGGACCAGGTTGGACTTTCGCTCGAATCGTCAAGGCTTCTCCGGGTCATGAGGCACACTGCTCAAGGCTGGGCCAGCTGTCCGCATCGCCACGTCATCCATCTTGTCCAAGAGCAGGCTCATGCGGTTTGACAGCGCCTGAATCTCGGCTTCGGCGCGCCGGTTCACCTGATAATCCAACTCGCTGCGCACGCGGTCCTTGGTGTCTTGCCGGTTCTGGCTCATCATGATCACTGGAGCTTGAATCGCGGCCAGCATGGACAGGAATAGATTCAGCAGGATGAACGGGTAAGGATCCCAGGCGCGATTCTGCAGCGCCACGTTGATGGCCGAATACACGACCAGCACAACCGCGAAAAGGATAATGAACGACCACGAGCCTCCGAAGCGAGCGACTGAATCTGCAATGCGCTGGCCGAAGGTTGACTGCTCTTCGATCACCTCGTTGGGGTTGCGCATGGCCCTGCTCCGCACCAGCTTCTGCGATGCGTGGAACTGCCGTGCCTGCACGGTCAGCATATCCATACCCGCCATTGGCTTGCGCATCAGCAACTCGGAGATGTCGTCGCGCCCTACTTCCAGGCAAACGGCCTCTTCCATTGCCATCGCAGTGGTGTGATGTTCCGTCTGCTGCAGCATGGACGCGAAGCCAAAGAAGTCTCCATGCACCGGCTCGTCCACCACAACTTCCTGCTGGTCTTCGTCGGTGGTGGTGAGCCGCACGGCGCCGGACATCACCACATATCCGTGATCCGCGCACTCGCCGGCTTTGTAGATGCGCTGGCGAGCCGCAAATCGCCGCACCTCAACGCGAGCCGCCAGAATTTGTGCTTCGTCATCGTCTAGAAGCTCGAATAGGGGAACGTGTCGTAACTCGTCTGGATTGCATGGCATAGATCACCTCACTCCCGGCCCGCGGGGCCAAGGGGTTGTGTTGTGAGCGAAGATAGCAGACGCACCCCGGCCTGCGACCTCCATGAAGATGATTTTCCTGTTACAGCGCAAGGGAGAGTGGTTGAGAGCATTAAGGCTGCTTCCCATCATCGTCCGTGTCGGCCCCGGTGAGGACTCGCGCTTCGGAACGAAGCACCTGGTAATGTCCAAATGTGACGTCGTTGAGAAGCGTCTGTTGGGGGCCTTTCCGGCCTTCATCGAAACGCCTGGAGTCCACTCCGACAGTCCGGCTTTCGCGGTAAGCGATCACGATGGCAGTCGAACGAATCGGACAGATATAGGACCTCTTTCCGATCTCCACCGGGCCGTATTCCACCATCAGATCGGCTTTGCTCATAGGATCGTCATCGATCAGGTCGGCGAGCAGCGTGATGCGAAGGATGGTGCCGCTCAATGAATCGACAGCGATTTCGCCATGATAGGCCGGCCGCGATTGAGCGGGGTAGCTGTGTCCCGGCAGCAGGACTTTTACCTTGTATTGCGAATTCTTGCGCGGCACGGAATAACGAAAAACCGCGATTGGCGCGTCGATTCCGCTTTCCCAGTGACTCCATGCCAACTTGCCCTTTTGAGCATCTGCGAGCACAGTCTTGAGGACAGGGCCAAATTCGCCGGAAGATAACAGGCCGGAGGTTGGCGAGATTGTCTCATCCTTTTCAGTTAACTCTCCGGAGCGGGTTTCCATCACTTCCTTGCCGCCGCGATAAAGAACGTTCGCGGTCTTGAAATCGGCGTAGTGAAGAGGTTGGTATGCGATTACTTGCTGGCCTTCGCGATCTGACGGAGTGTCTTCAAAAGTCGTAATGCCTTGCGTCGCGAAGAAATTCGGCAACTTTGAGAGCGTGTCGTCGACGTAGGCTGAAGCCAGCGCCAGCAGCTTTTGTTGGGCATCGTGGTCGGGTGGAACGGTCTTTGGCATCTTTTCGACAGGAGGGTTAAGGAACGCCGAAGAATCAGCCAAGGCGGTCAGCGCCCGCGATGACGCGATGCCGGGCATAGCCTCTTTCCAGTACAGGAGATCCTGAGTGCTCATCCGCTCGATCAATTCGAGGCCGGCAAGCCATCGCGCCACCACTTGGTCGGGTTTTTCGTTGGCGTTAGCAAGCGCTTGATCGAGCTGTTTGACCGTGATGCGTTTGGCCGCCAGAGCGGGTTGGGCCATTTCCGCCAGCAGAAGGAGTGCGGCGATACGGTTTATCGTTGCAGCACTCGTAGACAGAGCCCTCATATTCCCGCCCAAGCCGGCTATCGGAGCTCAACTCGGGGAACGCCCCAGCATACTCTTTTTGCGGGACCTGCTACACAGATTGCGTTAGCATTTCGGATCATTGCGCCACAACGCCACGCCGCCCAGGAGGCCCTCTTGATTGGGAACGATGCGGACGTTCTTTGCCAGTTCAAAGTTGATGTGCTTGGCGTTGCCGCCGCCCAGGTGCAGGTAGTCCCAGTTGAAGAGCTGATTGGTCTGATCGATGGCTCTCTGGACCAGTTCGTTCCACTTCTTCTTGCCGTGCTTCTCCAGGCCGCGCAGGCCTAGGAAATCTTCGTAGGTCTTGCCCTTGCGCCATGGGTGATGGGCTAGCTCAAGCCCCGGAGACAGGTGACCTGCGGTAAAGAGCGAAGAGCCCAGTCCGGTGCCCAGTGTGAGGCAAAGCTCGACGCCTTTGCCGTAGATGGCTCCGTAGCCCTGCACCGAGGCGTCGTTGGCGACCCGCACGATCTTCTTCCAGTGCTCCTGCAGTGTTTCCTGGAGAGGGAATCCGGCCCATTTGGGAGAGAGGTTGTGTGCGGCCAAGGTCACACCGTCTTTCACTACACCGGGAAATCCGACGGAAACGCGGTCAAAGGCTCCAATTTGCGAACGCAAATCGTCCAGAACGGCTAAGACCCGGTCGGGCGTTGGGTCTTCCGGAGTGAGTGCGCGAAAGCGATCCGACAGCGGCTTACCGTTGACATCCAGCACCATCATCTTGATGCCGGTGCCGCCAATGTCTACCGATAGGGTGATGGGTGAGGTCTTTGCTTTGGGAGCGGGTTTGGATACGCGTTTTTTCATCAGCAACAGATTGTATACGGCTGGACCTTGCGCTGGAGTTCATGAAGGAACACCCGTCGATTCAGCTAGGAAATTCGCGGCATCGGGCTGTAGTTCCCCCAGGTTGGCGGAATGTTGGTCGGCGTCGAAACGATGCGTCCCGTACTATTGTCCGCCCACTTGTAGGGGTTGGTGTTGCTCAGCTTGTAGTCGTTGCCAGTAGCCGCGTCGTGATAGGTGCTGTAGCCGGAGATGATGTCGTCCATCGAAGAGAAATTCTCGTCCGCTGCGTTGAGATTGTTGATGACCGCACGTTCCTGGCGAAAATACTGCTGCATGTTGCGATTGATCTGGTCCGCGGCTGCCTGGTCGATCTGGCTCTGCCGCTGCGACCACGCCGCGTTGAAGCTGAAGCTCGCGCCAACATGGGTCAGAATCTCCTCTGCCTTGTCGGCCTGAGATTTGGGCGCGATAAAGCCCTTGAGGAAGATCACATTCCACATCACATTGTCGCGCGTGGTGCGGGTCACGACTTCCATGCGTGCTTCCATCTCTTCATGACCGTGCATGCAGGTGAAGCGCGCCTCGCCACCTGTAGAGATCGAAGGAATCACGGTCGGCACGAGCCTGTCCGCATTGCTGGCCATATCCGATCGTTCGCGCGATCCGGAGAAGCGCAGATTGGTGCACAGTCCCTGCATCGCAGTCTGCCCGTAGACACGAGCGAACTCCGTGCCGTTCATGTAGTGCAAGACCATCGACAGGCCGCCCAGTCCAGAGTTGAACATCTTGCCTTCGCGGTAGCCGAGGGTGTTGCGCATTTGATTGGGCGGAACATAGCTGGGCAATGTCGGTTCGCCAATGATGAGGTATGTCCTCTTGTCCGGAGACAGCGAGCGCACAAATGGGTTGATCTGCAGCGCCGCGCGCCGCGCTAGTCCACCAACGGTCTTCCACCCTGACGGCACTTGAATGGTGAACGCCTGCTCGAGCGGGTCGGAGAAAGTCGAATAGGTGGAGACCGCAACAGGGCCGGCTGAGGTCTCTGAGGCTGCACGGGTTTGCGCGTTGGCGGGTATTGCGAAGGCGATCAAAAGCACTACCAAAAACACGAGGGACACAGCGGATGATTTCATAGGGCAAGGCTCCTAAAGTTTCTGAAGCTCCAGACGGCGCGGTTCAGCAACGATCTATCTTCACTCCGGCAGGGCCATGATCCTTTTCATCGCCCCACCGGAATGCTCCCCACGGCGCTTGTCCATATCTGCGCGAAATCTCCCGAAATACCCTCAGGAAAAATTCGACGCTGCATCCCCTACACTGAGGATTGGCCGTTATGCCCACCTACTGCGAAGTCGCGCTGCCGATCCCTCTCGATCGAACCTTTACCTACGCGGTGGGTCTCGGAGTGGAATTGCAGCGCGGGGCGCGTGTCATTGTGCCCTTCCGGAATGAGAAGCTGGTCGGCGTGGTCATGGAACTGCACCGCAATGCGCCGACCGAGTTCGAAGCCAAGCCCATCGAGACGGTGCTGGATGAAGAGCCGCTGCTTTCCGATCACCTTCTGGAACTCGCGGCATGGATGGCGCAGTATTATCTCGCCCCGGTTGGCGAAGTCCTGCGCGGCATGTTGCCGCTCACCGCCGAGGTTCGCCGTACGGTGTATTACCGCATCACCGATGCAGGGCGGGACGCGCTCGCAGGCAGCTTTGATGGACATGAGGAAACCACCAAGCGCGGCCGAAACAAGGCTGGCCAAGCAAGTCTCTCAGGAGAAGGGCAGGATGCCGAGCACAAGGTCCTCGTTCGCCTTGCCGATGGCGAGCCCGTGAAGCTGAGCACGCTGCGCACCGCAACCGCGGCCAGTCTGCCCCTGCTGGCCGCGATGGTGCGCAAGAAGTGGATCGTACGGGAGACTACCACTACAGAGCGCGATGCACGCCGTCTCGAACGATTTGCTGTGCTTGTTCCCGAGGCGCGGCTCCCTGCTCTGACTGCGAAGCAACAGGCCATCCTAGCTGAGCTAGCAGCTTGCGGAGGAGAGTTGCCACTCGTTGAATTGCAACGCAGCGGCTCGTCGCCGAGCTCACTGCAAACGCTGGTTCGCCGAGGCCTGGTGCGCATCGACGAACGGCCGGCGACCTTCAACCTGAGCGGTCTAGGTCACGTGAATCCCAATCATGCTTTGAACGAGCCGCAGATGGAAGCGCTGGCCTCGATCGCGACAGCAACCGGCTTTCAGCCCTTTCTGCTGCACGGCGTAACTGGGTCAGGCAAGACTGCGGTCTATCTGGCTGCCATGCAGCGCATCCTGGATCGCGGCCTGGGCGCCATACTCCTTGTTCCAGAGATCGGGCTTACGCCGGCCGCGGCTGCGCAATTGGACGCAACTTTCGGCAATCGCGTCGCGCTGCTGCACTCGGCTCTCACGCCGGCCGAGCGCTCGGAACAATGGCATCGCATCCGGCGCGGGGAAGCGCCCATCGTTGTAGGCACGCGCTCGGCGATCTTTGCGCCCGTGCCCAATCTTGGCCTCATTCTGATCGATGAAGAGCACGATCACAGCTACAAGCAGGAGGAGACGCCGCGCTACAACGCGCGTGATGTTGCCGTGATGCGGGCCAAGTTCGCCAATGCTCCCGTCGTGCTTGGCTCAGCCACACCATCGCTCGAGAGCTGGCAGAATTCCGAGGCAGGGAAGTATCAGCGCATCAGCATGGCCAAGCGTGTGAACAACCGTCCTCTGCCTGCGGTGGAACTCGTGGACATGCGCCAGGAATTCCAGCAGACCGGACAGGAGCAGTTGTTCTCGCGCTCTTTGATCGCTGAAACACAGGCGGCCCTCGATCGCGGCGAACAGGCCATGATCCTGCTCAATCGGCGCGGCTATTCGTTCGTCGCCATGTGCCGCGCATGCGGCGAAAAGCTGGAGTGCCATAACTGCGCGATCTCGCTCACCCATCACAAGCCGGTTGACTCGCCCGATGCCATCGCCAGCGCCGGACAGCGCCTCGAATGCCACTACTGCGGATATCGCCGGACGGTGCCCAAGCGCTGCCCCAAGTGCGACAGTGAACACCTCTACTATCTCGGCGCCGGTTCGCAGCAAGGTGAAGAGCGCTTGCAGGAGATCTTTCCTTCGGCGCGCATCGGCCGTATGGACCGCGACACGGTGCGCGGCCGCCATGACATGGAGAGGCTGCTGGCGCGCCTTCATTCCGGCGAGATCAACCTGCTTGTCGGAACGCAGATGATTGCCAAAGGACACGACGTTCATGGAGTCACGCTGGTCGGCGTGGTCGGCTGCGATCACGCGCTCTCGATGCCGGATTTCCGCGCCGCGGAGCGGGTCTTCCAACTGATGACGCAGGTTTCGGGCAGGGCGGGCCGTGGCGAGCTTCCTGGCCGCGTGGTGGTCCAGACCTATCATCCTGATCACTACGCGATCCTGTCTGCCTCTACACACGATTACGCGGGGTTTGTGGAGCGAGAGCTAAAGTATCGCCGCTGGATGCACTATCCACCCTTTGGCGTGCTGGCGAACCTGCTCATCCAATCGAAGAAACTGGAAGAAGCTGCAGGCTGGTCTGCGGCTCTAGGCAAGTGGTTCGAAAACGCCAAGCCGGTGGGTGTGCGCGTGCTCGGACCCTGTACCGCGCCGATTGCGCGCATCAAGGAAACTTATCGCTTTCACATGATCTTGAAAGCCAGTTCGCGCAAGGCGCTGAACGCGGCCCTGCGCGGTGTGCTTGTCCATGCCGACGAGGCTGGGATACCAAGGCGCAATCTTGTGGTGGACGTCGACGCGCTCCGGCTTATGTAGGTCAGGCGTTGTGCGAAGCGTGGGATCTTCGACGAATCGGATAAACCAGGCAGGAATAGGATGCTACCTGGATCATCAACAGGACGCACTTCACAACTCGTTGCCAGGACCCGTTACCAGGAGAAGATGCGTGCGCCTTCGCTCTTGGCGCGCTCCTGGTCAGATTTCAAGGCAATACCCTCATGCGCCCCTGCTTCTCCCTCACGAACGCTGGGCAAGGACGCCGCGGCTCCGGCGAGTTCTTCTATCTCGATAGGATCATATGCGTTCATAACACTGATTGCGGTATCCACCTGCGCGCGCGAGCCCGTGGCAAACACCAGGACGTGACCGCTTCGCAAGCCAGCCAGATAGGACTCGCACTCATAGGTTGTTGCGCCTATGGAACGCAGGTCGCGCGCAAGCTCAGCAGCAAAATCTACACTGGGCGTGCTGGTTGAGCTGTCCACCGCCATCGCTGTGGGCTTAGCAAGGGTGCGAATCCCATTGGTTGGAAGGCCATTTGCACGCAACGCATCCACCACGGAGTCGGCGGTGCTTGCGTGCTGAAAAAGTCCTACTGCTGTCTCTGCCATTGATTCCTCCATTAACCAAGATCCATGGTGCCTCGACATCAGGAAACATGCAGCACCATTTTGCTCACGCGATTCCAGACTGAATCTAATCGTGGCGTAAGCCGACCAGGTTCTGCGCAATTTTGATCGACTTTGCCTGTAACGCCCACGAGCCCGCGATCACCACTGGATATGTCACAAGTGTGTGAACTATTTATCACCTCTCTATACAACTCTGTGAGGGCAGAATCGTACTGTTACGAAGCCATGAAAGCCTGGCAACGTTTTCTTCGCGACTTAGCCTTCATACATCGTTTCGTATTGGTCCTGAAAGGTTGCAGAGGCCTACGGCTTTTGGGGGATGGGCCGATTTATCTCATGTTTTCTATCCTTCGCCGATGAGAGAATGTAAGCGAACAGTCAGCATTCTCACAGTGAATGGTTGGGCGAAATAACTTAGCTGTTCGCAAAAGGGCCAAACGAAAATTTAACGTTGCGCACGCTGCAACTGATTCGCCGGCACTCCCGGCAGGTGGTTTGAGCGATGGGAAACTGGACTGTCGACGCGACTCCGAGAGCGATTGCGGCTAAAGCAGAGAAACAGAAATTGGATTGGAACAAGCTTGAACGGCACCTGCAGGAGATCGGAACCCTGCACACGACGATTTACCGGCTGGCGCGCGATCTGGCGCCGGCTCTTGTGCTGAGCGCATACTGGTTCGTCAAGCATCCAGGACTCATGTTTCAGGGTTCTGCCTGGTGGTATATCCCAAGGGTAAGCCTGCTCGAGATCGGTATGTTGAGCGGCGTCACTCTGGTGTCGCGTCTCGCGACGGGCCGCGGCCACTTGCGTTCAGAAGAGATGTTGCACAAGGAGATGGCCGCAAGCTTTCTAGCTGCCTTTCTCTGCGCGATCGTGATCTATCCCTGCCTGCTGGCCAAATTGAATTGGGACCAGGCGCTGCAGGTCGACGCCGGCTTCTTTCTTGCAACCTCGCTGCTCAGTCTGATCATCCTTGCCGTTGCATGCTTCATCGGCTGGGTCTCTATCGACACGATCATTCCCAAACGCGAAGTGCTCATCGTCGGCTCCGGACGCGGCGGCCAGGCGGCCTACAACGAGATGGTCGATTCCCCGGTCTACAACGTTGTCGGCGTCCTCGACGATGACTTCGTCGGCACAGCGGAGATGCGCCACCGTCACCTTGGCGGGCTGGATCTGCTGGATACTCTGCTCAAAGAAAATCCAGTGTCGGTTGTGTATTGCTCGCTGCCGGTCAAGTCGATGTACGAGCCGATCCAGCAGGTCATTGCCGTATGCGAACAGTTTGGCGTCGAGGTGCGCCACTCCTCGCATCTGTTCCACACCAATATCGCTCAACTCGATCGCAAGCCCGGAAAGAACTACTCAATCCTGCGCATGGTGCGCGACGATTCCACACGATACGTAAAGCGCGCGGTCGATATCGTTGGCGCAAGCGCGCTGCTGCTGCTGTCGCTGCCTGTTCTGATCGCTGCCGGTATTGCAATCAAGATCACCAGCAAGGGCCCCATCTTCTTCTCGCAGGATCGATACGGGCTCCATCGCCGGCGCTTTCGCATGTTCAAGCTTCGCACGATGGTTGTGAATGCGGAAGTATTGCAGGCACAGCTCGAGCATCAGAATGAGCTCGGTGGTCCGGTCTTCAAGATTCGCCAGGACCCGCGAGTTACAAAAGTGGGTGCCTTCCTGCGCAAGACATCCGTCGATGAATTGCCTCAGCTATGGAATGTACTTACCGGAGATATGTCGCTGGTAGGTCCAAGGCCGCTTGCCGTGCGCGACGTGCTGAAGATTGAAGACTCAGCGCAGTTGCGGCGCTTCAGCGTTTTACCGGGAATTACCTGCATCTGGCAGATGAGCGGACGCAATAACACCGACTTCGCCAACTGGATCCGCCAGGATCTCGAATATATCGACAAATGGTCTCTGTTGCTAGACTTCAAGATACTGATCGGCACTGTCCCAGCTGTCCTGTGGGGCAAAGGGGCGATGTAAGTCAGGACTAAGTCGACTTACTCCGTCGGAGCGATTGCCAGAGCTTCCGCTATCTCCATCAGGATGGCTTCCGCGGCGAGGGCCGGATCGGCAGCCTGAGTAATCGGCCGCCCCACGACCAGATAGCTTGCGCCTTGTTCGAGAGCAAGAGTTGGAGTCGCGATGCGCCGCTGGTCGCCTATGTCCGCTCCCGTGGGCCGAATTCCTGGAGTTACAAGCACTGCGTCAGCGCCAGCGAGCGCGCGCAGAGACGCAACCTCCTGCGGAGAGCAGACAAAGCCGTTGATGCCCGCGTCAAGGCCAAGCTTTGCCAGCCGCGCAACCTGCTCGGTTGGAGCATTCGGTACTCCGATGGCATTGAGTTGCGCTCGATCCATGCTGGTGAGCACGGTCACGGCTAGCAGCTGCGGAGGCGCAGCCATGTTCGCCGCTGCATCGCGAGCCGCCGCAAGCATTGCCGGACCACCTGCCGCGTGAATTGTCAGCATCGATGCGCCCAACGACGATGCCGATCGCACCGCTGAAGCAACCGTATTGGGAATGTCGTGCAGTTTCAGGTCGAGAAAGATCGAGTGTCCCCGGCTCACCAGCTTCTCGACGATGGAAGGGCCGGCGGCGATGTAGAGCTCGAGGCCAACCTTGAACCATTGGCATTGGTCTTCGAGCTTACCGGCGAGTGT
>Ga0302177_10004108_pt1 | contig 10140 bp, 9 predicted proteins | sample I_Palsa_E1_2_FD_198780 | JGI IMG/M metagenome (GOLD analysis project Ga0302177, IMG submission 198780) | Peat permafrost microbial communities from Stordalen Mire near Abisko, Sweden - I_Palsa_E1_2 | ecosystem: Environmental > Terrestrial > Soil > Palsa > Peat permafrost | place: Sweden: Abisko... | reverse complement strand
GGGAAAAGGGAGCGGGCGGCAGCCGGCGGTATCCCGAGCGCGACGCGATTCCAATTTTGCAGGGCTGCGGACTGGCGATCTGCGAGCCGTGCGAGAGCCTGACAATCCCGAGGAGTGACGATGCACTGGTGGCTGTTGAAAATAGCGCTAGGAGAGAAGCGTGCCCGCTCGCAATGCACCTTCACCTTGGTTCAAGCTGACGCCAGGCGGCTCGAAACATCGGGCATCGCGAGCGCCCTCAAGATCGGCACCTCGCGCCACACGGACCCTCCGCGTTGAACACGGCGATCCAAGACGCATACCAGAAAAGGCCGCGACTCCTTCAGATTGCCAACGTAAGCTGGAAGTGGGTAGTGCTGGGCATGGCCTGCGATGTTCTCAGCTATGGGATTCAGGCGCTGCGCTGGAAATTCCTGCTCGCTCCGTTCGGAAAAGTGCGGCTGAGCCGCTCCATTCGCGCCGTCTACTCCGGCCTTTTTGCCAATCTGGTATTCCCTCTACGGCCGGGCGAAGTCCTGCGCAGCTATCTCCTGTCCAATTCCGAAGGGATTACCATCGGGCGAATCCTCGGGTCGGTCGGCGTCGAGCGATTCGTGGATCTGGTGATTGCCACGGCGGCTCTGGCTATGGTTTCGCTGTTTGTCGAACTGCCCCGGCGCTTTCAGCGGGTTGCGGATACGCTCGCCATCGTCACGCTTGTCCTGCTGACCATCGTCGCGCTGGTGATCCTGTATCTCGAGATCAAACTTGGCAGCAGTCCTCCGCCGGATGGCAAGCGCCGCCGGCTGCCCGGGAAGTTTATGGCCGTGCTCACGGACCTGCACGCGATCGGTACATCGCCGAGCTTCTACGCTGCGGTCCTTACGTCATTGCTGATGCCGTTCTGCCAGGTGGTGGGTCTATGGGCCATGATGCGCTCCTACGGCCTGGCGCTGCCGCTGCTTGCCGCGGTGGTGGTGCTGCTGATCATCAACCTGGGCGTGTCGCTTCCGAACGCGCCCGCAAACGTGGGTTCGTACCAATTTTTTTGCGTCCTCGGGTTGGGCATATTCGATGTGGAGAAAACCAGCGCGACCGGATTTTCCATTTTCGCATTTCTGGCCCTGACACTTCCCCTCGCTTTCCTCGGCTTCGCGGCCCTGTTGCGCAGCGGGATGTCGCTCCGATCCATGCGGGAGAAGGTAAAGGGTCTGCCGAGGAAGGCCGCTCGCCCGAGCGCGTAGCCTCAAACCCCCGATTGCGGTCGCTCCGCAGTCGCCATTGGCACATCACCTGGATTTCGTTTGAAGGGCCGCGAGCCGTCCGTTATATAGTTTAAGTTCAACCCGCCCGTCCGCACCAATGGGGCGCGCGAATTCCCATGGCTCCAGACATCAACAAGCATCTCGAGCGGGCCCGCCGCAGCCTCGAAAAGAACAAGCTCCGCGAGGCTGTCGTCGAATACCAGGCCGTCCTCGGTGAATCGCCCGCGAACCAGGAAACCCTGCAGGCTCTCGCGGACATTCATACACGGCTCAACGAACCCGAGCTTGCCGCCCAGTATTATGGCGCCCAGTTCGACCGCCTGCTCGAAGTCGGCGACGCCGCCAAGGCGTCCGCAATTTTCGGCCGTTTTCTCCGGCCGTACCCCCAGCCTCCCGATCGGCTGATGCGTTACGGCGGTCTACTGCAGCGGCAAAATCATGCCTCGGAAGCGATCGAGCAGTTTGCTACCGCAGCCGAGCTTTTCCTGCAGCAACAGCGTGGTATCGAGGCACTCGCGTGTTACGAAAGCATGGCGCTGCTCGATCCGGAAAACGCCGCGCGGCACATGATTCTCGGCGAGCTCGCGGAGCAGCTCCGGCACGCCGATCTCGCCTCAAGAAGCTACCTCCGGGCCGGCCAACTGACGCAGGCAGGCGGCGGGCTGGACGAGGCGTTGGAGTACTTCAGCAGGGCGCATCAGCTTCTGCCAAACGACCGCACCGGTGCTCTGCTCTTCGCGGAAGCGAAGCTTCGCAAGGGCGATTCCGAAGGCTCGGTCGCGCTTCTCGAACCCTTTGCGCCCAATGAAAAAGACACGGCGTTTCTGGCGCTATTCGGCGAAAGCCTGCTCCGCGCCGGGCGGCTGGACCGCGCCCGGGAGGCATTCGAGGCTTACTACAAGCAGAATCCCGAGCGCTTCGAAAAGCTTTTTGAGCTGACCGGCGCCTACATCCGCGTCGGTGAGGATCCCAAGGGCGCCGCGCTGCTCGCGCAGACGAAAGACTGGATGCGCGCGAGCCGAAAAGAGGGTGAACTTTCCGCGCAGATGGATCGCTTGGCGGCCACTTATCCCGGATCGCTGCCGCTCGCCGAGGCAATTGCCCGTTCTTACGAGGAGATGAACCGCGAGACAAAATACTTTGACGCGTTGGTGCGGCTCTTCGATCTTTATTTTGCCGCCGGCCGGTTAAAGGAAGCCTGCGAGACGCTCGATCGCCTCGTGGACATTGACCCATACGACTATCGCAACCAGGAGCGCATCGGCAAACTCGAAGGGAAGGTGGACCCCGCGTTCCTGCAGAATGTGCTTTCGCGCGCGGCCAAAGCGGCAACGGTTTCCACGCGCACGGACGGATTCACAGGCGCCGGCTCCGAAGCGGGAGCAGCCTCCGGCCCTGTCTCCGAGGAAGGGCGCGCGCAGCAGGCGCTGGAAGATCTGGTCGTGCAGGTGGAAATCTTTCTCCAGTATTCGCTTCACACTAAAGCTGTCGAGCGGCTGGAAAGAGTCGCGGAGCTTTTTCCCGGCGAGGAAGACAAGAATGAGCGCTTGCGCGCTCTCTACGAACGCGCCAATTGGTGGCCCAAGGGCGCTCCTCGCAAGGCCACTTCCGGGGCAACATCGAGTTCGCGGCCGGCGCCGGTCGAGGTTGTTTCCGCCTCTCCGGTGGCCGTGCCTGTGGCCGCCGAGACCCATCGCGACCTCGCCGCGATTGCCGAGATCAACCGGCTGATGTACAGGCAGCCCACGCCGCGCGAGCTGCTCGCGACTACGGCGGTGGAAATCGGCAAGTATCTTCGCGTCACACGCTGCCTGATCGCCGTGGGAGCAGCAGGCGAAGCGCCGCAACTGACGGCGGAGTATTTTGCGGCGGGAACGATCGCGGCGGGAACCGCGCGCATTCCGTCAATCATCACTCTGGTCTCCAAGGCCACGCCCGACGCTTTGGGCGGGATCGAACTTCACGCCGCGAGCGCGCCTGGACTGCGTGATCTGGGCCTCGATTCTGCACTCGCCGTGGAACTGACGGACAAGGAAACGCAAGCGCCCGCGGGCGCTCTGCTCGTGGGGGACTCCGGTCCGAGAAAATGGAAGACGAACGAGAGCTTTTTCCTCCAGGCCGTCGGCGATCAGCTCGTGATGTCGGTCAATCACACGCGGTTGCGCTCGCTGGTTCGTTCGCTCGCCGTCGCCGATGAAAAGACTGGCTTGCTGAGCCGCGGCGCGTACATTGATTGCCTGCTTGTCGAATCGAATCGCTCGCGCACGCAGGGCACGCCGCTTTCGCTCGTCATCGTGCAGATTGACCGCGGCGGCGATCTCCTGCGACAGCACGGCGATGCGGCAGTCGAGCAATACGTCGAGCAACTGGCGCGCGCTCTTTCCTCGGCCGTCCGCCAAACCGATATCGCCGTGAAATATACTGCTTGGTCGCTCGTGTTCGTCTTGCCCAATACGTCGCTCGAAAACGCCCGCGCGCTAGCGGACAAGCTTCGCCAGGTTGCCGGCACGGTCCAACCCGCATGGGGCGAGCAGGGCCTCACGGCCAGCGCCATTGTGGCCGAGGCCTCCTCGCGTCCGGGCGATGAAACCGAGGACCGCGTCACCGAATGGATCAACCGCGCCGAAGCAGGGCTGGACGAGGCGCGCCAGCAAGGCGGCAACGTTCTACTTTCGCTCGCAACTCCGTAAAATCATGGATACTGATTGATGGCGGGACATGGAAAACCAAAGGTGCGCCTCGGCGAGCGCGGCGGACTCAGCGCAACGGGGCTGCATTTCGGAATCATCGTGAGCGAGTTCAATAATTTCATCACCGACCGCTTGCTTGCCGGCGCGCTTGAGGCATTTGCGAGCGCCGGAGCGCGCAAGCCACAACTGGAAATCGTCCGCGTTCCGGGTGCGTTTGAATTGCCCATCGCGGCGAAGAAGCTTGCGGAAACGCGGCGCTTCGACTCGCTGGTGTGCATCGGCTGCGTGCTGCGGGGCGAGACGTCGCATTACGATTTCGTGTGTTCGGAAACGGCGCGTGGCATCCAGCTCGCGCAACTCGATACCGGCGTGCCGATCGGTTTCTGCGTGCTCACGTGCGATACGCGCGAACAGGCCCTCGCTCGCGCGGGTGAGAAGAGCGATAACAAGGGTTACGAGACAGCCATCGTAGCGATCGAAATGGCTCGCCTATCGCGTAAATTCTCCGGCAGCGCCGGTGCCCCGAAGCCTCGGAATCGCCGCGCCGCGCGCGGCCCCAAACGCCGCCGATGAGTCTCCGGCACAAATCGCGCGAGTTCGCCCTGCAGATGCTTTTCGAATGGGACATGACGCGCCAGGAGCCCGCCCGAGTCGAGAGTCTTTTCTGGAAATCGGCGCGCGCTTCCGCACCGACTCGGAAATTCGCCGACGAACTCTTCGAAGGCGCGGTTACACAGGCCGGCACGATTGACGTGCTCGTCGAAAAGCTCGCGGAAAATTGGCGGCTCGACCGGCTGGCGGCCGTTGACCGGAGCATCCTGCGGCTCGCGATCTATGAGCTTCGCATCGGCACCGCGCCGCCGAAGGTTGTGATTGACGAAGCGCTCGAGCTCGCGAAGAAATTCTCGTCCGCGGAGGCGCCTGCCTTCCTGAACGGCATCCTCGACGCCGCGTTCAAAAGTCTCGAAACAAAAGCTTCCGGCTAGAGTCCCTGAACGAGAGTCGTGACTTCGTCGAGCACGCGGCGCGTGGTATCCGCGTGGGTCGTTTCGGAATAAACGCGCAGCATCGGCTCCGTTCCCGACACGCGCACCATCGCCCAGCCGATATCCCCCAAATAGACTTTTACGCCGTCGAGGTCCTCGCGGCGCACGATCGGCCAATCGAGAAAGCGATTCAGTTTCGGCGCGGCGAAATATTCGAGCGCCTTTTCCTTCTGCCCGTCCTTCAATGTCAGGTCCACACGGCCGTAGTGATGCTCGCCGAATTCGCGATGCAGCATGGCGACAAGCTCACCCAGGCGCTTGCCGTGCCAGGCCATCACTTCGGCGAGCAGCAGCGCGCTCACCGTCGCGTCGCGTTCCGGCAGATATAATTTCGTGCCGATCCCGCCGCTTTCTTCGCCGCCAAGGACAATGTCGCCTTCCAGCATGCGTTCGCAGATGTATTTGAAACCGACGGGCGTCTCCCACACTTTTCGGCCAAGCTTGAGCGCGATCTTGTCGATCATCTTGGTGACGGTAAAGGATTTCGCGACATCGCCCGTGAGGTTGCGCGTGCCTGCTAGATGCCAGAGCAAAACTGAAAATATCTGGTGCGGCGTGATGAATGTGCCGTCGGGATCCATCGCGCCGACGCGGTCTGCATCACCATCGAGCGCGAACCCGGCGTCGTAGCCGCCCGCGCGCATTGCCTGGCGCAGCGGTTCCACGTGCGGCTCGATCGGCTCCGGATTCACGCCGCCGAACAAAGGATCGCGATTGCCGCGGATTTCGGCGGCCTCGACTCCATGGCTGCGAAACAATTCGAGCAACAATCCGCGTCCCGCTCCATGCATCGGGTCAATCAGGAAACGAAATTTCGAAGCGCGCAGGCGGTCCCAATCCACCAGGCCGGCCAGCGTCTCGAGATACGGCGTGCGCACGTCGAGCGATTGGATCAGATCGCGGCGTGGCGGGAGCGCGGGAACACCGTCTCCCAAAACTCGCGCGAGTTCCTGCTCCACTTGAGCCACGATGGCAGGCGACGCCGAACTTCCGTAGCTCGCTTTGAATTTCACTCCGTTCCAGCGATACGGATTGTGGCTAGCCGTGATTTGAATTCCGCCGGCAGCGCCCAGCTGCCGCACGAGCAACGAAACCGCAGGCGTGGGACATGCTTCCGTCGCGAGCCATACCGGCGTGCCAGTTGCGGCGACGGTTTCCGCGGCAACGCGCGCGAAGCGCTCGGAAGCAAACCGCGTGTCGTAGCCGACGACGACGCCCGCGCCGGGCTTTTCAGCGCGCACCACGTAGCGGGCAATCGCGTGCGCGACTTTGCGGACATTTTCGTCCGTGAAATCCTCGGCCATCACGCCGCGCCAGCCGTCGGTGCCGAACTTGATCTCACTTCCGGAAGGATGTGATTCGTAGCGATTAGACAAGAACGTCACCCTTTATTTTCAACCCATCACAGCAGGCGATGAATGCCCTTTTCCTCGAGCCACTTCACAATTTTGCCGACATCCTGCGAACGGTCACGGGAGCAGAGGAGCAGCGCGTCGTCGGTTTCGACGAGGACGAGATCGCGGACGCCGATGGCGGCGACAAATTTCTTTGGGCTCCAGAAATAGTTGCCGTTAGCATCGAGCGCGAACGAAGCGCCAGCGGAAACATTCGCGCCGTGCTTCGCCGCCAAAAGTTCGTAAACGGCGGCCCACGAGCCGATGTCGCTCCAACCGACCTTGGCGGGAATCACAAAGACGCGCGACGCTCCACGAGCACGCGTGGCCGGCTCCATGACGGCGTAATCCACCGAAATATTTTCCAGCGGCGGATAGATGCGCCGCAACGCGGACTCATATCGCGGCGTGCCGATTGATTTGGCAAGCTCCCGCAAAGCGTCGTGCGTGGCCGGAAGAAATCGCGCCAGGTTTTCAAGGAATGTGGACGCGCGCCAGAAAAACATCCCGGCGTTCCACAGGTACTTTCCGGAAGAAACGTATTTTCGGGCAAGCGGCAGAGCCGGTTTTTCGGTAAAGCGCCGGACGGCGTATGCCGGAACGCCGCGCGGCCGCGACGCGATGTTTCCGCGCTCGATATACCCGTAGCCGATTTCAGGACGCGAGGGCGGAATGCCGAGCACTACAAGATTTCCGGGCGCGCGCGCAAGCTCAAGCGCCGCACGGACCAGACTGCGGTAGCGCGCTGAATCCGCGATGTAGCTATCGGACGGCAGCACGGCCATAAGCGCGTCGCCATGCTCGTGCACCAGATGAATCGCGGCGAGGCCGATAGCAGCAGCCGTGTTGCATCCGGCAGGCTCGGCAAGCACATGCGACTCGGGAACTCCGCGCATTTCCCGCTTAGCAGCCGAGGCTTGGTGGGTGTTCGTGACGATCCAGACGTTTCGCGGCGGGAAAAGCGGCGAGAGCCGCGCCATGGTCTCCCGCAGCATGGTTTGAGCTCCAACGATATTGAGAAGCTGCTTCGGAGTACGCGTGCGGCTGCGCGGCCAAAAACGCGTGCCGCGTCCTCCGGCGAGCAGGACGGCACATGCCGGGAGCGATTCACTCTTTGCCGATTTTTTCCCGGGCTTTCTCATCGGTGCACCAGCCGCGACCAATCGGCTTCCTTCACGCCATGGCTGCTGAGTCCGGCGCCGAACTCACCGGGTTCGCGCGGAACGTTTGTCCGCAACAAAGACGTGCGCGCCCGGGGCGCGATTGTATAAGCGCCGAGCGCCGCGGGAATCATCCAGACTTGCGCCGGCCCGTACGTCGCATGCTCGCTATTCCAGCCGATCGTTCCCGTCCCTTCGAGAAAAATCAACAAGCCGAAAGTGCCCTGCGAAGTGGTCGCCGGGACCGGCTCGGAAAACTCCCAGCGCGAGGTTTCAAAATAACGGCACGACGCGAAATATGTCTTCTCCGCGCCCGCTTCGTGAATTCGCACCGGCTCGATTTTTCCTCCGTACTGCTTGCCGAACCGGAGTACGTCCAGCGCTTTTTCGACGTGCAGGGGACGCGCGTGGCCGTTAGCGTCGCAGCGATTGTAATCATAGACCCGGTAGGTGAGATCGGAGTGCTCCTGGATTTCGCAGAGCACCAGGCCTGGGCCGATCGTATGGGCTGTGCCGGCCGGAACAAACACGGCGTCGCCGGGACTCAACGGAACGTGTTCGAGACAGTCTTCGGCCGATCCGCCTGCGATGGCGCGCTGGAAATCCTCGCGAGTGACGTTCGGCTTCAGGCCCACGAGCACTTCCGCTCCGGGACGCGCGCGGACGGCGTACCACATCTCCGTCTTGCCACGGCCGCCCGCCGCCTGCTCGTGCCGCGCGGCATAGTCGTCATCCGGATGCACTTGCACGGAGAGCTTCTCTTCCGGGAAAATGAATTTTACCAGTAGAGGGAAAGCGGCGTTTCGATCCGCGCGGGTGCCCACCCACTCCGGCGGCATTTTTGGCCACGCTTCGCCTAATTTTTCCCCGGCGAAAGGGCCATTAGCGAACAGGCATTCGCTGCCCGTCATCCAGGCCTCGCCCAGAGGCTGGGCAAGATCAGATTTTTCAGGAAAAAAGGGCGCGAGCGAGCGCGAACCCCACGGACGCGGACTGAAGACGGGCTCCAGACGCGCTGGACACAGGATCATCGGGTTACGCAGCGGCGGTCACTTCGCTTTGCCGAAGAAGCGACCCATCCGCAGCAGACCTTCGTCAATGCGATCCATGGACGTGGCATAGGAAATGCGCAGGTGGCCGGGCGCGCCGAACGCCACGCCGGGAACGACGGCGACATGTTCGCGTTCGAGAAGCAGCCTGGAGACCGCCATATCGTCCGGCATTTCGGCCTTGTAGTGCGCCGAAATATTCGGGAAGACGTAGAACGCCCCCTGCGGCGCCGTGCACGTGACGCCGGAAATCGCGCGCAGACCTTTGACGATGCGCTCGCGACGCCGCGCATATTCCGCGAGCATTGTGGCGACGCCATCCATCGGCCCGCCCATCGCGGCGATGCCCGCGTATTGCGCGATCGAGGTTGGGTTCGATGTGGACTGGCTCTGCAATTTCGTGACGGCGTCAACGAGCGGCTTTGGCGCGAGCACGTATCCGAGGCGCCATCCGGTCATCGCGAATGTCTTCGAGAACGAACCGACGATGATCAAGGCGCTCTTGGATCCCGGCACGCTCGCAATCGAAAACGGTTTCGCGTCGCCATAGGTGAAATGCGAATAGCATTCGTCGGCGAGCAGCCAGACGCCCTTGCGCTGGCAGACCGCCAGAACTTTCGCATATTCGTCGGGCGGAATCACGGCGCCGGAGGGATTGCTAGGCGAATCGGCGATGACCATCCGGGTGCGCGAGGTGATGAGTTTTTCGAGCGCCGAGGCGCGCATGAGCGCGCAGATCGAGTTGAAAATCGAATGCTTGCCACCGACGTTGACCACGCATTCCGCGGGCTGGTAGGACGAGCCCAATTCTTTCGCGTGCCATTCGCAGATGGCCTTGCGCAACTCCGGGAGGCCCGGGACCGGCGTGTATTTCGTTCGATTTTCGTCGAGCGCCTGAATCGCGGCGCGCTTGATGTGCTCCGGAGTGGGGAAATCCGGTTCGCCCGCCCCGAAGTCGGCAACGTCCACACCTTTCGCCTTGAGCGCAGCTGCCGCCTGCAGCACCACCATCGTGGGCGATTCGTTGATGCGGTTGACGCGGTCTGAAAGCTGAAAGGCTTCTTCTGTTTTCACTGCGGTGCCCGGCTCCATTTGCCTACCCTTTAGCTGGTTTGGGACGACGATCTATTCTAGCCGACTTTTGCGCGCAGACGCTCCACAACGAGGGGCGGAACGAGGTCCTTCACAGGGCCGCCCAGGCGGGCAAGCTCCTTGACCAAGCGGGAGCTCAGATAGCTATAGGCCTCGGCCGGCAGCATGAAAACGGTTTCGATATCGGGCTCGATTTTGCGATTCATCATCGCCATTTGCAGCTCGTACTCGTAATCGGAAACGGCACGGATGCCGCGCATAACCACGCTAGCGCCGTGGCTGCGGGCGTAGTCCATCAGCAAACCGTCGAATACCTCCACTTCGACATTTTTCCATTCAAAAGTGACGGCCTCGAGCATTTCGACGCGTTCCTTGACGGTGAAAAGAGGTTCTTTTTCGAGGTTCTGCGCCACCGCGACGATTAATTGATCAAAGATCGTGGCACCGCGCGCGATGAGATCGAGG
>Ga0302177_10004103_pt1 | contig 10143 bp, 7 predicted proteins | sample I_Palsa_E1_2_FD_198780 | JGI IMG/M metagenome (GOLD analysis project Ga0302177, IMG submission 198780) | Peat permafrost microbial communities from Stordalen Mire near Abisko, Sweden - I_Palsa_E1_2 | ecosystem: Environmental > Terrestrial > Soil > Palsa > Peat permafrost | place: Sweden: Abisko... | reverse complement strand
GCCTGGCCGATGACCACCTTGCCGGTATCCTGCCACACCACCGTACCGTCTGCGGGAGTGCCGTTCGCGTCGTTCCACGCGGGGGCCGTGGGTCCGGACGTACCTGCCGTCGTCGCTTTCTGGATATGATTCGCTGGGTCCATGATCACGCTGTTCAAGGCGTAAGTGGTAAACGCCTTCCAGCTCATGAACTCCCCGCAACAGATCTCGACATCCACGACGATGAACTTCAAATCCGATATTGCTGATCCGATGGCGTCAATCCCTTGACCGATCTGATACGCCGCCGAATCTTTTGCAAAATAGTTGAGCAAGATATACGCGCCGGTGTTCAAACCAGCGCTCTGCGCTCCGAGAAGTTGAGCTTCCGCAAGCGAGTTCTGCGAACCTCCGCCCCACGCCTGAACAAGGACGTTCGATACGCCGGCGTGCTGAGCGTTTTGCCAAACGGCGGTCGAGACAGCACCGGTACCATTCGATATGTCCATAGTATTGGGAATTCTCGCAACGAAGCCGTGGGTCATATGATCCTCGTCGCCCTGGTACCCTCCTACAATGGCGCCGCTATCGTTGATGCTGCCGGGATAGGGTCCCCCGGGCACCTCGAATGAGGTGGTATTTCCCTGTGGATCTCGAACGAAGCCGTACTGAGCGAAGGCGGCGTTAATGTACCAACCCGTAATGGCGCCGGTGGCATTGATGCCATTCGCGGATGTGAGAGTACTCCCGGCCGGGTCAAACGAGGTGATGTTTCCCTGTGCGTCCCGGATGAAACCGTGGACCAGAGAGGCTGCATCGAAATATGACCCCGCAATGACGCCACTAGCATTGATGATTGCCGGCTCGGTCTCTGTACTACCGGGCGGATCAAACGAGGTGATGTTTCCCTGCGCATCCCGGACGAAGCCGTGCATCATAGTAGAAGTTGCGTTTTGATAACTCCCGGCGATGGCTCCGCCGTCATTGATGCTGTTAGGCGCCGTGGAGATGCTCCCGACTGGGTCAAACGAGGTGATGTTTCCCTGCGCATCCCGGACGAAGCCGTGGTAGCCCCCGGGCGTCCCCAGATAATATCCAGTAGTGGCACCGCTAGCATTGATGCTGAAGGGCTGGGTATCAACGCTCCCCGCCGGGTCAAACGGTGTGATGTCCCCCTGCGCATTCCGGACGAAGCCGTGGTATGAAAAAGTTGCACTCTCGTAATTCCCCGTAATGGCACCGTTAGCGTTGATGCTTGCCGCGATAGTGCTTACGCTCCCGGTAGGGTCGAATGAGGTGATGTTTCCCCGCGGATCTCGAACGAATCCGTGGAATGCAAAACTGGCATCAGAGTAAGTTCCCGAAATGGCGCCGCTAGCGTTGATGCCAGAGGGGCTGGTCCCAGTACTCCCCTCTACGTTGAATGAGGAAAATTGCGCGCTTGCCGGAATTGTCATGGCAACTAAGAACGGCAAAAGCCAACGAATCTGCATGTAATTTCTCCTCTTTTAAAGTGGACCCCATTGTCAAGACCAAAATTCGGGTTCAATAAGTTATAGACTGGCGGGTCTGATTTTTATGGGGCAGCCGAAGCCGCCCCCGCCATTCCGGCGCTTGAGTCGGCGCTCGGGTCGCACCTCTGCGTTGCCCTATCCTCCGCTCAAGTGCATTCATTGTAATCCAAACATTCTGGCCCGAAAGCGTTAAACCTCGGGGGCTTGGGGGCAGCGCCCCCAAGTTCAGCAATGCCTCCTTCCTTATTGATTCCGAGTCCTCATCCCCGGTACAGCTGCGTCGGCGTCCGGTAGCCCAAGCTCTGATGGGGCCGCTCTTGGTTGTAGTAACGGAGCCAGTTTCCGATGCCTGTTCGCGCCTCGGGCACAAAGTTGTAGTCGTGCAGGTAAATCTCTTCGTACTTCAACGAGCGCCACAGGCGTTCAATGAAGATGTTGTCGAAACAGCGCCCACGCCCATCCATACTGATCGTGATCCCCCGCGCCTTCAACTCGCCGGTGAACTTCTCGCTAGTGAACTGCGAGCCTTGGTCGCTATTGAAGATTTCCGGGCGTCCCCGGCGGAGCGCCCGCTTCAACGCCTCAATGCAAAAGTCCGCCTCCATCGTCACCGACAGCGACCAGCTCAACACGAACCGGCTATACCAATCCAGGACCGCCGCCAAGTACACAAACCCGCTCGCCATCCGGACGTAGGTGATGTCTGTGCTCCACACCTGGTTGACGCGCGTCACTTCGACGCCCTTCAGCAGGTAGGGGTAAATCTTGTGCCCTTCGCCACGCTGGCTCAGCTTCGGCTTTGGATAAAGGGCCTCAAGCCCCATCACATCCATCAGCCGGCTGACTCGCTTCCGGTTTACCTCATACCCTTGGCTGCACAGCCAAGCGGCCATGCGCCGGCTCCCAAAAAACGGATGCCGCGTGTACTCTTCATCCATCAACCGCATCAACCTCAGATTCTCTTCGCTTTCCCCCCTTGGCTGGTAGTACAGCCCCGACCGGTTGACGCCCAGCAGATCGCACTGGCGCCGCACACTGATTTCCGGATGTTCCAGCTCCACCAGTCGCCGCGCTTGCTCAGTCGAGAAGGCCGACCTTTTTTTTTAGCCAGTCCAGCTCTACCTTCAGTCTGCCGATCTCCTCATACAGCGCGTCCTTTTCCACCTCCGCACCGGAGGGCTTGCTCTTGCGACCATCTAAGAACAGATCCGCCAACTGCTCCAGCGCCGTCTTGCGCCACTGGCCGATTTGCACCGGGTGTACGTGAAACTGCGAAGCCAACTGGCTCAGCGTCCGCTCCCCGCGGATCGCCTCCACCGCCACCTTGGCCTTGAACTTCGGGCTGTACTGCTTTCGCGTTGTCGTCATCGCCTCTCCTTGCGCTTCCGACTCCGCCAAATTCTAACTTATCGCCTGGTCTGAATTCTGGGGACCACTATATTTTTCGTCGTGGACAGGGTATGAGTAAGCAGCCTTTGGGCCAACTACTGGAACAGGGTGGGGTCGAAGCAGTCCAGGTCTAAAGTAGAGCTTGCGGGCAGCCCAAATAAATTACTCTCGCCGCTGCATGCTCTTTTTGCCGCAGGCGCCGCCCCCAGTTCGTATTCGTCCCACGAGGGAGCAACTGACGAACTGGCAGGATTGTAGAGACCAAAATCGTACTGGTTGCCCGACCGCGCCTGCCACGTGGTGAAGCAATACGGAGTAAAAGGAACCAATGCCGCGATGCCGTCGCCGCAATGCAGCCGCCCGTCGCCGTCGTAGAATGTTTTGTACTCGACATCCCACAAAGGCAGCGCGATCAGCGAGGCGCAATTGTTCTTCCAACCAGTGCCGCAGCTTCCAGTAATCGTTTGCCAGCTCTTGTTCGGGCCGTCGGTGTAGATCACCGCTCCATGCGGCAGGTTATAGGCCTGAATAGCCGACACCGCCGCTGAGATTCTGGCGATGCGGTCCGCTTTGCCGATGACCACCCTGCCAGTATCCTGCCAAACCACCGTCCCGTCAGCGGGAGTGCCGCCCGCATCGTTCCACGCGGGGGCCGTGGGTCCGGACGTGCCTGCCGTAGTCACTCTCTGGATATGATTCGCTGGGTCCATGATCACGCTGTTGAGGGCGTAAGAGGTAGATGCCTTCCAACTCGTGAACTCCCCACAACAGATCTCAACATCCACGACGATGAACTTCAAATCCGATATTGCCGATCCGAGGGCGTCAATCGCTTGACTGACCTGATACGCGGCTGAATATTTTGCAAAGTAGTTGAGCAATATATACGCGCCGGTGTTCAACCCAGCGCTCTGCGCTCCGAGGAGTTGAGCTTCCGCAAGCGAGTTCTGCGAGCCTCCGCCCCACGCCTGAAGATGACATTCGATACCCCGGCTTGTTGAGCTTTCTGCCAAACGGTGGCCGAGACAGCACCGGTACCATTCGATATATCCATGGTATTGGGGACTCTCCCAACGAAGCCGTGGTACGTAGTGTCATAGTTCTGGTACAGTCCCACAATAGCGCCGCTATCGTTGATGCTACGGGGACCGGGTCCGCTGCTCCAGGGCAGCTCGAATAAGGTGGTATTTCCCTGTGGATCTCGAACGAAGGCGGACCCGTTGAAAGCGGCGTCTACGTAGGTCCCCACAATTGTGCCGCTATCGTTCATGCTTGCCACAGTGGTGAAAGTACTCCCGGACGGGTCGAACGAGGTGATGTTTCCCTGCGCGTCCCGGATGAAACCGTGGACCACAGAGACTGCATCGAAATATGACCCCGCAATGACGCCGCTAGCATTGATGTTTGCGGGCAAAGTGTCTGTACTACCGGTGGGATCAAACGAGGTGATGTTTCCCTGCGCATCCCGGATGAAGCCGTGCATCATAGTAGAATTTGCGTTTTGATAAGTCCCGGCGATGGCGCCGCCATCATCGATGCTGCCAGGCACCGTTGAGATGCTCCCGACTGGGTCAAAGGAGGTGATGTTTCCCTGCGCATCCCGGACGAAGCCGTGGTAACCCCCGGGATCCTCCAGGTAATATCCAGTAATGGCACCGCTAGCATTGATGCCGAAGGGCTGGGTGTCACCGCTCCCCAACACGTCAAACGATGTTATGGTCCCCTGCGCATCCCGGACGAAGCCGAAGTAAAAATTTGCACTATTACCGTAATTCCCCGTAATGGCGCCGCTAGCGTTGATGCTTGTAGGAATGGTGAATATGCTGCCGGTGGGGTCGAATGAGGTGATGTTTCCCTGCGGATCTCGAACGAATCCGTGGGTTGAACTTTCATAAACGTAAGTTCCCGTAATGGCACCGCTAGCGTTGATGCCAGAGGGGCCGGTCCCAACACTCCCCGCCGGGTCGAATGGGTAAAGCTTCGCGCTGGCCGGAATTGTCACGGCGACTAAGAAGGGCACAAGCCAATGAATCTGCATGTAATTTCTCCTCCGCTTCCCGTCCACGGAAGTGCAACGCGCACCCGAAGATTCTCACTGGAACAGTCGATAGTGCTATCTTCGTTTGCTTGGCCCCTGTACTCGAAGGTATTCGCGTTCTCGACTTGAGCGGCATCGTCGCTGGTCCCACTGCCAGCATGATTCTCTCCGACCTGGGCGCCGACATCGTCAAAGTGGAACGGGCCGGAGGCGAAGATGGCCGCGCTATGGGTCCGTTTCGCGGAGAATGGGGCGCTTATTTCGTGGCGCTCAATCGCGGCAAGCGATCCATCGCTCTGAACCTCGCCAAGCCCGAAGGACGTGAAGTAGTGCTGCGCCTGGCTTCCACGTGCGACGTCTTCCTGGAAAACTTTCGCGGCGGCAAAGCGGCCGCGCTGGGCCTGGATGAAGAGGCTGTTCGCGCGCGCAAGCCCGACATCATCTTCGCTTCGCTCTCCGCCTACGGCCCCAGCGGACCCGATTACACCAAGCCCGGTTACGACGCCGTCCTGCAAGCGCGCACCGGCATCATGAGCGTTACTGGATCGGGCGTTGGGCATCCGATGCGCACCGGCGTTTCCATCCTCGACGTAACCACCGGCGCCTGGATGGCGCTCGGCATTCTGGCCGCCTTGCTGGAGCGCAAGAACTCCGGGAAGGGCCAGCGCGTGGATGCGTCGCTGTTCCAAACCGGCCTCCAGTTCATGGCCTACCATCTGGTGTACCGGCAATTCGCGGGCGTGAATCCCCCGCCGCAAGGCGCGCGCCACAAAGCCTTCGCTCCCTATGGATCGCTGCCCACCGGCGACGGACAGATCATGCTGGGCATTTCGGGCGATAAGCAGTTTCAGCGCCTGTGCTCAGCGCTCGGCCATCCAGAGTGGGCGAGCGACCCGCGCTTTCGCCACAATCCCGAGCGCGTCGCCGACGTCGATGAACTGGAAAATCTCATCGGCGCTGTGCTGCGCACTCAGCCGACTTCGCATTGGGTGGCGCTGCTCGATGAGCACGACATCGCGAACGACGCCATCCAGAATCCCGGGCAAGTCTTGGAAGATCCGCAAGCCGCCGCGCTGAATTTGTTCGCTCCGATCAATTTGACCGGCGAACAGCCCATCGTCCTGCCTCGGTTGCCCATCGGACTTTCATTGACGCCGCCCACACCGCAGGGACCGCCGCCGCGCACCGGCCAGCACGCCCGCTCCATTCTGCACGAGGCCGGCTACACCGGCCATGAAATCGAAGATCTGATCCGCCTCGGCGTCTGTGCCATCGAAGGAGGCGCGTGAAGCTCCGCTCCATTCCGCACGAGGCCGGCTACACCCAATACAGTTCACTTTGTGGGACGCTGGCACACGCGCCTTTTAGTCGCGCCTCATGCATACCGAATACAAACGCGGCTGAAGCCGCATATACCTCTGGCGCGACCATACTAATCGAAGATCCGATCCGCCTCGGCGTCTGTGCCTTCGAAGGAACCGCGTGAAACCGCTCACCGAAGAACAACAGCTCATCCTCCGCACGGTCCGCCAGTTTGTCGACAAGGAAGTGATCCCGGTTGCTTCCGCCATGGAGCATCGCGACGAATATCCGCACGCGCTGGTGGACCAGATGAAAGAGATGGGGCTGTTCGGATTGAACATTCCGGAAGAGTACGGCGGCTCGGGCGTCGACACTACCACATTCGCCATGATCTTCGAAGAGGTTTCGCGCGGCTGGCTGGGACTCGCGGGCATAATCGGGAGCAACTCCGTGATGTGCGACGTGGTGGCGCACTTCGGAACCGAAGAGCAGAAGCGCCGTTTCCTCCCCGGGATGGCGACTGGCGAAAAACGCGGCGGCATCTGCCTCACCGAATCGAACGCGGGCACGGATCTGCAAAGTATCAGCACTACAGCCGCGCGCGACGGCGGCGTCTATCGCGTCAACGGTTCCAAAATGTGGATCACCAATGCGCGGCACGGGAACACGTTTTTGCTGCTGGCGAAAACAGACCCCGCCGCGCACCCGGCCCATCGCGGCATGAGCGCTTTCGTGATCGAGAAGGGCGCGGGCATGACCGTGAGCCGAGACATCGAGAAGATGGGATACAAGGGCGTCGAAACGTGCGAGCTGCACTTCGCCGATTTCCCCGTGCCAGCCGAAAACCTTATCGGAGGCGTGGAAGGCCAGGGGTTCAAGCAGGTGATGACCGGCCTGGAAGCGGAGCGCCTGAACGTTGCCGCGCGTGGCCTGGGCATTGCACGCGCCGCTTTTGAAGAAGCCATCCGTTACGCGCAGCGCCGCACCACGTTCGGAAAGCCGATCTCGGAATATCAGACCATCCAGAACAAGCTGGCCGACATGGCCACGCACATCGAAGCGTCGCGGCTGCTGATTTATTCCGCCTGCGAAAAGCGCGATCGCGGCGAGCGCTGCGACCTGGAAGCGGGCATGGCCAAATTGTTCGCTACTGAAACCGCGGCGGAAGTTTCGTTCGAAGCCATGCGCATCATGGGCGCCAACGGCTACTCCAAGGATTTCCCGGTGGAGCGCTATTATCGCGACGCGCCGCTGGTGGTGATCGGCGGAGGCACCAACGAACTGCAGCGCCTGATTATTGCGCGGAATCTTCTGAAGAAGTACAAGGACGGCGCGTAATGGAATTTGGCCGCTGTTATGAAGACTTCGAAGTGGGTGCGATTTACAAGCACTGGCCCGGCCGCACCATCACGGAATACGACAATACACTCTTCGCGCTGCTGTCGATGAATCAGAATCCGCTGTTCATCGACGAGCATTATGCGCGCTCGCAACCCCTGGGACGAAGGCCCGTGCTCGATACGCTGCTCTTCAGCCTGACGGTCGGCATGAGCGTCTCCGACACCAGCGGCAAAACCATCGCCAATCTCGGATACGAAAGCGTAGTCTTCGAGCGGCCTATCTTTCCGGGCGATTCGCTGTATGCTGAGTCTGAGGTTCTGGAAAAGCGCGAATCGGCCAGCAAGCCCGACCGCGGTATCGTCGCCGTTGAGACCCGCGGCTTCAACCAGAGCCAGGAGCGCATCATCGTGCTTCGCCGCCGATTTCTAGCTCCCAAGCGAGGCGCTGCATGAAGTTTCAACAGCCCGAATATACCCGCGAGTTAGTCGAATTTCTTCACCAGTTACAGCCCGGCAATTTGCCCGCTGAGGTTCTCGACCGCGCCCGCTACTTCCTGCTCGATTATCTGGCGTGCGCGATCCGAGGCTCGCGCGAAGAATCGTCTGCCGCGGTGCAACGCATGGTCCAACGCGTCTTCCCTCAAAGAGACGGTAATGGATGCTCGACGGTGATCGGCACTCGCATCCGGACCATCCCAGGCTTCGCGGCAATGGCCAATGGCGCTGCCGCGCACGCCATCGAAATGGACGACACGCACAGCGGCGGTTCCATTCATCTGGGCGCAACCATGTACTCGGCCGCGCTGGCCCTGGTCGAAAACATGCCCGAGACTTCGTCCGAAACGTTCCTCGCCGCCGTGGTCGCCGGCTACGAAGCGGCCGCGCGCATCGCGATGGCGGTGCAACCAAAGGAACATTACGCGCTGGGTTTTCATATGACGGCCACGTGCGGTGTTTTCGGCGCAGCCATCACTTCCGCGAAACTGCTGGGCCTGACTGCCGAACAGACTCTCTCCGCGGTTGGAATCGCCGGAAGCATGGCCGCGGGTTCCATGGAGTTTTTGGCCGAAGGCGCGTGGACCAAACGAATCCATCCCGGCCTGGCGGCGCAAAACGGTATTCAAGCGGCGATGCTCGCGGCGGAGGGATTCATCGGCCCGCGAAGAATTCTGGAAGGCCGCGACGGATTTCTGAACGGGTACTCGCGCGAGGCGCTTCCGGAACTTCTGACTGAGGACCTGGGCGAATCTTTCGAGATCCTCCGCACCGCCGTCAAGCCGCACGCCTGCTGCCGCTACATGCAAGGCCCGATCGACGCCATTCTCGCGATTATGCGCGAGAACCATCTGCAAGCCAGCCAGATTCAACGCATCGAGGTCGCGATACTGAGAGCCGGATGGGGACTTGTCGCCGAGCCGCGGGCCAAGAAATACCATCCTGAATCGGTAGTCGACGCGCAGTTCTCCATGCCCTTCGGCGCGGCCATTGCCGCGCTGGAAGGTGCTGCCGGCCTGGATCAATTTACAGCCGAAAAAGCTCGCTCGGCGCAAGTCCGCAAATTCATGGGCCGCGTGACGGTCATGAAGGACATCCGCATTGAGAAGAACTTCCCGCGGGAATGGCCGGCGTACGCGACGATCGACCTTGCCGACGGCCGGGGCTTCGAAGAGGCGATTCGTTATCCCAAGGGCGATCCGGAAAACCCGCTGACCTGGGACGAGTTGGCAGCCAAATTCCGAACGCTGGCCGGCGCGGCGCTTTCGCGGGAACGCTGCGACGAAGTTATCGCGGCGATCTCCGAAGCCAAGCCCGCCACGCTGCCCGCGCTCTGCGCCTAAATTATTGCCGGAGTGAAGCTGCCTTTGGCCGCGGCTGAGACTCGGCTGGCACGCCACGGCAAAGCCAAATTCCGAGCCGCGACCAAAGGAAGCGGAACAGCCCATGGCCTTGATCCTCAGCCGGCTAGCATAGCAGCCTGTGTCTAAAGTCCGAAAAGACCCCTTGCTCACGCGCGCGGCTCGGTAGATTGCGCGCGTTACGGAGCCGCGACCGTAAGGAAGCGGTGGGCCGAGCCTGGGGCGCAAGGCGGTAAGTCGGTCGCGCGAGTTCTTGATTCCAGGCGCGACCACTCGGGCGTCCGGTTTTCAGCAGCCCGCTAGGGAATCAGCTCGATGAGCAGGCCGTTGGGATCGCGCACGAACACGCCTACGGCGGGGCCCAGCTTCACCGGCTCACCGCCGCGCGTGACGATCGGTCCGCCGTTAGCGGCCACCGCCTTCATCGCAGCCTCCACATCCTTGACGTGAATCGAAACCGCGGGCGATCCGGGATCCGGCACACTCGGCTTGAACGGCTTGCGCGCTACGTCTTTGAATTCCAGGAACTCAAAGTCCACGGGGCTACCAGGCACTTTTGCGGTGCTGATGCGCCATTGCGCTCCTTTCGCGTCAATCAGCGCGGCGATGGTCGCATTGGTTTGAAAGGCCGGTTGCGCGGGCTTGGTCTCAAACCCCAGCACGTCGTGATAAAACTTCATGGTCTGATCCGTATCCTGGATCGTAACGCCGATGCGCGCGCCGAC
>Ga0302177_10004099_pt1 | contig 10149 bp, 10 predicted proteins | sample I_Palsa_E1_2_FD_198780 | JGI IMG/M metagenome (GOLD analysis project Ga0302177, IMG submission 198780) | Peat permafrost microbial communities from Stordalen Mire near Abisko, Sweden - I_Palsa_E1_2 | ecosystem: Environmental > Terrestrial > Soil > Palsa > Peat permafrost | place: Sweden... | reverse complement strand
GGCAGCGCCGGAAAAGAGCTCGGGAGGGCATAGCAGTAGCGGACGAGATCAGGTGCAAGAAACCAGCGCTCCGTCTTCTGCTGCATGGATGGGCGCGATGATCCAGCGGTTGGGCGGCTGACGTCCCTTGAGATATAGCTTGAGGTAATTGTCGGTGAGGGCTTCGGTGAACTCTCCGGCCGGTCGGCTGTGCACGAGGTTGAGGGTGATGGCGGGCAGCGACGTTCGGACGAACGACCGCATGAAGGCGAGCTTCTTGCCGGCGGCGAGATCGCGCAGGACGTGATTGCGCTCGCGAGCCACGTGAACCGGGACCTGATGCGGCAGAGAGGCGGCTGGAGTTCCCGGGCGAGCCGAGTAAGTGAAGACGTGGAGATAGGTAAAGGGCAAGTCTTCGATGAAGCGGCGCGTAGCTTCGAAGTCGGCATCGGTCTCGCCGGGGAATCCGGTCATAACGTCGGCACCGATGGCGGCGGTTGGCATGGCGGCTCGAATTTCTTCGATCTTTTCGCGATAGTGCCAGGGACGATACTTGCGATTCATGCGGCGCAAGACAGAGTCGCTGGCGGATTGCAGGGGCAGGTGGGCGTGCTTGGCGACGCGCGGTGACGAAGCGATGAGAGCGATGAGATCACGCGTCCAATCCATCGGCTCGACGGAGGAGATGCGGAGTTTTTCCAGTTGCGTGTGAGCGAGGATGGCGCGGACGAGGAATGCGAGGTCTGGCTTCGGGCTGCCGGGCGTCGGCCTTTGGAAGTCAATATCGGGTGTGCCAATCCCTGTGGCGTGCGGGGCAAGCCCGAAGCCGGTTTCCCGTCCCCAGCGGCCGAGGTTGATGCCGCTGATCACGACTTCGCGATAGCCGGCGGCGACGAGTGCGTTCATCTCGCGGATGACTTGCGGCAATGGCAAGGAGCGGCTATGCCCACGAACGCTGGGAATGATGCAGAAGGAGCAGCGATTGCCGCAGCCTTCCTGGACTTTCAGGTTCGGGCGGGTTCGAAGAGTTTCCACCGCCTCGGCCGACTCAAAGATTGGGGCAGCGAGGAGTTCGGTGTGGGCGAAAATATCGGAGACATAGATGAGGTTCTCGGTTTTCGGCTCCGCATTCTCGGTAAGGGCAGAGAGGGACACGAAGGCCATGCGATCGGCGGCGCCGGCGGCCTGAGGCGTTGAAGGTGGAATTGGGTGTAGCGTGCCGGCGGCACGACCGAAGTCGTGCCCCTCTCGATTCACTTTCAGACTGGGCAGAACGATTTCGGCTAGCTGGTGCTTGTGGGAATTTCCGATCACAGCGGTAACTCCGGGCAGGGCGGCGACTTCCTGGGGAGCGCGCTGGGCATAGCAGCCGGTGACGATAATTCTGGCCAGGGGATTCTGCCGGCGCACGCGGCGGATGGCGGCGCGCGCATCCTGATCGGCAGAAGCGGTGACGGTGCAGGAATTCAAAACCACGAAGTCGGCGTCAGTGGGGGCGGCGCGGTTGAGGCCGCGGGCTTCGAACTGACGCTCCAGAGCGGCGCCGTCGGCCTGCGTGGCCCGGCATCCGAAGTTTTCGACGTGGTAGGTGGGCACCGGATCATGGTAACGCAAACAGAGATTTCCTGTGGGCACACCGCGGCCCGATGATCCGTTGCCGGCAAGTGGCTGCCGCAGCCGGCCGAAAACTGAAGCGCTCAGGCGGTGGCGACGCTCTTCTTCTGGGTGAAGCATTCGCGGCAGAAGATAGGGCGGCCTTGGGTGGGGCGGAACGGGACGGTGGTCTCCTTGCCGCACTGGGAACAAGTGGCGCGCGTTTCCACGCGAGCGTAATGTTGCGCATTGCCATGCGGAAGAGGTGAGGAAAGGACGGCTACGCGCCTGGACTTGCAGGTTTTACAACGCTTGGGCTCGTTCTTAAACTGCTTGTCGTAAAAGAACAATTGCTCCCCGGCGGTGAAGACGAAATCGGCACCGCAATCGACACACTTGAGTACCTTGTCCTGAAATTCCATTGAGGATGGCTCCCTTACATGCGTGCTCCTGGCCGGCGCGGGGAAGGCGTTGGCGCAGAGCAAACATAGTCATATCTATCCCCCTCAAACTACCCCTGGACTCGGCCCACCACGCGCCTAGGACGGAGCGTGGGTACAACATTTCGCATTTATGCCGAATGATCGTTGATGCAATGATCCCTGCTGCAACTCTACCTGGTGGGGGCCAGAGGGAGCAGGGCCGCCCCGGGATGGGCGACCCTTGATTGCTCTGACGTCGTTCTTACCCTTTCAAAACTCCTTCCAAGCAACTGCTTCAATCCTGTTCTTTTCGAACTTTTTTGCGAGCACGCTTGCGGGCGAGCGCGGCCTTGACGCGTTTCTTCTCGCCGGGCTTGAGGTAAAAGGAGTGACGCTTAACCTCTTTGATGATGTCTTCCTGCTGCACCTTGCGCTTGAAACGGCGCAGTGCGTTTTCGAGGGATTCACCCTCCTGCAGTCGAATTTCCGCCAAACAGACACACCCCCAAACCCGTCCGGTAGGACCGAATAGTTATTACAAGGATTTGACTGTAAGTCAAGTAGGGGGGTGAAAAAAATTGCATAGTCACCGCACGCCTGCGATCCCCTCACGATCCCAAATAATCTACATGGACGTAGGTCCCGAGCCGGACGTTGTAAGCGAGGTACCAGCCTTCATGGTCAGGGTCTTCGTAGATAACGATGTCGTCGCTGTCCCAGAGCCAGTTGTTGCAGAAGCCGATGTCGTAGGGGGCGACGCTGAAGTAGAAGCCGCCGAACCAGAAGCGATTGGGGCCACCGCCGCCGAGATGCCAGACGTGGCCACGGCCGAAGCCGCCGGTGAAGCGGCCGTGTTCCCAGGGGTGGTCGAGATGGTAATGGGGGTCGTCGCGACCCGTGTCATGGCCGATCCACTTGCCGTTCGAGTGGACGTGAGGCGCGTCGGGATGTCCCGCCTTGTCGTTGAAGTGAGGATTTTCCGGCGCGGGATGCGGAGTCTGAACCGGACTTGGACCATGCGAGGGGATATGTGCCGGCCCACCTCCGACGCCACCGAGATGCTGGGCGAGGGCGACGAGGGCGACGAGGGAAAACAAGCAGCCTACCGATAGCAGTCCGATCAGCTTTTTCATGTTTCTTCTTTCTCCGCGCTTCTTTCTTCGAGGACTCCAGACAGATTTTACGGTTGGGTCGTGGGTGGGCGCAATTCCCGGACTCGGCATGAACGCATGAACGGAAGAGGCGGGAAGTTCTGCGGAACCGTGCCGGGATGCGCATCCTAGGTGGGCGCGACCGGAAAGCTCTTCGGCGGAAAGTGGGAAACCAAGTCTTGTATAGCGTGAGTGAAGAGAGAAAGCGGTGACCAGGCGGAGTTTCTTTTGGCAACGATACCCGGAGTGGGATGTCGGCTTTACGAAAGGGCGTGGCGGCGTGCTATGTTCTATGTTCCCGCCCGGGGGTGGGTGCAAGACGGGACAAGGCGCGCCGGCAAGCACTTCTGGCAGCGGCAGATTGCATCGGTCCCCTTCGGCTAAGCTCAGACAGGTTTTCGCTACGCTCAGGATGACGACCTTTGCTGCGTGGTTCTACGGAAGATCATGATTCGATCATTTAAGGGTGTGAAGCCGACGATTCCGGCGTCGTGTTACGTGGATGATTCGGCGCAGATTATCGGTGACGTGGTGCTGGGCGAACAGGCGTCGGTGTGGATGAATGCGGTGCTTCGCGGAGATGTGCATTCGATCCGGATTGGCGCTTATTCGAACGTGCAGGACTGCAGCGTGCTGCACGGAATGAAGGAGCAGTACGGAGTTTTTCTCGGAGAGTACGTCACGGTGGGCCATTCGGTGACGCTGCATGGGTGCGTGGTTGAGGACCGGTGCCTGATCGGCATGGGATCGGTGATTCTGAATGGCGCGAAGATAGGGGTGGGGTCGATCATCGCGGCGGGGACGCTGATTCCGGAGAAGACGGTGGTGGAACCGGGGTCGTTGTGGATGGGATCTCCGGGAAAGTTCCGGCGGAAGCTGGAGGAGAAGGATCAGGAGTCGATCATGCGCTATGCGCGGAATTATTTAGGGTATACGCAGGAATATTTGCGCGACCGATGAGCACCGGGTCAGCATTCCACCGGGCATGAGCACGAACCGGGGAGTCTGAGTGCGAAATGCTGAGTGCTGAATGCTTGATCGACGAGCGATGACCAAGGACCAACGACTGACATGATTAAAGCGGTGCGGGGAACTCGGGATTTGCTGCCGCCGGAGACGGCGCAGTGGAATTTTGTGGAGTCGGCGGCGCGGGATGTGTTTCGCGCTTACAACTTTCAGGAAATTCGCACGCCCATTTTTGAGTCGACGGAGTTGTTCGCGCGCGGAGTTGGCGAAGAGACCGACATCGTTGCAAAAGAAATGTACACGTGGGAGGATCGCGGGCGGGCAGAGAGCGATAAGGGACAGTCGCTGACGCTTCGGCCGGAAGCCACTGCAGGCATCGTCCGCGCCTACATTGAACACAAACTCGGAGATCGCGGATTGAACAAGCTCTACAGCATCGGTCCGATGTTCCGGCGCGAACGGCCGCAAAAAGGCCGCTATCGTCAGTTTTACCAGATCGATGCCGAAGTCATCGGTCCGGCCTCGGCGGGCAGCGATTCTCCGGCGCGGGATGCGGAGGTCTTGGAGATGCTGGCGACGTTGCTCGACCGGCTGGGGATCTCGGGCTGGAATCTGGAACTGAACTCGGTGGGGTGTCCGAACGATCGCGTCGCGTTTAATGAAGCGCTGCGCAAGGCTCTGGGGCCGGTCGTGGGGAAGATGTGCGTGGATTGCCAGCGGCGGGCGGTGACCAATCCGCTGCGCGTGTTTGATTGCAAAGTGCCCGAGGATCAGCCGATCATCGATACGCTGCCGCGCATCAGCCAGTTTCTGGATGAAGGTTGCCGTAAACATTTTGAGGCGGTGCAAGAGATTCTAACCAAAGTAGGCGTCCGATTTTCCTTGAACGACCGTCTGGTGCGCGGGCTGGATTACTACACGCGTACGGCATTTGAGTTCACGCACGGGGCGCTGGGAGCGCAGAACGCGATTCTGGGCGGCGGGCGGTATGACGGGCTGTCGGAGGCGCTGGGGGGGCCGGCGGCTCCGGGGATCGGGTTCGCGATTGGGGAAGACAGGCTGGTGATGTCGCTGCAGGAATCGGCGTCGGCTGAAAGTGTTGTGAAGCGGCCGGACGCGTACGTAGCTCCGCTGGGTGTGGGCATGAATGGCGAAGCGGCGCGGCTGGCGCGGGAGTTGCGGCGGCACGATCTGATCGTCGATCTGGGGGATGAAAGCTTCCGGCTGAAGAAATCGTTTGAGGCAGCCACGAAAGTGGGGGCAAAATACATTTTGATTGTGGGTGAGAATGAAGTGAAGGCGGACGCATTTGCGCTGAAGAATCTTTCGAGCGGCGAACAGGTTTCTGTGCCGCGCGGGGAACTGGCACGGAAGATTCGGGAGTAGACATGGGAAAAGTTCGTTCCAGCCTCGATGATGCTGCGCGCAGCTTTATTGAGGCGCAGCACGTGTTTTTCGTGGCATCGGCGCCGCTCGATGGGGGCGGGCATGTGAACCTTTCGCCCAAGGGGCTGGACACGTTTCGAATTCTGGGACCGACGACCGTGGCTTATGTGGACTACAACGGCAGCGGCGTGGAAACCATTGCTCACCTGAAAGAGAATGGGCGAATCGTTCTGATGTTCTGCGCCTTTCAGGGGCCTCCGAACATTTTTCGTCTATACGGGCAGGGCCGGGCGGTCGAGCCGCAGGAGCAGGAATTTGCCGGGCTCGCCGGTTCATTTCACGACTGCGAAAGCGCTCGCTCCATCATCGTTGTCGAGCTCACCCGCGTCACGGACTCTTGCGGCTTTGGCGTCCCTCTCTTTAAGTATGAGGGCGAGCGGCAGCAGTTGCAGGCCTGGGCACGCCATCGTGGGGCGGAGGGATTGAAAGCTTACCGGCAGGAAAAAAACCGGCGCAGCATCGATGGACTGCCGGGGGTTGCGGATTAGGCATTCGCAGCGCGGCGTTGGCGCAGGTTGCATGGCTCCCCTTCGGCTTCGCTCCGGGTAGGCTTTCGCTTCGCTCAGGATGACAAGTCATTCGTTGGTTGGTGTGGGGGTATTTCATGAAGATAAGCTTGACGATTTGCGCGGTCTTGCTGTTGGCAAGCGCTGTGCCTGCTGCGGCGCAGGCTCCGGTAGCGGCGAAGCCCCTTAATCCGCTGGAGCGGACCTTAATTGCGAGGGAAAAAAGTCTGATCGAGGCGAAGAAGAAAGACGATGGGACATATTTCAAGCAGACGGTGGGCGCGGATTTTGCCCTCGTGGGGGTGGATGGGACGCTGCTGGAGCGGCAGGAGGCGGTCGATGAGTTGGGCGACTCCGAACTGCTGGAGTTAACGCCTTATGACATCAAAGTGGTTGTGGCAGGCGAGGATACTGCGATCGTCACTTACGATGCGATCGTGCGCAAGGCTCCTGAGGAAGACCAGGGGCCTCCGCCGCGATACCAGCACTTCAGCTCGGTATGGGTGAAGCAGGGTGGAAAATGGAAGCTGAAGTTTCATCAGGCAACGGCGGCGCATTGGGGAGACTGGTAGGGTTGTTGCGTGACCATGGGACTGCGATGCCTGATTTCTGGAGTTGAATGCATGGGTAAGCATGCTTGGACAAGCATGCTTGGGTGCGCATTGACTGGTTTCGACGTCGGGGCTAGAATCCGCCTGCCAAGTTGTGGGGCGATTCGTGTTTCGGAGGAACATCCGAAACACCGAAGAATACATCTTGAGGAGATGCGTTATGAAACGGGCGGGAATGATTCTGGCGGTGATGCTGGTATTCGCGGCAGTGGCCGGGGCACAGACGCAGCCTCCGAAGCCGGGGCCGGAAGTCAAGAAACTGGACATGTTCGCGGGCACGTGGACGCTGGACGGAAGCATGAGGCCGGGGGAAATGGGGCCGGGCGGACCGATGTCGGAGAAAGAAACGTGCGAGTGGATGGAGGGCGGCTTCTACCTGGTATGCCACTCGGATTACAAGAGTTCGATGGGCAACGGAGTGGGATTGTCTGTGCTGGGATATTCGGCGGATGACAAGGCTTACACGTACCGCGAGTTCAATAGTTTTGGGGAGTTCGACGACTCCAGGGGGACGGTCGATGGCGATACGTGGACCTGGACGAGCGATGAGAAGATGGGCGGGATGACGATGAAGGGCCGGTTCACCATGAAGATGACTTCGGCGTCGTCCTACAACTTTATGTTTGAAATGTCACAGGATGGAACCAAGTGGGCCGACGTCATGGACGGAAAGGCGACCAAGAAGTAGTTTTTGCAGGGGCATACCTCAGGCGCTGGAGCCCTCGTTCCTTCTGAGTCTTGCGGCGCGGCTGAGAGCCGCGCCCTTCAGATCTCACCGCGATCCTAGCCAAAAGGCTGATGAACCGCAGCCAGTTCTTCCGCCATTTATAATCGTCGGTTCGGCATTCTGCTGCATTCTTACTAGAAGGACACAATCTTGCTCGATTTCTTAGGCGATCTACGACGGACTCATATGTGCGGAGCCCTGCAGGCGGCGGACGCGGGCAAGAAGGCCACGCTAATGGGGTGGGTCAACCGGCGGCGCGATCACGGGAACCTGCTTTTCGTCGATCTGCGCGACCGTACAGGGGTGACCCAGGTTGTGATCAATGCCGAGCGCGACGCGACGATCCACGAAAAAGCGGAGGCGCTGCGCAACGAGTATGTCATCGCCGTGACGGGCACGGTGAAGCTGCGCGACGCTAACACGATTAACCCCAACATGCCCACCGGCGAGGTCGAGCTTGTGGCAGAGGAGTTGCGAATTCTGAACGAGTCCAAGCTGCCGCCGTTTCTGCCGTCGGACACGGCGCTGACCAACGAAGAGACGCGGCTGAAGTATCGCTACATCGATTTGCGCCGCGATGTGATGCAGTTCAACATCGAGCTGCGGCACAAGGTGGCGAAGGCGATCCGGGATTATCTGTCGGGGCAAGGATTTTTTGAGATAGAGACGCCGTTCATGACGCGGTCGACGCCGGAGGGCGCGCGCGATTATCTGGTTCCCAGCCGGGTGCAGCCGGGGACGTTTTACGCGCTGCCGCAGTCGCCGCAGATGTTCAAGCAGATCCTGATGATCTCCGGTTTCGACAAATATTTTCAGATCGTGCGCTGCTTTCGCGATGAGGATTTGCGCGCCGACCGGCAGCCGGAATTCACCCAGATCGATTTGGAGATGTCGTATCCGCAGCCGGAGCGGGTGTGGGAGGTGGTGGAGGGATTTCTGACGGCGGCGTTTCGGGCGGCGGGCGTTACGATTCAGGCGCCGTTTCCGCGCATGGATTATGACGAGGCCATCCGGCGGTATGGGATTGACAAGCCGGATTTGCGGCTGCCGGCCTTTACGGATGTGCGGGAGTGCTTCGCGGCGGCGGATTTCGAAGACTTGGGTGTGAATGCGAACTTGCCGGTGATTGCGATTCGCACGCCGAAAGTCGGCGAGCTTTCGCGAAAAGAGCGGGATGACATCAAGCCGATGTTTCACTCGAAGGGCGGTGCGAAAATCTTCGAAGACTTCAAACGCATCGGCAACAAATTTCCTGACGCGGCGGCGGCGATCGCGAAGAAAACCGGGATCGAGGAAGGCGATCTGATTGTGCTGGTGGCTGGGTCGGCGCAAAGCGGACCTCAGACGCCGGTCAGCGAGCATCGCAAAGTGACGCCTCAGGAGCTGGCGGTCTATATGTCGGCGGGGTTGTTGCGTCTGGCGTTGGCGCAGAAGTATGCCGAGCGGCATGGCGTTTTCAAAAAGACGGGGGATGCTTCGCAGGACTTCCGATTTTTGTGGGTGACGAACTTCCCGATGTTTGAGTGGGATGAGGGAGACAAGCGCTGGAACGCGGCGCATCATCCGTTTACCTCGCCCCATGAAGAGGATATGTCGAAGCTGGAGACGGGGGTGCAGGCGCTGAACGACCCGCTGTCGCCACTGAGCTCAGTGCGCGCGCTGGCCTATGACGTTGTTCTGAACGGAACCGAACTGGGGTCGGGATCGATTCGTATTCACCGGCAGGATGTGCAGAGCAGAATCTTTCGGGCTCTCGGCATGACTGAGGAAGAAGCGCGGGCGCGCTTTGGATTTTTTCTCGAAGCGCTCGAATACGGCACGCCTCCGCACGGCGGCATCGCGCTAGGCCTCGACCGCATCGTGATGATTCTGGCCGGAGCGGAGAGTTTGCGGGAAGTGATTCCGTTCCCCAAGACCGCGCGGGCAGTGGATTTGATGGTGGACGCGCCCACCCCGGTGAGCGAGGGGCAATTGAGGGAATTGGGAATACAAGTGAAGAAGAGCTAATCCCGCAGCGGTCTACAAGGAGTCATTCCCAGGCAGCGCGATCGCCAACGGAGTTCTGGCTGACCCCTTGGGCGTGTGGAATCTTTGCCTTCCGCTCCGCCATCTGCGAAACTTGCCTTTGGTTCTGACACTGATCGCATGTCACCCGGCCACTAACTGAGAACCGCTTCATGGGTCGCATTCACGTACTTCCCGAGCATGTTGCCAACAAGATCGCCGCGGGCGAGGTGGTGGAGAGGCCTGCCTCGGTGGTGAAAGAGCTGCTGGAGAACGCGCTCGATGCGGGCGCGACGCGGATCAAAATCAACGTTGAGGCGGGCGGGAAAAAGCTGATTCAGGTCACAGACAACGGATGCGGCATGGTGCGCGACGATGCCATGCTGGCCTTCGAGCGCCATGCCACGTCGAAGATTAAGGACGCGGAAGATCTGCTGAGCGTGGCTACGCTGGGATTTCGTGGCGAGGCTTTGCCCTCCATCGCCTCGGTGTCGCGGCTGCGGTTGGAGACTTGCGCGGGGGAAGGCGCGGCGGGGACCGTGATCGAGATCAATGGGGGCAGGATGGCGCGGGTCGAAGAGGCGGGTTTGCCCGAGGGGACGTCGATCACCATACGGGATCTTTTCTTCAACATTCCAGCGCGGAAAAAGTTTCTCAAGGCTGAATCGACAGAACTGTCACACATTGCGTCGCTGGTGACGCACTATGCGTTGGCGCATCCGGAGAAGCATTTTGAATTGCACT
>Ga0302177_10004098_pt1 | contig 10149 bp, 10 predicted proteins | sample I_Palsa_E1_2_FD_198780 | JGI IMG/M metagenome (GOLD analysis project Ga0302177, IMG submission 198780) | Peat permafrost microbial communities from Stordalen Mire near Abisko, Sweden - I_Palsa_E1_2 | ecosystem: Environmental > Terrestrial > Soil > Palsa > Peat permafrost | place: Sweden... | reverse complement strand
TGCTCGGCAAAGAACCGTGCCTGCACGCGGCCAATTCCCAGATCGGAAGGGCCCGCGCCATGCAAAAGAACGATGGTCGCCACGGTGTCATGAGCGTCATACACCACGCAGGAGACGGGCTTGCCATGGCTCATGAAGGTGGCATACTCCACCGGCAGCGTTTGGCCAGCGGCGCCCAGGCACAACGACAGGAAGACCACCAAACGGGCAATAGACATCTCAGAGCACCTTCAGGACAACCACCGAGAGGTCGTCATTCTGTGCGGCTCCGGCGGTGAACCGGTCCGCGCATTCGATCAGTCGAGTGACGGTGTCCTGGGCGGAGCGGTGGTTATTCTTCCGGGCAGCCGCGATCAAACGTTCTTCGCCCCATTCCTCGTAGTCGGCAGTCATGGCTTCGCTAATCCCGTCGGTGAAGGCGATGAGAGTGTCGTAGGGATAAAGTTGGAGACGCCCTTGGTCATAGTGAACTTCGGTTAGGATGCCGATTACCGGGCCGCCGATTTCCAGGCGCTGCACGGTGCAGGGAGATTCCGGGTTGCAGAAACTATCCATCCCCGGAGCGGTAGGACGCAAGAGTACGGGCGCGTTGTGCCCCGCATTCACGTAATCAAGGGTGCGGGTCCCCGGATCGTATTCGCCGAAGAAGAAGGTGACGAAACGGTTGCTGGTGGAGGAATCGTAGATGATCCGGTTGAGACCCTCGATGAGCCGGGCGAGACTGATGGTACCGCTGAAGGTAAGTCCATGCAGGGCGGAGCGGATGGAAGCCATCAAAAGGGCGGCCGAGATGCCTTTGCCGGAGACATCGCCGATGGCGATGCCCAGGCGGCCGTTCTCAAGCGCGATGAAGTCGTAGTAGTCGCCGCCAACCTCCTGCGCGGTGCGGCTGAACCCGGCAAAGTCCAAACCTTTGACCACGGGATAGATCTGGGGCAGGAGCCGCTCCTGCACCTGGCGGGCAATCTCGATTTCACGATCGACGCGTTGGCGCTGCGCCGACTCCTCCGCGAGGTGATGCACCAGGGCGCTGTTTTCAATGGCCAGGCCGGTCTGCAGCGCCACGGAGGAAAGCAACCGCCGATCGGAGCGGGAATAGGGTTCTTCGCTCAGTTTGGGGCCCAGGACCATCACCCCGATCAAGCTGGCGCGTCCGGGCAAGGGCAGCAGGAGATCCGCCTGCAGCAGGTCGAGCACTGCGACTTCGGCGGGAGCGGCCAAGGCCAGCCAGGGATCGGGCTGTTCGCGATAGACGCGCTTGGGGCTGCGATCAATGGCCAAGGCCCGCATGGTGGAAGAGTTTTCTGGCAGTGAGATCTCGGGGGTACTCGGAATTCCTTGCGCATACTCCAGTTGAAAAAGCTTTCCCCGGCGCAGAAGGAAGGAGATCCGTTGCACATGCAGCGTCTGGCTGATGCGCTCCGTGATGGTACGGAGCAGAGGCTCCGTTTCCGTGAAGCTGCGCGCCTGCTCAGAAAGCTCGACCAGTACCTGGTCGACGGAGTATGCCTCGCGAAAGAAGCGACGGTCAATCCACTGGGAGAGGGGCCGGGCAACGCGCAGGCGCAGAAACAAGACGACGACGGCAAAGACGATGGGGCCAATGAGCTGGCCCACGCGCCCGGATGCACGCGCAAAGTGAACCAGCCGGAAGCCCAGGAAGACCACCACGATCACCTGCAGGACCCACAAGGTACCCCGGGCAAAGGCGTAGCGGGTGCCCTGGCGAAGGATAATGCGCAAGTCCAAGGCGCGCTGGACGATGACGGTGTAGGCGAGCGAGAGGGGAAAGAGGGAGAACAGGACGGCAATGGCGAGCAGGACCCAGGTAGGCGCCCCCTCCAGCACTGTTTTTGTCGAGAGAGTGGAGGTCACCAGCAGGACAAGCACAGGTCCGAGTCCGAGCACCGAACCGGCTGCCACTACGGCGAGGCGGCGGCGGGCATCGGGCGCGGGCGCCGGAACGGCGAACAGTTTGCCCACAATCGCAGCAATGAAAACGCAGAGAGAAATCGAGGCAAAGACGTTGCCCGCAAGGCTCAGCGGATCGACGGCGGAAAGAAAAGGCCGAATGAAGCGGTTGTGATAAAGCAGACCGTACTGCACAACGAACTGGGCTGGGGCCAGGGCGATTTGGGGAACGATCAGGAGCCACTTAATCCACGGGTGACGCTGGTCGGTGCGGGAACGGACGGGAAAGTAGATGCTGAAGAGGATGAGCGAAACCAGCATCAACTGCTGGGCAAAGATCCGCCAGAAGATGGTGAAAGGCGTAAGGAAACCGGGAAAGTAGCTCGCGCGGCCGAGGAAGGCCGGGACCACATTCATGATGCCCAGGAAGAACCAGGCATTCCAGTCGAGCGGCCTTGCCACCACCACCCAATAGCCAAGCAAAAGGCAGAATGCAGGAAAGAGCAGCAGCAGGGCAATGATGATCAGCCAGCCGGAAACGGTTGGAGGAGCCCGTCGTTGAGGCATTAGCTGGACGTGCGCCATTTGTGTCGCGCCTGCGTGGTTGCGATAGAGGACCTGGACCGTATCCCCCGGATGCGCGGAAAAGACCTGGCTAATTAGCCCGGCCATACCGGTGAACGGAATTCCGTTCACAGAAATGATCTGGTCTTCGGCCCGCATGCCGGCGCGCTGCGATTCTGGCATGGGTTGCACCAGGAAACGCGAGTTGTGGGAGTAGTCAAACGGCGGACGCGCACGATTCGGATTGAGAAACTGGTCGAAGATCGCAGCCGTGCTGGCCACATAGAACAGCAAGGAACCTACAACCAATATGGCCAGCAACAGATACGAGAGTTTGGCGTGGTTGGTTTCCATGGGCCGATAGGCGGCATGGTAGCAGACCCAGGCGGGTGGCCGTGGTTTGACATCGGGAGGCGACCCGGTTAGCTTTCTAATTGAGATGCAAGTCCGCACCCATCACCATCGTCATCACCATCATCACGTGGCGAGCGTGTCGGCGGACGGTTCCTGCCAGAGATAGAGGCCAGGAAGCCAGATTTAAAGGAGCCCGCCGGCGCGAAATGCGCAAGCGGGCTTTTTTGCGTTAAGGGAGGAGAGCGTGTGTGAGAACCGGGGAAAGAACCGCAGGTCCCTCCACTACGCTTCGCTCCGGTCGGGATGACAATTCTGTGGCGGGGGCAAGTATTTCTCGCCGAAGCTTTTACGGGCACAACCGAATTGTCATCCCGACCGGAGCGAAGCGTAGTGGAGGGACCTGCGGTTCTTTCCCTAGTTCACACATGCTCTTTAGCCCAGAGGGAGCGGAGGAAGGGACTATGACGGAAACGGTAAAACTCGATTTCGCGAAGATGGATGGCTTGCTGCCCGCAGTGGTGCAGGATGCGGCGAGCGGCGAAGTGCTGATGGTGGGATTTTTTAACGAGCTCAGCTACGCCAAAACGCTGGAGACAGGCTTTGTGACGTTTTGGAGCCGTACGCGGGAGAAGTTGTGGATGAAAGGTGAGAGCAGCGGAAACCGGCTGCGGGTGGTATCCGCAGCAACCGACTGCGATCAGGATACGCTCCTCTTTCGCGTGGTCGTCGAGGGAGACGGCCTGGTCTGCCACGAGGGCACGGTCAGCTGCTTCACGCGCGCGATCGAGATACCGGCGACCGCCAGGATGGAGGCGCGGAATGGCCGGTAAGCTGAAGCTCGGGATCCCCAAGGGAAGCCTGCAGGATGCCACGATTGCTCTTTTCGAGAACGCGGGCTGGCATATCTACGCCAACGGCCGTTCTTATTTCCCCGGCATCGACGATAGCGAGATCGAGTGCATGCTGATTCGCGCGCAGGAAATGGCGCGTTACGTGGAAAAGGGCGTCCTGGATGCGGGCCTGACCGGTATCGATTGGGTGATCGAGAGCGGGCTCGACGTGGTCAGCGTCACTTCCCTGACCTATTCCAAGACGACGCGGACCAAGGTGCGCTGGGTCCTTGCTGTGCCTGAGGATTCTCCCTATCAGAGGGCGGAAGAGCTAGGCGGAAAGGTGATTGCCACAGAGCTGGTCGAGGTGACGAAGAATTATTTTGCGGGCAAGAATGTTCCCGTGAAGGTGGAATTCAGCTGGGGTGCTACGGAAGTGAAACCGCCCATGCTGGCCGATGCGATCGTGGAAGTGACCGAGACGGGCAGCTCACTTCGGGCCAACCGTTTGCGCATCATCGACACGGTGATGGAAAGCGAAACCCACCTGATCGCAAATCGAGCCGCTTACGGCGAACCCTGGAAGAAACAGAAGATCGACAATATCTCGCTCATGCTGAATGGCGCGATTGCCGCCAAGGGCCGGGTGGGATTGATGATGAACGTGGAGAAGAAGAACCTCGATCGGGTCTTGGCCATGTTGCCGGCCCTGGATTCGCCGACTATCTCCGCACTCAGCGGAGAGGGCTGGGCGGCAGTCAATACGGTGATCGAAGAATCTGTGCTGCGGGATGTAATCCCCAAGCTCAAGAGTGCGGGTGCTACCGGGATCGTTGAGTATCCCCTCAACAAGATCGTTTTCTAATGCCGGATCAGCGAGAAGGAGCGTCTGCAATGAGGGTGGTGAGGACACAGGGCCGCGGCGGCGAGCTAACCCGGCAGATGCTGAGCGATCTGGAGCAGCGAGGGGCTAAGAATACGGCGCGAACCATGCCCGTGGTGCAGCGCATCGTCGGAGATGTGCGCAAGGGTGGAGACCGGGCTTTGCGCCGCTACGCGAAGAAGCTGGACGGCCTTGGAGCGCAACAGGCGCTGGAGATAACCCGAGCGGAGATGGAGCAGGCCTGGGAAGAGACCCCTAAGCCGCTCCAGGCAGCCATGCAGACGGCGGCCGGGAACATTCGCAAATTTGCTACACGGCAAATGCCCAAGCAGTGGAGCGCCACCCATGCCGGGCTTACTACCGGCCAAAGGGTGCGGCCGCTGGGCGCAGTTGGGTGTTATGTACCGAGCGGGCGTTATCCTCTGCCTTCTACCTTGCTGATGACGGTGATTCCGGCGCAGGTCGCGGGGGTGGAACGGATCGTGGTGGTATCGCCGAAGCCGGCAAAGGAAACACTTGCGGCCGCGGCGCTGCTTGGGGTGAGCGGGTTTTATCGCGTCGGCGGAGCCCAGGCGATCGCGGCCCTCGCCTTTGGCACGGAAAGCATTCGCCGTGTCGACAAGATCGTCGGCCCGGGCAACTGGTATGTGACTGCGGCCAAGAAAATGGTGGCTTTCGATTGCGCCATCGACATGCTGGCCGGCCCTACAGAAATTGTCGTGACCAGCGAAAGCGGTGACCCGGCCGGTATAGCGGCAGACCTGGTAGCGCAGGCAGAGCATGATCCTGAGGCAGTAGCGATTCTGGTCACGACCAATGCCGCCCTGGCACGTGACGTAGTGCGGGAAGTAGCGCAGCGGGTCAAAAGTAATTCCATCGCCAGGCAGGCAATTGAGCGGAATGGACTGGCGGTGATCGCAGGTTCCGTAGAAGAAGCGCGCGAAATTACCAATCGGCTGGCCCCCGAACATCTGACCGTTGACAGCAAAGAAGATCTGGCATGGGTGCGCAATGCGGGTTCGGTGTTTATTGGCCGATATTCGCCACAACCCATGGGGGACTACGTATCCGGGCCTAACCATACCCTGCCGACGGGAGGCGCAGCGCAGGTTCGCGGCGGACTGAGCGTGATGGACTTCCTGAAGGTGATCACGGTGCAGGAATACACGTTGGCCGGGCTCAAGAAGCTGGGGCCGTCTGCCATCCTGCTGGCCAATGCGGAGGGGCTGTACGGGCACGCTGAGGCGGTGCGGGCAAGGGGGATCGATGGCTGAGACCGTTCTACCGCGGCTGGCAGTGCAGCGAATGCACGCCTATCACCCGCCGCTCAGTGGCCGGCAAGGGTTACGACTGGACTTTAACGAGAACACCGTCGCCTGCTCCCCGCGCGTGCTGGAAGCACTGGGCAGGATTGCGGCCTCAGATTTGACCAGGTATCCCGAGCGAACGCAGGTAGAGGCCCGGGTCGCTCAGCACCTAGGTCTCGAGCCGGAGCAGGTGCTGCTGACCAACGGGGTCGACGAAGCGATCCATGTGCTATGCCAGACCTTCCTGGATCGCGGAGAGGAGTTTCTCTTCCCTACCCCGACCTACTCCATGTACGAGGTTTATGGTTCCTCTACCGATGCCATGGTCAAGACAGTGTCTTCAGGCGAAGACTTTGCCTTTCCTCTGGACGCTTTGTTGGGGGCTATCACCCCGGAAACGAAATTGATCGCCATCGCCAGCCCCAATAGCCCCACTGGAACGGTCGCCAGCCGGGAGCAAATACTTGCGGTTCTCGACCGGGCGCCGCATGCGGCAGTGCTGGTAGACGAAGCCTACTACCACTTCTACGGACAGACGGTGATCGACCTGGTGGGCCGGCTTCCTAACCTGGTTGTGGCGCGAACGTTTTCCAAAGCCTACGGGCTGGCTGGGCTGCGACTGGGAATGCTGGCCGCGCCCGCTGAGATGCAGCAATGGCTGCGAACCGTCATCTCCCCTTACAGCGTGAACTCGCTGGCTCTGGCTTGTCTTCCCGCTGCTTTGGACGATGAGGCGTATCTGCAATGGTATGTGGGAGAAGTTAAGGCGGCGCGGGCGGAGATGGTGGATTGCCTGCGCCGGCTCGGTGTTCCGCAATGGCCCACGCAAGCTAATTTTGTTCTGGTCAAGATCGGACCCCGCCATGCCGAGTTCGTGCAGGCGATGCATCGCCGTGGGGTGCTTACGCGCGACCGGTCGAAGGATCCGGGCTGCGACGGGTGTGTGCGCATCACGGTGGGCACGCGAGAACAGATGAAGCAGGCGGTAAGCGCAATGAGTGAAGCGTTGAACGAGATCCGGTGGGAGAGACCATAATGGCCCAGAGAAAACGCCACGCCACAATTGACCGCAAGACAACGGAAACGAAAATCTCGCTAAAACTGGTGATCGAGGGCAGCGGCACGTACAAAGTCAGAACGGGCATTCGCTTCTTCGACCACATGCTGGAGTTGTTCACCCGGCATGGGGCTTTCGATCTCGAGCTTGCATGCAACGGTGATCTGGACGTGGACCAGCACCACACGGTGGAAGACGTAGGGATCGCCCTGGGAGAGGCGTTCGATCAGGCGCTGGGCGACAAGAAAGGCATCCTGCGCGCGGGATACTTCCTGATGCCAATGGATGAAACGCTGGGGGTCGCAGCCGTCGACCTGAGCGGACGTGTTTCCTGCGTGGTTAAGACCAAGGTCAAGAAGCGCCTGGTGGGCGATCTGCAAAGTGAGCTGGTGGAAGACTTTTTTGAAGGCTTCGCTCGCGGCGCGCGCGCCAATGTACACATCGCAACCATGTACGGCCGCTCCAACCATCACAAAATCGAAGCGCTGTTCAAGGCTTTCGCTCGCGCGCTGCGCGTGGCCTGCTCCAGGGATAAGCAATTGGGCAAAATGCTGCCCAGCACCAAGGGATTGCTATGACCATCACCGTGATCGACTACAAGGCCGGCAACCTGACTTCGGTGATGAAGGCGCTCGATGCCCTGGGATGCGCGGCCATGGTCACCGCCGATCCGGACGTGGTGCGGCGGGCGACCCAGGTCATCCTTCCTGGGGTTGGACATTTTCAAGCAACACAGATGCTGGAAGACACTGGGCTGGCTGCGGCAGTGAGTGATTCGATTGCCCGGGGCGTGGGCTTTCTGGGAATCTGCGTGGGTTTGCAGTGGCTGTTTGAGGGCAGCACAGAAGCCCCTGCCAGCAAAGGACTGAGCGTGTTCAGCGGACAATGCGAGCGGTTTGCGCCTGGGGTGAAAGTGCCGCATGTGGGCTGGAACGAAGTGCGCGTCGATCCGCAATCGCGCCTGATGCGTGGCGTCGAAGACCGCTCCTTCGTCTACTACACTCATTCCTACCGGGCTCCGGTTGTAAGTGAGACAGTAGCAGTTACGGAATACAGCGGCCCCTTCTCCGGCGCGGTGGAGCGCGGCAACGTGATGGGGGTACAGTTTCATCCGGAGAAATCCGGAGTCGCCGGCATGCGCGTGCTCAAGAACTTTGTGGAGCTGGCATGCTGACCAAGCGGATCATCGCCTGCCTGGACGTGCGCAGCGGGCGGGTGGTGAAGGGAGTGCAGTTCGTCGACCTGGTAGATGCAGGAGATCCGGCGGAATTGGCCAAACGGCATGCCGCGGCCGGCGCCGATGAAGTGGTCTTGCTCGACATCACCGCCACCCACGAGGGCCGGGGCACTCTGCTCGAAACAGTTCGGCGAACGGCGAAGGAGCTGTTCATCCCGTTCACCGTGGGCGGCGGCATTCGGTCGGCTGAAGAGGCAGCGGCCGTGTTCGACGCCGGCGCGGACAAGGTGAGTATCAACTCGGCGGCCATCGCTGATCCCGACCTGATTGATGCGATCGGAAGAAGCTTTGGCGCCCAGGCGGTGATCGTGGCAATTGATGCCAGGCGTGTTCCGAATAGCCCGGTCAGCCATGCTGAGGTTTTTGTGAGCGGGGGACGCACCCGCACCGGACGCCGGGTGATCGAGTGGGCGCGGGAAGCCGAAGCGCGCGGGGCGGGGGAGATTTTGCTGACCTCCATGGATGCTGACGGCACCCGTGCAGGGTTTGATTGTGAGCTGACGGCGGCGGTCAGCGAGGCGGTGGAAATTCCGGTGATTGCTTCCGGCGGCGCTGGTTCGGCGGAGCACTTCGCTCAGGTATTTCAGGCGGGTAAGGCGCACGCCGCGCTGGCGGCGAGCATTTTTCACTTCGGGATTGCCGATGTCCGGGCACTCAAGCAAGAGTTGGCGCGGCAGGGTGTGCCAGTGAGGCTGCCTTGCTGATTCCTTCGATTGATCTGATGGGCGGCCGGATTGTGCAGCTGGTTCGGGGGGAAACGCTCAAACTGGCTTTTGACGATTTTGAATATTGGATTGGGCGCTTCCAAAATTATCCACTGGTGCAATTGATTGACCTGGACGCGGCCATGCGCCAGGGCGATAACAGCGAGCTGATTACGAGGATTGCCAGGCGTTTGCCGTGCCAGGTAGGGGGCGGCATCGGTACGGTCGAAAAGGCTGCCGCTGTGCTGTCTGCGGGGGCCCGGCGAGTGATCGTGGGCTCGGCGCTTTTCGGTGGAGCCGGGCTGGTGAATATTGGGTTTGCGGGGGCGCTCGCTGAGGCGGTTGGCGTGGAGCAGCTGGTCTTCAGCGTGGATACGAAGGACGGCCGAGTGGCGGTGAAGGGTTGGAAGGACCAGGTGGAGCTTACTGCGGAGGAGGCCCTGCCCCAGCTGGAGCTGTACTGCGGCGCCTTTCTCTATACCCACATCGATCGTGAAGGAACCATGCAGGGGTTTCCTATCGAGGTGGCGCAACGGCTTCGAGGGAGAACCCAGCGGCAGTTGATTGTGGCAGGGGGGATTCGGGAACAGGCAGAGATCGATGCGCTGGACGCGATCGGAGTGGATGCGGTCGCGGGGATGGCTGTTTATTCGGGCGTGTTGAACGCTTGAACGTAGTGAGGGATGGTTAAAAGCTGTGGTTGGGCTTCGCCCATCGTTTTCGGCCCACGTACGCTGGTGCGAACGTAGGGCACCCGGATGGAGTTGCGGAGTCCGTAAGAGGTTTGAGGGAACGTTCACTTATCCCACCCTTCGCAAAATGCGCGAAGGATGGGGCACCCGGACGTAGAGTTGATGGCTTCCATGAGAGACATTAAGTGGGTGGCCCAGGTCTCGATTTTGAGACCTGGGTTTCTCCTCGCAATCGGTCCCGACCGGAACACCCAGGTCTCAAAAGCGAGACCTGGGCCACCCACTCGTTATTCGTTCCGCGCCATTCGTCTGGGGTGTTCGTCTGCGGTGTTCGTCTGCGGTGTTTTCATCTTCTACCGGCCCGTGCGTCGCGCTTCTGGAAGACAAGGCCGATGGCCAGGAAGCATAGGGCGAAAAAGCCAGTCAGCGCGGCCTGCAGCCCGTGGTGATGAAGGGCGGCCAGAACACAGTCCAGCCCCCAGCCGGCCGACAACACAAACCAAATCAAAGCGCGCCGCATGGACACTCCTTTCACACAGCAGATACACTTCCCAGCATGGCAACCTCAGTCACCAAGAATAGAGGTAACTCCACTACCGCGCCTCAGACC
>Ga0302177_10004096_pt1 | contig 10150 bp, 3 predicted proteins | sample I_Palsa_E1_2_FD_198780 | JGI IMG/M metagenome (GOLD analysis project Ga0302177, IMG submission 198780) | Peat permafrost microbial communities from Stordalen Mire near Abisko, Sweden - I_Palsa_E1_2 | ecosystem: Environmental > Terrestrial > Soil > Palsa > Peat permafrost | place: Sweden: Abisko... | reverse complement strand
CAGGCCTTCTGCAACGTCGTCAACCGCGACGGCAACGCTTTCGGCAATTCGACTTTGACCCTCGCGATGTTCGCGTACGTACCCTGCGACGCGCTTGGGTAGGTCACCTTCGCCGTCAGCGACGCGCCCTTTGCTTTTGAGGTTTTCCCGGACGTACTTACCGAGAATTTCGGCGCGAACTTCAACGTCGCGCAGTTCGTGACCTGGAACGGGGTCGCCAAGGTCTTGCTGGCGCCCTGGGTGCTCGTGATCTGCCCGCCGACCTTGAATGTTTCTTTCGCGCAGCTCGTCGGGTTGAACGTAAAGCCCGGGCGGTTGATTTCGATGTCGACGCGGCGCAGTTTGATCGGGATACCCGTCGTTTCTTCCACGTGCGTGATGCTGTTCACCGTCCTCGGGTCCAGATACGTCGGGAACGGGTCGGACACATCGGTGACGGCCGCGGTCAGGGGGTTGACGCGGATCGACTGGCGCACGACGATCTTGCCGAAGTGAAACGGGCCGGGGTTCGCGGACACCACGACCGCGAGGCCGAAGGGGCCACCGTTGTGCGGTCCCGTCCAGAACACCTTGCCGGGGACGAACACCGGGTTCGGACCGGGGCCGGCGCCGGCCTCGACCGTACCGACCTGGCTCGATTCAGGACAGCCGCCGGGCGCTTCGACTTCTTCGGCGTGGAGCTGCGCTTCGCTGCACTCCGTCACGCTCGGAACATCGGCGAGCATGCCCGGCGGCAGGCTGACTTCGGCGCCCGCGAGTTCCTGGTCGTCATCCTGGCGTTCGAAGGACGCCTGGAAGGTCGTGTACTGACCGGCCTGCAGGTTCGTCGAGCCGCCCGTGAACGCGGGGTTGAAGCCGATCGCACAGTTTTCGTCGATCACGTAGTTACTGAAAGGTGTCGCGGGCAGCCCGGAGTCGGGAAAACTCCAAGGTACGAGTTCGCTATTGGTCTGATATATGCCGCAGTTCGGGGGCGTCGCCAACTCCGCGCGGGGGCCGCCGAAGAAATGGACCTGCAGGATGCTGAACGGCAACTGCGGGTTTTGATCGAACACCGACGTCAACTGCCCCGTGCTCGGGTTCGCTTTCAGTTCACCCGGAATCTTGATCACGACACCCGTGACCGGGTCGTTGACGACCACATACAACGCGAACGTCGTCCCGAACGGGTTCGCGTCCTGGCTCGCGAGGAACACTTCGCCGTAGATCTTGCCCGGAATCAGCGGGCTTTCCAGTTCGAGCGAGCCGATCTTCGATTCGGCCGGGCATGCCGGTTTGGCCGGAGAGAAGTTCGTCAGACCGTGGTTGGGATATTCTTCACCTTTTTCGTTGTACTTACCGAGCCAGCCGATCTGATTACCCGCCGAGCCCGGTTCAGCAGCGGGATTGGCCGAGCACGTACCCAACCCATCGGCCGAAGACGGGTCGACAGTCATCCCTTGCGGGAACGTCACGCTGAGGTTCTGCAGCGGCGGCGTCGCGAGCGTCCCGAACGCCTCGCTCTGCGCGAGCTTCACTTCGAATTCCAACCCCGACGGGGTGTCCGCCGCATGCGTCGTCGGCTGCACTTTCAACTCGGGGGTGAACCCAACCTGGTTACAACCCTGCACAGGGGGAGAGACCGATTCCTCCTTCAGCCAGTTCGGGTCGCTCAGATTCGGAGTGCCGTTCGGGTTCAACGCACCCGGGTTCTGCCAGGAGTCCATGTACAACGTCGCCACGCGCGACCCGCCCGTGCACAACGTCGGGTTCGTGAAAAACGGCACCTGCGCCGCCGGGCGTTCCCGTTCGACGGGATGCCCCGTCTGCGCTTCCTGTTCATGCTGCTCGAGTTCCGCCTGCTTTTCCGCGGGGTCGCCGTAGAACGTGACAGTGATCCGGCGCAGGTTCGTTTCGGGGGTATAGTTGGAGGAGGTCTGCAACACATAACCCGACGGCGTCGGCACGACCTGGGTGTAGAACACGTGCGCACCTTTGAGCGTGTCGAGATATCCGAACTCCGCGGGGTGACCGAGCTCGGGCACCATATTGTAGATCGAACCGTCGATCCCGCCGTCGTTGTTCGGTTCGGTCAACAGATGCCCGACGATCGTATCCCGCGGACAACTCGCAATCGTTGAGAGCTGCGCGAGCGTGCACTCCGGCGCCGCGAGCGTGCTGCCGATGAAACCGAGCGGGAGATTCACGACGATGTCCTTGATCCGATCGACATCGTACGCCTCGCGTTCCGGTCCATTTTCAGAGATATCCGGTTCCGCGAACGCATTGTTCATGTCAAACGTCGCGGTCAGCTCGTAGGGATGATCGCCCGCCTGCGTATCGCCCGTGCCATTCGAACCGGAGATGAAGAAATCGAAGTCCGAGACGCCAAACTGCGCCGGCGCCGGGTTGACTTCGTTCGTCGACGGGCCGGGTTCGGTCGAGACGGTGGCGGCGCCACCGCCGGAGACCGTGGCCGTGTTCGTCAGCGATTCGGTCCCACCCACCCCGCCTTCGTCGACGTTCACGAACACGCGCAGCTTCAAGAACTGATCGGGCGCCAAACCACTCGTCCACGTACACCGCACGAGTTGCCCGGAGACACCGCAATGTTCTGTAGCGGCCAAGTACCCACCTTCTTCAAAATCATGGGCCGCTTCCTGGAGCGAGAGCGCCTGCTCGGTCACCCCTTTTGGCAGTGTATCGGTAATAATCACCGGAGTGCCATTGGTAGGTTCACCGCCCGCGTTCGTCACAAATACCTGATAGGAATCGCAATATCTATTGGCGAACGCCGGAAAACCGGGGCTCGTCAAGCATTCGTTGTTAGCCGTCGTCGAGAAATGGGTCGGCGAAGCGAAGGAGTCGATCGTCCATCCTGGCGCAGCCGTGGCTGCCGACGCCGAAGCAGGTATGAACAGCAAAAGCAAAGGCACGAAAAGAAGCAGCTTCCTAAAGGTGGTCATCGTGCTGCCCTTCGGTTGGCCTTTGCAGGTTTCTTGGCCTTTACCGCACCGTATTTATTCTTCGCTTGCTTCTCACAAATCGCCCGTTTCTTCCTTGGCTTCTTCTTGCAGGTCCTTAACGCGTTGGCGAGCTTTTGGGCTCGCGTCAGCGATTTGGACTTGACCGCCGGCTTGGCCGGCGCCTGCGTGATGTTGCCGGCGCCGTTGAAGGTTGCGGTGCCCGGGGCGAGGAGGCTGGGGGTCGCGGCGGGGATGCCGTGGCACTGTTCGCCGATGCACGGTTCCAGCGGCGCCGGGGCCGGCTGGATGCAGGGGTTTCCGTTGGCCGGTTCGCAGATGCGGGCGTCGTAGATGTCGACCTGGGTATCCGTATCTTCGGGGACGAGCCGATCGGAGGTCGTGAAGAATACGTTGTGGCCGGCCGTATCCGTACCGTACAGACACGTGTCCGACCCAAATTTTTCCAATTCGCTTCTCTGAAATTCCTGGCGAATTCGGAAGGTGCAAGCCGCGTTCCCGGTGGCGCTCGCGTCGCGTCCGTCGGAGATCAGGTACACGCAACCGCCCTCCTGCACGCAGGCGACCTTTTCGTCGAGGACAGTACCCGGCGCTTCCCACTCGTACACGTTCTCCGCATATGACTTGTAGTATTTTTCGTTTTCGACTTCACGATTGACGATCACGTCATTGAGCGCCTGCGGAGTGAGCGCGATCGGACTCTGGAAAAAGACGTAGGAGCCGTCGTTTGACATCGTCGGATCGCCACGCGACGGAACCACATCACTTGGGCCATGTGCTCCTGTCGCGGGGACGATCGAGGCGTCGCCGATACCCGCGTTGCCGTCGTCGTTGAAGCCGTCATCGCCGATCGAGATGCGCACGAGCGCGGGTACGTGTTCGCTTTCTTCCTGGGCGGTCCGATCGGCGTCGTAACGAAAGATCTGCGTGTAAGCAGCGGTGCTCGTATCGTCGGGCGTGAGGGCACCGTTACTTTCGAACACGAGAAAACGCCCGTCAGGTGTCACGTTCGCCGACGTGTGATTTTCGTAATCTCCTTCGAAATCGAGGGTCCCGGGTACTGACGCGATGAACGCGACATGCCCTTCCGGGTATCTGGCGTCACGCTCATACACGTACAGGCCGCACGTACCTTTTTCGTTGCTGCAATGACCAGGGTGCGCGCCGCTCGCGAGCACACCGTTCGCGAGGAAGTACACGTGCGAACCGTCCGCGGATGTCGCGACGACCCGCTGGACTTGAGGCCCACCCACCCCGGCGCCGCTCGTGTCGCCCGCCGAGACAGCGATCAGAGTATGTCCCGCCGGTTCATCGAAATCATACTCATACAGGTTGCACTCGCCCCCGGTCCCATTCCCGCATCCACTCGAGGCAGCTGTGCCAGTGCCCTGGATGGCTTCGTCGGTGAGCTTCCCCGCGTCCAGGAAAAACGCGCGCGAGCCGTCGTCCGAGGCGCTCACGAAAGCGGCGTCGCTCGGAGGGGCTTTGCGGCATTCCACTTCAGCCGGCGCCGCGCCCACACCGCACTGCGCCTTGGAGATCGCGACAGTTTCCGGTTTGCGCGCCACCCCTTCGATCACCGGTTCTTCGCCGTCGATCCGGGCGTAGAGCTGATCGACCGGCGGCGCGGGCACATTCGACGGACACAGGTTGTTCGGCGCATCGTGGCCCTGCACTGTGAAATACACGGTGCGACCGTCCGCCGACAGCGCATTCCAATGAGCATCGACCGTCGAGGAGAGGTGTCCGAGGCTAGTTTCGCAGCCGCTGATCGGCTGACCCGCATCGTTGACACCGACGAGGAAGGGCCGGCTGTTGCCCGTGCCGGCATACTCGACCGCCTGCTGGCCCAGACCGTCGAAGGGCCACTGTTTTTCGTCCGAGGTCTCCCACACCACGTGAGAGAAATCGGCGGTCGCCTCGACGGTCGTGGCCTTGAAGTCGGTCGCTCCGGCGGACGGCTGACTGACCGGCCCGATACCGGTGAACGAGCCTTCGGGAGAACGCAGGTACCAATCGTCCTGCCCACCGGGCGGCGTCGGCATGCTGAACAGCGCCGTCCCTTTGTCCGGGCTGAGGAGCCACGAAAGGTTTTCACTGAACTCGCTCGACGGCGGCGAAAGCGCGGTCGTGACCCACCCCGAGGAGGTGCGCGTGAACGCGAACGGCTCCCCCTCCTGTTCGTCACGGATCGCGGTACACGATACCGACCCGGGAAGACATTGGATGCTCTGCCCGATCACCCCCGAACCGTCTTCGGCGATACTGTACTTCAGACCGTAAAAAATCGTCCCGAGCGAGGCGCCGTTCTTGAACGGTGGCGTCACCATCTCATAGGCCCGGTGATCCGGGAGTTCGGAGCTCGTCGTGGGGTACACGAACGTGTGATCGGCGCCATAGGCTTCACCGTTGGCGTCTTTCACCGACAGGCGCCAGTGGTACGTGATGTTCGGTTCGAGCCCCGTGATCTGCGCAGATACGGGCACGGGTGCGGTGCCGAACCCGATCTGCGCGAGCCGCTGTTCGCACTTCACCACATGCCCCTTGGCATATGGATCGGGCGCCGCGGCTTCATAACCGGCCGCTTCGACGTATTCGAACTCACAGCGTGAAATCGGCGACCCCTCCGGGTTGACCGTCGCGCGCAGTTCCGCGCTGCCCGCGGCCACATTCAACGCTTCAGCACCGGCGATCACCGGCACCGTCGGCGTTCCCGCCGTCAGGTCGACACCGGCAACAACGTTCGTCCCGTGCTTGCCGACGAGGCGGAAATGGTAGGTCGTGCCACCACGCAAACCTTTGATTTCCGCCTGCACCGACACTTCGCTGACGCCATGCCCGATCGTTGCGGGAGACTCTTCACACGCCGCGGTGTGTTCGTATTCGCTGCTCGTGCCGTATTCAAAATAACATTCGCTCAATTCCAAACCTTCCGGGTCGACCGTCCCATGCAACGTCATGCTCGAGACCGCGACCGCGCCCGCTGGCTGCGTTTCCACGCTGAACAACGACGGCAACACATCGACCACATCCGAGACCGTGTCCGCCGCATACACCGTCCCACTGAACGGCGGATCGCCCACACTCGAATCGACCGCCACACCGGCGCCACCCTGCAATTCAGGGGCGCCAAACACTTCACAATCATTCAACGGCAGACAGGAGGAATCGGCGTCTTCGAGCGAGGAACCCAAACCAACAAACACATGTTCCGTCGCCGTGTCCAGCGCGATCCCCGACGGGTCCGGGTCATGCACCCCCGAAACCGTGCCGAGCCGCGCCCCGGCGCCCGTGAGCTCTTCCACCGCTTTGCCGGCCACGAACAAGTCGCCTGTCGCGTTGAGCGCGATCCCGGACGCCGATGCGCCCGCGAAGCCTTCCGCGACACGAAACTCGCTCTGAAACTCCCCGGTTTCGCTGAAGCGCATCATCTCGCGCGCGTCATACACCCACAATTCCCCCGCCGCGCCAACCGCGAGACCCTCGAGCGCACCACCAAACACCCCCGCCGCCGTCAACGCGACACCACTCCCGGTCGCGGTCGCCGGCGCCGAGAGCACCAGCTTCCCCGGTTCCACCGCGACGATCGTCGCACCAGCGGGGATTCCGGTTCCCGAGATGCTCTGCCCCGTGGCGAACGCACCCGTCGTCGTCATGACCCCTTCGACCGTTGCTGAGCCACTCGTCAGGTTCCCGGTACCGGTCGCGTTTGACCCGGAAAGCTGGCCGTCCACGCCCCAGCTTTTCACGAGCGCGCCTTCCGCCGTGAACTTCGAGATCACTTCACCCACAAAACTCGAACCTTCACGTTCCACAGCCACGACACACCCAGCCCCCGCCGGCACCAAACCCGACGCGTCACAGCCAAGCACTCCTACCGGCGTCAACGCCAACCCACCGCGAAATTCAACGACCAAAGCAACCAGTTCGTTTGTGTTGTTCCCCCGTTCTGTGACCTTGACGTTCCCGGGGCCGATCTTTGCTAGAGCTTCCAACGCCGCCCGCGCCGCTTCCGCGACCGCCCCCTGCTCATTTGTCGCGCCAAGAACCGTCTCATACGGGATCGCTTCTGTCGTTTCGCCTTCGAACGACAACGTAAAGGTCCCGCCCGTCGCTTTCGAGAACGCCACGTGCTCGAGCTCATTAGCGTTTTCGCGGCCCACGCCAGTGCCAACATACACATCACCCGAGCCCTGATCGACCGCGACAAACTTCGGGGCCGTCAGCTCGCCGGGAGCGGAGCCCGGCGTGCCGGCGTGGCAGATCAACGTACAAGTGCCTTCTCCCAGTTCCCCGACATCCGCGCCAAACGCACGGACAAATTTACCGCCCGCTTCGAACTCGGAGACACGGTGATTACCGGTATCCGCGACATACACGTCATGCGATGTGTCGTTGACCGCTACACCACTACCCGCCACCCTAAAATATGGATCTTCTTCGATTTCGCGGATCGGCGCGGCCAGCTCCAGCTGGCCCGCGCCTTCGCCAAACCCCAAGCCGATCGCCCGTTCGTAGCCGTGGGCGCCGTTGGCCGAGGCGACGCCGGGGAGCAGCGCGAGGGCCAGGGCGAGGATGCTCAGCGTGATGGCAAAGGGCGCACCGGTCCCTTTGCGACCGAGCAGACCACGGAGCACCGCGAAGCTACCGGTGCTGCGCGGCGGCTTCGGTGAGTGCTCTGTGGGGGTCATTGTGTGCCTTTCGTGGTGGTGGTGCATGAGTCAGTTGGTGTCGTGGATGTGGTGTCGTGTGCCCGGTCTCCCCGGGGCGGTAAGACCGGTGCCCCGGGGAGGGTTGGTTGGGCGTGTGGGCAGGTCAGGCCCGGGTTGGGGTCAGGCTAGGGTTTGGGTTCGAAGCCGGTCACCGCCCACGTGCCGACGATAAACGATTTCACTTCGGTTTCTTCCCCGAGGGTGAGCAATCCCACAGTGCCGGTCGTACCGACGCCTTCGGCTGCTTCTCCTACTTTGGCGGGGGGGTTGGGCCGGTCGAAACTTTCGAAGTACGGTTCGGCTGCCGGTGACTTGGTTCCGCCCTCGTACACGCAGAGATATTCTTCCGCGGCCAGCGGCTTTTCCGCGCTGCCTTCGACGCCTTCGACGGTGCATTCGCCCGGGACCTTCTTTTCTTGCTGCTCTTTCAGCGTCACATATTTGACGTGTGACACTTCGAGCTTTGCAGGGAGAGGAACCGTGAAGGAAAACGGGATGAACGCATGCGCTTCTTCTTCTACACTGAACTTGCGGAAGAAGTAGCTCCAGGTGCCCGTCTCGGTTTGTTTGGGCCCGAGAGTTTCGGGGAAGCCGCCGCCACCACCGCCACCGCCTTTGCCTTCTTTGCCGTTGCAGGCGAAGGTGGGCGTGCTCGAGCCTTCCACTTTGAATTCGCTACCACCGGTGCCTTTGCACGGATTGTTGACGGGACTTTTCGGTTCGTGAGTTCCTTCGAAAGATTCACTGGTCACGCTCTTGCCGTTGGTGCCGTCGGTGCCGTTGCAGATCGTCGTTTTCTTATTTTCGTACGCGGTGAATTCAGCGCCACCCACCTGGTTGCAGGTGGTAACGCCAGTCGGGACCGGGACGCTCGTCACGCTGTTGCCAGGAGGACCTTCCAGGCCGTTACAGGCCGTCGCCGTTTCCGTGCCAACCGTGAACAGCGAGCCGCCTTCTTCGCAGCCGTGTTCCCCCGTCTTGAGCGCGGAGACGAGCACGCTTGCGCCCGCCGGACCAGCCGGGCCGAGCAGGCTCGCATTGGTGCCGGCCGGGCCGGCGGGGCCGGCGGGGCCGGTCGCTCCCGTCGCTCCGGTAGCGCCAGTCGCTCCCTTGGGGCCGGCCGGGCCCGCGGGACCCTTGGGACCGCGGGGGCCGGTTTTACCTTTGGACTTGGCCGCGGAGGCGGTCAGCGTCGCGTGCGCGCCGTTGTTAGCACCTCCGGTCGCGGCATAGGAAACTCCGCTCACTGCGAGGATTAAAGCCAGGAAGGCAACTCCCATAGCAGGGTTGAAGTGCTTCTTTATTTTCGATGAGTCAAACATCAACTAGCTCTCCTTTGAAGTAGAGGGGAGCACCCCTCGTGGTTGGGGGGTGGTGCTTGAAGAAGGGTGGGACCGACCTGCTTGCCTGGGGTGCAGCGGTTCCAGTTCGTGCTCGTAGGCGGTGAACGGGCGGTCGTAGCCCAGCGTGCTGTCGAGCTCGCGGGGGGTCGGGCGGCGGTGAGTTAGGGCCCGACCGGCCGTGGGGGAGGGGATCGCCGCGCCGGGCGCAGACGCACCGAAATCCTTTTCCGCTCGTTGATCGCGCCCCACGAACATCACCCGCCTCACACCGATACCCACGACACGTCGTCAGGACGTGAGTCGTTCTGTTGTAGCACCGTTTCGTATGTCCGAAACGTACATAGGAGCGGACGGCCGCTGGCCGGTTTGGCCTGCGGGCCAGAAGCTAAGGAGCGCCGCGGCCGTAGGGTTTGGCCGCGACGCTCAGCACTGCGGACGCCGGCGCGCAAAGAAAGTTGGCGCCGCGACGAGCAGAACCCACCCACCCGCCGCGGCGCCAGAGAGGGAACACGAAAGCCGACGGGGCGATGCTCCCGCCTTGTGGCTCCCCTCAAACACCGAGCCCGCAGGGATAGCGGATGACGGTGCTCAAGCTCTATGAGGAGGGGAGCAGCTCCCGCCGATGGGCGCGCGACGGCGCGCGCCTGCGCTGCAGAGACTCGCTCTCGGTGGTGCCCTCGCATTGCCCTCTCCTCTTGATTCCCCGCCCCCGCCGACCCGGCGGGCGCTGATGCTCAACCGAGGGCACTCCCCGCTAAATCCGATGCGTCAGGGACCCCTCTCTCTCCTGAACGCATCCAACACCCATTTGGAGCTGTTTTGTAACTCACACCTTGAGCATTCAAGGCTTGTACTAGTTTGTATTTCGTTATCTCCCATGCGTGTTAGTGTTTACTTGCGATGAGTGAGCTGGGGATGGCCAGAGGCGGAGGGGGCGCGGCGGCCTTGAAGCGCATGACCTCGCCGGTCAACTGGGCGGTGCTGGGGCTGCTGCTCGGGCGAGCGGGCTACGGCTACCAGTTGATGGCACGCTTCGAAGAGGCCTACGGCGACGTGCTCACGCTGGGCAGCAAATCGCACGTCTACACCGCGCTGAACGAGCTCAGCCGCCACGGCCTGATCGAGGAGCTCA
>Ga0302177_10004094_pt1 | contig 10150 bp, 9 predicted proteins | sample I_Palsa_E1_2_FD_198780 | JGI IMG/M metagenome (GOLD analysis project Ga0302177, IMG submission 198780) | Peat permafrost microbial communities from Stordalen Mire near Abisko, Sweden - I_Palsa_E1_2 | ecosystem: Environmental > Terrestrial > Soil > Palsa > Peat permafrost | place: Sweden: Abisko... | reverse complement strand
GCGATCTGTCGGAAGCCTTCGCCGAATCGCGCCAGGTTTTCGACCAAGCCAATGCCGCGCTCGGATTTTCCATGTCCGACATGTGTTACACCGCCTCGCTGGAAGAGCTTAAGCAAACGGAAAATACCCAGCCCGCGATTCTCACGGTTTCGATCGCCGCGTACCGCGCGCTGGAAAAGAGAGGCGTCACTCCCGATTTTGTCGCCGGCCACAGCCTGGGTGAATATTCCGCGCTCGTCGCCGCTGGTGGCCTCGACTTTTCCGCCGCTGTGAAATTAGTCCGCGCCCGAGGCCGCTACATGCAGGAAGCCGTGCCCGCCGGTGAAGGTGCGATGGCTGCAATCCTCGGCCTGCCGCCCGCCGAAGTTTTGGAAATTTGCAAGAAGGCCGCGGACAACGAAGTCGTCTCTCCCGCGAACCTGAATTCACCCGAACAGACCGTAATCTCCGGCAACGCTGCGGCGGTGAAACGAGCGGTTGAAATCGCTTCGCAAAGCGGCGCGAAGCGCGCCGTGATTCTTCCCGTCTCCGCCCCCTTCCATTGCGCGCTGATGGCTCCGGCGCAAAAGCGTCTGGAGCACGATCTGCGTGCCGCGAATTTCACCGCGCTGAAAATTCCGCTGATCACCAACGTGGACGCCGAAGCCATCACCACCGGTGACGAAGCGCGCGAAGCGCTCATCCGCCAGGTCACCTCTCCCGTTCGCTGGCTCGATTCCGTCCACGAAATGATCGAGTCCGGCGTCACGATTTTCGTCGAGGTCGGCCCGGGCAAAGTTCTCTCCGGCTTGATGCGCCAAATCGACCGCTCCGTCCGCTCCCTAAACGTGGAAGACGCCGCCAGCCTCCAAGCCACGATAGACAAGATCGCCCAATTGCGCGCCGAATCCCCGGAAAGCTAGGACGATGACTATCTCAGCCGAGCGGGTGCCTTCTCGCCCCCCGCGTAAATTCATGGCGGCTGCAGTAGTCGCAGGGCTGTTACCTTGGCTGGGCATCGTCGCCAGGCTCTTGACCGCCAACCCATTGCGTATCACCTTTATTGGCCTAATCCTGTGGTTTGCAGGTTGCGCGTCTCTTTGGTATATGCATCTCCCCCCGGAAGTTGCGAGAGAGAGAAGCTTCGGTGTCTCATTGTTGATCTGGACTCTCACATTTGTTCCAGTGTTTGCGAGTACGGCCATGGGTACGGGGATGATTATTAGCCACTTCTAATTGCGCGCCGAATCCGCGGAAACTTAGAACTCGGTACGTTCGAGACGCGACGCAAAATGTGATTTAGCTGAGTTTTGGAGGTAGCTTGAGATACGTGAAGGCACTCGCAGTTACAGCGACAATCCTATTATTCGTGGCACCAGCGCACCCGTGCAGTTGGGCAACAGGCTATTTTTATCAGGTTACTGGGCTTCGCGGGAAAGTCGTCGGGGCAAGGTTGGGGCCATTGCAGTATGCGGGCTCGTTTAGACGATCATTCGTCCGAAAGCACGCGGAGTTGACGTTGTATTCCTATCGAGCGCCGATCAAGGCCCGAAGCGATATGCCTTTGGTGAAAAAATTGACCGCCGACGATGACGGCAACTTTGACTTCGGTTCTTTGAACCAGGGACACTACACTCTCATTGTTGACGACGCCAGTTGGGGAAGTTCCACTCGGTTTGATGTTGAAATTAAGACCTTACCTCAGCAGACGGAATCGGTAACCGTCGACATATCTCCGAATTTCCCGGACTGTAAAGGCGGTCACGAATTCATCATAAATTCAAAGTAACGGCGCGTGTCTTCCCGTCGTTTGTACACGCGCCGCTTCTTGACGTGTGATCGATGCTCTCTACCGAGTTCAGCTAGCTGTTGCGCTTAGAGCGTCCGCCAGAAGCAGAGCGGCTCCGCTCAAGACTAGAGTATCAGTGAAGTAGTTCAGTCCGTTGGCTATGCTGGAACGGTCGGCCACTAAGATAGGCAGATAGACAAACAGCACGACGAGCAGAATCATGATCCCCAGGTAGGTTGCGGCCAAGCGCGCCTTTTTATTCACGACAATACCTGCGCCGCAAATAATAAGAACCGCGCCCGAAGCATACGCCCAGAAAAGATGGCCGGGGATCCATGTGGGCGTTAGTCTCGCGAGCGGAATGCCGGGCACAATCGCGGGATGCAGAAAACTCTCGACGCCAAAGAATATCGCTGGTATCCCCACGAAAAATCGCGCGAGAGTTACCAGCCCCGGCGTGCCGTCCGAAGGCGTCCTCTTCGACAAACTTCCGGCCAGCGCAAAGGCGCCGCCGCTGAAAGCGGTGTCCCTCAGGGCGATCACCCAAAAAAGACGAGCGCCGTGCTCCGCCACTATATTGGGGATATGTATCGTAGCCACGAAAACTAGAAGCATGCTCCCCAAGAGCGTGGCCGCCAAGCGTGCATGTTTGTTGAGGATGATGCTCAGCGCCGCGGCAATCAGAGCAACGCCCACTAGATAGGCCCAAAATAGGTGCGCCGGCATCCAGGATGGAACCGCTTGCGCCATGTCTGACGCGTCAACCAGATGTTCCGTGCCGAACACTCCCATCGGCATGGCAAAGAACAACCGGCCGAACGGCAAGATCTTGTCGAGCCCGTGTCTTTGCGGCAGCTCGTCTTTGATAATTTTTACTAGTCCAATTACAGAAAGAACGGCTCCGTTGAAATATGGCCAGAACACATCCGCCGGGATTCCGAAAGCCACAAGTGTTACAGCAAAATCAGCGTGCCGGAAAAGTTGGAAACTGCCGTTCAGCATGTGCATTCTAGGAGCACCCTTCCCGACTCTGAATCACAATGCTCGTAAAGAGTTGCTCAACATTGCCACACGAACGAGCAGTTGCGCATCATGTTTGATATGCGATAGCTTCTCTTCCTATGTTCTCGCTCAAAGACAAAGTTGCTCTAGTCACCGGCGCCTCGCAAGGCATTGGCCGCGCCACGTCTCTCGCGCTCGCCGAAGCTGGCGCAAAAGTCGCCATTGCCGCGCGCAACACTGAAAAACTCGCATCACTCGCCGCAGAAATCGCAGCCGCAGGCGGCGAAGCCCTAGCTGTTCCGATGGATGTTGCGGACCCCGCGCAAGTGAAGACCGGCTTCCAGCAATTGCTCGCGAAATTCGGCAAGCTCGACGTGCTGGTCAACAACGCCGCCATCACCCGCGACACGCTCGCTCTTCGCATGAAGCTCGAAGATTGGGACGCCGTGCTGCGCACCAACCTGACCGGCGCGCATTTGTGCATCCAGCAAGCGCTCGGCGCAATGCTGAAGCAGCGCGCAGGCCGCATCATCAACATCACTTCCGTAGTCGCCGAAACCGGCAACGCGGGTCAGGCAAATTATGTGGCATCGAAAGCGGGCCTGATCGGTCTCACGCGCGCCATCGCCGTCGAAGTCGCCTCGCGCAGCATCACCGTGAACGCCATCGCGCCCGGCTTCATCTCCACACCCATGACTGATCCTCTTTCGCAGGAAATAAAAGACAAAATGAAGTCCATGATTCCGCTCGGCCGCTTCGGCACCGACCGTGACGTCGCCGCCGCCATCGTCTTTCTCGCCAGCGATGAAGCCGGCTACATCACCGGCCAGGTCCTCGACGTCAACGGCGGCCTGCACATGGGCTAAATTGTCAGTCGCATGGCGCAAGGAGACGCGCTCGTGCCGTTAACGTATCAATCTGGCAAAGAAATAAGGAAAGGGGATCGAGTCTTGTATTTCGACGATTCTAGCGAAATCGAATTCGTCGCCGATCCGCTTGTCGACGATGTCAAAACAGCTTGGTATGTGCAGGAATACGGCGGAGGCGTCATGGTGGTCGAAAACGAGTTCAAGAACTTTGGGCGCGTGTTCATCACGGAACCGGAGGACGATTGCGATTTGATATTCGTGTCTAGGCAAGATTAGATTTGGCAAAGGTTGACCCTGCATTCCACCTTGCATAGAATGGCAAGGTTGTTTGGGGCGCTATCCTGCCTGCTGTGCGGCCCAGGGCGCTTACGATTGCCGATACCGGAGGAACTACCAGAATGGCCAGCGTCGAAGAACGCGTGAAAACGATTATTGTCGAGCAGCTCGGTGTGGATGAAAGCGAAGTCACTCCGACAGCTTCTTTTGTGGACGACCTGGGCGCCGACTCGCTCGACACCGTCGAGCTGGTAATGGCTTTCGAGGAAAATTTCGGCATCGAGATCCCCGACGAAGACGCCGAAAAAATTGCCACGGTAAAAGACGCTGTTGATTACATCGAGAAGCACTCCAAAGGAAGCAAGTAGTCCGCTGGCCGTCCCCATCAGTATAGGAGAAGTTTCTTTTGAACCGCCGAGTTGTCGTTACAGGCGTTGGGCTGATCTGCGGTTGTGGCATCGGGACCGAAGAGGTCTGGCGCAATCTGCTGGCCGGTAAAAGCGGCATTGGCCCCATCACTCATTTTGACCCCGCCGGATTTGATTGCCGCATCGCCGGAGAAGTCCGCAATTTCGATCCGCTTAACTGGATCGAGAAAAAAGAGCTGAAGAAAACCGGCCGCTTCATTCAACTGGCCATGGCCGCTGCGGATTTCGCCGTCAAGATGGCCGCCCTCGAAGTCACTCCTGACATTGCCGACACCACCGGCGTTTACATCGGCTCCGGCATCGGCGGATTCGACGTCATCGAACGCGAGCATTCCAAGTATTTGGCTGGTGGCCCCGGAAAAATCTCGCCTTTCTTTATTCCAGCGTCGATCGTCAACCTGGCATCGGGCTTCGTTTCGATCCGCTACGGCGCAAAAGGCCCCAATTCTGCAACAGCCACCGCCTGCTCCGCCTCGGCACATGCCATCGGCGACGCTTACAAAATCATTCAGCGTTCTGACGCGGATGTGATGATCGCAGGCGGCACCGAAGCCGCCATCACTCCCATGGGCGTAGGCGGATTCGCGGCTATGCGCGCTCTCTCCACGCGCAACGACGAACCGCAACGCGCCAGCCGTCCCTTTGACGCTGAGCGCGACGGCTTCGTCGTCGGCGAAGGCGCCGGCGTTCTAATCCTCGAATCGCTCGAATACGCGCAGCGCCGCGGCGCGAAAATTATCGCCGAAATTGTCGGCTACGGAATGTCCGGCGACGCCTACCACATCACGCAACCAGCCGAAGGCGGCGATGGCGGATATCGCGTGGCGCTTGCGGCCATGCGCGACGCGAAAATCACTCCCAACGACGTGAGTTACGTCAACGCGCACGGCACCTCCACTCCCATCGGTGACGCCATAGAAACCGCCGCGCTAAAGCGCGTCTTCGGCGAGCGCGCAAAAAAAGTTCCCATCAGCTCCACGAAATCCATGACCGGGCATCTGCTGGGCGGCGCGGGCGGCCTGGAGGCCGGCATCAGCGTCCTCGCTCTGCGCGATCAGATTATGCCGCCCACTGCAAATTACGAAAATCCCGATCCGGCCTGCGATCTCGACTACATTCCGAATCATGCGCGCAAGGCCGCGGTGCATTACGCGCTCTCGAATTCCTTCGGCTTCGGTGGAACAAATGCGTCCCTCATCTTCAAGCTCTGGGACGGAAAGTAGCTGTGGCCTCGGGCTTGCCCTGATAGGAAACGCCAGGAGGAAGATTTGAAAATCGGAGTCTGCGTCAAACAAGTTCCCGCCAAGGATGCGCCGCTTGCCATCGTCGAAGGTGGCGCGTGGATCCGCGAATCCGACATCGGCTTCGAAACGAATGAGCCGGACAGCTTCGCGCTCGAAGAATCGCTGCGCCTGAAAGAAAAACAAGGCGGCGAAGTCGTGGCCATCTCCATGGGTCCCGAACGCGCCAAACAAACCATCAAAGAAGCTCTGGCCAAAGGCGCCGACCGCGGAATCCACATTGCCGACGATCATTTCTACAAACTCGATCCGCTGTCCTCCGCGCGTTCGCTGGCTGCCGCAATCAAGGACGAAAAGTTCGACCTCATCCTCACTGGCTTGCAGAGCGACGATCAAGGCTTCGGCCAAACCGGTGTACTCCTCGCCGAATTGCTCGGCCTTCCTCACGCCACAATCATCATGCAAATCGACATCGTGGAAGGCCACATGAAATTGAAGCGCGAACTGGAAGCGGGCTGGTTTCAGTGGGTCGAGCTACCGTTGCCCGCGGTCCTTTCGATTCAGTCCGGCATCAACAAGCCGCGTTACGCCACTTTGAAAGGCATCATGGCCGCGAAGAAAAAAGAAATCGCCACGGTGAATCGCGCATCGCTCGGCATCGCCGACGCGCCCACCCAGCGAATCGAGCGAATCTACATTCCGCAAAAAACCAAGAAGACCGAATTCATCACCGGCCAGCCAAAAGAAATCGCCGCGAAGCTGATCGAAAAATTGCGGCACGAAGCGCGGGTGTTGTGACGATACCGCGAGAACGACAAATGAACATAACGCGCTCGAACCCCGCGAGACGTGGGCTTCGTAGCGCCGGCGTCTCGCCGGCTCTTTTGAATTTGACCGGCTTTAATATTTAGCGCGAGGCAAACGCAATCATGAAAATTCTCCTAGTCACCGAACAGCGTGAAGGCAAGTGGAACAAAGTCAGCTTTGAGACTCTCGCCGCCGCGCAGCAAATCGTGCAGCACACCAAAGGCTCGCTTACCGCCGTAGTCGTCGGCAAAGGCGTCGCCCCGCTTGCCGACGAAATCGCGGCGTTCCAACTCGACGAAGTCCTTCTCGTCGAGCACGATCTCTTGGATAAATACACGCCGGACGGATTTTCTCTCGCTTTGCACCAGGTAATCGAATCCGCAAAGCCCGATCTCGTTCTCATGCCGCACACTTATCAAGTCCGCGATTTCGCTCCCAAGCTCGCCGCTTCGCTCGGAAAAGGCATGATCGGTGACTGCATCCACTACCGTTACGAAAACGGCAAACTGATTTTCGTCCGCCAGATGTTTCAAGGCCGCACCAATGCCGACGTCGTCTTCACCGGTGACGCTCCCTGGATCGCAACTTTTCAAGCCAGCGCATTCCGCGCGGACCTCGCCACAAAACACGCCAGCGGCAAAGCGCCGGTAAAACCTCTCTCTGTCGATTTGAAGCCGGAACAAATCCGCACCAAGCCGCTCGAACTTTTCCGCGAAGCAAAGCAAGCCGTCGATCTCACCCAAGCTCCCATTCTGATTTCCATCGGTCGCGGCATCAAAGCTCCGGAAAATATCCCCATGGTTGAAAAACTAGCAAAACTCCTCGGCGGCGAAATCTGCGCCTCGCGTCCCATTTGCGACGAAGGCTGGCTCCCCATGGATCGCCAGATCGGCAGCTCCGGACAAACCGTCGCCCCCAAGCTCTATTTCGCGCTCGGAATCAGCGGCGCAATCCAACACGTCGTGGGTATGAAAGGCTCGCGCACCATCGCCGCGGTCAACAAGGATCAGAACGCCCCCATCTTCGAAGTAGCCGACTACGGCATCGTCGGCGACCTCTTCGAAATCGTCCCCGCCCTAATCGAGGAGCTTGAAAAAACTGCGCACAGTTGAAATGTGTCCGCTTTCGCCACTGGCTCTCCCGCTAGCGGCCAGTCCACAGTCTCGAACCCCCGGCATCATCCTATAAGCTATTGAAGATATGCCATTTGCCTTTCAGTCAGCCTGGTACGTCACCTGCTTAATCTCCTCAGAGCCAGCGGTGTCCGAGTGCCCCTTTTGAATTTCCTTTGATCGGGAGGAAGAAATGGGAACGCTACTGCAAGACATCCGTTACGGTCTGCGCGCGCTAGGAAAATCGCCGGGCTTTACTGTAATTGCCGTGCTCACGCTTGCCCTCGGCATCGGTGCCAACACCGCGCTCTTCTCCGTAGTGGACGCAGTGCTCCTCCGACCTTTGCAGTTCAAAAATCCCTCCAGACTGGTGTGGGGCTGGGGCAATTGTCCCCTCTGTGACCATGGCGCCGTTTCGCCGTCCGACTTTTTGGACTATCGCGCGCAGAACCAATCCTTTGAACAGTACGGCGCTAGGGCAGTGGGAGATTCGCTATTCAATCTCACCGGAACGGACAAGCCCATTCAGATCAAAGGCTCCATGATAACGGCGGACTTCTTCGACGCCCTTGGAGTTCAAGCCCGTTACGGCCGCGTGTTCACTCTTGCTGATGAAAAAACAACCGACCCCGAGGTCGTAATCCTCAGCCACCATTTGTGGCTGGAACGCTTCGGCGGCGATCCAAACGTCATCGGAAAATCGATCGCTCTCGACGGCAAGACGCGCACAGTTGTCGGCGTTCTCGCAAACGATATGCCCGTCCTCACCGAAGCCGACCTTTGGTTTCCTGCGCCTTTCGAAAATCCGGGAATGCAGACCCGCCGCTCCCATTTTCTACGCCCCATTGGTCTTTTGAAGCCCGGCGTTACGATCTCCCAGGCGCAAGCGGAGCTGGACACCATCGCAGCTCGCCTCGCCACACAATTTCCCGAGACGAACAAAGGATGGAGTCAGAAACTCGAGCCTCTCCAGAGTGTTCTCGTTGGCAATGTACGTCCCGCATTCCTGGTGCTGGTAGGCGCGGTTGCTCTCGTTCTCTTGATAGCTTGCGCCAATATCGCCAGCCTCATTCTCGCGCGAAATACTGTTCGGCAGCGCGAGATTGCCATTCGAACCGCGCTGGGCGCCGGACGATTCCGTCTGATCCGGCAATTGTTGACAGAAAGTTTGGTGCTCGCCTTGATGGGAGGTGTCGCCGGAATCTTTGTGGCCACCGCAGGTGTAGAACTCTTAAAACAGCTAGGCCCGCAGAGTCTCCCGCGCCTCGACGAGGTAAATGTGAACGGCGTCGCCCTCACATTCACCTTCGCGATCGCGATTTTCACCGGGCTCTTGTTTGGCCTCGGCCCCGCCCTGAAAGCGAGCCGCCGCGATTTGACGCAAAGCCTGAAGGAAGGCGGCAACTCCGGCGATTCGCGGTCGAAGCATCGTGCGCACAATACGCTCGTCGTCGCGGAAGTAGCCCTTTCGCTCGTGGTTCTGATCGCCTCCGGTCTCTTACTCAACAGCTTCTGGCGTTTGATGCGCGCTCCGCTCGGGTTTGATCCCGCAAACGTCCTCACCACTGAAGTGTCCCTCCTCTCGCCGAGGTATGACGATCAGCAACGCCGCGAATCATTTTTTCGCGAACTCCAGGAACGCATCCAGTCTGCGCCCGGCGCCACAAATGCCGGATTCATCTCGGAATTGCCACTGAGCGGCGACGGCAACGACACGTTTTTCACCATCACCGAGCACCCTCCAGCAAATCCAAACGACAATGAGGACGCAGATTTCCGCGTCGTCGCCGGCGATTATTTTGGAGCCATGCGAATTCCGCTATTGGCAGGGCGCAGCTTCGAGAGTCAAGACGCATCCGAAGCCCGTCAGGTCATAGTCGTCAACGAGCCGTTCGCCAAAAAGTTTTTTCCGCACGAGAGCGCCATTGGCAAGCACGTGAAATTATATGAAGGCAAACCCCAGTTCGCCACACGCGAGATCGTAGGGATCGTGGGAGGCAACAAGCACTTCGCATTGCAGGAGTCTCTTCGTCCGGAAATGTTTATCCCCGGATCCCACACCAGGATGAGTGTGGTCGTGCGTGGCCCGGGCGACCCGGCTATGCTCTCCGCAGCGGTGCGCCAAGCCCTCCACCAGATCGATCCGGACGAAGCCACTTCCACCTTCCGCACCATGGCGGATGTTGTATTCAGTTCAGCGGCCAATGATCGTTTCAACACCCTCCTGCTCGGCGCCTTTGCCGCCATTGCGTTACTCCTGACGGCTGCGGGAATTTTTGGGGTTCTGTCTTATCTGGTCACGCAACGTACCCGCGAAATAGGACTGCGCATGGCTCTCGGTGCGCAGCGAACCGACGTTCTTCGCGTAATTGTAGGCCATGGACTGCGAATCTTTCTCCTTGGCCTGTGCATTGGCGTCGCAGGAGCGCTCGTGGTGACGCGCTGGATGTCGAGCGTTCTGTTCGGCGTGAAGCCGACCGACCCGCTGACGTTCGTTGTTGTAGCTCTCGTGCTCGGGACCGTCGCTTTTCTTGCCTCGTATGTTCCGGCGCGGCGCGCGATGCGTGTCGATCCCATCGTTGCCCTGCGCTACGAATGATGTGTTACATTTTGCGTGCGACGACCTTTTTTTGATCGAGAGGCGGAA
>Ga0302177_10004092_pt1 | contig 10152 bp, 7 predicted proteins | sample I_Palsa_E1_2_FD_198780 | JGI IMG/M metagenome (GOLD analysis project Ga0302177, IMG submission 198780) | Peat permafrost microbial communities from Stordalen Mire near Abisko, Sweden - I_Palsa_E1_2 | ecosystem: Environmental > Terrestrial > Soil > Palsa > Peat permafrost | place: Sweden: Abisko... | reverse complement strand
GACAGCCTTCGAGGTGCTCTATTCCATGATCGACGGCCAGACCCCAGCCGACCGCGACGTCGTGCTGCCGACCACGCTGATCCGCCGCCAGAGCTGCGGCTGCGACGCCGACGCGAGGCACGCATGAGCGCCCTGGCCCGCAAGCTCGCCGTCTACGTGGTCACCGCGTGGGTGGCCATCACGGTGAACTTCCTGCTCCCCCGGCTGATGCCGGGCAACCCGATCCAGACGATGATCGGCAAACTGCAGGGCCGGGTGACGCCGCAGACCCAGCAGGCCATCCAGCTGCAGTTCGGCGTCGGCCTGCACCAGAGCCTGTGGTCGCAGTACCTGACCTACTGGAGCCAGCTGTTCCACGGCAACCTGGGTGAGTCGATCACACTGTCCGCCCCGGTCAGCACGGTGCTCGGGCAGACCCTGCCGTGGACGGTCGGCCTGCTGGGCGTGTCCACGGTGATCAGCTTCGCGCTCGGCACGCTGGTCGGCATCGCGCTGGGCTGGCGGCGCGGATCGTGGCTGGACGGGCTGCTGCCGGTCTCGACCTTTTTCCAGGCCGTGCTGTACTTCTTCCTCGGCACCGTGCTGCTGCTGGTACTGGGCAGCGACCTGCACTGGTTCCCGGTGCTCGGCAACTACGCCCGCGGGCTGACGCCCGGCTTCAACGGGCCGTTCATCTTCAGCGTGCTGCGCTACGCGGAGCTGCCCGTCATCACGATCGTGCTCAGCTCGATCGCCGGCTGGATGCTCGGGATGCGCAACATGATGATCACCACGATGGACGAGGACTTCGTCCTCGTGGCCCGGGCCAAGGGCCTGCCGACCCGCAAGGTGGTCAGCTACGCGGCGCGCAGCGCGATCCTGCCCAGCGTCGCGAACTTCTCCCTCGCCATCGGGCTGGTGGTCTCCGGCGCGCTGCTGGTGGAGCTGGTCTTCAACTACCCGGGGGTCGGGAACCTGCTGCTGCAGGCGGTACTGAACCAGGACTACCCGCTGCTGCAGGGCATCTTCCTGGTCATCACGCTGACCGTGCTGGCCGCCAACCTGATCGCCGACTTCGTCTACGTGGCCCTTGACCCGCGCGTCCGGCAGGAGGCCTAGCGCATATGACCGTCAACGCCGACGACCTCCTGCCCGCGGGCCAGCTCCCGGCCGGCCAGCTGCCGGACACGGTCATCGCCAAGACCCAGCTACGGGCCGTGCACCTGCCGCGCTCCCCCAAGGCCATCACCGGCCTGATCATCATCGCGGTGTTCGCGCTGCTCACGCTGATCGGCCCATGGATCGCCCCGTTCGCGCCGAACGACAACGCGTTCGCGCCGAACCTGCACCCCTCGGCCGCGCACTGGCTGGGCACCAGCAACCTGGGCGCGGACATCTTCTCCCAGCTGCTCAACGGGGCCAGGGCCACCATGGTGGTGGGCTTCGTGGCCGGGCTGATCGCGACCCTGCTGTCGGTGATCATCGGCATCACCGCCGGCTACATAGGCGGCGGTACCGATGAGGGGCTGTCGCTGGCCGCCAACATGTTCCTCGCCATCCCCGGGCTGCCGCTGCTCATCGTGATCGACAGCTACCTGCCCGCCTCGGGCCGGTCGAACACACTGCTCATCGGGGTCATCATCAGCGTCACGGGCTGGGCCTGGGGGGCCCGGGTGCTGCGCGCGCAGACGATGTCGGTCAAGCGACGGGACTTCGTGGAGGCGGCCCGGGTGGTGGGTGAGGGCCGGCTGCGGATCATGTTCTTCGAGGTGCTGCCGAACCTGCTGGCCATCGTGGCCTCCTCGTTCCTGTTCACCATGCTGTATGCGATCGGCACCTACGTCGCGCTGGCCTACCTCGGGGTGACCAGCACCTCGGTGTGGAACTGGGGCACGATGCTGTACTGGGCCCAGTCCAGCAACGCACCGCTGACCGGCGCCTGGTGGTGGTTCGTGCCGCCCGGCCTGTGTATCGCCCTGGTCGGGACCGGGCTGGCCCTGATGAACTTCGGGGTGGACGAGTTCATCAACCCGCGGCTGCGCGCGGCGGGCCTGTCCCGGCGCGGGATGCGCCAGGCGGGGCTGCCCCGGCACCCGAAGCTCGGGGTGACCCCGGTGGTGCGGAAGGCTACGCGGGCGGTACCCGCTCCGGCGGCGGTGACGGCGACGACGGCCGGGGCCGGGGCCGGGCAGGCCGGGGGTACCCGGTGAGCGCCAGCGACGTGGCCGCGACGATCACGGCGGAAGGCAGCCTGGCCGCTCCCCCGGTCGACCGGGGCGAGCCGGTCCTGGAGATCCGCGGGCTCTGCGTCGACTACGGAATCGGCGACGGCGCCACCCACGCCGTGGCGGACGCCGACCTGGTGCTGCGCCGCGGGCAGGTGCTCGGGCTGGCCGGCGAGAGCGGCAGCGGCAAGTCCACCCTCGCCTATGCGGCCACCCGGCTGCTGCGCGAGCCCGGCGTGATCACCGGCGGCGAGGTGCTGTTCCACTCACGGCCGAATTCCCCGGCGGGCGCCGTTCATCAGGATGGGGGCCGCGAGGGCGGGATACACAGCCGGGCGGGCACGGCCGACCTGCTGGAGCTGGGCGAAAAAGAGCTGCAGCGAATCCGCTGGTCAGAGATCTCCGTGGTCATGCAGAGCGCGCTGAACGCGCTGAACCCGGTCATCAGCATCGGCGCCCAGATCGACGACGTGCTGCGGGCGCACCGGCCCGGCCTGAACGGGCGGGCACGCCGGGCGCGCGCCGTCGAGCTGCTGGAAATGGTCGGCATCACCGGTGACCGGCTCGGCAGCTACCCGCACGAGCTGTCCGGCGGCATGCGGCAGCGGGCCATGATCGCGATGGCCCTGGCCCTGGAGCCGCAGGTCGTGATCATGGACGAGCCGACCACCGCGCTGGACGTGGTCACCCAGCGGGAGATCCTCGAGGAACTGGTCCGGCTGCGCGATGAGCTCGGCTTCGCGGCGCTGTTCATCACACACGACCTGTCGCTGCTGATCGAGCTGGCCGACGAGATCGCCGTGATGTACGCGGGCCGGCTGGTGGAGCGGGCCCGGTCCGCCTCGCTGTTCCAGGCGCCGCGGCACCCCTATACCTACGGGCTGCTGAACTTATACCTACGGGCTGCTGAACTCGTTCCCGCCCATGCACGGGGCCCGCACGGCGATGATCGGCATTCCCGGGTCCCCGCCGGACCTGCGGGCGGTCCCGCCGGGCTGCGCGTTCCACCCGCGCTGCCCGCACGCGCTGGAGCGGTGCTCGGTAGACGTCCCGGAACTGGCCACGGTGCCGCAGGTCGCGCCGGGCCGTCCCGGCCAGGAAGACTCCAGCCTGCGTGAGGTCGCTTGCTGGCTGCACGACGCAGCGAATCCCGTTCCGGTTCCAAGCGAACTGGCGCGGCCGGAGCCTCCGGATCCGGGGACACCACCGGATCCAGGCCTACCGGCCGCCGGTCGGGACACAGCCGCTGGGGCCGCGGCGGCCGGGAATGGCGCGGCCGCAGGGCCGGTCACGGCCGCCGGGCGGGGCGCGGATCCGGTTCCAGCCGAAGGCGGGCAGACGTCATGACCGAGACCCTGGCCGGCGGCGCCGCCTCGCCCGAGCCGACCACGCCCGGCGCCGCCGAAGCGCCCGTGCTGGAGGCCCGCGACCTGACCAAGCTGTTCCGGGTGCGGCGGGGCCTGCGCGGGCGCGGCACCGTGCACGCGGTGCAGAACGTCTCGCTCACGCTGGCCCGCTCCGCCGTGACCGCGGTGGTGGGCGAGAGCGGGTCGGGCAAGTCCACGCTGGCCCGGATGCTGGCCCGGATCATCACCCCGACCTCCGGTGAGCTGCTGCTGGACGGCGAGCACATGCCGCTGAGCCAGCGGCACCGGCAGCAGTATGCGGGCCGGGTGCAGCTCGTGCTGCAGGACCCGTTCGCGTCGCTGAACCCGGTGCATTCGGTCCGGTACCACCTCAGCCGGCCGCTGAAGATCCACCACATGGCCGACGGTGACCTCGGCGGCGCGATCGCCGCCCTGCTGCGCCGCGTCGCGCTCGACCCGCCGGACCGGTTCATCGACAAGTACCCGCACGAGCTGTCCGGCGGCCAGCGCCAGCGGGTGGCGATCGCCCGGGCGCTGGCCGTGCGGCCGGACGTGCTGCTCGCCGACGAGCCGGTGTCCATGCTGGACGTGTCGATCCGGCTCGGGGTGCTTAACCTGCTCGCCGACCTGCGGGACCGGTCCCGGCTGGCCATCCTGTACGTCACGCACGACATCGCCTCGGCCCGGTATCTGGCCGACACGATCGTGGTCATGTACGCGGGTGAGCTGGTCGAGTCCGCGCCGAGCACCCAGCTGACCGACACGCCCGCGCACCCCTACACCCAGCTGCTGCTGTCCGCGGCGCCGGACCCGGCCCGGGCTGAGCGGCCGTCGCTGGCCGGCCGGGGCGCGCCGCCCAGCCTGGTGTCCCCGCCGTCGGGATGCCGCTTCCACCCGCGCTGCCCGCACGCCATGGCTGTCTGCACCGAGCAGCGGCCGCCCAGCGTGCAGGTCTCGCCCGGCCATTCCGCCGCGTGCTGGCTGCACGTGAGCGACCTGCGCCCGGCCCAGGCCCAGCCGGTGCCAGCGGCCCAGCCGGCGCCGGGCACGCACGCAACCCGCCCCGCTGGGCCGCCTAAGGAGGACTGATGAGCTAGTGAGCCGGACTACCGCGTAGCCCCATGGACCGCTCCCGCCTGCGCGGGAGCCTCACGGGCCGGCCGTGCGCCCGGCCGGCCCGCACCGCACTACTGGCGAAGACCCCGACACGGTCAACAACGCTGGCCGGTAAAGAACCGGCCGGGCACCTTGGAGTTTAGAACAATGAATCATGCACACCTAAAGGGCGTCGCGGCCGCCTTGGTCCTCGGTCTGGGGATCGCGGCCTGCTCCAGCGGCCACAGCAGCAGCACCAGCGCCTCCTCATCGGGCAAGAACGTAACGCTCACCGAGGAATCGGTCACCGGTGTCACCTTCACGCGCAACTTCAACCCGTTCGACACGAACTCACTCGGCACGCAGCTCAATGTGCGCAGTCTCACCTACGAGCCGCTCTTCGAGTTCGACTCACTGCAGCCCGGCGTCTACCACCCCATGCTCGGCAAGAGCTTCACCTGGTCCAACGGCGGCAAGACGCTGACCGTCGACCTGCGCACCGGCGTCAAGTGGAGCGACGGCCAGGCGTTCACCAGCGCGGACGTCGCCTACACGTTCAACACCATCAACTCCAACGCGGCGGCCAACTACAGCGGCGTGCCCGCGCTGGCCAGCGTGACGACCCCGGACAGCTCCACCGTGGTGCTGAACTTCAAGGCCGCGCAGTACGCGAACATCTTCGCCATCGCCGGGGACACGTTCATCGTGCCCAAGCACATCTTCTCCGCGATGAGCAACATCCCCACCGGGACCGTGGCCACGCCGGTGGGAACGGGCCCGTACCTGCTCAAGTCGTTCACCACCCAGCTGGTCACGTTCACCGCGAACCCGCACTACTGGGGCGGCACCCCGCCGATCACCACCGTGCAGATCCCGTACTACTCCGGCAACACGGCGGCGACCACCGCCCTGGCCGCCGGGCAGCTGGACTGGGCCGGTAACGAGATCCCGCAGCTCCAGCAGCTGTACGTGAGCAAGGACCCGGCCACCAACCACTACTGGTTCCCGGGCGGCAACACGGTCACGCTGTGGGTCAACGCGAGCAAGGGTGGCCCGCTGGCCGACCCGAAGGTGCGGCAGGCGATCAGCGACGGCCTCAACCGCCAGCAGCTCAGCAGCAAGGGCGAGTACGGCTACGAGGCGCCCGCGACCTCCTCCAGCGGCCTGATCCTGCCGACTCAGCAGTCGTTCCTGGCACCGTCGCTGGCCAACGACATCTCCGCCACCGCCGACGCGAGCAAGGTGTCCGCGCTGCTGTCCAGTGACGGCTACACCAAGGACAGCAAGGGCATTTGGGCCAAGAACGGGCAGGAGATCTCCTTCTCGGTCGAGGACCCGACGGCGTTCACCGACTACTTCGCGGACGCGCAGCTGATCGCGGGTCAGCTCAAGGCGGTCGGTATCAACGCGACCGTCGACGGCGTGGCCGCGCCCTCCTGGTTCAGCGACGCCGCCGACGGCAACTTCCAGACCATGGTGCACTGGGGCGGCGGGGTGGGCGGCGCGTCCGACCCGTACCCGTTCGGCCAGTACCAGTACTGGATGGACTCCAGCCTGACCGCCCCGGTGGGCAAGACCGCCACGTCGGACTACGGCCGGTACAGCGACAGCCAGGCGCAGGCGGCGATCACCCAGTACGAGAACACCGACAACACCGCGACGCAGACCAGCGACCTGCAGAAGCTGGAGACGATCGAGTCCACCCAGATGCCGACCATCCCACTGGTCTACGGCGCGGACTGGAACGAGTACAGCACGGCGCGGATCGCCGGCTGGCCCACCCAGTCCAACCCGTACATGGACCCGGCCCCGGACGACCCGGAGGTCGGCTACATCCTGTTGCACCTGAAGGCCGCGTCCTGACGGCGCGGCCGCGGAAGGCGGCCACCGGCTAGATCACGGTGACAGACAACCGCCCCGGGCTCTCATTCGACGGCTTGCCTCTCGATCGGCGGGTCCGCCTGCTCACGGGGGCGGACAACTGGCGTACCGCGGCCGACCCCGGCCTCGGCCTGCGGCCGATGGCGTTCTCCGACGGGCCGGCCGGGGTGCGCGGCATCGCCATGGACGAACGCGCTCCCTCATCCAGCCTGCCGTGCCCGTCGGCCCTGGGCGCGACCTGGGATCCCGCCCTGGTCGGGGAGGTCGCCGCGGCCCTGGGCGCCGAAGCACGCGGCAAGGACATCGACGTCCTGCTGGCCCCGACCATCCACCTGATGCGCACTCCGCTGGGCGGCCGCGGCTTCGAGTGCTTCTCCGAGGACCCTGTGCTCACCGCGGCGATCGCGGTGGCCTATGTGCGCGGCGTGCAGGGGGCCGGGGTGGCCTGCGCGGTCAAGCACTTCATCTGCAACGACTCTGAGACGCAGCGGTGGACCTGCGACGTCCCGGTCGCCGGGCACGTGCTGCGCGAGCTGTACCTGGTCCCGTTCGAGGCCTGCGTCCGGGAGGCGGGCGCGCTGGCCGTGATGGCCGGGTACAACTCGGTCAACGGGGCCACCATGACGGAGAACGCGCCGCTGCTGCGCGGCGTGCTCAAGGACGAGTGGGGGTTCACTGGGGTCGCCGTGTCCGACTGGCACGCGGCCCGCAGCACCGACGAGACCGCCGCGGCCGGGCTGGACCTGGCCATGCCCGGGCCAGCCGGGCCGTGGGGCGACCAGCTGGCGACCGCCGTGCGGGCCGGGCGGCTTCCGGAAGATGAGGTGGACGACAAGGTGCGGCGGGTCCTGCACCTGGCCGGTCAGGTCGGCGCGCTGCCCCCCCTCACGGGGCTGGACGGCTCGAACGGGCTCGACGGCCCGAACAGGCTCGACAGCCCGAACAGGCTCGACGGGGCTGACCGCCGGAACGGGCGGGCGGAGCGGAGCTCGCTCGCGGACCCGGCGCTGCTGCGGCGGGCCGCAGCGGCGGCGTTCACCCTGCTCGCCAACCCCCGGGAGGTCCTCCCCCTAGACCCGGACGGTCTAGGCACGCTCGCCGTCATTGGCCCGAACGCGCTGGCCCCGGTCACCCAGGGCGGCGGCAGCGCGGCCGTCAACCAGGTGAGCGTGTCCCGGCCGGCCGACGCGCTGCGCACGGCGCTGGCCGGGCGCGCGCAGGTGACCGCCGAGCCGGGCTGCATCACCTGGGAACTGGTGCCCGAGCCGCCGCCGTCGTCGCTGACCGACCCGGTGACGGGCCAGCCGGGTACCCGGCTGGAGTTCCGCGCCCCGGACGGCCACCTGATCGCGGCGCAGCACCGCACGGCCACCATGTTCACCTGGTGGGAGGGCCTGCCGGACGGGGTCGGGTGGGGCGGCGACGGCTGGATCCTGCTGCGGGCCCGCTTCCGCGCGGACCGCGACGGCGCGCATCTTATCGGCGCGGGCGGTGTCGGCCAGCTGGCTTTGTGTGTCAATGGAACGGAACTGGCCGGGGGCACGACATCCGATCCGGCCGATCCGGTGGAAGCAATGGTCCGGCCCGGTGAGATCCGCGCCACGGTGCCGCTGCGGGCTGGCCAGGAGGCCGAGATCGAAGTGGCCCTGCTGCCGTCGGGCGGGGCACCTGGCCCGGTGTCGATCCGGCTGGGCGTGGTCCCCGCGCCCGACGAGGATGCCCTGCTGAGGTCGGCCGAGCGGACCGCGCGGGACGCGGACGCGGCCATCGTCATCGTGGGGTCAGCGCCGGCCGCGGAGAGTGAAGGATTCGACCGGCCGGGGCTGGCGCTCACCGGCCGCCAGGACGAACTCGTGCGCCGCGTCGCGGCAGTCAACGACCGGACGATCGTCGTGGTCAACGCGGGCATGCCGGTGCTGATGCCGTGGGCGGCCGACGTGGCCGCGGTGGGGTACGCCTGGCTGGGCGGCCAGGCCATGGGCGATGCCCTGGCCGACGTGCTGCTCGGCGTGGTGGAGCCGGGCGGCCGGCTGCCGGTCACCATGCCGGCCGCCGAGGCCGACTGCCCGGTCCTGCACGCCGTCCCCGAGGACGGCCAGCTCCGTTACGACGAGGGACTGCTCATCGGCTACCGGGGCTTCGACCGGGCCGGAACGTCCCCGCGCTTCCCGTTCGGCCACGGTCTCGGCTACACCCGCTGGGCGCTGGAATCGGCGCGGGGCCCTGGCCGGATCGTCCCCGGCGACGATGCGGAGATCACCGTCGTGCTGCGGAACACCGGGGCGCGGGCGGGCCAGCAGGTCATCCAGGCGTACGTGGCGCCCTTGGCCAGGACGGATGCCCAGTTTGAGCACGGGCCGGACGAGAGCCGCCCGGTGCGGGCCCTGGCTGCGTTCGGCCGGGTGAACGCGGCCCCCGGCGAGGCCGCCGAGGTCCGGCTGCGCATCCCGGCCCGCGCCTTCGCCCGGTACAGCGAACGGGAAGCGGCGTGGGCCTGGCCGCCCGGCACGTTCACCGTGCAGGTCGGCCGGTCGTCCCGGGATCTGCCGCTGTCGGTGTCGGTCCGTTGCAGCTGACCGGCACCGGTCCGGGGCCGGTCAGTTGGGGCTGTAGGGCGCGTACCGCAGGTCGGGAGCCGGGCGGGCGGTGAGGGTACGCAGCATCGTCGTTTCCCGCTGCAGCAGGGCCCGTTCGGCCGCCAGCCGGCTCAGCGAGTCCGGCTCGGCCAGCAGGGCCTGCTGATCCGGCAGATCGACGATCATGGTCGCGGCGACCAGGTAGGAGAGCAAGACGGGTTCTCCGGGCAGGTCAGGGATGGTTATCTGGGCCAGGCTGCGGGCGGCGAGGGCCTCCAGGTAGTCGCCGAACGCGGCGGCGACGAGGCTGGCCGCGCGGCCGGCCGCGGCCGAGTTCCCGTCGTCCTCGGGCAGGAACTCGACGTCGCCCTGCAGGTAGGGACGCGACTCATCGAGGACGGTCAGGCGGAACCGCTGGGTACCCACGGTGATCAGGTCGAAGCGGCCGTCGTCGTGTTCCTCGGTCTGCCGCAGCGTCGCGGTGCAGCCGACCTCGTACAGCGACGAGACACCTTCGATCCCGGTCTCCCGTCCCTTGCGGATGGCTATGACGCCGAACCGGCGGGGCTCGGGGCCATCCAGCAACTCATGGACCATCTGACGGTACCGGTCCTCGAAGATATGCAGGGGCAGCACCATGCCAGGGAACAACACAGTGCCGAGCGGGAACAGCCGTAGCCTTTCGCTCATGCTGCGACCCTATGCCGGCCTCGCCGGGGGGAGCACACCCGCCCATACTGAGCGCATAGCGGACGGATGACAGAAACCGCGTCCGGGCCGACCGGGCGGCGGCTGGTAACCGGCCGGAAATATGCGGCGACGAGGATGGGGCGATGGAGACGCGGCAGGTCCGGATCGGATGCACCTTCACTTACGTCGCCGATATCGCCACTCCAGTGGTTTTCCACGTGCAGCCGCGCAGCGATCCGGACATCGCGCTGGCCGGCGAGCGGCTCACGTCCGAGCCGGAGATGGCGCTGCGGGACTACACCGACCTGTACGGCAATCCGTGCACCCGGGCCATCCTGC
>Ga0302177_10004090_pt1 | contig 10154 bp, 9 predicted proteins | sample I_Palsa_E1_2_FD_198780 | JGI IMG/M metagenome (GOLD analysis project Ga0302177, IMG submission 198780) | Peat permafrost microbial communities from Stordalen Mire near Abisko, Sweden - I_Palsa_E1_2 | ecosystem: Environmental > Terrestrial > Soil > Palsa > Peat permafrost | place: Sweden: Abisko... | reverse complement strand
GCGGCCGGACGAGACGGCCGAGCTGTTCACCCCCGACGGCTACTCGCGCTCGGGTGACCTCGGCGTGATGGACGCGCAAGGGTACGTGCGCGTCACCGGCCGGACGAAGGACATCGTCATCCGCGGCGGCATGAACATCAGTGTCCGGGAGGTCGAGGACCTGCTCGCGGCTCATCCGGGCGTACGCAACGCCGCCGTCGTCGGGATGCCGGACGAACGGCTCGGCGAGCGGGTGTGCTGCTACCTCGTGGCCGCCGACCCCACCAGCCCGCCCACGCTGGACGGTATCAAGGCGTACCTGCAGGACAAAGGGATAGCCCGGCAGAAGACACCGGAGCGGCTCGAGGTGGTCACCGAGCTGCCGACGACGGCGACCGGGAAGATCCAGAAGCACCTACTCCGGCAGGACATCGCGCGCAAGATCGGCGAGCGCGCGGGCGTCGCCTGAGCGTCCGTTCACCCATCCCCGACGTCCATCCCCGACCCCCATCCCCGAGCGGAGGATCTGTCGATGGCGTCAGTCCCGGAATCCTTTCAAACCCGGACGCAGGACGGGCCGCCGGTCTTCTCCTTCGACCATGACCACGGCGTGCCCGCCCGGACACTGGCGCAAAGGAAGATGCGCTGCGCCTGATCGCCGACCGGTGAGCGACGGCGACTTCGCGATCGCATGGAAAGCCCCCGGCCCGCCGCGCGCTGGCCCGGCTCCCGGAGAAGGCCGCGACGGCAGCGGTGGAATTCCTGTACGGTTCCCTGGCCGCCGATCCCGACCGGGTCGGCCAGCAGCTAAAGCTCGGCCTCGCCGGGCTGCACAGCGCCCGGCGCGGCGACTACCGCGTGATCTACCGCATCGACGACCAGCGCCAGCTGGTCACCGTCCTGGCCATCGAACACCGCTCCGACGTTTACAGGCCGCGAGAATTCTGAGAGTCGCTCCCTCGGCGGCGTCAGATGAGCGCGTTCACCCGGGGCCAGATCAGCGCGCGGGAAGGGACAGGGTGATGTACTGCTGGTTTTCCTGAGTCTGGACCGAGTCGATACCGGTCACGTGGGAACCGGACCTGGCCAGCGTGGAGATGGTATGGTTCCCGCCTCCGGTCAGGCCGCTGAGCTGCGATTGCGTCCAGTTCGTCCCGTCGGCCGAGGTCCATACCGTGGCGCTTTGCTGCCCGGCCGCGCCGAACTGGCCGGCCGCGGTGAACCCGCCCACTGCGGCGGTCAGCGCGGTGACGGCGGTATCGGGTCCGGCGGAGATAAACGCCACCTGCTGCCAGGTCGTCCCGCCATCGGTGGACACTTCGGCCAGAGGTACGGTGCCAGCCGCCGTCGTCTGCTGGCCCAGGGCCACGACGCGTTTCCCGCTGATGGCCACCTGATCCAGGACGCCGCTGGAGGCACCGGTGGGCAGCGGCAGGACGTCGAGCTCCCAGAGCCGGCCGTTGACGGTGGTCCACACCGCGGGCACGTCGTTGTGCGAGCCGACCGTGACGAAGCCGTGCGGGCCGGCGGCGACCGCGAGCACCTGGCTCGAGCCGGTCGCCGGTTCCGCGGTATGCGCGCGAGTCCAGCTGGTCAGGTCCTTGGACCACCAGTCGTCGGCCACGCACGCGCCGCCCTTGGCCACCAGCTTGCCGTCGATCAGGTACCCGGCCGGGCCCCAGGCCGTGGTGACCGCGGCCACGCCGGCCAGGTCCTGCTGGATGTTCCCGCCCGCCGACTGCCAGCTCGCGCCCTCGTCTGAGACGTAGATGACCGGCCCCGGCGTTCCGGCCGCGACGAACCCGGCCGACCCGTACGTCACGCTCGACAGCGAGGCCCGGCCCGGAAGGCCGGACACCAGGGACAGCGACGTGGCCAGGATCCACGATCCGTCCGGCGCCTTCCGCCATACCGCCGGGTACCCGTCCGCGCTGCCCACGGCCACCTGCACGCCGTCATCGGACACAGCGGTGCTGTGCACCGCGACCTCGGGGATGAGACCGCCCGGGATGCTGGTCAGCGAGACGGGACTGACGCTTCCTGCCGCGTCCGCCCTGAGGAAGACCGGCTGCTGGCTGACGTTAGTGCCGTTCTGTGTCCCGACCGCCACGATCGTGCCGGCCGGGCCCGCCGCGGGGATGGGAGTCGGCTCGCCGGAGATATCGCCGAGCGACCCGGTCTCCCGCCAGGTGGTGCCGGTGCCCGTGCTGGTGTAGGCCACGTAAATCCCCTGGCCGACGACGGTCCCGGTCACGGCGAAACCGTCGCTGCCCCCCTTGACTTCCGCGGGCTTGAACCCGCCGGCCGGATCGATGGTGCCCGCGTAGGTCCACCTCTGCCCGTTGGGCGAGAAATAGGCCACCCCGTCGGGGGCGCCGCTCGCGGTGGTACCCGGCCGGATCGCGATCAGGCCGGATCCGTCGAAGCTCACGCCGCTGATCTGCGCCTGGGCCCGGTGATCCACGGGGACGGTCACCGGCGTCCACGAGGTCCCGCCGTCGGTGCTGAGCCAGACGCCGGATCCGCCGTCGGATATCACCGTGTCATTGCCGTGCGTGGCGGCCCAGGAGATGTTCTGCGCGGTGGCACCGCCCGCGGCCAGGCCCAGCTGCGCGGCCGTCATCCGCTGCCAGGTCACGCCGTCGCGCGAGACCCAGATCACCGCCTGGTTCCCGCCACCGCTGGCCTTCCCGTCGCCGGCCGCCAGGAATCCGTCGGCGGTGCTGGCGACCACCTCGATGCTGTCACCGGGGTCCTGCGGGCTGATCCCGTGCGCGGCCGCGAGCGTCCACGAGGTGCCGTTCTGGCTGGTCCAGATCGCTTGCGGGCCCTCCGCCATCCATCCGGCCGGGCCGCCGGCTATCCGCGTGGCCACCTCCCCGAGCGGGGGCTGGCCGCCGCCCGGCAGCTGAACCGGGGCGAGGTGCCAGCTGGCTCCGCCGTCTGATGAGGCGAAGAACTGCTGCCGGACGACGCCATCGGTGCTCTGGGAGCCCGTCGTCACCATCGTGTTGTCTGAGGAGGCGATACGGTAAATCGCCTGGAACACGCCACGCTGCTGCTGTCCCGGATAGGTGGGCAGGGCGGTCGTGGAAGGCGTTTTCGGCAGTCCCTGGCTGCCAGCAAGGTGACCAGATCCGGGGTTGCGGCCCGGCAGGACGATCAGGACGGCGGCGACGATGACGGCGAGCACAGCCAGGACCCCCGTGGCGCCTATCGTCGTGCGACGGCTCACCCTCCGGCGGGCCGTCCGGGAGCCAGGCGGCTGGGGGTCGAGCAGCAGGGAGCCGTTCGCAGGCGGGCGGCTGGCCGGGCGCTGGGGCGGGGCGACCGGAAGCTGGCTGACCCGGGGCTGGCTGGCCCGGGGGCCGGTGTCCTGCCAGGTCCGCGCCAGCACCTTCTGGGTCGGAGCGTCGTAGAGCCGGTCGACGACCGGCTCTGGCCGCGGCGCCGGGGAGCTCGTCAGCCGGTCGAGAAGCTCGTGCGCGGCCGGCCGGTTCTGCGGGTCTTTGGCCAGGGCGGCTTCGACCAGCGGCTTGAGCGAGTCCGGTACGGCGGCGATGTCGGGATCGGCGTACAGGACCCGGTACAAGACCGCATTGGTATCCCCGGTGCCGAACGGAGACTGGCCGGCGGCCGCGTACCCGATGGTCACGCCCCAGACGAAGATGTCAGCTGCCGGGCCCGGGCGGCCGGTGACCTGTTCAGGCGCCATGAAACCCACGGATCCGACTAGCATGCCTGTCTTGGTGACCGAGGTCGCGTCCAGCGTCTGGGCGATTCCGAAATCAATGACCTTGGGACCGTCCTGCGCCAGGATGACGTTGGAGGGCTTGAGGTCCCGGTGCACGATTCCGGCCGCGTGAATGACGGTCAGCGCTTCCGCCAGCCCTGTCGCCAGGCCATACAGCATGCTGTCGTTCAGCGGCCCGTACTCGTCGATGTACTCGGCCAGCGAAGGGCCGTCAGCGTATTCGGTGACCATGTATGGCTGGTGCGAATCGGTATCGGCCTCAATGACCCGGACCGTGCACATGCCCCTGACGCGCATCAGCACGGTCACCTCGCGGCCGAAGCGGCGCCGGAATTCCGGATCATCGGCCAGTTCCGGGCGCAGTACCTTGACCGCGACCAGGCTGCCGTCCGAGGCTACGCCGAGATACACGACCCCCATGCCGCCCGAGCCCAGCCTAGACGTCAGCCTGTATTGCCCGATCCGCGCGGGATCGCCCTCTCGAAGGGACGTGCGAGCCAATTAATTTTCCTCCCCAGAAGTCAATGGTGGCTCCTGGGCAGCCGGCGCACAACCGGATCTTTACAATTTTCTTACGACAATGAGGTGGCAAAGGTTCAATGGAGCGGCCTGGCTCGGCTGTATACATCTTAGGCGGCGCCATGAAAGGGCGGCATTTTGCTCCCCTCGGACGGCTCTGTATCGCTATAATCACTCTTTGCAATTACTCATTCACGCAAAGTGCTAAGCCGTTGGCCGGCCTGGTCGGCGCATGATCGTTATCTAGTGCGCAAATGAGGCACTGCCATGGCATTAGCCTCGACTCCCTGAATCAGGAGGTCGATGGCGACGGCGCCAGAGCAGGCTAGATTCGCCTTGAGTACTGTGTCGGGATTATTCGCGTCGACTAGGTTTGGCCATGCGTCGTCACTTCGGTCGCACAAACCTTCCGTAGTCCCGTAATTACCCGCACCTTCCGCCAGAGGAGTACGAGTCACCGGCCGCCGTGTACTACCGCGCTATTGGTCTCGGATAGCCACTCGCCGACAAGCGACAGGTTAGCACTGCTACCATCGCCTGTCTTCGCAGGTCCGCAGGTTGCGTTGCGGCACGCAAGGCCGTGGCGGAGGCTGGTGCAGCGGGCGTGCTGGAGGTCGGAGTGACGTGCTGACCGCCGGGAGGCGGCCGTGCTGACGGCAGTGCTCCTACAGCCTGCGACTGCGGGCATGACGAGTCCTGCAAAGATCCTCCTGTTCATGGTTCCTCCTTGATTTAATCCCGGGTCCTGAAGTAGCGGCGCAGGTCACAGTAGAAGGGAGCGCCGGGACCCCTCACCGCGTGCCGTGGGGAAGGGGACCCGGCGTCGCCCGGGAGAGCGACTGCCGTCCCGCCAGTGATTGCAGGAGGCGACGCAGACCGCTACAAGGGAGGTGACGGTTCGTCGGCCGCAGGGCGCCACAACAGGTGTAGAACCGGCTGGAGGCACTCAGGGGGATGGCCGACATTCGTGTAGAAGCTCGTTGGGGTCATTCGTTTCCGTAGGGCGGAGGGGTCCTGCCGGTAGCGGCACTCACTCCCTCGAGGGTGCAGGTATGCAGGGCGGCGATGGTGGCCCGGGCTGGTTCGTAGCGAAGGGTCTGGTACATGTCGTTTCCGCGTCCGGTGTAATCCTGGAATCGTCGGCCGATGCGCATCAAGAAAAGCCGGGCCGGCGAAATGTAGATCCAGAAGGTCCACCCGGCATAAAGATCATGACCGTGCGGGAAGCAGGAGACGTAACCGGCGAAATACCCGCGGCGCAATTCCAGGTAGTCGCGGCGCCCTTCACCCGGAGGGGCCAGCGGGCGCAGCCCGAGTTTGTCGAGCGGGGTTGCATGCTGTTCCAGGGCCTGCCGGACAAGTTCCAGGGCCGAGGCGGCCGCCGGCCCCTGAAAGGACAGCACCCGGCTCCACTGGCCGAGCCGGGCCGGGACCGGCATGAAAAGGAACATCGCCATCAGCGCGGCCGTGATGAGCAAGTCGATCATCTCCACGGCGCTGAAGGCACCGCCGCCGTTCGCCAGGCCAGCAAAGCCTCCATCCGAGACGGTGATGATGAAGGCCAGCACGAAGAGGGCGAAGTCGATCATGCTGGACACCGCGAAGTAGAGGCCGAACCGGCGCGCCAGCTGCCAGAGGAAGCGGCTGTTGGAAAGCGGATCGAGCGTCGCCGACACGTCTAGGTCCGCGAAGCCCATCCGGCGGTCATCGGCCGTGATGTACGACTGCGGATCGGCGGCTGCGGCGGCGCTCTCGGAGCGGTCCCGCGGGTTGACGACGTGCACCGGAGCGTTGCCGCTCGCCACTGAGGCAACGGATTCAGCGGGACGGGCTGACGCCCGTGCTGACCTCTGGGCCCCCGGCGTCGCGCCGGCCGGGGCAGGCCCCGGTCTCGTCTTGGCCTTCGCCGGCCAGCCCTCCCACCAGTCCTCGTGCGCGCCACGAGGTTCCGGTACGTCCGGGTGCTCCTGGCGATGGTCACGAACGGACCGCTGGGGATAGGCGGGCTGGTCAGCCTTATCGGCCGGGGCGGCCTGGCTGATGCGGGTTGTTCCCGGCCCTGGCCATTGAGCCCGGCCATTAGCCGATGTCGCCGTCGATTCGGCGGTCTGCGCAGCGTGGACCCTTACCGGATGCCCGCATGTTCCGCAGAAAAGGTCCCTCGGATCTGGCGATGAGCCGCAATTAGGGCATGCCAAAGACATTGTTCGCTCCTTATTCCTGTGATCAGTGGCGAGAGTTCCAGGCATAGACTTGGCCGGCGAAGCTGACGTCCGTGCGCGCTCCGGGCCGAAGCGATCCGTTAAGCTCGGCCATCCGGCTTGGCATTCCGACACCCCTCCTTGCCGTCGCTTCGTGTCGTTCGTGCTTCACTTACGGGGCCAGGGGGCGGATCGGTTCGCTCGGTCGGCATGTTTTTTTCCCGGCCCGGCCGTCATACTGAGAATCAGGGCAAGCCGGTCCAGGAGGAGTGAACCGGTCAGCTGGGAATCTCGTGGAACATGGGTGGGGATTGGCTGTGTCGTGGAGCGACAGCGGGGCACGGACCGGCCCTCACGAGATTGGCCTGATCGCCAAGATCGCCGCCAAGAACGACGACGATGCGGCGCGAAGGCTCTACCGCAAATACCGCATGGAATTGTTCAGGTTCGGCTTCCATGTGCTCCACGACCAGGGGATAGCCGAAGAAATGGTGCAAGAGACCTTCATCAAGTTCTGCCAGCAGGCACGGAACTACGACGCCAACCGGGGCCCGGTGCGAGGCTGGCTGTTCACGATGGCCCGGTCGACCGCCTACGACATCGCCCGGCGCCCCTCGTCCCGGCCGTTCCTGCCCGTTGAGGACTTCCAGCTCCCGCCCCAATATGACACCGTTGATCAGGCACTCACGGTGCTCACCGTCGATCAGGCTCTCGATAAGCTCCCGTCGATCTACGCTGATGTGATGCGCTTGGTCCGAGACGGCTTCACCCATTCCGAGATCGCCGGGCGCCTCGGCATCCCGATCGGCACCGTCAAGTCCCGGATGGCCAAGGCAGCCGACACGCTGCGGGCGGAGCTGGCCAGCGTGCGAGGCGGCGACGATGCTTTCTGAACGGGACGTCGAGCTCGCCCACCCGGAGGCCTTCGACTTCGTATTCGGCAACTTGCCCTCAGGTAATGCCGTCTGGTTCAGCCGCCATCTCGACGGTTGCCGCTACTGCCAAGGCGTCGTCGACGAGTACAGCGACATCGGCCAGATCATCAAGAACCTCCCCCCCTCACGTCGAGCCGCCACCCGACCTTGAAGACCGGACCGTCGCCGCAATGGTCGCAGCGCTCGCCGGCCAGAGGGCCCAGACCGATCGCCGCTCGGATCCCGAAGATCAGGCTGCCACCTCGGTCTACCCGATTCCCGCCGTTCAGCCTCCGGCCGGGGACGAGACCAGGGTCCAGCCCCAGACCGCAGCCAAAGCCTCCGGCCGGGCCGCAGGCCCGGCCGGAGGGCACTCAGCTGGCTGCGTGGCGACGTTATCGCGGCCGCCTCGCTGCTGTCGTTGGCGCCGCCGCCGCCATCATCACTGCCGCCATCGTCGTTCCGCTCAGCCTTGGCGGGGGCCAGATCACCTCAGCCTCGGTCACAGTCGTGATACCGCTCCACGCTACTGCTGCGGCCAAGCTGATCGGCGACGGCGCAGCCACCGCCCGAGCGACAGCCCGACAGGCTGGCCCGAGTTATTTGCGATAGAGCCTTCGCGCCGCATCGTCGCCGGCGGCGGCGATCTTGGCGATCAAGCCAATCTCGTGAGAGCCGGTCCGTGCCCCGTTGTCGCTCCACGACACAGCCGCCCCTAAACCACGTACTACGAGGTCAATCTGCCGATCGGTTCGCTCAACGACGGCTTTCTGCCTGATTTCACAAGGAGAGCCTGCCCAGAAAAAACATGCCGACCGAGCGAACCGATCCGCCCCCTGGCCCCGTAAGTGAAGCACGAACGACACGAAGCGACGGCAAGGAGGGGTGTCGGAATGCCAAGCCGGATGGCCGAGCCGAGTGCCGCCGGAATTGCCTATCTCTCCGCGATCACTCCGGTCGTGAACAACACCAGCGGCAGTGGGCTTATGACTGGACCAGTACAGATGGGCACGACGACCTATGAGCGCAGCGTCCAGTTCAGCTGCTACAGCGGCCTCTCCGATGTGGTTTACAACGTCGCTGGGTTCAATTTCCTGAACACCACCGTGGGAGTGCCCAACAACGCCGCCGGTGCCGCTGGAAACGCTGCGACCATCGTGTTCCTCAAGAACGGCTCAACCACTCAGCTGGAACCGCCGATCACTGACACCCTCGGTCAGCAGCAACAGGTTCATCTCAACCTGCAGGGTGCCGAACAGCTAGAAATTCAGTGCTCCACTTCTTCGGGCGGAATGAATGTCGCCTTGGGTAACGCGGCGTTCGGTCCCTCCTGAGCGGCCGCACCCGCCTCGCCCGGTATGCGCGAAGACCCTATCTGCGGTCGTGTCCGGATCCCAAGGCATGATTTCGGCGTCGATCCGGTCCTGCCGTCGTTCGACGATCAGGGTGGTCGGTGATGGTGACGGCGAAGTGCTTGCCGGTCTTGTACCTGGAGATCGCCTTGCCGACCTCGACCCCGATCTCGCCGGCCCCCTGCAAGCGGCCGACCTGCACCCGGGCGATGAGGGGGCGAGCAGCTTCTCGGTGGCGGCAAGCAGGTCCTCGCGCTCCCGTCAAGGCGGCCCGCCGGGCCGCTCGCGCCGCCGACTCAGGCGAGCCGATGGCCCAGGCACCGGTTACGGCACCCGGTCACTGTCCCGCTATGCGTCGTACTTGTTCGGCCCACGCGTCCCGGACAGGCAGTAGAACACGATGAGCGTGATGGTGCCGATGATCGGGATGAAGCCGATGAGCCACCAGAACCCGCTCTTGCCGGAGTCGTGCAGCCGCCGGACCGCCAGGCTGACGGTCCCGATGGCGACGAGCACATAGATGATGTACTGGATGGCGACGGCATGGGCCGCGTTCCCGATGATGGCGCCTATCAGGTCGATGATGATGGCGCCGATGAAGAACCACCAGAACGCGGATCGTGAGGCGCGGCCGTTGAAGGTGACCATGTTCTTGAAACCTTCGGAGATCGCCTCGCCGAAGCCGACGGGCCCGCCCTGCAGGTAGCCCCGCTGGCTGGGGTCCCAGCCGCCTTGCGGCGGCTGCCCGTAGCCGCCTGACGGGTCCTGCGGGTACGGCTGGTAGGGGCTGCTCATGAATATCCTCCGTTTTATCCCCCGGTTTTCAGGGCTTCCCGCTATGACAACGCGGCCGCTTCCGGGTCTGGGCCGCCCGGATTGCCCGATCCGCCGGCCGTGTCGGTCATACTCCAAGTGTGCGCGCTGGAACCTCGCGGGAGCTAGGGCGCGGGCAGCTCGCGTTTGCGCTAGCCAGCGTGTGTTGAGATCCCTTAACGCGCGTTCGCGGATGGCCGTGATAGGGGGCCGGATACTGGATGATGCCGGGACTCGTGTGCCGAATGCGCGCAACCCACGGGGACCAGGCGGCCGGGGTCGCAATGGAGACGGGCCCGGGCGTGCGAGTTTCCGCACCCGTCGCGGCACCAGGATCGGCGTCGGCTCTGACCGGGGGTCCGCGCGCTTACGAGGTAGCCTGCTGCCCTGGCGGTGAGGCCGGCGGATCGGCTGATGCCGTCCCGGGTCCCTGCAGTGCCGGCGGGGCGGCGGAGGCCGGCAGCTGCGCCTTCATCCGGGCCAGCTCGCCGTCCACGTCATGGCCTGCGGTCAGGGCATCCAGCTCAGCCTGGACGTCATCGCGGCCGCCGGGCACGGTAGCGTCCTGCAGAGCGCCGGAGGCCAGCAGCTCGTCCAGCGCGCCAGCCCGGGCCTGCATCTG
>Ga0302177_10004089_pt1 | contig 10155 bp, 7 predicted proteins | sample I_Palsa_E1_2_FD_198780 | JGI IMG/M metagenome (GOLD analysis project Ga0302177, IMG submission 198780) | Peat permafrost microbial communities from Stordalen Mire near Abisko, Sweden - I_Palsa_E1_2 | ecosystem: Environmental > Terrestrial > Soil > Palsa > Peat permafrost | place: Sweden: Abisko... | reverse complement strand
ATGTCCATCTCGGACGAAATTTATGCACTGCATGTGAAGACAGAGGAGAACGAAAGCTTCTCCGCGGAAGATCAGTGGAAGGAATTTGTCACCGGTCCCGCAAAAGCTGCCGGACTCAAGCCTCCGCTGCTGGTGACGCTGGACTCGCCCTATCGCGTGGTCGTAAAGCCCGTTCTTGAATACATTACGGAGTATCAGCGGCAGAACCCGAAGCGGCATGTTGCCGTCATTTTGCCGGAGCTGGTTGAAACCCACTGGTTTTATTACGCACTGCACAACCAGCGGGTCGCAGCGTTAAAGGCGCTGTTGTATCTTCGGGGCAACCGGTACGTTGCGGTCATCAATGTACCGTGGTACTTGGCGAGCCGGCGGCACCGGCGAAATTCTGAGCCGCCCATGGCAGACGGGAAGGCCGAAGCCAAAGTATCATCCGTCGTGAAATAGTTTGGCCGCGACCGGACGCGGCAGGCAGTGAGAGACGCAAGGAGAAAGCGATGAACACCATAACATTCAAGTTGCCCGCAGATCTGCAGGGCGCGGTGGACAAGACACTCGGAGACTGGCAGAACGGCGGCAAGGTAGCACGCTTGTGGGCGGGCGACGCCACGCTATGGACCGGCGAGGACGAAAACAAATGGCTCGGCTGGCTGGACATCGTCGAGCGGCAGCAGAAGGACATCGCGACTTTTACCGCGCTCGCAAAAGAAATCGCCGATGCCGGCTTCAAATACGCAGTCCTGCTCGGAATGGGCGGCAGCAGTCTCTGTCCGGAGGTGCTGGCGAAAACATTTGGCGATCAAAAAGGGCATCCTGAGTTACATATTCTGGATTCCACCGATCCGGACCAGATTCGCTCCGTGGAACACGCAGTGGACTTGAAGAAGACAGTCTTCATCGTCTCCAGCAAATCCGGCAGCACACTCGAACCCAACATCTATAAGGATTATTTCTACGGCCAGATGAAGGAAGTGGTTGGCGACAAGGCCGGCGAGCACTTCATGGCCGTCACCGATCCGGGCTCGAAGATGGAGCAGGTGGCCAAGGTCGACAAGTTCCGCCACATTTTTTACGGCGACCCGTCCATCGGCGGCCGCTATTCTGCATTGTCCAACTTTGGCATCGTTCCGGCAGCCGTCATGGGACTCGATGTCGCGCGCTTTCTCGAGCTGGCGCAGCAAGCCGTCGTCGCCGGGAAAAATCCCAGCATCGCGCAGAATTCCGGCGTCACGCTCGGCATCATTCTCGGCACCGCGGCAAATATGGGCCGCGACAAGATCACCTTTTTCACCTCGGACGCGATTTACGATCTGGGCGCCTGGCTGGAGCAGCTGATCGCCGAATCTACCGGCAAGCTGGGCCGCGGCATCACGCCGGTCGACCGGGAAGAGATCGGCCCGCCGGAGGTGTACGGCAAGGACCGCGTCTTTGCGTACGTGAAGCTGGCAGGCGCGGACGACAAGGCGCTCGAGAAGAAAATCGAGGCACTCGAAAATGCCGGCCAGCCCGTGGTCCGCTTCGTCCTCGACGACATTTACCAGATCGGCGAGCAGTTTTTCACCTGGGAACTCGCCACCGCCGTGGCCGGCTCGGTGATCGGCATCAACGCCTTCAACCAGCCGGATGTCGAAGCCAGCAAAATTGAGACTCGTAAGCTGACGGATGAGTATGAGAAAACCGGCAAGCTGGCCGAGTCGAAGCCGTTTTTTGTCGACGGCGAGATCAAGCTCTTCGCCACGCCGGAGTATGCGGCCAAGCTCGGCGGCGGCATGGGAAGTCTGGCCTCAGTCCTGGCAGCCCATCTCGACCAGCTGCACGCCGGCGATTATTTCGCCGTTCTTGGTTACATCCAGAATGATGACGCCCACGAAAAGGCGCTGCAGGAAATCCGTCATTACGTTCGCGACGACAAGCATGTGGCCACATGCCTCGGCTTCGGTCCGCGCTTCCTGCATTCCACCGGGCAGGATTACAAAGGCGGCGCGAACACCGGCGTCTTTCTGCAAATCACAGCGGACCATCCGAAGGACCTGGCCATTCCCGGTGCGAAATATACCTTCGGCGTCGTCATCGCCGCGCAGGCGGCAGGAGATTTGGCAGTCCTGCAGCAGCGCGGTCGCCGCGCCTTGCGCGCACATGTCGGCAAAGATGTGAAGGCCGGTCTGCAGCGCATTTTCGACGGCATCCAGTAACGGTTACCAGTCGCGGATCCCGGCACCCAGATAGACAACGCCGGCTGCGGACGAGCATCCTATAGAACGCAACTTTCTGCCCATAGTTGAGTCTACAAATCTGTGGGACAGTAATCCCCGAGGGGGATGTGAATCGCTATGAATACGGCAAAATCTTTCTTTTCAGTAATTTTGACTGGAGCCCTGGCGCTGGCTGTAACTTCGCCTGCGTTGGCCCAGGCTCGCTCCGACTCACAAATTCAAGCCGACGTCATGTCGAAGCTCAAGGCCGATCCGCAGTTGGAAAGTGTAACTGTAGGCGCAGCGGTGCAGGGCGGCGTGGTCACGCTGACCGGCAACGTCGCCGAAGAGGCGCAGCTGACGCAGGCGGAAAATGATATTTCCTCGATCGAGGGCATCACCAGGATCGTCGACAATATGCAGGTCAATCCGACGGTGCCGACGGCCTCCGCTCCAGCGAATGCGACCAACGAAGCCGCGCAGGCCGCGCAAAATGCGCCTCCGCCGCAAGACCAATCGCAGCAGACTCAGCCAGGCGACAATGGCGCCGCCGCGGGTCAACCGCAAGCGCAGCAGGGCGACACCCAGCCGCAATGGCCGCAGGGTCCGCCTCCAGAGCACGGTCAGTATCAGGGACAGCCACCGCCGCCGCCGCCGGCAGGCCAGGCTGGTCCGCAGCAAGGCCAGACGAGTCCGCAGCAGGGCCAGTACGGCAATGGTCCGTACGGTAACGGTCCAGGCTACGGCAACGGCCAGGGTTACACCCCCCGCGTCGTCCACTATGACCCAGGCAACCGCCAGATCACGCTGCCCGTCGGCACCGTCATCACCATCCGCACCCTGCAACCGCTTCTCGCTGGTCAGGACAAAGCCGGCGAATTCTTCAAGGGAGTCGTTGGCATGGACGTCATGGGCGATCGCGGCGTCGCCATCCCGCGCGGCACCGCCGTCACCGGCCAGGTTGTGGACTCAAAGAAAGCCGGCCACTACAAGGGCGGCGCAGTCCTCACCTTGCAGCTGTCAAACCTGACGCTGGGCGCGCAGTCCTACCCTCTCACCTCTGACGTCTGGAACGAGACGACGCGCGGCAAAGGCGGCAACACGGCCGGCAACACCGTCGGCGGTGCAGCTTTCGGCGCCATCATCGGTGCCATCGCGGGCGGTGGTCCGGGTGCAGCCATCGGCGCGGCCGCAGGCGGGGCCACCGGCGCAGCAACCTCCGGCCTAGGTGGACGCCCAGTGGCGTATGTTCCGGCCGAAGGCCTGGTCAGCTTCCGTCTGACCCAGCCCATCACCATCACCACCGTCACGCCGGATCAGGCGCGCTTGCTCGCCAACGCAGCTCCGCCCATGCCGCAGCCGATGCGTCGGCCGCCCCCACCGCCTCCGGGCTACTACTACGGTCCTTACGGACCCTACTACTACCGTTACTAAACCTTGTGTGAAAACTCGCACTGCAATGGGGCAGGCCAAATGGTCTGCCTCATCTGCTTTATAATCTGAGGTAGCCCAGCCAGCATTTTGCCCACGTACTCGTGGCAAATCGTGGCCAAATTTCAGGGCTTCGCGCCGCGTGCGCTTGAAGGTCGTCACTCTCTCATGATTCGTTTTCTGCAGCAGGACAAGCGCATTACCAAGTTCATCTTCTGGGCCATCATCGTCGTCGTCGCGGCCTTCATGGTCATCACTCTCGTCCCCGGCATCTTTTCCAACGGCCCGGACGACAGCTCCGGCGATTACGCCATCGTCAGGAACGGCGGCTATTTCGGCCGCATCCTGACCACCAACAGCCCAGTCACGACGCAGCAGGTGCAGCGCATGGCCAGCCGCATGCTCCAGCAACAGAAGCTGCCCGACATGCTCATGCCGTACGCCATGCAGCGCGCCGGCACCTCGCTCGTCCAGGAAGCGATGCTCGCTTATGAAGCCGATCGTCTCGGCCTCAAAGTCAGTGACCAGGATCTGCGCGGTGAGCTGCAGAAGGGCGCGTTCGGCGAATATCTATTTCCTGAAGGCAAATACATCGGCGACGATCGCTACGCAAATTTCGTCTCCACTCAGTTCAACATGAGCGTCCCCGACTTTGAGAACACGCTGAAGCGCGAGCTCTCTATCTCCCGTTTGCAGGGATTTGTGACCTCAGGCGTGACCGTGAGTGACGCGGAAGTCCGCAAGACCTATCTGCAGCAAGGCACGAAGGCCAAGTTTGACTACGCTTACCTCAGCGAGGACGTGGTGAAACAGATGATCAATCCCGGCGACGACCAGCTGCAGGCATTTTTCAAGACCCATGCCAAGCAGTACGCCAACGCTGTCCCTGAAACCCGCAAGCTGCAGTACATCGCGCTCGATCCAGCACAGACTCCCGGCGGCGCGCCCAAAGTCAGTGATGCCGATCTGCAGAACTACTACCAGAAGCACATCGACCAGTTCCAGGTGAAGGACCAGGTCCGCGTCCGCCACATCCTCATCAAAGTCCCGGCAGGTGCCGATGCAGCCATCGATGCCGCGGCCCGCAAAAAGGCCGAGGACATCCGCAAGCAGATCATCGCAGGGGGCGACTTCGCCAAGCTGGCCAAAGAAAATTCGGACGACCCAGGCAGCAAGGAACAGGGCGGCGAGCTGGGCTTCGTTCAGCACGGCGTCACCGTACCGGAGTTTGAGAAGACAGCCTTCGCGCTCAATCCCGGACAGACGTCCGAGCTGGTGAAGACGCAGTTCGGCTACCACATCATCCAGACGGAAGAGAAGCAGACCGCCCACACCACGCCGTTGGCGCAGGTGAAACCACAAATCGAGCCCATCGTGCAGCACGAGTTGGAGCTGAACGCATCGCAGAAATTCGCGCAGCAGGTCGCCGACCAGGCCAGGAGCCAGGGCTTTGACAAGGCCGCTGCGGCAAATCACCTGCAGGCGCAAACTACCGATTACATGCCCCACAACGCAACCGTGCCCGGCGTCCCTGATGGTGCGCAGATGTTGACCGGCGCCTTTGCAGCCAAGCCTGGCGGCGCGCCTCAAGTCGTCAGCACCGGCGAGGGCTTCGCGGTCTACAGCGTGGTCGACATTCACGCCGCTCACGCTCCCGATTTCGCGTCGTTCAAACCGCATATCCTGGACGACTATCGCTCCGAGCAGGCCCCGGCGTTGCTGAAGACCAAGACGGCGGAGCTGGCGGCGCGGGCCAAGTCGGAAAACGATCTGGCCAAGGCAGCCCGCGAAATGAACGCCCTCTACAAGACCAGCGACCTGGTGGGAGAAGACGCGCAGGTGCCCGACATCGGCTCCATCGCGACCAACGCCTCGCAAATCTTCGCGCTGAATCAGGGCGACATCAGCGGCGCATTGGACGGTGGCGGCAAGGTCGGCTACGTCGTCAAGATGGACGACAAGCAGCAGCCTTCAGCGCAGGATGTGGCCGCGCACTTGGATGAGACCCGGGACAAGCTGCTCAATGACCGGCGCGAGCGCGTCTTCGCCGTCTTCGTCAGTAATTTGCAGGAGCGTTACAAGGCGGAAAAGCGCATCTTATATACGAAACAGGATGCGCAGCTGCCGACCGGGCAGTCCAGTTAGCCCCGCGGAAGCGACTCTCGATTCTTCCAACAGAGGCGGAGCTTGGATCGGCGGCTCCGCCTTTTGCTTTTCATTTCTTGTGTGGCGGAGTTGTTCATGGCTTTAGAGCGTTCTTCCGGAATTGTGCTGCATCCCACCTCGCTGCCCTCACGCGGGGGCATCGGAGATTTTGGTCCGCGAGCTTATGAGTTTGTCGACTTCCTGCACGCCGCGAAACAGAGCTGGTGGCAGGTGTTGCCGCTCGGTCCCACAGGCTGGGGCGACTCGCCCTACGCCGCGGTCTCTGCATTCGCCGGCAACCCGCTGCTCATCAGCCTGGAAAAATTGGCCGACGACGGGTGGATTTCGCCGGAGCGCCTGCGCTATCTTCCCGACCCGGGACCGCGCGTGGATTTTGGTGCAGTCGTCGAGAGCAAGATCCCGCTGGTCGAAGAAGCCGCGCGCATCTTCCTGAACAAAGGCGCGTCCTCCGGTGAGCGCTGGGAGCGCTTCCAGAAATTTTGCGAGACCCAGAAATACTGGCTGAATGACTACTGCAGCGCGGTTGTATTGCGCCGCCGCTTCGGTGGAACGGCTTGGCCCGCGTGGCCCGAGGAATTTCGCCGCCGAACTCCGGAGGCCATGGCGCGCCTGGCACAAGAAGACGGCGACTCACTCGCGGTTGAGCAGGCCGTGCAGTTCGCCTTCGACGAGCAGTGGCGCCAGCTGCGCGGCTATTGCGAGGCCCGCGGCATTCGCATCATGGGAGACGTCGCTATCTTCGTCAACTACGACAGCGTCGATGTCTGGACGACGCCGGAAATCTTCGATCTCGACGAAAACATGCAGCCCGGATTTGTCTCCGGTGTCCCGCCAGATTATTTCAGCGCCACTGGCCAGCGCTGGGGCAATCCGCTCTACCGCTGGGATGTGCTGGAGCAGCGCGGCTTCGACTGGTGGGTCGCACGCATCCGCCGCGCCCGCGAACTTTACGACCTCGTGCGCCTCGACCACTTCCGCGGCTTTGAGGCCTACTGGAAGATTCCCGCCGCCGCTGAAACCGCAATCGATGGCGAGTGGGTCAAGGCCCCCGGCGTCCCGCTATTCACCGCTCTCAAGAATGCACTGGGCGACGTTCCTTTCGTCGCCGAGGATCTCGGCCTGATCACGCAGGAGGTCACCGACCTGCGCGATCAATTCAATCTGCCCGGCATGAAAGTTCTGCAGTTTGGCTTCAGCGATCGCGGCGCCCACATGCACCTGCCACATCGCTACATCCCCAACGCCGTCGCCTACACCGGCACCCACGACAACGACACCACCATCGGCTGGTGGCACAACGCGGCCACGTCCAATGAAAAGACGGCTGCCTGCGCTTACCTTCAGGCCACCGACGAGAACATTGTCTGGGCCATGATCCGCGCCGCCGAAACTTCCGTCGCGGACTTGTGCATTATTCCAATGCAGGACGTCCTGGAACTCGGCAGCGAAAGCCGCATGAACACTCCGTCGTCACAAATCGGAAATTGGTTCTGGCGCATGGCTCCGGGCTCTTTGCGCCCGGAGTTAGCCGAGAAGCTGGCAGCTTTGATGGATGTAACCGACCGCATCGCCGCCGAACCGCAAGCCGTCAATGGCTGACAAAACCGCTCTATTGGACGCCCGCGTCCGGGCGTGAAAAAATCATCGCAGGGAGAAAGAAAAAAAGATGCCTGTTTCTGGTGAGTCGATCCGATTGATGAACTACGTGGACGATATTTCGACAACGCTTCGCCGCATCCGCGCGCTGATGCCCTTGCTAACCGATGATGAGAAGCGGCGCCTTGCGGAGTACATGAAAAACTCTGACCCGGGATTTGACGAGATCATGAAGTCGCTGGAAGTGAAGTAAGGGCTGAGGTGCCAACTTCGCTCGGCGAAAACTTCAGCGTCGCCGTCATCGGTGCAGGTGTACAAGGGGCAGAACTGGCACTCTTATCCATTCGCGCCGGCTTCCGAACCATCGTCGAGGATGTTTTTCCATCCAAGCTCCGAAGCCTCAGCGAGCGGTTGCAGCAGGAATTTGCAACCGAAGCCTCAAGCATCATCTTCGCCAACTCCATCGAGGACGCAGTGCGCGACGCAGACTTCGCCATGGACTCGGTCCCGGACGAGCTCGAATCCAAGTTGGAAATTTTCAGCCTGCTCGACCGCATGGCTCCCCCCAGAACCATCATCTGTTCGCCGCTCGAAGCCGTCAGCCTGAGCGATCTCGCCTCCTGCACCTATCGCGCGCCACTCTGCATCGGAGTTCAGCCGATGAATGGCTCTTTCACCGAGTGTCATGCGGTGCGGCTCGTCCGAGGCACACTCACCTCCGACGAAACCGCAGACAAAGCGAAACTGTTTTGGCATCAAGTCAGCAAGCAGGTCCATCTCGTGCATGACGCAGCACTGCCCGAATTTGGAGCATGATGCTCGCGAACGGGAATCTGGTGCGTCCAACCACGGCGCACCGCGCAGCAACTGGAACTATCCGCAGGCTTCACGCGTATTCAACGATAGCAACACCACAGGTCTGATTGCATGCAGGCGATTCGCGATACATTCGGGCAGGTGTTCCTCGCCATTTGGGCGCACAAACTCCGTTCCTTCCTCACCATGTTTGGCATCGCGTGGGGAGTCGGGTCGCTGCTGCTGCTGGTCGGTCTCGGCGAAGGCTTTCGCACCGGGCAGCACAAACAGCTCGCCGAAATCGGCAATAACGTCATCATGATGTGGGCCGGCCAGATCCCCGCAGTCGGCGGACAGCGCACCGGCATGCGTCCCTACAAGCTCACCTACGCAGACGCGCAAGCCATCCGCGCGAGGGCGCAGTATGTCCGCGGTGTCACCGCCTTTCTCCGCCGCAGCGACATCAAGCAGGTCAGCGATTTCGAATCCGCCGGCGGCCAGGTCCTTGGCGTCGAGCCAAATTATGCGCAGGTGCGCTTCCTTCCGATGAGCGCCGGCCGCTGGATCAACGAACAGGATCTGTCGGACCACCGCCTCGTGGTCGTCGTCGGTGACAAGAGCGCGTCGCTGCTTTTCCCCGGCCACCGCGCCGTCGGCAGTTATCTACTGCTCAATGGGTACCGCTTCCAGGTCGTCGGCCAGGCGGAAAAGTTCGGCCGCGGCAATCAGGACAATGTCAATCAGCAGATCTACATTCCCCTGACCACGATGATGGAGCTCTTCGCCATGACTGGCGAAAATATTCCGGCCGACTCGCTGACCTCCATCCAATATCAGCCGCTCACCGCCGGCGATAATTTGAAAGCGAAAGATGAAGTCCACCGCATCATCGCCGAGCGGCACGGATTCGATCCCTCATTCCCCGACGCATTCGAGGAGTGGGACACGATAAAGTCCGAAGAAATGGTCGGCAAAATCTTCACCGGCATGGATGTCTTTCTCGGCGGCGTCGGCGTCGTCACCCTGGCTTTGGGCGCGGTCGGCATCGTCAACATCATGCTGGTCTCGGTCTCTGAAAGAACGCGCGAGATAGGCCTGCGCAAGGCGCTGGGCGCCACCAAACGCAGCATCCTCTCACAATTCTTTTTCGAAGGACTCACGCTGACCGGCCTCAGCGGGCTGATCGGTGTGCTGGGAGCCGCAACCTTCATGGGCGGACTGCAGGCGATTCTCACCGGACAGGGCGTGCAGGGATTCGACCCGCCGCGCCTCGTCCCATGGTCCGCCGCCGCCGCCATCGGAGCGTTAACCGTCTGCGGCGTCGTCGCCGGCTTATATCCCGCAAGCAAAGCAGCCGCGCTTGAACCAGTCGAAGCGCTGCGGAGGGAATAAGATGCTGCGCGATATTTTCGGCCAGGCGTATTCCGCCATGCGACACAATCTGCGGCGCACTACCATCACTATCGTCGGCATGGCGTGGGGCATCGCAACTGTCGTCTTGTTGCTCGCCTACGGTGCGGGCTTCGAGCGCGCATTCGAAAATATCTTCGCCCAGTGGGGCACAAATTTGATCGGCGTCTTCCCCGGCCGCACCAGCGAGCAGGCCGGCGGCTCCAAGGCTGGCGTCCAGGTCCGGCTCGAGCGCGATGACGTGCAGCGCATCGAGGCCAATGTTCCCGGCGTCATCACGGCCGTTCCGTACTACGAGAAGGACGATGTCTCCGTATCCAACGAGCAGCATGATTTTTCCTGGGAAGTCGACGGCGTCACGCCACAATTCAACTCCGTGGTCCGCCACGATCTCGATTACGGCCGCTGGTTGAACGACGCCGACGTGCAACAGAGAGCGCATGTCGTCGTTCTCGGTCCGGAAGCGAAGACCAAGTTATTCTCCGGAATTTATCCCATCGGAAAAACGATTCGCCTGAATGGCATCGCCTTCGAAGTCATCGGCATTCTTGAGCCGCACATGCAGGAA